>Ga0137376_10001518_pt1 | contig 13025 bp, 11 predicted proteins | sample SagtaG_23_FD_104814 | JGI IMG/M metagenome (GOLD analysis project Ga0137376, IMG submission 104814) | Vadose zone soil microbial communities from Sagehorn Ranch, Mendocino, California, USA - Sage2_L_20_16 metaG | ecosystem: Environmental > Terrestrial > Soil > Vadose zone | place: USA...
CGGTCGATACGCCGGCGCGCGAGTTCGCATCGCGGTTACTCGAGCGACGTCAGCGAACGCTCTTGCAGCGCGGAGCATCGCTGCCTCACGCACCCGCCGATGAACGGCACGCGGCAAGGATCGCCGCGAAAAAACTGCGCTATGCGACCGAGTTCTTCGCCGACTTGTTTTCCGGCAAACGCGCGCGCGCCTATCGCAAAGCGCTGACCCATTTGCAGGACGTGCTCGGTGTATTGAACGATGCGACCGTCGCGGCGCGTCTCGCGCGCGAGATCGCGGGACCGGATTCACCGGCGGCTGCGACGTTGCAAGGATGGGCCGCTGCGCAAACGACGCTCGCGATCGACGATCTTGCGCGCGCGTGGCGCGATTTCTCGCGCTGCAAGGCATTCTGGGACTGATCAGGCAGCACTTTAGTAACGATGCTCGAATCCGCCGAAGTCGGACACGCGATCTCCAAAGCCGTCTACGCGCGGCAGGAGCCTCGGCTACGCGAGGCGCTGCTGAACGCGCAATTCGATCTGTCGCAAACGAAACAGGGACCGATTCTGCTGATCATCAGCGGCGTCGAGGGCGGCGGCCGCAGCGAAACGGCCAACAAGCTCACCGAATGGATGGACCCGCGGCACATTCGCGTCATGGCGTTCGGTGATCGCGCGTGCGACGAGCTTGTGCGTCCGCCGGCGTGGCGCTATTGGCGCGCGCTGCCGCCGAAGGGTCGAATCGGCATCTTTCTGAACGCTTGGTACACCGAAATCGTCACCGCGCGAATCGAAGGCAAGCTCGACAAGACGGGATTCGAGTTCTACTTGCAGGAAACGCGAAGCTATGAGCGGATGCTCTTCGACGAGGGTTTCATTGTGCTCAAGTTCTGGATCCACCTATCGAAAGGCGGATTGCGTGAACGCCTGCAAGAAATCGAGCGGCACGCGCTGCCGCGCAAGTCGCTGTACAAGCTCGACTACAAACGCGCTCGCGCGTATCAAAAGCTGCGGCCGCTGTGGGAGGAGATGTTGCGCGAGACGTCGACCGCCGAAGCGCCGTGGACGATCGTCGAAGGCGAAGACGAACGCTATCGGCATCTGACGGTCGGCAAGGTGCTGCTCGACGCGCTCGCGCACGCCTCCTCGAAGCGCCCGCAACGCGCACACGCGGCGGGGCCCTCGCCTGCCGTAGTCGACAACGTGCGCTTGTTGCGCGAGCTGGACTTGACGCAGCGGTTGACACGCGCGCAGTACGACGTGCAGCTCGTCAAATGGCAAATGCGCCTTGCGGCGTTGACGCGGCACAAGCGCTTTCGCGACCATTCGCTGATTCTCGCGTTCGAGGGCTCCGACGCCGCCGGCAAGGGTAGCGCCATTCGCCGCGTCACCGGTGCGCTCGATGCGCGTCAATACGTGACGGTGCCGATCGCTGCGCCGACGGAAGAGGAGAAGCTCTATCCGTATCTATGGCGCTTCTGGCGTAACGTGCCGCCGCGCGGCGGCATCACGATTTTCGACCGGACGTGGTACGGGCGCGTGCTGGTCGAACGCGTCGAAGGCTATTGCTCTGAATTCGACTGGCGCCGCGCGTACGAAGAAATCAATCAGTTCGAGGAGCAGCTCGCCGAAGGCGGCGCTGTCGTGTGCAAGTTCTGGCTGCAGGTGAGCAAGGCCGAGCAATACAAGCGCTTCAAGGCCCGTGAAAAAACGCCGTTCAAGCGCTTCAAGATCACGCCGGACGACTGGCGCAATCGCGCGAAATGGGATGCGTACGAGCAAGCGGTCGCGGACATGGTGGACCGGACGTCGACGGAGCTTGTGCCATGGACACTGGTCGAAGCCGATGACAAATATTTCGCACGGGTCAAAGTCCTGAAGACGATCGTCCGGCGGCTTGAAGGAGCGCTTGCTTAAGCGATGCGCGACGACGTACGCACCGATCCCGTTTCGCCGTATCGCGCGCCTCCGTGGCTCGTCGGCGGTCACGCGCAAACCATTTGGCCGTACCTGTTGCGTGTTCCGCGGATCTCGTTTCGCCGTGAGCGCGTCGAGACCGACGACGGCGATTTCTGGGACTTCGATTGGCTCGATGGGTCCGCATCGCGCGATGCGCCGGTCGTCGTGCTGTTTCACGGCCTCGAGGGCAACGCGCAGTCGCATTACGCGCGTGCGCTGTTCGCGCACCTCGCCGACATCGGTTGGCGCGGCGTCGTGCCGCATTTCCGAGGATGCAGCGGTGAGATCAATCGCTTGCCGCGCGCTTACCATTCCGGCGATCACGCCGAAGTTGCGGCCATGCTCGCGGCAATTCGCATGCGGATCGACCCCGCCGCAGCACTCTATGCAATCGGCGTGTCGCTTGGCGGGTCGACTCTCTTGAATTGGCTTGGGCGCGCGCAGCGTGGTGCCGCGAAGGTGCTGACGGCGGCCGCCGCGATTTCCGCGCCGATCGACTTGACCGCCGCCGGCATTGCCATCGGGCAAGGCGCAAACCGGATCTATACACGCGCCTTCTTGCATACGCTCAAACCGAAGGCGTTGGCAATGGCCGCGGCCTTTCCGGATCTGCTGAAATCGACAAAGATCCGACGCGCGCGCTCGATGTGGACGTTCGACGAATTCGTCACCGCGCCACTGCACGGTTTCGCCGGCGCAAATGATTACTGGTCACGCGCGTCGTCAAAACCTTGGCTTGCAGAGATCGCGCTGCCCACGCTCGTGTTGAACGCGCGCAACGATCCCTTCATTCCAGCTGCCTCTCTGCCCGGACCCGCCGAAGTCAGCCGCGACGTCGTGCTCGAGCATCCTTCCCAGGGGGGACACGCGGGCTTTCTGCTCGGGCCGGCACCGGGCAATCTCGCCTGGCTGCCGAAACGCGTTGTGCATTTTTTCACACGGGGCGTATAGCACTGAACCGGCAGGCACCGGCCGTCCCGGTATCATGGCTTCCGTAGGACGCGTCGAAGCTCATGAGCGCCGCGGGGCCGTCCCAAGGCGCGAATTATTCCCCCACTGGGGGCAGCGCAGCGGCGAAGCCGCAAGCGTGGGGGTCCAATGCTATCTCCCGAGATCTTCAAAGCCTACGACATTCGCGGAATTGTCGGAAAAACGTTGACGCCCGCTGTCGTGCGCATCATCGGACAAGCGCTCGGCAGTTTGGCGAGAGAGAGCGCTTGCGACACGATCGCAATCGGCCGCGACGGGCGACTGTCGGGACCTGAGCTTTGCGGTGCGTTGAGCGACGGCATCCGGGCTGCGGGGACCAACGTCGTCGATCTCGGCATGGTCGCGACACCGATCACATATTTCGCTGCACAACATCTGCGCACACGCTGCAGCGTCGCAGTGACGGGAAGCCACAATCCGCCCGACTACAACGGGCTCAAGATGGTGATTGCCGACCGCACCTTGTCGGGCGACGATATCCAGGATGTGCGGCGACGCATCGACGACAACGATTTAAAGAGCGGTGCCGGCGAGTATCGAACCCACGACATCGTTCCCGCGTATTTCGATCGTATCGTCGGCGACGTCAAGCTCGCGCGGCCGATGAAGATCGCCGTCGACTGCGGCAATGGCGTTGGCGGTGCGTTCGCGCCGGAGCTCTACCGACGTTTGTCCTGCGACGTCGTAGAGCTGTATTGCGACGTCGATGGCACGTTTCCCAACCATCACCCCGATCCTTCGCAACCCAAAAACCTGCAGGATCTGATCGCTCAGGTGCAGTCGGATCGATGCGAGCTGGGGCTTGCATTCGACGGCGACGCCGATCGCCTCGGCGTGATTACGCGCGACGGCGAGATCATCTACGCGGATCGCCAGCTCATGCTGTTCGCCGCGGACATGCTGTCGCGCAAACCGGGCGCGACGGTGATCTATGACGTCAAATCAACGCGCAATCTCGCGCCGTGGATCGAGCGTCACGGCGGCAAGCCGTTATTGTGGAAGACCGGTCATTCGCTGATCAAGGCGAAGATGAAGGAGACGGGCGCTGCGCTCGCCGGTGAAATGAGCGGCCACACCTTTTTTGGTGAACGCTGGTACGGCTTCGACGACGGACTTTACGCGGGCGCGCGCCTGCTTGAGATTCTGTCGCGACACGTGGATCCATCGGCGGTGCTGAACGGCTTGCCGAACGCTCTGTCAACGCCCGAGCTCAACATCGCCTGTCGTGAAGGCGAACAACACGCGTTGATCGAAACGCTGCAGAAAACGGCCGAATTTACCAACGCTGAGCGGATCATACGGATCGACGGTCTGCGCGTCGAATACGCCGACGGCTTTGGACTTGCCCGCGCGTCGAACACGACGCCGGTGATCGTGCTGCGCTTCGAGGCCGACGATCCGGCTGCGATGGTGCGCATCCAGGACGACTTCAGGCGCGTTCTTACTGTCGCGAAGCCCGGCGTTACGCTGCCGTTTTGACGATGATCACGCTGGCGGATATCGTCGCCGCGCGCGATCGCATCGCCGGCGGCATCTACGAATCGCCCTGCGTCGAATCGATTCCGCTGTCGCAGCTCACGGGCGCACGAATCTATTGCAAGCTCGATTATCTGCAGCGGACCGGCAGCTTCAAGGAGCGCGGCGCACGCAACGCGTTGTTGCAGCTATCGAGCGAGCAACGCAAACGCGGCGTGATCGCGGCGTCCGCGGGCAATCATGCGCAAGGCATTGCGTACCACGGCGGTCTGCTCGGCATACCGGTCACCGTGGTGATGCCCAAGTTCGCCGCGCTGATCAAGGTCACCAATTGCCGGCAGTTCGGTGCCCGCATCGTGCTGCACGGGGCGAATCTGAACGAATCGCGTATCGAAGCCGAAGCGATCGCCGCGAGCGAAGCGCTCACCTTCATTCATCCATTCGACAACGCGCACGTGATCGCCGGACAAGGCACGATCGCGCTCGAAATCCTCGAGCAGACGCCAAATGTCGAAGCGATCGTCGTCCCCGTGGGCGGCGGCGGTCTACTGGCGGGAATCGGCACGGTCGTCGACGCGATGCGTCCCGACATCGAACTGGTCGGGGTTGAGCCCGAAGGCGCCGCGTGCCTTGCGGCCGCGCTTGCAGCCGGCGAACCAGTCCAGGTTATTTTGACGCCGACGCTGGCAGATGGCCTCGCGGTGCCGTGCGCGGGCGTTCGGCCATTCGAAGTGCTCAAACGCGTCGTCGATACGGTGGTCTCCGTCGACGAAGCGACAATCGCGCTCGCGATCCTACGGCTGATCGAGCTGGAGAAGAGCGTTGTCGAAGGCGCCGGTGCCGCGCCGCTTGCTGCGTTGCTCGCCGGAAAGCTCGATCATCTGAAGGGAAAGAACGTCGTGCTCGTGCTGGCCGGCGGGAATATCGACCTGACGATGCTTGACCGCGTGATCGATGTCGGGCTGGTGGCCGATGGCCGGCTCACGCGCTTCACCGTGTCGATTTCGGACCGTCCCGGCGGGCTTGCGCGACTAACGGAAGTAATCGCATCGACCGGTGCATCGGTCAAGGAAATCATTCACGACCGCGCCTTTGCGGGACCCGACTTGTCGGCGGTGCGCGTGCTGTGCGTCGTTGAAACGACCGGTCACGATCACGTCGTGGCACTGCATCGCGCGCTCGATGCGGCGGGTGTGCGACGAATCGTATAACTGTCTTGTCATCCCGAGCGCGGCGAGGGACCTGCGGTTAGTACGCGATGCCGAACTTCCGAAAGACAAATCCCAACAGCCATGCCGGCCCGATCAGGAGAAACTTGACGTCCTCGACGAACGACGGTTTTTTGCCCTCGATCTTGTGGCCGATGAATTGACCGACCCACGCCGCGACGAACACGACGATCGCGACGATCAGCAAGTGCTCGGTGACGACCGTCAGCGTCAGCACCATGATGCCCGAAACCACCAGCATGCCGATCGCGATCGGCAACGAGAGCGAGACATAGAAGGCGACAGCAAGCGCGATCAGCACATAGGCGGCGATCGGCGTCCATGCCCACAATGCCGCGAGCAGGCTCCACGTGATGAGCGGCACGCAGATCCAATGGATCGCCTTATTCGTGGGATTGCGATGCGATTCGCCGTATCGGCTGAACAGGTTGTCGATCTTGCGCATTCGGTGCTCGATCACTCGAAGCCAGCGCTCCAACGTTGCTCTACAATCACCGCAATATCACCGGCGTCTTGCCGAGGTCGGCGCCCAAGTACCAACGGCACTGTGCCGTTGAATCGATCGAAGAGGACTAACCGATGGTGCCGAAACAAAGGCTGTCGATCGTCGTGATGCTGTTTTTGTTGCTCGCCGCGCACCCGACACTCGCGGCCGAAGCGATCATCAACGTGCTGACCGGCGGAGGCAGCAGTGCCTATTATCCGCTCGGCACGGCGCTCGGCAACGCAATCGGCAAGTCGATGCCCGGCGTCAAGACGTCGGTGCAGACGACCAAAGGGTCGGTCGAAAACCTGAACATGTTAGAAGCAGGCCGCGGCGAAGTCGCATTCGCGTTGGGCGACTCGCTGTCCGATGCGTGGAAAGGCAGCGAAGACGCCGGCTTCAAGGCGCCGTTCCGAAAGCTGCGCGGAATCGCAGCAATCTATCCGAGCCACATCCAGATCGTTGCACGGGCCGACAGCGGCATCAAGGTGCTTGCAGATTTGAAAGGCAAGAGGATCTCGGTCGGCGCGCCGAAGTCGCCGATCGAGCTTAACGCACGAACGATCTTCAAGGCCGCGGGTCTTGCTTACAAGGATTTCGCCAAAGTCGAATTTCTTCCCTTTGGTGAATCCGTCGAATTGATAAAGGACCGCCAGATCGACGCCACATTGCAGTCGGCAGCTCCCGGTGTATCGGGATTGCGCGATCTCGCCGCATCGGTCGACATCGTCGTCGTGCCGATACCGCCGGAAGTCATCCAGAAGATCGACGACTCGGTTTATTTGCCGGCGACGATCCCGGCAAATACGTATCGCGGACAGTCGACCGACGTTCCCGTGATTGCTGTGCAAAATTATCTCGTGACGCACGAGGGCGTCAGCGATGACACTGTGTACGGGATGACCAAGGTGTTTTGGACCTACCTCGACGCACTCGCCGCGGCACATTCTGCGGGGAAGGCAATTGACTTGAAGCGTGCGGTCGAGGGCATGCCCGTTCCGCTGCACCCCGGCGCCGAAAAGTATTACAAGGAAGTCGGCCTGATCAAATGACCGACTCATGAATCACCGGCGAGCACGCTTGATGTGCTCGCTCACGGGGTTGCCGGCAAAGGCCGGCGCAATATCTGCCAGGCGAGCACCACCGCCACGCCGAAGATGCCGATGAGATCGCTCGCTGGTGCGGGATAAACCAGTGCGAGGCCGCATGCAATCAAAATACAGCGCTCCGCGACGCCGCAGCGGCGCAGCAACCACCCTTGCGTGCCGGTGGCGAGAGCACCGATTCCGAGGCATGCAGTCAATGCAATCCATGCGACGGTAAGCCACGAGCCGTCCGGCGGGGCCTTCAGCAACAGACCGACGCCGGCAGGGTCGAGAACGAACACGAAGGGCACAACAAAAGCGGGCAGCGTGTATTTCCATGCCTGCATCGTCGTTTTATAGGGATCGCCGCCGGTGATGGCGGCGGCGGCGAACGGCGATAGCGCCGTAGGTGGGGACACCTCGGAGAGCACCGCGTAATAGAAGATGAACATATGCGCGGCGAAATCCGGTACACCGAGCTTGATCAGTGCGGGTGCTGCAATGACCGCGCAGATGATGTAGCTGGCCGTCACAGGCACCGCGAGCCCGACGACCCAGACGATCAACGACGTGTACAGCGCGGTGAGAAATAGATTGCCGCCTGCATACTCGATAACAATCGCGCTGAACTTGAGGCCGAGTCCTGTTTTGGCGACGACACCGACGATGATCCCGGCCGCAGCGCAGGTCGCCGCGACGCTCAGCACTTGCAGCGATCCATCCTTTAACGCAGTGACGACTTTGCGCGGCCCCATCGCGGTTTCGCGGTTGAGGAAGCTGACGACGAACGTTACGACCGTTGCCCAAAACACCGAGATCACGGGCGAAAAACCCAACACCAAAAATCCAACGATCGCAAGGAGCGAGACGAAATGGAACCAATAGCGGCGCGTAAGCTGCCACAGCGATTGCGCGTGCTCAATCACGATATCTGGCATGCCGAACTTACGCACATCGAGCTCGACCATGATGAACAACGAGAGGTAATAGAGCACCGTGGGAACCGTCGCCATCAGGATCACGTCGAGGTAGCTGATCTTCAGGAATTCCGCGATCAGGAACGCCGCGGCCCCCAGCACCGGTGGCGAAATGATGGCGCCGAGCCCGCCCGCGGCCAGCAACCCGCCGGCCGCCTCCTTGCCGTAGCCTGAACGCGCCAGCATCGGCCAAGCCACCGAGCCGATCGTGACCGTCGTCGCAACACCAGAGCCTGACGGGCCGCCCAGCAGGAATGAAGCGAGCACCACCGTGCGTCCGGCACCGGCGTGCTTGCCGCCCATCGCCGCGAAGCTGAAGTCCAGGAAAAATTTGCCCGCGCCTGATTGCTGCAGGAACGCACCGTAGATGGTGAACAGGATGATCAGCGACGAGGAGACATCGACCGCGGTGCCGAAAATTCCTTCGAGCGTCTGATAGAGGAATCCCGACATACTCGCGATGTCATAGCCACGGTGTTGCCATTGGCCCGGCAGCCAGGGACCCACGAACGCGTAGACGAGAAAGCTCGTCACGACGATCGCGATAATCCACCCGGATGTCCGGCGACACGCTTCCAGCACCAGCAGGACGAACGCGACGCCGAACCCAATGTCTGTCAACGTTGGCGTAACGCTTCGGTCCCAGAAATCGTCGCCGCCTTGCAGCAAATAGACGATCGTCGCGACTCCGAGCGCGGCACAGACGATGTCCCACCACATCAGGCGATTGCGATACCGGGGAGCAATCGGAAACAGCAGGAAAACGAGGAGCAGGACGAAGCCGACATGGACGGGACGCAGCACCTGCGCCTGCACGATCTCCAGCGCCGCGTATAAGTGAAACAGGCTCATTGCGACGAGCAGAATCGTCGTCGCATGGCCCAGCCACCCGCGGAAGCGGCTGACTGCGCCTTCTTCCTCTTCGATGAATGCTTCGGCGCGCCTGAGCTGCTCGTCCGACACCGCGCCCTCGACCACAACTGGAGCCGGATGCGGCGTCGGTGTACTCATCGTAAGTTGCGGATGAGATCGATGATTGAAGCCCGCGAAATCACGACGTCACTGTAGTTTGACGCCGCGCTCCTCGAGATACTTCTTTGCGCCGGGATGGAATGGCACCGGCGTGGGAACCGATTGGTTCTTGAGATCGATGTTTTCCGCTTCTTTATGGACGGCAACGAGGTCCGCTTTTTTCTCGAACAGCGTCTTGACGATGTTGTAAGCCATTTGATCGCTCATCTTGTCGGAGGCGACGAGGATGTTCCACACATCGATGTTGGCGACGGGCTTGTCCTGACCGACGTAACTCTTCGCCGCAATCGTGCCCTTGACGTATAGCTGCCCGTATTTCTTGTTCATCGCGTCGGCATACTCGGCGTGATCGAGCAACTTGATCTTGATGCCGGGCGTGGCGGCGAGATCGGTAATCGCCGCAGTGGGCACGCCACCGACCCAGAAAAACGCGTCGATCTTGCGATCCTTGATCGCGTTCACCGACTCGCTGGCGCCAAGCCGCTCCTGCCTGATGTCCTTCTTCGGGTTGAGACCCATCGCCTCGAACATGCGCAACGCCACCACTTCGACGCCGCTACCGGCCGCGCCGGTCGAAACGCGCTTGCCTTTGAGATCGGCCATGCTATTGATCCCGGTTCCCTCGGTCGTTACAACGTGCATCTTGTTCGGGTACAGGATCATCAGCGTGCGCGCGGCGACCTTGCCGTCCTTGAACTTGTCGACGCCCTGTGCGGCGTCGCTGGCCGCGTCGACCATCGTGAAGGCGACCTCGGACTTGCCCGCGCCGAGCAGTTTCAGATTGTCGACGGAGCCCCCGGTTACCTCGGCGGTCGCCTGCAGGCCCGGTACGTTTTTCGAGAGGATGTTGGCCATTCCCCCGCCGAGCGGGTAGTAGACGCCGCCCGTACCGCCGGTCGTGATCGATATCCGTTGACCCTGTTGCGCCAGTGCGGGGATTGCGAACGCGACGAACACTGCGACGAAGGTCGCCGCGGCGCCGCGAACGAATGCTTTCAGCATGATTCCTCCGGAAAGTGTGCTTGCGTGGACTTGTGAGCGCCATCGTTGTGGCGTCGGCGCACATTGTCGTTTACGTTGGCTCTGACCCGGCCGCGTGTGCGAGTCAGTGTACTGGAATTTCCGCAGCGCTATGCCGCGCCGGTCAAATCGGGCGGCGGCGACGCGCGACGCTCGAGTGCCGAAACGCGCAGCGGAAACCTGCCGTTCTTGCGGTCGAGGAACCAATTCCGCAGCGTGCGCGCAATCGTGCGAAAGGCGAGCTCCTCCCACGGAACGTCGGCCTCGTCGAACAGCCGCACGTCGAGGCTTTCCTCACCTGGACCGAAGTCGAGATCGCGAAGCCTCGCGCGGAACATCACGTAGACCTGGTTGATCTGCGGCAGGCTGATCAACGTATAGAGGTCGTCGAGGTCGACGCGCGCATTCGCTTCCTCCAGCGTTTCGCGCAAAGCGCCCGCGGAAAGCGTTTCGCCATTCTCGAGAAAGCCTGCCGGCAACGTCCACAAACCCCGGCGCGGATCGATCGCGCGTTTGCATAGAAGGACTTTGCTGTCCCATTCGGGTAAACAGCCGACGACGATCTTCGGATTGGAGTAATGGATCGTCCCGCATGTCGCGCACACGCTCCGCGGCAGCGTGTCGCCGGCGGGGATACGAATTTCGAGCTGCGCAGACCCGCAATGGCTGCAGTAGTTCATCGATTCAATCCGGGACGGTCATGCGCTCAGGCACCGCGCATAATTATCGCTTACCTCTCAAATCGGACCATTCCCATGAGCCTGCGTTCGCTGTTGCCCGAAGCTGTCGAGAATTACGTGAGCACGGTCGCAACGCGCGAAACCGCGCTGCAAAAGCGCTTGCGCGAGGAAACTGCCACGATGACCGGTGCGGGCATGCAGATCGGCGCGGATGAAGGCGCCCTCCTCGCATTGCTCGTGCGATTGATCGGGGCGCAACGCGCGCTGGAGATCGGAACCTACACGGGATATAGCTCGCTCGCCGTCGCAGCGGCGCTCCCGGCGAGTGGCAAGCTCATTTGCTGCGACATCAACGATGAATGGACGCAGGTAGCCCGCCGCTATTGGCGTGAGGCCGGCCTCACCGACAAGGTCGAGCTTCGCCTCGCGCCCGCTGCGGATACGTTGCAGGACTTGCTGCGCGACCCAGGGCAAGGCAGCTTCGACTTCGCATTCATCGATGCCGACAAGGAAGGCTACGACGGCTACTACGAAGTCTGTCTCAAGCTCATACGCGCCGGTGGACTGATGGCGTTCGACAACACACTGTGGTCGGGACGCGTGGCCGATCCATCGCACAAGGACAAAGATACCGTTGCATTGCGGAACCTGAACGCGAAGGTGCGAGACGATCCGCGCGTTGATGCGAGCCTTCTCACCGTTGGTGACGGCGTGCTGCTCGCGCGCAAGCGCTAGGAAATCGCAGCGTCACTCGCGAAGGAAGTTCCGCCGATAGTAGCGGAGCTCCTCGATCGACTCGTAGACGTCGGCGAGAGCCTCGTGCTTCCCCTCCTTCGCGAGACCTTTGAGCAATTCGGGCTTCCACCGCCGACACAGCTCTTTGAGCGTCGAGACATCGAGATTGCGGTAGTGAAAGTAGTCCTCGAGCGCCGGCATCGTGCGCGCGAGAAACCGCCTGTCCTGGCAAATCGAATTGCCGCACATGGGCGACGCCTTTGCCGCAACGTGCTCGCGCAAGAACGCCAGTGCCGCCGACTCGACCTCACCTTCCGATAACAGCGACGCCTTGACCTTGTCGATAAGACCGCTGCGACTGTGCGTGCTCTGGTTCCACGCGTCCATCGCAGTGAGCATCGCATCGTCCTGATGCACGACCCAAACGGGCGCGACGGCCACGCTGTTCAGGTCGTGATCGGTCACGATCAGCGCCAGTTCGAGGATTCGATCGGTCTCGGGAATGAGACCGGTCATCTCCATGTCGATCCAGATCAGACGGTTGGCGTCGAGGGGCATCGGTCGTGTGCGTAAAATGGAACCATTCTCGCATAAGGGTCGCCAAACTCTTATGAAGCTGAAAGCACTATGACTGCCGCCGCATTTTCGTGGGTTTTCGTTGTCGCGCTGGCGATGTCGCTGATCGTTCGGCTCTGGCTCGCGCGACGGCAGATCGCGCATGTCGCGGGTCATCGCGCGGAGGTGCCGCCCGCATTCGCATCGCGGATTGGATTGCCGGCCCATCAAAAGGCCGCCGATTACACGGTCGCCAAGCAACGGCTCGGCATCATCGAAACGGTTGTCGACGCCGTCGTACTGCTTGCACTGACGCTCGGCGGGGGGCTCGCGGTACTCTTCCGATGGACCGAAGGCATCGATGCCGCGCCGCTGTGGCGCGACGTGCTTTTGCTGATCGGCATCGCGGTCGTCGGCGGCATTGTGAGCCTGCCGTTTTCGTGGTGGCAGACGTTTCGCATCGAGGAGCGATTCGGTTTCAACCGCACGACGTGGAAGCTGTGGCTGACAGACCTTGCCAAGGGCCTTCTCGTCGCTGTCGTTCTCGGACTGCCCTTGATGATTCTGGCGTTGTGGCTGATGCGCAATGCCGGCGCGTTGTGGTGGTTGTGGGTATGGCTTGCTTGGCTCGCGTTCCAACTACTGATGCTCGTGCTGTTTCCGACGGTGATCGCACCGTTGTTCAACAAGTTTTCGCCGCTGCCCGCGGGCGCCGCCCGCGAACGGATCGAGCAGCTCCTCAACCGTTGCGACTTCGCAGCGCGTGGCTTGTTTGTCGTCGACGGATCAAGGCGATCGGGGCACGGCAATGCATACTTCACC
>Ga0137376_10001522_pt1 | contig 13019 bp, 9 predicted proteins | sample SagtaG_23_FD_104814 | JGI IMG/M metagenome (GOLD analysis project Ga0137376, IMG submission 104814) | Vadose zone soil microbial communities from Sagehorn Ranch, Mendocino, California, USA - Sage2_L_20_16 metaG | ecosystem: Environmental > Terrestrial > Soil > Vadose zone | place: USA...
ACAGCCATCCAGTCTTGATCGTTGTAGTCTACCGACTTGGCGCGACGGATGATTCCGGCGTTGTTGACCACGATGTCTACGGACCCAATCTGCTGGGCTACCGCAAAGAGATGCTCGGCAGCCCCGGGTTTTGACAAATCAGCCTGGATCCCGGATGCGCGGCGTCCCAACTTTTCGACTTGCTGACAAGTCTCCTGCGGCGAGCGTGAATTTCCGTGGCTGATTACGTCAGCTCCGGCTTCAGCCAACGCAATCGCCATGGCCGCACCCAGGCCCGCCGAAGCGCCCGTGACCAATGCGGTCTTGCCGCCGAGCGTGAACTGATCTAGGATCAAAGGATTATTTCTGCTCGCTGCCAGTTCCGATCCCGACTGGCCGAACTAAGGCTGAAGGTTCGCGGCAGACCGCCTACCCGACGATGCGCTGCCATTGTCTTGGCAAGCGAAAAGCGGTTCCGTGTTGATGCCAATCTCATAATGTTGTTCGCCGGTCGCTAACCCGGCGCTGACTCGTTGGGTCAAGTCGGTCAGAACTTCGGTGCCTCACCTTTCGCTCAGCGCGGGATTCTTGCAGGCGGCAATAATGCGTGTCAAGAAGATTGTGCTGCGGTCGTCCCTCTATGCGGTACACCACTTCACAAAATGCCAACAAATACCTCGCCAGGCTACAGCTAGTGTGAGAGGATTTGTGTGGCGTGCTTGCCCGATCCGGCGATCTCAAAATACTGGTGCGCCGTCACTGAGCTATATGTAACTGGAGGGTCTGCCTCCGGGATAGATCGGCGGGTCCGGGCTAACCAACGATGAAGGACATTTCTGTGACAGCCTCACTTAACACATCCATTGCAACGCCTCTTTCCGAAGCTGTTGCCAAGACCGACGGATCATATCAACTGCATGGTCTGGAGCGCGCCGTTTCTGTTCTCGAGGTTCTGAGCGAGAGTGAGGCACCGCTCAGTCTCGCCGAGATCTGCCATCGCATGAACCTGCACAAAAGCACTGCCCATCGGTCGCTCATGGTTCTGGAACGTAGCGCGCTGATAGAGAGAACTCCAGAGAATCGTTTTCGTCTGGGACTGAAGCTCTATGAACTCGGCAATCGAGCGGTGGAGCAGATCGATCTGCGTGTGCGGGTTTACCCGTTCTTCAGGCGGCTCGCGATGGATGTACACGAAACAGTACATCTGGGCGTTCTGCAGAAAACATCGGTTGTATATGTGGACAAAGTGGAACCCAATCGCAGGATCTGCATGAGCTCGAAGATCGGAAGTTCGAACCCGGTTTATTGTACCTCGATGGGAAAGGCGATGCTGGCATTTCAACCTGAGGAAACAATCGAAAAGATTGTTTCGAGAATTCGTTTTACGCGCTACACGCCCAAAACGCTTTGCTCACGTGAGAAGCTGTTCGAGCATCTCGAGACCGTGCGGCGGCGCGGATATGCCGTTGATGACGAGGAGATCGAACTCGGTGTTCGTTGTGTCGGTGCCCCCATTTTCAATGCGGATCGGTGGGCCATTGCAGCCGTAAGCGTCTCGGGACCGACTTCACGCATCACCCCACAAAATATTCGCGCGATTGCGCAACGCGTGCTGACCTGCTGCCGCGAAATCTCCGCCTCACTGGGTATGCGAGCGAAGAAAAAATCTCACGTAGCGTCGCCTTTCCTGACGCACTACGGCAGCTGAGCCACCTACGGTTCTTTCACTTTGACTACGACCGCGCCGAAGACTACTCCGGGAGCAATGATCAGTCGATGCGGTGTGCCTGCCGGCACGTGAACGATGTCACCTTTGACAATCGTGTGTGAGGTTCCATTCTGAATGCCACTTCCCTTCGTTTCACCGTCCTCGCCGGTCTTGGCATCGAGAACGGTCCCTCCAGTAACCAGAGTCGCCGTTCCCTCAGTCACCACGAACACGTCATCATAGTGCGCATGCACTTCGGCTCCGCCGCTCGTAATTCGCACTGAGAGTTTGATTGCATGCGATCCATAGTCGCCGAGTGTAGCCCCACCGCTCGCAGACGCTTTCGCCGTTTGCGCCAGAGCTTGCAGCTGTGAGGCGACGCTCTTGCCCGAAAAAACTTCAGCTTTGTCTTTGGCCGACGCGTAAAGTGAAATTAGGAATACAGCGGCTACAAAAATTGAAAGGAGTTTCATCGCTTCTCCTTACATTCGTCAATCGGCTTATCGAAGTGTTTCGATCGGAGCAGGGTCCATGTCTCCATAGTCCTGGTTCTCGCCCCCCATGCCCCAGCAGAAGCTATACGCTTGGGTCCCCACCCCAGCGTGAATCGACCAGCCGGGAGAGACTACTATTTCGCGATCTTTCATAACAATGTGCCGAGTTTCTTCCGCAAACCCCATAAGGTGAAAGACCCGCGCTTGCTCGGGCAGATTGAAATACATGTAGATCTCAGATCGGCGCATATGGGTGTGAGCAGGCATCGTATTCCACGCGCTTCCCGAATGAAGATGCGTTACGCCCATTACTAATTGGCAGCTCCGCGCGCCATCGAGATGTATGTACTTACAAACGGTGCGGCGGTTACACATTTCGGCGCCGCCCAGTTCAACTAGGCTGGCATCGGCTTTACGGACCAGCGTGGTGGGATAACTGGAATGCGCAGGACAGCTGAGAAAATAAAATACAGCTGGTGAATCCGGATCGGCCGACTCAAGTTCAATCGCCTTGGCTCCGCGCCCTATATATAAGCAGTCGAGATTTTCCAGAGCATAACTGTCACTGCCAACCTGAACCGCGCCGCTACCGCCGGTGTTCAGAACTCCTACTTCGCGCCGTTCGGTGAAGGACTTCGCCCGTAACGTGTCATCCGCGGTGAGTGCAATTCGGTTTTTCAAGGGTGCGGCCATGCCCACCACTGCGCGATCCAAGTCGATGTACACCTGGTGAATCTGTCCGGGCACGCAGAGATTATCAATCAGGAATGTTTCTCGAATCTGCGTGGTCGTCATCGTGCGGTAACGCACCGGATCGGCGATGAAACGAGTTTTCATAGTTCGTCGTTGTTCCTTGCCTGTCGGTTCTTATGGTGCACGAGGAAAAATGTCACTTCCAAGGGGCTGCTTGAATTCCCAAGATGCGGTAAACGATTACGGCCAGCAGTACCTATTTACCAAAATAATGACGCGCTGTCTGCACTTTTATATACGAGCGTCCCGCTATGCGGGATATTTGGTGGCGTCAAGTTTGTATCCGTTTTCGGCTGCGTAAGAGTGCGGGTTGCTTTTGCCGCCAAGCCGTTACACAGCTTATTTTCTGAGGCAACGTACCGCATAGAGGGACGCCGCGGCACAATTTTCTTGACACTAGTTATTCGAGGCTGCCAGAATCCCGGCATTGAAGTCCAAAGGTGAAGCAATGAAGGTTCCGGCCCGACTTGATGCGGCGAGTCATTGCTGCGTCAGCCATCGGCGAACAGCATAATGTGATCGGCATCGACACGGAATCCCCTAAGAATCGGCAAACCAATAGCATCCGAGTCCGTGCCAAAGAGGAGGGGTTGTGAGAAAAGCAGTGCACGTCGCGTGCGCGTGTTTTCTTCTGCTCAGCGTGGCCCACGTCGGTCTCGCGCAAAATACGAACTCCGGCGATATTCGCGGTACCGTGACCGACTCATCCGGCGCGGTGATGCAGGGCGTCAGTGTCACTGTAACTAACAACGATACCGGTGTGATTAACAAGTTCGTGACGAATAGCAACGGCTTATACGATACCAACTCGATTTTGCCCGGAAACTACACCATTGAATTCGGCAAAGCGGGTTTCGCAACACTCAAGCGGGGGCCGATCCCGATTCAGGTCGGAATCGTGACCGTCGACGCCACCTTGAAGGTTGGTTCGAGCACGCAGGTGGTGGAGGTGACTTTCACTGCGCCGCTGCTCAAGACGGAGGATGCACAGGTAGCGACGACTTTGTCAACAAGACAGTTGGCCAACCTGCCGAGCGTTGATCCGGCAAACGGATGGACCAGTCTTATGAAGTGGCTTCCCGGCGCTACCAGCACCCCCGGCCAGGGCACCAACGGTGGCGGCGGCGGCGGTGATCGAAACCCGGGAGTCGATCAAGCCATCGCCGGCACCATGCCCTACTTCTCCAGTTATCTGATTGACGGTGGATCGATCTGGTTGCCGCACAGCGCCAACATTGACCAGGGCGAAAGCGAGACCGTGGCCGAAGTGAACGTGATTGCATCAACTGCACCCGCGCAGTATGGCGGAGGCGGTAATGTATTCAACCTCATCAGCAAGAGCGGAACCAATCAGTTTCACGGCGCGCTCTATGAATATTTCCAAAACGACGCCCTGAACGCGAGGGATTACTTCAATCGGCCTCCTCAAGAAAAGGCGAGGCAGCGTTTCAACTACTTTGGCGGCTCAATTGGCGGGCCGATCCTCAAGAACAAGCTATTCTTTTATTTCAACTATCAGCAGTTAGAAAACCCGAACAACTCGCAAGCTACGGTCAGTGTTCCTACCGCCGCCATGAAAGCTGGGTGTTTCGATCCGGCGATCTTCGGAAACAATCTGACCCTTGACGCTGCCCATGGTGGCGCGCCATTAACGACCAATGCCGGTCAATGCGGGGCTTTCAATCCTGCCGACTTGGCTCTCCCAACAGCCGCTTTTGATCCAGTGGCAGCGAAAATCGAGACGTATTGGCCTGCGCCCAACTTACCTGGAACGACAAGCAACTATAGCTATTTGAAAGCCAGCAATGGCAATAGCAAGAAAACGTTTGGGCGGCTGGACTATAACATCAGCGAAAAGAACCGCCTCAACATTACGGTCAATATGCATGACAGCCCCCACAAGACTAATGCTGACCCCGACGGCTTTGCCTGTCCAATAGGTTGCGATAACAATGCCGCCGAAAGCTATAGCGCACAGGTCTCGGACGTCCACACCTTCAGTTCTTCTCTGGTAAACGAATTCCGGTATTCGTTCGTTCGGCAGGGGAATTGGTTCGTTCCGCAAACCTTGGGCAAGGGCTTCCCGGCCACTTTGGGATTGCAGTTCTCCCAGGCGGACGTGTTTCCGACGGTCCAATTCCAGGGAACTGCATCGCCCAACCAATTGAATACGGGCACGAATGCAGTCTTTATCGAGAACACCTTCATTCCCTCGGACGTATTAACCATGATTCGCGGTAAGCACATTCTGCACTTCGGGGGCGAGGTTATGTTCGAGCAGGATAATTCGACTCCCTGGGGCAGCATCCACGCCGCAGATTTCACTTTTACTGGCCAGTACACGACCAGCAACCCTACGAAATCAGTGGGCTACGCCGACTTCTTGTTAGGAGATGTGCAACAGTGGAGCACCTCGACTCAACCGGAGCACGGAATGCGGGCCAAGAACCCGTCGTTTTTTGCCCAAGACGACATCAAGCTGCGGTCGAACCTGACCGTTAATCTTGGGGTCCGGGTGGAAGTGCATGGTGGGATGAGCGAAGTCAAGAACAATATGGGTGGTTTTGATCCGACCCTTACGAATCCCGTTACCAACACACCAGGCTCGATTTGGTTTGCTGGCTTGAACGGGGCGCGGACTAAATCCTTCGAGACAAAAGCCATAGAAATGCCTCGCTTGGGCTTCGCCTGGCAGGCGTCGAATAATTGGGTGGTGCGGGGCGGGGTTGGCCAATATTCCAGCCTGTGGAGCATGGACACTGTAGGCGGACCTCTTGGTTTCGGCTCTGGCGTTACCGGCACTGCATCAACTGCCAGCACGACCACCCCAGTGGTGCAGCTTTCAGGGACTGGGGCGGGGCTACCGATTATTGCCGGTCGCAACCCTGCTCTTTACAACGGTCAGGGAAATGGGTTCATTCCCTATACCCCGTATGATCTTCCCATTATGAATGGCTGGCAGTGGACGGCAAGCGTGCAGCGGCGTTTGCCCGGAAATATGGTGGTGGAGGGTCAATATGTGGGCAACCACTGGGAGAACATGATGTTCGAAGCTGATGTCAACCAGTTGCCTGCCAACGAGCTAGGCTGCCCGTCGTCACCGGCGACGCCTGACTTGTGCAGGCCATTTCCGCAATATACGGGCATTGGCGTTGGCGCGGGCGGTTCCCGTACCGGTTTGTACAAAGGCGTTTCGAACTATGAGGCGGTCCAGGGCTTGCTTCATAAACCGTTCGGCAATGGCTTGTCTGCCGAACTCGCTTACACATGGTCGCGGCTGAAGGATGATATGGACACGTCCGGCTGGGGCAACCAATTCGGCGGCGTGTTCTACCAGGACGCGTACAATCCCCACGCGAACTATGGGCTCTCGAATTTTGATAGGCCACATGCGTTCAAAGCGACGGCAGTCTACGCGCTGCCCCTCGGCAAGGGACATCAATACCTGAACTCGGCTGCAGCGGATGCGGCGCTCGGGGGCTGGCAAGCGTCACTTACCTTCCAGGCCGAATCGGGGGCTCCGTTCACTGTGTGGTTGGATCCTTCTGCGGACGGCTCCCTGTGCAACACGGCCCAAGGTGGCTGTGCGCTATATCCTAACTTGACCGGCAATCCGCATGTGTCGAATCAGTCGATAAGTCAGTGGTTCAACCCGGCGGCATTTGCAATCCCATCGGCAAACACATTCGGCAGCAACAAGAGAAATTCGCTCCGTGGACCTAAGTTGACGGATCTGGATTTCTCACTGGGTAAGACCTGGGGTCTGCCGGGATGGGAGCAAGGGAAACTGGGGCTTCGGATGGATGCTACTAACATCTTGAACCATCCAAGTTTCCAGAATCCCGACGGTAAACTCACTGATTCAAGTGTCGGTACTATCACCGGAACCACGATCGGTGGCCGCGTACTTCAGCTTGCTGCCAGGTTCTCCTTCTAAACAGGGAGCATCGGCAGCATCTCAACTGGAAAGGGCAGCGTCTGACGCTGCCCTTTCTTACTGCCGGCGGAGCAGACTCATGGTGCGGTACCATTGTCAACGATGAAAACAAAAGAAGGCCTGGGTCTGCTCGGAATTGTCTTCTTTTTTCTCGGTGCACTCCAGTGCGTCTCCCAATCTACCGCTAGCCGCCCCCAGGAAATCGCGTCGCATGCCCATCAAGCCCAAGAATTCCTAAAAGAGCGACGGCCTGATCTGGCAATACCCGAGTTTCGTGCCATCGTTGCGCTCGATCCGAACAACGTGGATGCTCGCGGCAACCTCGGGGTTCTGTTGTTCTTCCAGGGCGACTATCCGGCCGCGATTCCGCATCTTCGGGCGGCGCTCAAGCTCCGGCCCACTCTATGGAGGATGCAGGCTCTCCTGGGTATGGCGGAGAGGAGGACTGGGAGCAGCAAGAGCGCTCTTGCAGACTTGGAGAAAGCTTTCCCCAAGTTGCAGGAAGACAAAATTCAGATTGAAGCTGGTATGGAGTTGATTGAAATCCACGCTGGTGCTGGCGATCTGGACAAGGCCGCAGCGACCGTCAGCGCTCTTCGCAGCCGGTATCCAACCAATGTAGAGGTACTCTACACTTCCTACCGAATCTATTCAGATCTTGCCGGCGAGGCCATGCTCAGCTTGTCCCTGGTGGCTCCAACATCCGCCCGGATGCATCAGGTCATGGCGCATGAACTGGAGAAACACGGAGATGAGCAGGCTGCGATCAGGAACTACCGCGAAGCGCTGAAGCTAGACCCGCAGCTACCTGGGCTGCATTTTGAATTGGCCGAGATGCTGAATGCCTCGTCACTTGCGTCCGAACAGCGAGAGGCGGAGACTGAGTACAAGGCGGCGCTTGCCGTTAACCAATTCGACGAAAGGGCCGAGTTTAGACTGGGAGACATCTCTTCCCGGCGAGGCGACGTGCAGGAAGCCTACGCACACTATTCCCGAGCGGTGCAACTCCAGCCGAATGATGCGGAGGCCAACATTGGTCTTGCGAAAGTACTGATGCTGATGAATCAGCCCGACAAAGCCGAACCGCTGCTCCAGCGCGCCGTTCAGTTGGATCCCACCAGTGCCGCGGCCCACTTCCGGCTGAGCACCTTGTATCGGCAGGCAGGACGCACTGCGGACGCAACACGGGAACTGGAGGAATACCAGAAGTACAAAGAGTTGAAAGAGAAGCTTCGGGATATTTACCACGACATGCGTGTCGTGCCGGCTAAACAGGAAGGCGAGGTAACCGACGTGCGCCAATAGCGGATCGCCCATGGACGGGATCTACGCCGCTCATGAAAAGAAAATCTTTGACGCCTTGAACTCACCGGACCACGACACCTCCATTTGCGATAGGAAAAAATTGAGCGCATTCGTTCATTTATTCTTGATGGTAGTTGCCTTTGCACTTGCTCACTCTCAACTTTCCGAAAGCCCCTCGCGTGGGATTGAATCACACGACGGCAAAGCAGGACTGCAGGATGTGGTAGCAATTACTGCCAGCGCGCAAACAACTCCACAGAGCTCCTCCCAATGGCCGCAATTGGTGGATATCACCGGCTCCACCGGCATCAAGTTTGAACATCTCTCGAGTCCAGAACAGAAGTACATTGTGGAGTCGATGAGTGGCGGGGTCGCTCTGATTGACTATGATCGTGATGGCTGGCCGGACATCTATTTCACCAACGCGCAAAGCGTGGAGATGGCGCTTGCCGGCAAGAAGGCCCGGAGCGCGCTATACCACAATAATCATGACGGAACCTTCACCGACGTCACAGATAAAGCAGGGGTCGGTTATCCCTGTTGGGCCATGGGTGCGGCCGTCGGCGATTATAACAATGACGGCTGGCCGGATTTGTTGGTCACCTGTTTCGGTGGTGTGGTTCTCTATCGCAACAATGGTGATGGAACTTTCACCGACGTCACCAAGCAATCCGGCTTGAGCAGTGACTCAGGATGGGCTACCGGCGCGGCTTTTGGCGACTATGACAACGACGGCTGGGCAGATTTGTTTGTGTCGCACTATGTAGCCCTTAATCTGAGCAATCTCCCCTCATTCGGATCCATGAAAACGTGCAAATACCACGGCATTGATGTGCAGTGCGGACCGAAGGGTCTCAATGGCTCTCCAGATAATCTTTACCATAACAATGGGGACGGCACATTTACCGATGTATCCAAAAAGGCTGGTGTGGATGACCCACAAAATCGATTTGGACTTACTGCGGTGTGGTCAGACTTCAACAACGACGGGCGTCTTGACCTTTTTGTTACAAATGATGGACAGCCCAACTATCTTTACCGTAACGACGGCGACGGACACTTTACCGACGTTGCCTTTTTGGCGGGGGTGGCCGTCAACCAGGATGGGGCCGAGCAAGCCAACATGGGGGTTGCTCTCGGCGATTACCAGCACAACGGACTCTTCTCTCTCGCGATTACGCATTTCAACGAAGAATACACGGCATTATTCCGGAATGACGGAAAGATGAGTTTTTCCGACGTTTCTTACGCTTCAGGCATCGGCCCGGCAACGACGCCCTACGTGGGCTGGGGGGATGCCTTCTTCGACTTCGATAACGATGGTTGGCCCGACTTGTTGTTGGTGAACGGTCATGTGTACCCACAAGTGGACAGTCTCGATATAACCGCCAAGTACCGCGAGCCTGGGCTGCTGTTCTTGAACCAGCACGACGGCACATTTAAGAACATCAGTACTCTTGTCGGCCCGGTCCTCCAGACTCCACAAGTCAGCCGGGGAGTGGCGGTTGGTGACTTATTTAATGATGGTCGTCTTGACATTGTTATAGAAAATCTAAAAGGTGGGCCCATGATTCTCCAACCGCAAGGTGGTCCCGCAAACCACTGGATCAGCTTTGCACTGGAGGGGACCAAGAGCAACCGGCTCGCGCTCAATGCTCGGGTGAAAGCCATTGCCGGGAATTTGGTGCAGACCGGTGAGGTGCTAAGCGGTGGAAGTTATCTTTCCCAGAATGATCTTCGCATTCACTTTGGTCTCGGCAGCAAGGACCACGTCGATAGAGTTGAGATCCTTTGGCCCAATGGAAAAATGCAAGTCCGGTCCAATCTGGCTGCGGATCGGTTCTACACTATCAAAGAGGCTGAATGAGGGTCGAGAATCCAGATGGAATCACTGACCGCCATTGTCCCGCTAGTCCCAAAGGTCTTCAACCGGCGCTCTGCTGTGCGTGTAATGCGCCGAGAATCATCGGTTCCCGAGCGGGTTTCCATTCCAGGCTTGGGCGCGACCCCACATGCACGAGGCGATCATGAAGAGACCAGGGATATGCAGTCGCACCGGATCGGCCATTATCGCGTTCTCATAGATTTCTCAACCCTACTTGACGGGTCTGTGCCTTGCCGACGCAGTCTTCAAATGCATGCGCGTCTTAGGTCGTTGGCAGCTTCTGTCCATCAGAAGTAGCTAGCGATGTCTGCAATTTTATATATCGTCCCGCTATTCGAGATGCTAATTCTTTGTATTTCTATAATGGAAGAAAGGACGCCTTGGTGAAGCGATCGCATTTACTGTGGCTGTATTCACAAGTGGGATAAAGAAATCACTTTCTGGGGCTGATGTCCCACACAGAGGGACGCAGCGACACAATCTTCTTGACACGAGTTATTGCCGCTGCCAGAATCCCGCACTGAAGAGCATTTGCCTTGAGGAACCCTGCAGCAAGCATTCTTCAACTACACTTTGCTCGTGAACACGACCATGACTTTTCGATAGCGAGAGAACGAGAACTGAGATCTCCAGGCGATCGTTTGTCGATGCGCCTGTGCCCTTCTGACCCCGAAAGGAGATGGCAGATGCATCTGAAGCATTCGGCACTGTGGCTCGTGCCCGTTGTCGTAATTTTGCACGCGTTCTCCATCGCACAAGAGCAGAGGGAAGCTATTCAAATGTGGTTGACGACTGCTGATCGGTCTGCACTGTTATCTCTTCAGGCTAGTCCGCTGCATTTCTCCGCATCCAGCAACACGCAGCTTGTCATCGACGTCAATGATATGGCGCAATATCAGCGCATGGAAGGCTTTGGCCTAGCGGTAACCGGCGGAAGCGCGCAACTTCTAATGCAAATGGATCCGGCGCGGCGTGAGGCGCTACTGGAAGAACTTTTCGGAACGAAAAGCGACGATATCAACATCAGTTACATACGGGTAAGCATTGGCTCGTCGGATATGAACGATCATCCGTATACCTATGATGACCTGCATCCCGGCCAGACGGATGCGAATCTTGACAACTTCAGTCTGGTGCCGGACCGGGCTGATGTGATCCCTGTATTAAAAGAGATTCTATCGATCAATCCGCAAATCAAAATACTCGGGTCGCCGTGGTCCGCACCCGCATGGATGAAGACGAATGACAAGCTGAAAGGTGGTCACCTTAAGCCCCAGTACTATGAAGCCTATGCTAAATATCTCATGAAATACGTGGAAGCTATGAGGGCTGAGGGGATCACTCTGGATACTCTAACGGTCGAAAACGAGCCTCTAAATCCGAAGAACACACCAAGCATGGTCATGTTTGCTCCGGAAGAAGCGGCATTTATCGCGAAGAATCTGGGCCCCGCGTTTCAGGAAGGCATTTCTACCAAAATACTGTTATACGACCACAATCCCGACGTTCCCTCTTATGCCTTATCGATACTGGCGAATCCAGAAGCCAGCAAATATGTAGCAGGCACTGCATTTCACCTTTACGGGGGAGATGTCTCGACATTGACCGCGGTACACGATGAGTATCCTAACAAGAGCCTCTACATGACTGAGCAGGACGTTAGCGGGGGTAGTGAAGGTCCGCTAGAGATTGCCGAGGCCGTGCGACGTGTGCCCATCGGATCCGTGCGGAACTGGAGTCTGAACGTGCTGCTATGGAATCTTGCATCCGATCCTCACATGGGTCCTCACACGAATGACGGAGGGTGCACGACCTGTATTGGTGCGATTACTGTCGACGGCAATCACGTCACGCGTAACCTGGCGTACTATACAATTGCGCATTTCTCCAAGTTTGTAGGGCGCGGTTCGGTGCGAATCGCGTCAAGTGAAGCGGAACAGTTGGCGACCGCGGCGTTCGTAAATCCAGACCATAAGATCGTGCTAGTAGTATCCAATACCGCAAATTTTGAGAGGACATTCAGCGTCAGGCATCACGGAGAAGTGTTTACGACGACTTTGCCGGAAGAGTCGGTCGCGACGTACGTATGGTAGTGCCAATGCGATATAGAAAATTGTGAAAGGTTAGATTGCACTGCGCGAATCTAGGTTTTACTGGTTTGATTTCACGGTACGAGGTCAGCAGTGCTGCGCTCGACTACGGTGCACCGCCCGGGGCCACTGAAACACTGAAACTAGGGTGTGAGCGGAAGTGACTTCGGCACATTCCGCGTCACACCTGAAAACCACAACCCAGGCAAGCTGTTGAGAATTCCAGCCTTTTGGGCTCTGAGTGAGGCACCGCCGGTTAACGGCCGAACAGTCGTCCTCTTGGCTATCAGCGGAGTGTTCACTCCTGTGCTGGCTAAGCGCTCGAACCCGAACCGGTGTCACTGGCCGTACGTCGCTAGCCGGAAGTTACGGCCAAGTGCTCAGGAATATGTATGGCTGCGCTGCGCGGAACTTGCTCCTTTTCGGCGCTGACGAAAATTTCAGGATATACGTCAAGACATCGCGGAATTTTACAGCTTATGTGGTAACCAAATTTCAGCTTTTCTGGGCTTGATCGGAGTAAGTGCTTGACTTTTAACGGACGCGAGTTTCACGTTTTACGCAAACGCACATCCGGCCTGTTTTTTAAGTGTAGGGAGAATTTCGTTTCCCCATGCCGTCTTGAATTCTTCTTTCTTGCCAGCTTTAAGCGTCCCTTCGATGATGAGGGTGTACATGTTACATCTCCTTTCGGCTAGAGGTGAACGAACTGCCGCGGGCGCAGCGGCGGAATAAGCTTCGCGTTAGGTAGGAGTACGTGTACGCTGGCGGGGAATCGGGGTCAATTGCCCAAATTTGGTGCATTACTGCGAATTGGTGGGAGGCAGGCGTGCGTGTCTTCAGTCAGGTCATGAATTTTGCTTGACCG
>Ga0137376_10001524_pt1 | contig 13014 bp, 7 predicted proteins | sample SagtaG_23_FD_104814 | JGI IMG/M metagenome (GOLD analysis project Ga0137376, IMG submission 104814) | Vadose zone soil microbial communities from Sagehorn Ranch, Mendocino, California, USA - Sage2_L_20_16 metaG | ecosystem: Environmental > Terrestrial > Soil > Vadose zone | place: USA...
CAATGATTGTGGAATATGCTCCCGATTCGCCCACATCGCTGAAAGAACCTCCAAAGGCTGGATTGACACCGTAGGCCTGTTCACCAAGCGCGGAACGAGAATCAAGTCTGACTTCTTCAATCCAAGAGATCATCCTGACGACAATTTCTGGCTCCTAGTCGGAGACGTCGGCTATGGGGGAAGAAGCGGTCTACTCCCGCTGGCACGAGAGATTGTTAGAGGTCTAGTCATATGACCGAGAGAGAGGGAGAATCGTGCACTCGACCCAAGAACGCTGTGAGCAGAATACTCGGCACCCTTCGTCGGGGCAGAGTGGTCAGGCGAAAGCCACGAGGGATCGCCCTTCAGCCATCTCAACAATAACCTTCTCCACCTTCATATGATGAACCCGACGATGAACCGTCAACAACGTAAGACAGTCCACACAGACATGAACGGTACGATGATCAGCCTCCAACACAACAACCTCATCCTCAGACCGAACCTCAAACCTAAAATTACATGTCATAGCCAAAGCAGACTCATCCTCGCTAAGACTGAGGGCTTAGCCTGCCCTTAAGCATTGAAAGTCTCTATCATTGGCCAACCATTCGGTCATCATGAGGCGCAGAGCACTCTCGTTGGATTCTAGTACGTACTTTTTACTTGAAACTGTTTTTCCGCTGCACTCTTCACTGCGTTTACCTTCCTTTCGGGACAGAATACAAACAGTCGCCGAATTGGAGTCAAAGATGCCGATATAGGAGACTCGTCAAGGGACGATACTGACCCATCGCGTCTTAGAATGAGAATCGGCTTCTCCTTCTTCCCGATTGATTCTTCGAATTTCTCATAGAGCTTAATGGTTATACTTTGAAGGTGAACGATGACTCGCCCGGGTTCTACTTTGGCCTCCACTGAGATCTTCCTCTCAGCTTCCTGAACCTTGTCCTTCGTCATGTTGATTAGTTTCTCTCTTCGAAGAGGATTCGGAACTTTCTCCTGTGTCAGGGGTAAAACATAGGCCCGCTTTAGCAGCCGTCTTGATCTTATGTCCTCGATTAGGGCGCGTGATTGATCAGTCGAATGCTCCATAATGTAGTGTTCGATCGAGTTGTCGTCAAGCTCCATAAACTTCGGTACGAACTTGTCCGCGTTGCTAGCGTCGAAATATTCCTTAGAGAGAGTCCCCGATTGAATCCCTCCAATAACTGCTCTGACGAACATGTCGTCTGCTATCAGCCTCGCATGATGCTCATACACCTGGGTGTGCATTGAATATCTCGCGAGTCTGTAGCTCTCAAGTGCCTCCATCCCTTTTTCTTCGATTGCAACATAGTCTCTATCAGTTTCGTGAATCCGACACACCGATCTGACAACTCTCTCGAGGTCGAAGATTCCGTAGGCGACGCCTGTGTGATACGAGTCCCTTCGCAGATAGTCCATCTTGTCGGCGTCGAGGCTGCTTGATACAATGTCTGAAAGAAACGAGTCGCCGCTCAAAACGTTCAACACCTCTTCGCGTATCTTGCCCAGAGCTCGTCGCATGGAAGGATCATGTTCAGCGATAAGCTTGGTCACATTTTCATGGTTGAAGTCTTCCCCATTCACGAAACGCATTGGTTCCTCGAACAGGTGAGAATAAGGACCGTGTCCTACGTCATGAATGAGTGCAGCGGCCCTTACGATCTGTTTGTCTCTCTTAGTCACACTGAGCTGGTCACACATTCTCCCCGCAATGCTCAGAGTTCCCAGCGCATGTTCTAGGCGGTTGTGAACCGCGCTTGGGTATACGATGTAAGCATGTGCCAGCTGCTTGATTCTTGCGAGCCTTTGCATCGCAAAGGTGTTGAGAATTCTATCTTCTGAGGTTGTAAGACCGACGAAACCGTAGAGCGGGTCTCTAACGAGTTTCCGTTCCCAGTAGAGAAATGGGGACGACAAATATGACGTTTAGTTCTTTCCTACGAGCCCAAGACCGTTGAGCAGCTTGACCCCAGAGGCTATTTCGTCTTTAGCGATGTTCCATCCAAACCGCTTTCCGGCTTTTTCTAACCCTTCGTACGAGATTTCTTGACCTTTTTGTGATAGGAGGAAGTATGTCTTGGCGGCCCACGATAGGATGTTAATGCTATTGCCCGCAATTTTCTGACATCTGTAAGCTATGTTTCGAATTGACGCGTACTTGCTGGCTTCGCGTTTCCGAAACTCACTGAGTAGTTTGCGTCCGTCTTGTGTCAGAGAGTAGCTGTACATTATTCTGTCGTGCGCGGTGACTCTCGAGTTCTCCTCTATGTATCCTAGCGCCACCAAATTGTCGAGCAGGTTTGCCACCACTGGGCTGTACGGGCCATAGTAGTGAGGTCTGTAAGCTAGATCAACATTAGTTCGCAATGAGGAAAAATAAGCGATTTTCTGGATTGCGGTTCTGCCCTCGACCGGTTCGGGGGAGCTCCCGACAACTGACAGGACCAGCTCCGCCGGACGCATTACTCTAACAGACCCAAAATCAAGATCTTACTATTTAAGCCAATGAGCAGGGAATATATTCGCATAACCTCTGGACCCTAACCCAGAATAGGGTATGGGAAAGGACCTTCAAGCAACTGAGCAGGAATTGCTCTCCTGCTTGCGGCTCTAGGGATGGTAGTTTCGTTCTCGTGTCTGAGCAATAGCCGAAAGATAGCTTAACCCTACAGATGTCGATTCAGCGGAGCGACTGGCGCGAACGACTACACGCCAACCCCTCGCGAATGGAACAAGAACTTGCTATCAAACTACAAGAAGACGGAATCCGCTACCAGACACAGGTCGAGATACGAGTAACCACAGCCGACTTCTACTTCCCGCTTGAGTCTAGACCGTTGCTCGTATTTATTGACGGCCGGGTCCACCTCCGAACAGCGCAGATGGCGAAGGACGAAGAGCTACGATCACTCTTGCGGAAGAGAGGATACAGAATCCTAGAACTCTACTATGATAGCTACTCGGACAAGAAGAGAGACCAGCTATACGAAGAAATCCTGAACGGCCTGGGAACGGAATAGCCCAAACAGCTCACGACGCTCCTTCCCTGCGTGTTCTATTCCGTAGCTATCATTGGAGTCGGGACTTCCTCGTTGCTTAGATTATCGGCAACATAGGTTGACATCTTCTCAAGCTCGGGTCATTGTAGATCGTAACCATCTATACGGGCATCAGGTGGTTGGTGCTACACGCTTTTCAAAAAGGTCCAGCGTCATGTTCTTTAGTTCGCTAAGTTTGGAACCAAACTGCCGTTTCATGTCTTTTCTTGCCTCAGGACTTGTTAGGTAGCTGTCAAATCCTTCGAAGAGTCTTGATTTTCGCCATGCAACGTATAGAAGTTCAAAGTACCCAGACGCAATTTTGCGGAACTCAGAGGTTAGTTTCTTATCCAAAAGTCGACCGTCTTGCCCAGCGGACACAATGACTCTTGTCCAGCTGGGCCCCTTTAGGCTGTCACTGACATACCTAAGCAGGTACCACAGAGCTCTGTTCTTGAATCGGAAGGCGTTGTCAAGCCCGTGCCATTTTTCTCTTCCATAAGATCCACGGATGAGTCGCTGGATTATTATTATCCTCAGACACTCAAGCACTGAGAGAGTGCTAGGGAAAAGCTTCTCATAATATTCGTCGAAGAATACTTCGCTCCCCTTCGACGCAGCAATATCAGGACGTATTTTCACAGTGGCAAGACATTTTGCAAGTTCCTCATTGTTGAAGCTTCCATAGGGAAAGTCGATTCTCCAAGACCCTCTATGCCTCGCTCTGTACTTCGAGAATTCCTGGCCCCGCTTTACTTCGAGATAATAGCCGCGTCGAGCCAGTTCTCGCTTCAGGCGAATCTGTACTATATCGTTGGACTTCAAGTCGCGATTCTTAACTGGATTTGAGGTGTTTTGGAAGAGGGTTAATTGGGCGGCAAACTCATTATCTTTCGACTCGACGATTCTGACAAGAATATTCCCTTTGACTTCACCCTTGAATCTTCCTATGGTCTTTGTGGTCTGGCATCCATTGATGATTTGGGGATTCTCGACTTCGACGTAGCTCTCCGCTACATTAGGATCGGCTTTGTCGCACAGCATCGTGATTCCGTTATTGAAATACCAAAAGTTTTCAGGATATTTCTCAAGGGTCCAATTCATTCCTGTGTTGGCACGATTGGTTCCTAGAAAGTCGCGTACGTTCTTTCTGAATAGATCATCGCCAAATTTCAGATAGAGGTCTCGAAGCTCAGTACAAGGTACACTTAGAACGTATGCAGTTTGGCCTGGTTGGCGCTTCACAAGGAATTGGTCCGTGGGGGAAAATCGGAGCTTGTAGCTAGGCAACGAGGGGTTGAAGTCCCGTAGATGATTGTCGTAGAGGGTTAGGATTCTTTCTCGGTCGTATACGTTATCGTTGTCCTTCAGACCCAGCTCATTTCGCTGTTCCATCAGACCAGGGGAAGCTCGCTTCGTCGAGATTAGAATAAGGTTCAGACCATAATTCTTCCCTTTCACGCAATCATAGGCTTTGGGCAGAAGATTTGCGACTGTGGCATTCGAGTGGGAAACGATCTTCGATATCGAATCACGATTCTTGAAGTATCGACGCGTATCAGCGAGGAGCTTTACTTCAGACTCGGGTATCCTACCATCGAATTCGCCAGAGAACTTTGACTGGATTATATTGACTTCGCGCTCTGTGTCATCAATTATTATGGCGTCAATACCTTTGTCGTGACTGCCGTCGCAGATGCACCGGAGAATTTGTTTCCTAGAAAGGTAGGTCGTTTGTTCCAAGAACCAGATGAGAAACGCATGATAGTCATGCAATCCTAGGCTATCTTGAATCTCTCCAATTTCTGCAACTAAATCGCTGGGCCTGCCTCGCAAGGTTGATCATGGAATGAGACGACTGTAGATTTTCGCTCTGTTACCGAAAGTTCTGTCCGAAAGTTAGATTAGACGGTCAGGGATGTTCGTTGGCGGCCTTTCTGAGGGCCGACCAATTGAGCGCAGATCATTTAGGGATTAATTAGGCAGCGTAAGTCAACCCTTATCCACATTTCCCCAAGGAGCGCAACTGTACTTGGAAGCATCGCAACTCTCCAATCTGAGGTCAGTCTTAGAGAGTGCGGAGGCGACCCCTGAAGGGGTAACACGAATTCTCTCCGGTATGGGCTACCCACTTCTACCCGAGAGTGAAAGGCCGTTAGCTCCAAGCGTGCTCTTGGAACAGAAGGAACTTCGCGAACATGTCAAGAGAATCTGGAAATTATTCTCCCAAAAGACAACATGGAATCATCCCGTTTCAGGACAGGCTTTCGCACGCGACGCAACCATAATTCTGTTCGAGCTCGTCGACGATGAGAGTCTTCGCTCTCGTTGGACCTTTGAACTTACACGTTATGTTACAAGATTTGCCCTACAAACTGAACAGGCAGTTCTCTTCTTTGTAGCACCGAACAGTCGCACTCTTGCTGTCGCATCATATACACAGGCAATAGAGTCGCCTGACAGAATCCAGGTCCGTAGGCTTCTTGTAAATCTGGAGAATATAGCTAGAACTGATCTTGAGGTTCTCTTCGGGCTACGCTACGAGTCGATAAGGTCGGCCCTTATTGACGGATTCCGAAATGCGTTGCCATATCTCAAGGTTGGCCGCGAATTTTTCCGCGAATATCACGACCTCTTCCAGCTCTTGACGAAGAGACTTGACAAGGCGTTTCGATCCAAGGCGGAGTCGTATGGTTATGCTCAGCGATTGTTGGGCAGAATAGTGTTTCTATACTTCCTTCAGAGAAAAGGATGGCTTGACCGAGACCAGGCTTACCTAAAGAAGCATTTTGCAAATGTGACTAGTGACCAGCTATTCGATTTCCTCTATACTCTCTTTGACTCTCTCAATGCTGAGGAAAAGGCCGTTATGGCTGTAGGTCGAATTCCTTACCTGAACGGAAGCCTTTTCGAAGCGGATCTTTTCAGTCCGACAAAGAAAAAGGAAGTTCGAGACGCCTGCGGTCCAGTCCTAAGTCAGATTCTAGGAACGTTCAATCAGTATAACTTCACGATTTCAGAGAGTACTCCTCTTGACAAGGAAGTTGCGGTCGATCCAGAGTTGCTCGGCAGTCTATTCGAGTCTATGTTACCCGAGTCCGAGAGAGGCGACAAAGGGACATTCTACACACACCAGGACGAGATGCTATTCATGGCTCGGGAAGCGCTTCGGTGCTACCTCGGTCGTTTTCCTCTCTTAGATTCGAATCAGGCGTTTTCCCTAATCCATGAAATGGAAACTCCTGGTGAACGTAGAATAGAACCTAAGGTCGCGAGAGAACTGAAAGACGCGCTTCGTAGAATCAAGATTCTTGACCCCGCCGTCGGCTCAGGAGGGTTCCTCATCGCCGCCCTACAGTCCCTCCTGGCAATCCGCGAAAGGTTGAACAGAATTATCGGAACTGTCGAGCCTGCATATGATGCTAAGCTTGAGATGATTGAAAATAACCTGTTTGGTGTCGACATTGAATACGAGGCCATAGAACTCGCGAGACTGAGACTTTGGCTCACTTTGATTGTTGATGAAGCGGTCGAGAATGTGCGCCCATTGCCCAACTTGGATTTCAATCTACATCAAGGAGACAGTTTGAAGATCCCTCCGTTTGAGAAAAAAGTTCGACAAACGAAAATAACTAGCGATCACTCATTTAGGGACGCACTACTTCGACAAATTTCTCAAACTAGAGAGGAGTATAATCGATCTCATGGGAAGGCAAAGGAACGAATCAGGGAGGAGCTTGAGAAAGCCCTTCGGAAGCTAGTAGAACTCGAGACCGGCGCTACGCCTAAGATTCTGCCATTCTCTTACAAGTACTTCTTCGCAGACATCACGGCGGATGGAGGATTCGACGTGGTAATGATGAATCCTCCTTACATTCAACAAGAAGACGTCGGAAAGCTTCCGGGTCAGAACCCAAAAACCTACAAGTCGGAGATAGCCGAGGATATGAAGTCAGTAACAGCGAATCGGTTCTCTCCTAACAAGCAGTCAGACGTTTCCATCTACTTTCACATCAGGAGCATCTCCCTCCTGAAGGAAAGTGGCGTTGCCGTGGTTATCGGAACAAACAAATGGCTCGATGCTAGATACGGCATTCCATTTCAGGAATTCCTGCTTAGAAACACTTCTGTAGAATGCATTTATGATTCTGCGTTCAGATCTTTCGCCGCTGATGTCAATACTGTTATCAGCGTAATTCGCAGGACTTCAGTCGGAACCACTGAAAACCCCGCTCACTTCGTTTATTTCAGAATGCCATTCAAGGAAGTGGAAGGGACACTCATTGAGGAGATATTGGCGCATAGAAACGAGGGGCTGTTCTTCAAACAGCTGTACCGAATGACGGTGCGCACTCAAGGACAGCTCTATGAGGACGGGCTGACCGAGGTCGATGAGGATCTGGAAAAGATCTCGATCAGGAAGTCGGCATTGAAGGTCCTTTCCAAACCAGAGAGAAAATACGTAGGCACAAAGTGGGGCAATCTCCACCTCAGAGCACCTCCAGTATACTACGAGATAGCTTCCAGATTTAGAGGCCGCTCCAAGCCCTTGGGACAGATTTACTTTCTGATGCGAGGCGCAACAACTGGTGCAGTAGACTTCTTTCTACTAAAAGAATTAGAAAAAGACAATACGAGGGGACTGGTCAAATGTCGAAACGGGTTCGGAAAGGAGTTGTGGCTTGAGGGTAGATTCTGTCCACCAGTTCTCACCGACCCAGAGGATATCGAAGGATATGTGGTATCGAAGAGAGATCTATCAACGCGAATCTTCATGTGCACTGAAGACAAAGGAAGCCTGTCAGGCACCAAAGCCCTTGAATATATTCAATGGGCGGAGGAGAATAATGAGGCAAAAGTTAGGATCATAAGAGGCGAAAAGCGAGAAAAGCTCGTTAGGTTACCTGAGCTGCCTACCATGCAAGGTAGGTCGAATTGGTATCAATTATCTTCCATTGAACCGCCGGATATCATGTTGCCAAACATTGTGAAGAACAGGCATGTAATTCCCTTGTCTCCCGACAAGGTGTATTCCGATGACACATTCATCGGGATTCACGTAAAGAAAGGGCAAGACTCAAGGAATCTGTGGCTTTACCTAAACTCTGCCCTATTCCGACTTTTCATGGAACTTAACGGTCGAAGCGAGGGTGCTGGAGCCTTGCATATGATGGTATACGAGTACAAGCAATGCCCTCTCCCATATCCTCTGCCAAATTTGGAAGCGGAATTCAAGGCGCTCAAGCAATTCGCGTCGAGAACTGCTTATCGCATCGTGAACGTCTCTGAGGAGAGTCCGTTAGAACTCCGGCAACCAGATAGAAGGGAACTTGACGAGCTTGTTCTTCGACATCTTGGAATCGACAAGGCGGATGAACGAAGGAGAGTGTTGGACGAGATTTACAAGTGGCTAGAGCAGCGGGTAGCGGAGCGCCTAACAAAACCCAAAACGGCCCCGGAGAGCGCGGCTCAATCAATAGGGCGAAGAGAGTCTACTGACCTCAGGCAATTTCAATGAGTTCATTTCGTTACGTTGTGGATAACTCAGGTGGAAATACAGTCGCAGAAATTCTTCAAAATGGCATTCGCGCAGAGTCCTCATGCTCTTTCGCTAGCGCATACTTCACCATTTCTGGGTTCCAATTAATCGCTGATCCGCTTGAAAAGTGCAAAGCTTTTCGCCTTCTTCTCGGGAGTGAGCCTGGGTCTGACCCTCTCCGAATGACCATAATGGACATTTGGAAAAACATAGATGTTCGAAGCTCTCCGAAACAGGCTGAACGCGCGGTAAAGTTCTTCTCTCGTGACAGCGTCGGCGTACGTCTTCATCAAGGCCAGTTCTTTCATGGAAAGACGTACATCGTCAACCATCCAAATCCAAATTTTGCTCCGATTCCCAAGGAACAGGTGGGCCAAAAGGATTCTCGCGTCGAACCTCCGAGGATGGTTGGCTCGAGACCAAGACCCAGCACGCTCGCGTACAACGGAGTGGTTCCCGAAGAGCAGAGAGATGCCTTTTCCGTAGTTGGTTCTTCAAACTTTACGTATCCAGGGCTCCTAAGGAATAGCGAGCTGAACCTTCTCGACTTCAAGGGAGAGACGGTTCTCGAACTCCTCACTTGGTTCGAGGAGCATTGGCGTGCTTCGCGCGACATTAAGGACGAGTTCATCAAACTTCTGCGAGGATACTACCGGCCTTTCGACCCATTCTGGATCTACGCCAAGGCTCTCTGGGACCTCTACAAGCAAGACCTAGAACCTCCTGAAGGGGGAAAGCCCGGCTCTACAATTGAACTCGCAGAATTTCAGAAGAGCGGGGCTCATGCCGCGAGACGAATACTCCAGAGATGGGGCGGAGTCTTGATCGCGGACGCTCCAGGGCTTGGCAAGACTTACATTGCTGGACAAGTCTTAGAAGACTTTGCATATCATCTTCGCGAGCCTGCTCTCATAATTTGTCCAGCTGAAGTAGAGCAAATATGGGCCGGGTTCACCAAGAAATACCGAATCACCGCCCCGACAATCTTACACACGGAAGTTCTAGGCAAAGGGATGCGAGAAGGAGCTCCGGAGGAACCGGTTTCAAAGTACAAGAATTATTCATTCATTCTGGTGGACGAGTCCCATCACTTTCGAAACCCGATTGCGGGCCGTTACTCTTGGCTTCAACAGCTGATGGCTCTTCCAAAACCCGAAATTAAGAGAGAAGGAAAGCTAACCCCTGTCAACAGAAAAATAGTGTTCGTCACGGCTACTCCTGTGAATAACTCTGTCTGGGATCTCTACGCCCAACTCCTACTCTTGTTCGGAGAACGGCTGAAGGAAATTGCTGCGCGCCAAGGAATCGCCGACGTCTTCAAATATTTTGAAGAGGCCCAAGAGGGCTCAGGGAATCTCTACGACCTAATCGAAGCAGTCGCTGTAAGACGCTCGCGCACTTTCATCCGTGAGTATTATCCAAACGCGACATTGGAAGGGGAACCTATCAGTTTTCCCGAGAGAGAACTGAAGAGAATCGAGTACTCGATGCATCCACAGCTGAATAATCTTCATACTTTGTCTGCCAGAATAATCGAAAACTGCCACTTAGTTCCCTATCGAATCGAAAGTTACCGTTTGGAAGGTGCAGACGAAATCAAAGTCAAAAGAGGCGACTTGATTTCAACACTGTTCAGAGTTCTAGTTCTGAAACGACTTGAAAGCAGTCTTCCTGCCTTTCAGAAAACTCTCCAAAGGATCGTAGGCCTCCTAAGAAGCAGCCTGGATCAACTGGAAAAGGGAGCAGTGCTCTCCGCAACAAATCTGCGTGAATACCTAGATCTCTTGCAGTCCACTGACGAAGATGACAGAGCCTTCGACGCGAATCTGACGGAGTTAGTCGAACAAGGTGAGTTTGACGTAAGGACCATGAAAAATCATCTCAATGACGACTTGAGTTCGCTAGAACGCATAGTCCGATTGTTGCCAGACCCTTCACAAATAGACAATATTGACACCAAACTTTCCCAAGTAAGAGCGCACATTACGAACTCAAGGGGTAAGATACTGATCTTCACATCTTTCGTGGATACGGCCGAATATTTCTACAAGCATCTTGAGGGCTCGAAACTCGTGGTGGGGCTCGTCACGAGTGAGAATTCTAGGATATGGAATGGGGAAAAGGAAGAAGGAGTGAACCGAGCGAAAATCATCAATCTGTTCTCACCGAATAGCAACGAATACACGCTCCGGCCTGGAGAAAAAGAAATCCAGATACTGGTTGCAAGCGATGTTTTGTCCGAAGCTCTAAACCTACAGGACGCAGGATCTGTCCTCAATTACGACTTTCCTTGGAATCCAATGAAGCTAGTCCAACGCGCTGGAAGAATCGACAGGATTCGTTCGCTCCACACGAAGATCATGATTTACAACGTGTTCCCCGACAAGGGCCTTGATGAGATTCTCCACTTAATGGAGAAACTATTCAACAAAATTGCCCAAACTCACCGGGCAGTAGGGCTTGAATGGAGCCTCATAGGGGAAGAACCGATTCCGGTAGACTTTGCTGAAGCTTATGAGAAGATAAAGGCCGGCGACAAGCGTGTGTTAGTCGATATCGAAAAGAAGATGGAAGGGCTGGTAGGACTGGACCCTCAGGAACAACTTCTGGCCATACTTCAAACACTCTCCAAGGAAGAACTCGAAAGGATCCCAGACGGGGCCGGCAGTCTTACTACTCCGCCTCCAGAATCGAAGAAGAGAATGCGGGGGCTCTTCGTAGCCTACAGAAAGCGCACGAGTCCAACTGATGCGGACCGGATATGGAGGTTCTACCCTGAAGGAAAGCAACAACCTATTTCTAGCAAGACCGAGATTGTTCAGCAGATCCAATTTCCTCTCACGCATCATTCAGAAACGCGATTTGGTGAAGAGTCCCTTCGGAAACTAGGAGACGCAAGGATATCCTTGGAGGAAGAGTTACGGGCTATCGAGGCAAACCAACGTACAATCAGAATAACGGGTCCTTTGCGGCGAGCGTTTGAGCTAGCGCGGCGAACAGGACGGGCCGATATAGACAGGTTCCTCCAAGATAACTGGCAAAAGCCTGCCGTTCAACGAGAGATCCGCAAGATAGATTTCAAGAATGAAGCAGCTGCAATCGTCCGGCTGGAGAATTTGTCTAAGACTTACGGGAGTTCCGAATCAGTAACAACGCGGCAAGGGCCCGAGAAGGCAGAACCGGAGAAGGAGGAACCGTTGGACCCTGCACTGGTTGAACTCCCACCGATTCCAGAGCAACACGACCCTAGCCTGGAACTCGTTGCATGGATGCACATCATATGAAAAATTAATTCAAACTGGATGTTACGGACAAAGATTGAAGGGGAGAATCAATCCTGACTGATCATAGCTGCGCGGAAATCTGTCTTCAGCTTTGCGTTCTCGACTTTTTGGCACCAGATTGTTACCGTTCACGGTTACCAGACCCGTTACTAACCGAGAATTTCGAATTGCGCTTGAATCTCGCGACGCAAACTGCGTGTTTGGGAAAGTCTCAGCAAGAAGCGTTTGCATCCTTCAATCTATGTCCCATGATTGCAGACAGTAGAGGCCAACGACCTGATTGTCCCTAGGGAAAAGCCTTGAAAACGGCTTAGGGTCCATTACGATGCTAATGTCAGTGGAGACCCGTGATCTGTATTAGGGGGAATGTTGATGGGTCCGTGTTAGGATCCGGTTAGCCGGCGACGGTCGAGAAAAATAAGGTATGCGTGCTAGTCTCGCGACGCAGAACCGGCCTTCTCTGCATCTGGCTGAACGCTTGGCCGAAGGTTCTATCTGGATTTAGCCTAGACACGCTTACGCTCGTTGACTGCGCAATTTAGAGGAGGGTTTCTTGACCCGATCGTCCCGTTTGTGCTTATTGCGGGTCTCGTCTGGTGGTTCTCGTAGGTCTAGTAGCCGCATTGCTTGTAGGCTTGTCAACGGTCCTTGCAGGCTGTGGTGGATCTGCGTACTTTTCCCTGGGACACCAACCTAAGATTCGCAACTGTTTCTTGGATGGTGGTGTCGCTAATTGGGCAGTGAATTATCTGATGCCAGGCGAGAACTTCAGAAGTATCCCGGGGACGAAATCCCTGTTACTGACGCGGTTTTCATCGTGGCTCGCGTAACGGGTCTTCGGGTTCATCTTTTGCGTGACGGCGAAATATCAGAAGCGCTGGAATATGCCAGACAGCTAATCGCGTCAGAGAAGGTTCGACAGGGCTCCTACAATGTCAAGAACGAAGTCGTGAAGGCATCAAGGGAGGCCTGGGCTGATCTGACTCCTGAGGCAAGGTCGCTTGTAGGCACACTATGGGCGGATAAGACCGGTGTCGACCTGGTGGTCACAACTTTAGACCATGTACAAACCAAGGAAAAGATTCTGTCTATGATTGCCAATATTCTTGAACAGAAGAACCGATATCCATTGGGTCGGGGCGGCGGA
>Ga0137376_10001529_pt1 | contig 12995 bp, 8 predicted proteins | sample SagtaG_23_FD_104814 | JGI IMG/M metagenome (GOLD analysis project Ga0137376, IMG submission 104814) | Vadose zone soil microbial communities from Sagehorn Ranch, Mendocino, California, USA - Sage2_L_20_16 metaG | ecosystem: Environmental > Terrestrial > Soil > Vadose zone | place: USA...
ACATGAATATCCCCGCCACCTTCATCGTGGGCAATTGCGATCGCGAAGTCCTGGAACAAAGAAAGGGCGTCGAGTCCGCAGTGATCCCCGAGCAATTTCGGGAAATAATGCGCTGGGTTGCCGGTCAGCTCGATGGGACTCTCGACAAGTGGATCGCTGCATGGCCGAAGACCGTGCGTGCTGAAGTTGGCCAGTTAGGCAACGTATTGTTCTGTCACGCGACGCCGCGTAGTGACACTGAAATGTTCTCGAGTCAAACATCGGAGGCCCGATTATTACCAATCTTCGCGGGAATCGATGAGCCAATCGTTGTCTGCGGTCACACGCACCGGCAGTTCGATCGAATGCTTGGAACCACGCGCGTCGTCAACGCCGGAAGTGTGGGAATGCCGTTCGGCGCCACAGGCGCGTACTGGCTCTTACTTGGCCCCGATGTGGAGCTGCGCCGCACGGACTACGATCTCGAAAGTGCGGCCGCGCGAATTGGGAGGACGAATTATCCGGGAGCTAATGAGTTCGCACAGAATTACGTGTTGAGCTCTCCGAGGTGAGAGGAAGTCACATCTGTTTTCGTAACAGATGCGACCATCGCCTTGACGTGGCTCTGAAATCCGGTAGCGTCTCGCAAATCCATACACCGCGAGGCCGCAATGAGACGGAGACGATCGCTGAAGTCATCTGTCCGGGTTCTTTTCTCAGCCGCGTTTCTTTCAGGATCGTCTATCGTTTCCGGACAAGGTGTCACCACCGCCGCGCTCACTGGAAACGTCAACGACACGAGCGGCGCTCCTATAGGCGCAGCAACTGTCATCGCTGTGCATCTGCCGACCAACACACAATACCGTGCCTCGGTCACTTCAAGCGGTCGCTACAATCTTCCGAACCTGAAAATCGGCGGCCCTTATCGAGTCACAGCGACGTCCATCGGATACGAGCCACATTCCGAGTCCAATGTATTTCTTTCTCTCGATCAGACATCTCGTGTCGACTTCCGTCTGGTGCGCAGAGCAGTTCAGCTTACCGGTGTTCAGGTCACGGCAGAGCGAGACGCAGTCCTGAATTCCGGACGCACCGGGGCAGCGATGAGCTTCGATTCCATCAAGGTTGCACTGACGCCTTCGATCAAGCGAAGCACGCGCGATTTGACGCGACTCGATCCGAGAAGCGACGGCAACATGAGCTTCGGCGGGCGCAACTGGCTGTACAACAACATTTCAGTCGACGGCTCCTACTTCAACAATCCATTCGGACTCGATGATCCTGCGCCGGGTGGACAGACCAACGCCGAGCCGATTCCATATGACGCTGTCGCGCAGCTTCAGCTTTCGATCGCTCCGTTCGACGTGCGCGAAGGCGGTTTCACCGGCGCGAATATCAATACGGTGACAAAGAGCGGCACAAACGAATTTCATGGATCGCTTTACTCCTTTGGTCGCAACGACGCGCTTCAAGGCAATACGGTGTCGGGCTCGCAGGTCGTCGCGAATCCGGACCTCAGCTACAATCAGACCGGCGGATCCTTCAGCGGCGCGCTTATTCGAGACAAGCTCTTTTTCTATGTCAATGGAGAAATCGAGCGCACGAAAGAACCAGGTTCTAGTTTCGTCGCGAGCACTGGCGGCGCGACGGGACTCGGAATATCGAGAGTGCAGGCATCGGTGATGGATGCGATCCGCCAGCGCATGATCGACGGTTACGGTTATGACCCTGGTCCGTATCAGGGCTATTTCTTCCACACCGACAACAACAAGGCGCTCGCGAAGCTCGACTGGAACATCAACGCGAATCAAAACCTGTCGTTCCGCTTCAACTATCTCGATGCGAAGCGCGACCTCGGGCCACATCCGTTCGTGCTCAGCTTCAACAATACTGGGCGTGGACCAAACGGAAGCAGCCTTCCGTTCTACAAGTCAGGTTACGCAATCAACAACAACCTCCAGTCTTACGCGCTCGAGCACAACAGCCGCTCGGGAAGCTTTGCAAATCGATTCTTCGCCAGCTACAACCGCTTCAGAGATTTCCGATCGCCGTTCAGTGAGGACTTTCCGACGATCGAGATCGGCGAGGGCGGCGTGACGTACACGACGCTTGGACACGAACCGTTCTCGATCAACAACGTCCTCGATCAGGACGTGTGGCAGGTCACCAATAACCTCAGCATCTTCCGCGGAAAGCACGCGTTCACTGTCGGTGGAAACTTCGAGTCATTCGAGTTTTTCAATTCGTTCAATATTTTCCGCGACGGCGTGTTCTTCCTGCCTGCGGAGTTCGTTCCGATCGGCAGCACGTATTCATCTCTCGCGAACTTCTTCGCCGCGACGGCTCCGGGTCCGAACAAAAAGGATTTCAAGAGTCTGATCGGCGGCGGACCGTTCAAGGGCGAGATCATTCACGTTGGGCAAGTATCCGCGTACGTGCAGGATGAGCTGCTGGCGACAGATCGACTGAAGCTGACGTACGGCGTGCGCGTCGATTTTCCCGTGTACTTCACGAAGCCGATAGACAATCCGTACTCGCGCGCGCTCACGGCGCTGGATGAAAATCGCAATCCCGAAGTCGTTGATCAGAGCAAGCTGCCGGGATCGTCACCACTCTTCTCGCCGCGCGTCGGATTCAATTGGAATGCTGTGGGCGAGCGGCGCACTCAGGTGCGCGGAGGCACTGGAATTTTCACGGGGCGAGTTCCATTTGTGTGGGTCGGAAATGTCATCTCCAACCCCGGCGCAAATCCGAACCTTGCTCCGCCAAACGCGCCGATCAAAACGCGTAAGGGCTCGACGCTTCAGCAATCTTTCGACGTAAACGCGATGGTACCCGACTTCAAGTGGCCACAGGTCTGGACAACAGATGTTGGCGTCGATCAACAGCTGCCATGGAACATGCTCGGCACATTCGAGGTGATTTACGGGAAGGACATCAAAGGAATTTTCATGCGCAACGCGGACCTCGTAAAACCGGTCCGCATTTTACCGGACGGTCGTCCGTACTACGGCGGATTCGGCAAAACCGAGCTGAACCCGAATGGTGGCGGGGGCATCTACGTGATCGACAACACGAGCAAGGGATACTCATTCAATATCTCAACGCAGCTACGCAAAACGTTCAGCCCAAACGCCGACGCATCACTCGGGTACAACTTCACCATCGCAAAGAGCCTTCTCAAATCTTCGGAGATCGCGAGCGTGCTCTGGCAGAACCAGCCGATTCAAGGCGATCCCAATAATCCGGAGCTGAGCTATTCGGAGTTCGGGCAGAGGCACCGCTTCGTTGGTTCGGCGAGCTACAGCAAGTCGTGGTCATCGAGCATGCGAACTCAGGTTGGATTGTTCGGCGAGCTCGCTGAAGGAAACCGCTTTGCCGGTAACGGTGGAAATCGCTATTCGTTCATTTATTCAGGCGACGTGAATGGCGACGGACAGGCCGGCAATGATCTCATCTACATCCCGAAGGACCAGAGCGACATATTGCTCGATCCATTGGGCAGCAGCTCCGCCGCGGATCAATGGACGCGATTGAACGCGTTCATCGAGCAGGATGATTATCTGAGATCACATCGCGGACAAATCGCCGAGAGGTTTGGCGCGCCCAATCCATGGTACAGTGATTTCGATGTACGGATTCTTCAGGATTTCGTGTTCGCGCGCGGCACAACGAAGCACGGATTCCAGCTAAGCCTCGACGTTTTGAATGTCGGCAATTTGCTCCACTCGGGCTGGGGAGTTCGAAAAGTGGCGAGCGCTTCCGCGACGTCGCCGCTGTCCCTCGTGAGATTCGATGCATCGGGGCGACCCGTTTTCAATTTCGTCGGACCGGCACAGACCTTCGTAGATGACCCAGGATTGTTGTCGCGCTGGCGCGCGCAGCTCGGGCTGCGGTACTTGCTCAACTGAAGAAAACGAATTGGGCGGATTAGAAACGTCTCTAATCCGTTCCAATCTGACAGATCCGTTTTCTTAGCAGGCGAGCGCGATCTGTATTTCGCTCGCTTTCGCCAGGATCGTTGAAGTGTCAGTGCTGCCGATCTTCTTCGCACCGTTGAGTTCCTTGACGAAATGATCGAGCTCGTTGCACGCACCGGAGCTCTTTCCCTTGTCGAGGGCCTTGAGTGCATTGCCAAGTATGTCGTCCAGCTTTTTTTCGGCTGGCTTTGGAATGTCGAGATTCGAGATTGTCCCACGCAGCGACTCGATCATCTGGGCGGCCGATATGAACGAAAAAGTTGCGACGGTTCCGGCTACGAAATTCACATGGCCGACGACTGTCGTTCCGCACGGATCGGAAGCGGGAATTCCCGGATCGTCAACGCACGTCGTGCCGGCGTATCCAGCGCCCCCAACAACATCATTGCTTGTGTAGCTATATGTAATCGTCGTTACCGGGTCAGCTGTCGGGTTTGACTCATCCGCGGGGATGAGTCTGGTAACCAGAGCGAAACAGGAGCCACGATTGACAACGGCGGGATTCAGTCCCGGCACCGTGCTCCCACCCGCGGCAAACTCGATGTTGCTCACCGTGAACGTGTAGTTGCCGGCGGGGCTGTCGCCTGAAACGCACACTTCCGCAGAGGTACCTTCGGTTCCGAAGTCCGCGCGCAGGCCTGGAAGCGATGGGCCAGTCAATCGATGTGGATCGCTGGAGCAGGCGCTAACCGCAGTCAGCGCCAGAATCGTGATTGCACGTCTCGCCTGCACTCTCATGTCAGCCCCCGGGGATTGGGAGTTGACGGAGGGCGACTTCGCGAGTCGAGCGCGAGCAACCGTCCGTCGTTCTCGGCGAGTACAGTACTATCTCGGGGAGTTCGTGGCAACCTTGAAAAACTCAAGCTAGTAGCCTGAGCTTTTCAGCTTGAGCCTTACTAGCTTGTGCCGTTGAAGTTGTCGTTTATCTGAACCCCTCCATTAATTTTTGCAGAGCGTCATTCCCCGGGCACAGTTGCTCGTAAGGCACATCGACAAGCGGCGTCTCCACCGTCTTCGCGACAGCGTGCATATCCTGTCCGCCCTCGGCGATGAAGAGCAACCCCGTCGCGACTTCGCCGCGCTGCTGGCACGCGCGTATGTGCGCGTAGGCGGCTTCGCGATTCGTTGGATCGTATCCTTCCGGCGTTTTTCGAAAACGCACAGTGCTTCCATCGTGCATCGTCACGACTGACACCGCCTCGTCCGTCTCGGGTGCGACAACCTCGCGTCGCAGCGGAACGAAATCGGCCGCGGAGATCTCCACTTCGTGCTCACGCGTGAACTTATAGCTCTTCGTCGATCCTTCATGGTCGTTGAATGTGACGCACGGTGAGATGATGTCGACGAGCGCCAACCCATTGTGCAGCAAACCCGCTTTCAGAACGGGAACGAGCTGCGCTTTATCGCCCGAGAAACTTCGCGCGACGAACGTCGCACCGAGGGTGAGCGCCAACAAAACCGGATCGATCGGCGGCTGCAGATTCGCCTCGCCCTTCTTCGATGTCGAGCCGATATCGGCCGACGCGGAGAACTGGCCTTTGGTGAGTCCGTAGACTCCATTGTTGTCGATGACGTACAGCATTCGCACGTTACGGCGAATCGCGTGCGACAACTGACCGAGCCCGATCGAAAGTGAATCGCCGTCGCCGGAAATTCCGATGTAGTAGAGGTCGCGATTGGCTGCATTCGCTCCCGAAGCCACCGAAGGCATTCGACCGTGCACGCTGTTGAAGCCGTGCGACTGCTTCATGAAGTACGCAGTTGTCTTGGACGAGCAGCCGATGCCGCTCATCTTCGCTGCGCGATGCGGAGGAAGCGCGAGCTCCCAGCACGTTTGGACAAGTGCAGCTGTCACGGAGTCATGACCGCAACCCGCGCATAGCGTGGACATCGCACCTTCGTAATCGCGCACCGTGAACCCAAGCGAATTCTTGCGCAATCCGGGATGGCGAACGGGAGGTTTGGTAATCGAAGTCATGCGACCGCCTGCGCTACGTGATTGGAGACCGCGGTGACCACAACGTTCGCGGTCAGCGGCATTCCGCCGTAATCGAGAACTGGAATCATCGCATCACGCGGCACTCCTGCCTCGATCGCAAGCAACGACCGAAGCTGTGCATCGCGATTTTGTTCGACAACAAATACAGGAGAATGCGAATCGATGAATTCCTTCACTGATTCGCTGAATGGGAACGCTTTGATCCGCATGTAGTCCACCGGGAGCCCTTGTTCCCGCAAGCGATCTACAGCTTCGAGTACAGCCGCATTGCAACCCCCTACGGAAACGATTCCCACCTGCGCGTTGGGCTGCATCTTGAATTCCGGCGCCGGCATTGCGCTCGCGGCCCCGGCAAATTTTCGAGCGATGCGGTCTACTACTTCCTGATACGCGTCAGATTCTTCCGTGTATGCTCCGTACTTGTCGTGACCGGATCCTCGCACGAAGTACGCGCCGTTCGGGTGAACGCCGGGAAGCGTGCGTGCGGCGATTCCGTCGCCATCTACGTCGAGGTATCGCGAGAACTTCTTCACGTTCGCCAATTCATCGGCATTCAAGACTTTGCCGCGGTCGGGACGATAATTGTCGTCCCACTCGAGTCGCTTGCACATCCAGTCGTTCATGCCGATGTCGAGATCGCTCGCGACGAACACCGGCGTTTGAAATCGTTCGGCAAGATCGAACGCGGTAACACTCAAATAAAAACACTCTTCAGGATTTGCGGGAAAGAGCACGATGTGTTTCGTGTCACCATGCGACGCGTACGCGAGGGAAAGCAGGTCGCCCTGTTGTGTACGCGTCGGCATTCCAGTCGAAGGTCCCGTCCGCTGAATGTCGTAGAAGACAGCAGGGATCTCGGTGTAATACGCGAGGCCAATGAATTCCTGCATGAGCGAGATGCCGGGGCCCGCTGTGTTGGTGAATGCTCGTGCACCGGCCCATCCCGCGCCAATCGCAATGCCCGCAGCGGACAGCTCATCTTCCGCCTGGATGATGCAATAGCGTGCGAGACCAGTCTCCGGATCCTTGCGGAATTTCTCGCAAAACCCCTTGAACGCTTCCATCAGCGATGTCGATGGCGTGATTGGGTACCACGCACCTACTGTCGCTCCTGCGTACACCGCACCAAGTCCCGCGGCAGTGTTACCATCGATGATGATCGCATCTCCGGTCGCATTCATCTTCTCGAGATGAAACGGCAACGGGCAGTCATAGTTTTTCTTCGCGTAATCGTATCCGAGTCTGATCGCCGTGTTATTTGCATCGAGCAGTCTCTTTTTCTTCGAGAACTTCTCGATGATCATCTGCCCAACGACATCCATGTCAATTTCGAGCAGTGCAGCCAGCGCGCCGGCGTACGCGATGTTGCGTAGCAGGGTCCGATCGCGATCGCCCTGAAAGTTCTCGACGCACATTCGCCCGAATGGAATTCCCAGGATGGTGATTCCATCGCGAACAAGCTCGGGTTCCAGCGGCCACGAGGAATCGTAGACGAGATAGCCCCCCGGTCGCACAGTTGCGACATCTTTTGCGTAGGTACTTGGATTCAACGCGACGACGAGATCAACCTCCGACGGTCGCGCGGTGTACCCATCCTTGCTCACGCGAATTTCATAGAACGTGGGCAATCCCTGAATGTTCGACGGGAAAATATTTTTCCCCGTGACCGGAATACCCATGCGAAAAATCGCCTGCATGAGCAGACTGTTCGCGCTGGCCGAGCCCGTGCCATTCACGGTGGCCATCTTGAAAGCGAAATCGTTTATACCGCTCATACGGCGACGGGGACGACGGTCCCGGAAGAGCTGAACGCGTAGGGAAGAACGAGCGCGAACTTCGCCATATCCCACGCAGCAGTGGGGCATCGCTCCGCGCAAAGTCCGCAGTGCAGGCAGATGTCTTCGTCCTTCACCATGATGCGCTTCGTTTGTGGCAATCCTTCGGATACATACAAATCCTGATCGAGATTGTTCGCCGGCGCGGAGAGTCGCGTGCGCAATTCAACTTCCGACTCGGCGGGCGGTGCAATCGTCAGGCAGTTGACCGGACACACGTCAACGCATGCATCGCACTCGATACACAATGATGCCGTAAAGTGCGTTTCGATGTCACAGTTGAGGCACCGCTCCACTTCAGTCGCCGTCTGCTCCGGCGTGAATCCGAGCTCGACTTCCACACTCAACTTCGAGAATCGCTCGACGAGCTCCGCGTGATTCATGCTCGAGCGCGGCGATGGGTTGAAATCGTTGCTGTACGCCCATGAATGCATTCCCATCTTCGTGCTCGCGAGATGCATTCCCTGAGCGGGCCGATCCGTCACTGATTCACCCTGACAATGCTGATGAATGGAAATCGCAGCCTGATGTCCGTGCTCGACTGCCCAGATAATGTTTGCCGGTCCCCATGCGGAATCGCCGCCAAAGAAAACGCCCGGTAGGGAGCTCTGCATCGTCACCTTGTCCACAACCGGCATGTCCCATTTGTCGAAGTCGATGCCGATGTCGCGCTCGACCCACGGAAACGCGTTGTCCTGACCGATGGCGAGAATTACTTCGTCGCATGGGAGTATGACGGTATCGATGACCTTGCTTGTCTGACGCCCGTTCGCCTCGCTCCATTCCAGTCGCTCGAACTCCATTCCAACAAGTTTTCCGTTTTCGACAACGAACCGCTTTGGCGCATGGTTCTCGATGATGTGGATGCCTTCTTCTTCCGCGTCTTCGAGCTCCCAGGGCGATGCCTTGAAATAAGGTCGGGAGCGCCGAGCGATGACTTTCGTGTCAGCGCCGCCAAGTCTGCGCGAGGTGCGGCAGCAATCCATTGCTGTGTTGCCGACGCCGATGATCAGCACTTTCGCACCAATGCTGTCGATGTGACCGAAGTGCACCGAGCCGAGCCACTCGATTCCGATGTGAATCTTTTCGCGCGCGCCGGCTTCCCATCGTCCCGGAATATCCAATTCTTTTCCCTTCGGCGCGCCACTTCCGACGAAGATCGCGTCGTAGCCTTCACTGAGAAGTGATCTCATGCTCTCGACTGCCGTGTTGTACCGCACCTCAGCGCCCATGTCGATGATGCATTGTGTCTCTTCGTTCAACACGCTCTCGGGCAATCGAAACGCGTGGATGTTGTAACGCATCAACCCGCCGGCACTCGAGAGCCTTTCGTAGATCACTACTTCATATCCAATGGGCAGAAGATCATTCGCAACTGTGAGCGATGCGGGACCGGCGCCGATCAGAGCGACGCGCTTGCCGTTTCGAATTTCCGGGGCCTTGGGCAAATACTCGGTGACGTCATCGCGCAAATCAGCGGCAACGCGCTTGAGACGACAAATAGCCACCGGCTTGCCATCGACGCGAACGCGACGACACGCAGGCTCGCAGGGCCGGTCACACGTGCGCCCGAGGATTCCCGGAAAGACGTTCGACTCGCGATTGAGCAGATACGACTCGGTGTAGCGTCCCTGCGCGATGAGCCGAAGATATTCCGGTACGTTCGTGTGCGCGGGACAAGCCCACTGGCAGTCGACAACCTTATGGTAGTTGCGCGGGTCGTTTGCGTCGGTGTATACGGCCATTTCTGTCTGAGTCGTTGTGTTTAGTATATACGCGCCCGGAGGGGCTCGAACCCCCAACCTTCTGATCCGAAGTCAGATGCTCTATCCAATTGAGCTACGGGCGCAACGTAAAACCAATCTATGGTTGTCCGCGCGATTTTGGCACAAAAAACTCCGCGTCAGGGAAGCGCTCGTAAGTCGGCTCGACCCTGATCATCAGAGAGATCGCGAGTCCCGGATACTCTCTCGAGTTTTTCGTCTGGTACCAAATTCTTGACCTCGCTGACTGGACATCGAAGATAAAGAGAAGCAGCGGAAATTTGTGGTGGATTGGTAATCCATAACGTTTCAGCAACGCTTTGCTTGACACGTTGCTTGCTGGCGGTATAGTGGGACTCGATCGATTGTCTGCTCAATTCCACAAAGCGGTGACGTGACGAAATCCATCATCAACGCATTCCGGCTCGCGCCCGCAGTTTTGTTGCTCGGGTACATCGCCTGCAAAGGAGGCGAAAAGCCAGTCGATCCGAGTGTCGCAACGACGATCGTGGCGTTCTCTTCTACATCCCTCTCCGGAACGGCCGGAACCGTTGTGTCGCCGGCGCCTTCAGTTCTGGTCAAAGACCAAAATGGCGCACCGCTTTCAGGCGCGGTTGTGAATTTCCTTGTATTGAACGGCGGAGGATCTGTAAGCGCAGCGTCCGCCACCACAAACGCGTCCGGAGTTGCAACCGTTAACTGGACCCTCGGTGCCACGGTGGGAGCGAATGCGCTGAATGCATCGGTCGGAACGTTGACCGCAATCACATTCACCGCGACGAGTACTGCCGGCGCCGCCTCGACAGTGACAAAAACCGCCGGCGATAATCAAACCGGCTCAGAGGCCCACGTCGTCTCCGTCGCACCGTCAATAACGGTCAAAGACGCCAATGGAAATCCAACGAACGGCGTACCCGTGACGTTCGCCGTTGCGACCGGCGGTGGATCGGTGACGGGCGGCACGACAACCACTAATACTTTTGGTATCGCGACCGTCGGCAGCTGGACGCTTGGCTCTGTCGGAACGAATACTCTGACCGCGACGGCCCAGGGACTTCCGCCAGTTACGTTCACCGCCACTGCCCAGCCAAACCTTTGCGCGATAACGACGCCCCACACATTTGGCAGCACCACCAATGGCGCTCTAGCGACGACTGACTGTCAGCTCTCCGACGGCACGTACATCGATTTCTACAGCGTGACCATCGCGCAAGCCGATGCTTATGTATTCCGTCAAACAGCGGCGTTCGACACGTATATGTATCTCGATGCGAGCGACGGAACACCAATCGCCGAGAATGACGATGAAAGCGACGGCGTAACAAATTCTGCGATCAAGGCGCTGCTGCCTCCGGGCACATACGTCATTGGCGCAAACTCATTCGATGCATCGGTAACCGGTAACTACTCGATATCCTCGAGCACCGCTCCGACCAACGTTGGCAATTGCGAGGTTGTGTTCGCCGTGAAGGGGGTCTCGACGAATCAGAACATAGAGGCGACTGACTGCCCCTGGCCGGCAACCCCCCCGACGATGTATGCGGACATCTATTACATCTTCCTCAAGATGGGCCAGCAGCTCACGATCTCGATGTCGTCGACTACGATCGATTCGGGTTTGGAGCTGTTTCGACTCGACAACCCGGCCACGCGCGTCGCGTTGAACGAGGACAAGGACGCGACCACGAAAGACGCGCAGATCGTATATACGGCGACAGCGACGAACTACTACGCCATCGTTGCCAGAACGGGTGTCAACCTGCAGACCGGCGCGTACACACTTCAAATTCAGTAGGTGGCGATGACGATTCGATTTTTCGCGATGATTTCTTTGGTGTTTGTGTTCGGCGCGGGCCCGGCGCGTGCGCAGGGGAAGCAGCCACAACCAATCGTTTTTTCACCGTCAGTTCTGAAAGCGATGGCGGCTCAAAAGACGAAATCGAAAACCCCGCTCAGTGCGCGCCTGGGGATGCATCGTGTCCCAGCGTCGAATATTTCTACCGCGCCAGCATCTGGTGCGGCGCCAACTTCGGTGAGCCAGATCAGGAAGACTCCGGCTCACCGATAACGCTCGCTTACCTTCCGAGCGGGAAGCCCAACCCCACAGTTGCGGCGAAAGCGCGGTTCTTGATTTCTCTGTTGTCGCCGGAATCGTTGATGTTGGTGAATCCGAGCGTGTATCGCGCATCGATCCTCACGACCTTCGCGCCCACGTTGAACTGAACTCCTGCGCCGGCGGTGCCGCCGAAATCTGTCGTCTTGATCTTGATCACTTCCGTTTTGTCGCAATCCTCGGAGCCGGTGACGGCGAGTATCACGCCTTCCGCTGAGCAGCTCACCTTGAACTCGATCTCAGGGCCAACAAAAACGAACGGCCTCACCTGCGTATCCGACACAGGAATCCAGAACTTGCCGAGCACCGGGACTTCGATGTAGTTGATCCTCACACCGCCTTCGAGCGAGGAATTCGATCCGGTGCCCTGAACCTTCGTTCCTTTCTGGCTGAACAGCGCCTGGGGTTCGATGCTGAACCAATCATTCACCTGGACTCCGAGGAACCCTCCGCCAACAAAACCCGGCTTCCAGTGGAACGTGACTTCGCCCGACTCAGGGTCCTGAGTCACCTTCGCGTAGTTCACTCCGGCCATTACTCCGATGGTCATATCGCCGGCTCTTTGCGCCGTAGCGATAGTTGGAATGAATGCGCCACTCAATACCATTATACTTACTGCGGCTTTCGCGATTCTTGACATGCTTAGCCTCCTGGTTAGCGTTGCCGATGGGTCATCGGACGCAGCAATGACTGGGCCTTCACGTCACGGATTTTCGTGGCTGCCGCTTCGCCCCCCTCTTTCGCGCTAAACAGTTGGCCCTGCGCCCTCGGGACGAGCCATCGCCGGAAGTCCGAGGAGTGAGCGCGCATGGTTCAAGGCATCGAACAGATTTCCGAAGAGATTATCTTTTCCGATCTCTTCGAGTACCGGTGATCCAGTGAACAGACGTCCCGCATTCGGATTTAAAAAAACTTCGGCTTTCCTGCTACTCTCGCGAGCGTATCCTTGTTGTGAATTGATTGCCAATGTCGTCGGTGCTTGAAGCCAAAGCGTTGTTCGCTCCCGGACGGCAGCCGCTTTCGTACCCGGATCTGCGCGCACACGTCGCCTGCACTGCGGCCGGAATACGCCGGCGTGGTTTTCGCCGCAACGACATCATTGCATTGATTCTCCCAAACGGACCCGAGATGGCGACTGCGTTCCTCTCGGTGTGCGCGGCGGCGGTTTGTGCCCCGCTCAATCCGGTTTATTGAGCAGACGAGCTCGAGTTTTATTTGACCGACCTTCCGGCAAGAGCCCTCTTCATCGGGGGTTTACCTCAGAGTCCCGCCCGGCAGGTGGCTCGTCGACTTGGAATTCCGGTCATCGAGCTTTCATGGTCCGCC
>Ga0137376_10001530_pt1 | contig 12989 bp, 10 predicted proteins | sample SagtaG_23_FD_104814 | JGI IMG/M metagenome (GOLD analysis project Ga0137376, IMG submission 104814) | Vadose zone soil microbial communities from Sagehorn Ranch, Mendocino, California, USA - Sage2_L_20_16 metaG | ecosystem: Environmental > Terrestrial > Soil > Vadose zone | place: USA...
CCCGCGCGTGGTTGTCGAGCGTGACATCACAGCCCGCAGCCTGGCCACGAGCTCTTCGGGCACGAACGGCTTGGTCACGTAGTCGTCGGCGCCGGAGAGCAGGTGCTCGACTTTGTCTTTGAGCGAATCGCGCACCGTCAGAAACACGACAGGGATCAGGCGGGTGCGGAAGTCCTCGCGAAGCTCGGCCATGATCTGGTCTCCTGTCGTGTCGCCGAGCATCAGGTCGAGCAGGATGATGTCTGGCCGCCACTCGACCGCGGCGTCGTGTGCCGTGGCTCCGTCGTTGACCGTCACGCACTCGATGCCGGCGCGATCGAGAACGCGCTTGACGAGCCGCAGCACCTGCTCGTCGTCGTCGACGACGAGCGCGATGTCGCGGTGGACCAACGCGGAGTGGGGCCGGTCCGTCGGCGAGCCCGCCCTTCTCGCAACCGTCATGCCGTACTCCCCGGGCGCGGCAATTTGTCCGTGAGGAGGATGGCGCGCTCCGCGGCCGTGCGTACTTCCTGGATGTCAGCCTTGACCGCTTCCGGGTCGTTGGTCTCTTCGGCGATCAGCTCGCTGTAGTTGACGATCACCGCGAGGAGGTTGCGGAACTCGTGGATGAGCGCCCGGCCGGAATCCTCGGGCAGCCGCGCGTTCACAGCCGTTTCACCAGCCGCCACTTGTTGACCTCGCCCTCGCGTTCGTAGCCGAGCTCGTCGAGAAGCGAGCGCGCCATGGCGAGGCCGCGACCCGCTTCGCTGTCATGCGCCGGCATCTCGCGCGTGAGGTGCTCGTGGACCGGGACGCCCGAGTCGCTGAGCGACGCCTCGACCGTGACGCCATCGAAGCGAAGCGTGTAATCGACCGGTCGCTCAGTGCCCGCCGGACGGCCGTGAGTGAGGACGTTGCTTCCGATCTCGCCGAGCGCCGTTTCGAAAAAGATGAGCGAGCGATCGTCTTGGGGGCGACCGATCGCCTCCCGCAGCCGCTGGATGGATCCGTGCAGGATGTCCAATCCTTCATCAAGGTCGGTGAACGTCGCGGTGAACTCAAAGCGGCGGTGATTGGTCCTCATCGGCTAAAAGCCGGTGAGGGCTTCCTCGACTGTTGCGTAATAAGGAAAGACGCGATCGAGGGTGGTGAGCTCCAGGACCACACGAACCTGCTGGTTGGGGGCGGCCAGGCGAAGCTCGCCGCCCTCGCTGCCGCGAATCTGCTTCAGCACCGCGATGACCGAACCCAGGCCGGTCGAGTCGACGAAGCTGACTCCCTCCATGTCGATGACGACCCTCGGCGGGCTGTTTTTCACGACCTCCGAGATCGCGTCCTTGAGCGCCGGAGCCCCGGCCACGTCGAGCCGCCCGGTGGGGGCGACCACGGTGACGCCGTTCTCCGCCTGGCGGGTCTCGACTTCCAAAGCCACAGCCGGAAGAGCATATGGCAGAAAGTAGGGAAGTTAGCCTCTCTACACTGCATGGCCGTGGCCGGATCACTCGGAAGCGAACGTGTACTCGTCGTGGATGACGACGAGCCCCTGGCACGCGTCATGGCGCGGATCCTGCGCAGCCGGGGTTTCGAGTGCGACGTCGCGCTGACGGGGTCCGAGGCCAGGCGCATGGTCGGGGTCAAGGACTACGCGGTGGCCCTCCTGGACGTGCGCCTGCCGGACGAGTCTGGATACGGCCTGCTCGAGGAGCTGAGGGCGACCCGGCCCAACATCGCCGTGGTCATGATCTCGGGCGTCGACGACCCGGAGCTTGGCAGGGCCGCGCTCGACCACGGAGCCTTCGCCTACCACGTCAAGCCGGTCGGCGCGACACAGCTCTACCTGCTGGTGGTCAACAACCTTCAGCGCCGCAGCCTGGAGATGACCCATCGGGCCAGCCTGGACAGACTCGAGGGAATGGTCGCGGAGCGCGCCGAGCAGATGCGCCGCGCCGCGGAGCTCCAGGCCGGCATGCTGCCGTCAACACCTTATAAGGAGAACGGGTTCGAGGTCGCCGCCCATTTCACGGCGGCGCGCGAGATCAGCGGAGATTTCTACGATTGGTATCGCGCTACGGATGGACGCCTCACCGTCACCGTGGGCGACGTCATGGGCAAGGGATTGCCCGCTGCGCTGATGATGGCCACCGCGCGAGCCGCGCTGCGCGGCGTCGCCGGTGTCGAACCGCTCGAGGCCGGCATCAAGCAGGCTGCAGCCGTGATGTCGGCGGCGCTCGAGGTCAACCACGCCTATGTGACGGTTTTCCACTGCACCTTCGACCCGCGGACCGGAGGGGTCGAGTATGTGGACGCAGGCCACGGGCACACGCGGCTGCTGCGCGGCGCGGCGGGTCAGGAGGTGCTCCCCGAGCGAAGCGCGCCTATCGGCATCTTTCCCGACACCAAGTTCCTGGTGGGCAAGGTCACGCTCGAGCCAGGCGATTCGCTGGTCGTGTTCTCGGACGGCCTGCTCGACCTCAGGCCGGACCTCGCGACCAAGGACGTGCACCTGCCCTCGGATGCCCGGCGCGCGGCGTCGGCGCAGGAGATGGTGGACATTCTCGCCTCCGGAGCGGGAGACAAGGAGCTGTTCGACGACGTGACGGTGCTGGCGCTAAAGCGTATTTAGACGCGCTTTACACAGCTTCTTTTGTGAGCCAGCGTTCGAGGACGGCCGCGACGACGTGCAGCTTGATCGGCTTGGTTATGTAGTCGTCCATGCCGGCGGCGAGGCATCGGTCGCGCTCGTCCGCGACCGCGTCGGCGGTCATGGCGATGATCGGCATACGCCTGCCGCCTCGCTCGTTGTGGCGAATCTGGCGGCTCGCCTCGTAGCCGTCCATCTCGGGCATCTGGCAATCCATCAGCACAGCGTCGTAATGGCCGCGGCCGACCATCGCCGTCGCCTCCGCCCCGGTGCCCGCGACGTCGCCTCGATAGCCGAGGCGCTCGATCATTCGCAGCGCGACTTTCTGGTTCGCCGCGTTGTCGTCGACCACAAGCACGCGAGCGCCCTGACCCCGCATGACCGGCGCGCGCGCCAAGGCTTCCGACGCGCCGTGCGAAGGCCGTTCCCCAAGCACGGTCTGCAGCACGTCGAAGAGCTGCGAGGGGCGCACCGGCTTGACCATCTCAGCGTCGACGCCCGGGATGTCCTTCTCGGATTTCCCGGCGGAGGTGAGGAGGATGACGGCGAGGCTGCGCAACGCTTCATCCGACCGCACCGCGGCGGCGACCGCAGCGCCGTCCAGCTCGGGCATCATCAGGTCGACGATCGCGACCTCGAACGGGTCCTCGCCATGCGATGCCCGACGCATCTCACGCAGAGCCTCGTGACCGCTGTCAAAGCTTCGCCCACGCATCCCCCACGACGTGACATAGCGCTCGAGGATCGTTCGGTTGGTTCGGTTGTCGTCGATGATCGCGATGCTCAGCCCGGCAAGGGGCGCGGTAGTTTGCGGCCGCCGCACCTTCTGCGCCGCCTCGCGGAACAGCGCGGTGAACCAGAACCGGCTTCCTTTCCCCTTCTCGCTGTCGACGCCCATCTCGCCGCCCATGAGCTCGGTGAGCATGCGGGCGATGGCGAGCCCGAGACCGGCGCCGCCGTGGCGCCGGGTGGTCGAGCTGTCGAGCTGGGAGTAGACGGCGAAGATGCGATCCGCCTCCTCGCGCGTCAAACCAACGCCAGTGTCGATGACCTCGAAGTGAACCGCCACCCCCGGGCCCCTGGCCTCCCGCTTGCCGGCGCGCACGACAATCTCTCCCGCCTCTGTGAACTTCACCGCGTTGCCGATGAGGTTGATCAGCACCTGGCGCACCCGTCCTGGGTCTCCGATCACTGCCTCGGGCACGTCGGCGGCCACATCCAGCACGAGCTCGATGCCCTTGTTGGCCGCGGCTTCGGCGAACAGCTCGACAGCCTCCTCGACGACGTAGCGAGGACTGAAGTCAACGGTCTCCAGCCGGACCCGCCCAGCCTCGATACGGGAGAAATCGAGGATATCGTTGATGATCTCGAGCAACGCGTCGCCGGACGTGCGGATGGTCTCCACATATTCGCGCTGCTCGGGCGTGAGCTCCGTCTCCATCAGGAGGCCCGTCATGCCGATGACACCGCTCAGCGGAGTGCGGATCTCGTGGCTCATCGTGGCCAGGAACTCGGACTTGAGGCGCGTCAGCTCCTGAAGGTCCTGGTTGCGCTGCGACAGATCGGACAGGAGCACCGACTTCTGAGCCTCGGCCATGATGGCGGCTTCCCGGTTCGCCTCGAGCTGCGTCACGACGCGGCGCACGAGGATGCCGAACGCGACAAGGAGCAGGCCTTCGAGCAGAGCGGCGGCCGGATCGCCGGACGCGGGGTTGATCCCGGTGACGAGAATGAGGTCGGCGACCGCGAGCGCCGCACCGATCGCAAACTCGATGGTCGTGTAGTACAGAGCGAGAAAGATCAGCGGCAGGAGCACGAAGGGAAAAGCACGCACAATGCTCAGGCCGAACTGAATCTCGAGGGCAAACGCAACTGCGAGCGCTCCGATCGGCGAGACGGCGTGGAGGTAGCGTGGGATCCGCTCCCACGGAAGAAGGACGAGCGCGCCGCCGAGGATCGTGATCACGGCCGAGGCGATGACGCCGAATGCGGTCCCGTCGGCCCACAGCGGGTGGAGGGCAAGCACAAAGCCGCCGACAACCGGTATCGCGGTGACGATCCGGCTCTTTGCCGGCGTATCGATCTGGGCCAGCGGGATCAAGACAAGCGCGACGCCGACCGCCATCGCGCCGCTGAGCGCAAGCGAGTTCGTGACGGCCGCGAAGCCGTGGAAGCTCACCAGGCCGACGATGGCGAGCCCGATGAACGGGTAGACGCGCCGGCTCAGTCCGTCTGCCTGGAGGGGAGTGCTGGGGTGGTTCAAGCTGGCGGCCGGCCAGCACTTTAAAGCAACTTCTCGTCAGTTGCCTGCCGCTTGGCGCTGGACGGCGGTTTGACTGCGGTTAAGAGTGCTGAAGGCGAGAGGTCCGCCACTACACTTTGGCCCCTGCGCACCTTCCATCCCGCCAGGGGGGGCGAGGCTTCCGGGGTGCTGCCAGGAACCGGTCCGCTACGCCGAGGATCGACCTCGTGGACGGGGACCCTGGTACGCCGCGGCACGCCGTTTGCCGCGCTGGCGGCCGTCTTCGCGGTCCAGGCGCTGGCCAGCGCCGAGCCGGTCGTCGCCTTCCCGCTCTACCTGACCGTCGTGCTGTTGGTCTCGCTGCAGCAGGACCGGGCCGAGTCGGTGGCGGTGGCAATCGTCGCGGCCATTGCGCTGCTCATCCGGCCGCTGGCGACCGCCGGCCAGGCGGCCGATGTCGCGCCCGCGGTTCTGCTCTCCGCCGTGCTGGTCGCCGTGGCCGTCGCAATGAACGAGCTGACGAGGCACTCGCGCGAGGCCGCCGCCGCCGCGCAGCAGAGGGTGGACGACCTGGCCGCGAGCGAGCGGCGCCTGCGCGCCACCCTGGAATCCGCCGCCGTCGGGCTTGCCCTCGCCGGCCCCGATGGGACCCTGCTCGAGACAAACGAGCCGCTGGCCGTCGTGCTCGGACGCAGCCGCGAAGCACTGCTCGGGATATCGCTCGCCGACGTCACCGCGGACAGCGATCGCGAGGCGCTCGCCGGAGGGCTGGAGCTGCTGGGCGGCGGTGACATCGTCCGCTGGGACGCCGATATCCACGTGGTGCGGCCGGACGCATCGCTTTTGCCGGTCGGGCTGTTCATGGCGAGGCTCCCGAATCCGATCTCGGGCGATGAGTCCTTGCTCGTCCAACTGGCCGATATTTCGGCCCGCACGCACGCGGATTCGCTCCGGGATTGCGTCGCCGCGGTGCGTCAGGTCGTCGTCTCCTCGGCCGGCCTTGATGGAGCGCTGCCTGAGCTTCTGCGGACGTTCTGCGGCTATCTCGCTTGGGATGTCGCGCAGTACTGGGCCGTCGATTCGGATCAGCGGGCGATGCGCGTGCGCAACGCATGGAACGCCTCGGGGGAGGCGGTGGACGGATTCTTGGACGCGAGCCGCACGGAGGCCGTCGTGCAGGGGACGGGCCTTATCGGGCGAGTGTGGCGATCCGGCGTGCTGGGCGCGGAAGAAGACCTCAACGACGTCACCGATTACGAGCGCCTAGCCGTCGCGCAGTCCGCCGGCCTTCGCTCTGTCGTCGCGTTTCCGGTGGTCGCCGGCGGCGAGGCGGTGGGCGTCATCGAGCTGGCGTCAGTCCGAGCGCGCGGGCTCCAGGACGATGAGGTGACGATGCTGGTGACGGCGGGTGTCGAGATCGGCCAGTTCATCCGCCGCACAGAGATCGCGCAAGCGCTGAGGCGGAGCGAGGCTGATCACCGAGCGATCTACGAACGCTCGCCGATCGGCATCGCGCGAATCAGCAGCGGCGGAGAGATCCTCGAAGCCAATCCGGCCCTCCTCCTCATGCTCGAGCACGACGAAGAGACGATGCGCGCAAGCGCCTGGCCTGACCTGCTTCGGGCCTACGACCAAGCCGCAGCGCGCCAGCACAAGGCGCCGTTCCTCGCCGGCATCAGCGACGGCCGCAGTGTGCAGGTCCGCGCCGCGACGGGCGCCGGCAAATGGTTGTGGCTGCAGCTGACTGCGACCTCCATTCCCGATGCGTCAGGCAGGCCAGAGCACGTGCTGGTGATGATCGAGGACGTCACGGCGGTGCGCGAGACGTCTGACAAGCTGGCCGAGGCCCTCGGAGCTCAGCGCGACGCCAACGTCAACCTCGAGAAGATCGACCGCACCAAAAGCGAGTTCCTGAGCATCGTCAGCCACGAGTTTCGCACCGCGCTGACAGGCATCCAGGGCTTCAGCGAGCTCATCCGCGACGGCGGCCTCGAGCCCGATGAGGTGCGCGCCTATGGCGGCTACATATTCAACGACGCGGAGCGAGTCAACCGGTTGATCGGCGACATGCTCGACCTGGACCGCATGGAGTCGGGTCGGATGTCCATGCGCGCGACGGACGTCGACGTCAACGACCTGCTCATGGAGGCGATCTCGCGAGCGGCGCCGTCGGCGGTCTCGGTCGAGTTCAAGTCAGACCTCGACCCACGCCTGCCCGTAGTCACCGGCGATCGGGACCGGCTGATCCAGGTCATCAGCAACCTCGTCAACAACGCGGTCAAGTACTCGCCTGAAGGCGGGACCGTCACGCTTTCGAGCCGCGTCGAGGGCCAGTTCGGCCTGGTCAGCGTCAGCGACACCGGCATCGGGATCCCTCAAGACGAGATCAGCCATGTCTTCGAGCGGTTCCGCCGCGTCCGCAGCGGCGCCGCGCAATCGATCCCCGGGACTGGCCTGGGCCTCACGATCGTTAAGCAGATCGTGGAGATGCACGGGGGCAAGATCTGGGTGGAGAGCGCGGTCGGGCACGGTTCGTCTTTCCACTTCACCATCCCCCTGGTCGCTGAGGACGCCAAAACCCTGCAGCTCCGGCATGCCTGAGGAGATCACGGGTGATGGCGCCTTCAGGGTGTTGGTGGCGGACGACAACGAGGTTGCCCAGCGCCTCTGCAAGCGCGTGCTCGAGAAGGCGGGGTACCCGGTCTTGATCGCGGCTGACGGGCTTCAGGCGGTGGACATCGCGCTGAAGCAGCGGCCTGCAATGATCCTGATGGACGTCGCCATGCCCGGCATCGACGGGCTCGAGGCGATGCGCCGGATCAAAGCCGAGATCCCGGCCATGCCGATCGTCATCGCCAGCGCCCACTCCATGGCCAGCGACCGCGAGCGGTTTCTTGCCGCGGGCGCCGACAACGTGTTGAGCAAGCCCTTCAAGCTCTCCGACCTGATCACGATCGTGGCGCAGCTGGCGGCGGCGAGATGAAAGACCTGACCGGGACCCGGCTGGGCCAGTACGAGATCGTCGAGCGCCTCGGCGGCGGCGGGATGGCGGTCGTCTACCGCGCGGTGCAGCAGCCTCTTGGCCGCGAGATCGCTCTCAAGGCACTGTCGTCGGAGCTGTTCCAGGATGACGGTTTCGTCAAGCGGTTCGAGACCGAGGCCAAGACGCTGGCCAAGCTCGACCATCCGAACATCCTGCCGATCTACGACTTCGAGGTCATGGAAGGCAATGCGTTTCTGACCATGCCGCTCATCCGCGGCGGAACGCTGCGGGACGTGCTGAACCGCGGACCCGTCGACGCGCTGACGGCCTGGCGATACCTGCGCGAGATCGGCGACGGCTTGCAGCACGCCCACGACGCGGGGATCGTGCACCGCGACCTGAAGCCCACCAACGTCCTGATCCATACAGACGGCCGCGCGATGCTCGCGGACTTCGGCCTCGCGCGCGGAGCCGGTCAGCCCACACACCTGACGACGATCGGCCTTGCCATCGGCACGCCCGGCTACATGGCGCCCGAGCAGGTCATGGGTCACGACGTCGACAAGCGCGCGGACATCTATGCGATGGGCGTGCTGACCTTCGAGATGCTGACCGGGCGGCTTCCCTTCATCGGCTCCAACCGGATGGAGGTCGCCTACGCCACGGTCAACACGCCGATCCCGTCCGTGGTGAAGATCAACCCGAACCTTCCAGACGAGCTCGACCAGCTCCTGCAGAAGGTGCTTGCGAAAGACCCGGCGCAGCGGCCGCAAACGGTTCGGGAGCTGCTCGCGCAGATGGCGCGCCTGCCTCAGCGTCGGGCGGCGCCCGCGGCTGCGGCGTCCGCTACCCCAGCCGGTGGAGTGGCGGTCCTGTCCCGACCGGCCACGACATCAAATGGGCCAGACACCGCCTCGATGCGCGCGATGCCATCGGCGGCGCCGCCGCCCACGCTCCTCCACGGTTCGCCGCTTCCCACGCCGACGGCCGCCGGCGCGTCGACGATCCGGACGCTGGAGCTGATGGGCGTGCGGCCGGCAAGGGCGCGGGGTCGTTTCATCCTCAACTCCCACTTCAGCAACTTCGTCCATGTCGCTCGAGACGTGACCGGCGATCGGTGGCCCGAAGTGGCTTACGCCGCAGGCCTGGTCCAGTACATCGAGCAGGACGCGCCTCACGACGACCAGCTGTCGTCGCCGGTCGAGTCGTTGAGCCGGCTCAACGAGGCGTTCGAGACGATCTACGGTCCGGAGTCCGAGGACATGATCCGCGCTTGGGCTCGGCGCGCCACGGAGCGTTGGCTCGCCGACGGCCGGCACGGATTGGGCGGTGCTCGGCGTTTCGTGCCGGGCCGTCAGCGCAAGCTCGCCGGCGTCGTCAAGAACTTTTCGGAGGCGATGGACAACGTGCGTGGCGAGCACACGCATGCGTGGCTGCAGGTGGACGAGCACCAGTTCTGGCTCGTCAACTTCTCCAACATGTTCGCGCTGGGACGGATCAAGACGGTGAAGTCATGCCATGTGTGGACGTCATCCATCGAGACGATCCTGCGTTGGGCGGGTCTCGCCAACGACTGGTACGTGGAAGAGGTCGAGTGCGGGTCGGTGACCGGGACGTTCGACTGCGCCTTCGCCATCCGAGCCTCAGAGACCAGCTAAGCCTCGATAGAGGGAAGGCCCTCCACCGGGGGGCAGAGGACCTTCAGAAAGGAGGGAGGGCAACTTACAGCTTGCCTCCCATGTTACCCCCGCCCGGCTGAGGGCGCGCGGGGATCTTTCCCCTCTACATTCATGTGGTGAGCCGGTTCGCGATCGACGTCACTGCCTGCTGGCGGCCGCAGCGCGTGGGGATGCTCACGGTGGCGGTCGAGCTCTCGCGAGCCCTGGTTGAAGGCAGCTCCGGCGACCGGTTCATCCTCCTGTGCAGCCGCGATCGACCGGCGTCCCTTCGGGAGCTCGACTGCGAGGCTGTGTTGGCGCCCTACCGCCACGAGCTCGTGATGAAGGCGAGGTGGCTCCCGGTGGTCGAGCCGCAGCTCGAAAGCGACGCCATCCTTTATCCGTACTGGCCCAGCCCACCGTTCCGGCACGCCGGCGCGCCGCCCGCGGCCATCTTCGTCCACGACCTTGCATTCCGCATCCGGCCCCAGGAGGTGCCGTGGCAGCAGCGGATGTACTTCCGCGCCGTGCTTCCGCGGGCGCTGCGCCAGGCGGCCGCCGTCATCGTGCCGTCGGAGTCGACGCGGCGTGATCTGCTCCAGCTGTACAAGGTTTCGGGCCTCGAGCACAAGGTCGAGGTCATACCCGAAGGCGTTCCACCGGCGGTGGCCGCCGGGCCGCTGCCCGACGGCGTCGAGCCAGGATTCATCCTGGCGGTGGGCACGGTCGAGCCTCGCAAAAACTACCCGCGGCTGCTGGCCGCCTATCGCCAGCTTCGCGGGCACCGGGGCGCCCTGCCTTTCATCATCAACGGCCGCCCCGGCGTACCCCAGCTCGTGATCGCGGGTCGGGCCGGATGGGCTTATGGCGACACGCTGCGGCGGATCGCGGCCGAGCCCGGCGTCCGCTACCTGGGCCATGTGGACGAGCCGACGCTGGCCGCTCTGTACGAATCTGCTTCTGTGCTCGCGTTTCCGAGTCTTTACGAGGGCTTCGGCCTCCCGCTGCTCGAGGCGATGACGCGAGGCGTGCCCGCCGTGGTTGGCGCCACGGGTGCGCTGCCGGAGCTCGCGGTCGGATCGGCGATCACCGTCAACGCCGAGGACGCCGGCGCGATCGCCGGCGGCCTGGAGAGGCTGCTCGCCGACGAGGGTCTGCGCAAGAAGCTGGCCGCGGAAGGCATTCGCCGCGCGCGCAGTTACACATGGGCGAACGCGGCCGAGCGCACGCTCGACGTGCTGCGCCGCATCGGCACCACAAGAGAAAGGAAGGCCGCCTAGTGAGGATTTCAGTCCAGGCCGTGCTCGAAAACGGAAAGCACGACTACGCCCAACTGCAGCTCGATCAGAGACTCTTCGATGTTGACTTCGGTTCCTCGCCGTCCGGTGATCACGATGTCGTTCTGGTCGCGACGGATCAACCACTCGTTTCACGCCAGGCGTCGGCCCTGCGCAACTTCGTCCGACGGGGAGGCGGGCTGGTTCTGCTGCACAGCACGCTTGCCGCGTGGTCCTCGTCAGAGGCGATACGCGAGCTCGCGGGTTGGGTTCCGAGTGGCCCGGGTCCACTGACCGAGCTGATCGTCAGGCCTGATCCGAGGCATCCGGTCACGCAGCGCATCGATGTGGAGTGGAAGGTGAGGGACGAGCTCTACCTCAGCGAAGGCCCTCCGCTCGATGCGAACGTCCTGCTGCGCACCAGCTGGCGATTCACCGACCAGGTCGTCGCATATGAGCGCGCCTACGGCGACGGCAGGTTCGTCTACATGGGACTCGGCCATCATCCGTCGACTTATCAAGACCCGACGTTCCAGAAGGTCCTCGGCAGAATGGTCCTGCACGCGGCAGGTCGGGAGGCAGCCCCGCCGGTCGGAGTCGGCTTGATTGGTTACGGTGCGATCGGTCGCGAACACGCGGCTTCGATCGATGAGGTCAGCGGCCTGCGACTGGTATCGGTCTGCGACCTGTCGGAGGAGCGTCGCCAGGCAGCCGCGCGCGAATGGCCTGTTCGCGTGCACGCCCGTCAGGAGGCGATGCTCGACGACCCGGAGATTGGTCTCGTCGTGGTCGGCACGCCGCCAAGCGCCCATCTGGATCCGGTCCTTGCGGCGCTGCATGCCGGCAAGCACGTTGTGTGTGAGAAACCATTCGCCGTACGGGTAGCCGATGCTGATCGGATGATCGACGCCGCGACATCACGCGATCTCGTGCTGAGCGTTTTTCAGAGCCGGCGATGGGATCCCGATTACCTGGCGATGCGCGATGTTGTTCGATCCGGCAGCATCGGCGAACCCTTCTACATGGAGTCGTTCATCGGCGGCCACGATCATCCCTGCGACTTATGGCACAGCCACGAGCCGATCTCGGGGGGAATGATCTATGACTGGGGATCGCACTACTTCGACTGGATCTTGCAGCTGTTTTCAGACACTGTGCGCACAGTCGCGGCCCACGCGCACAAGCGCGTGTGGCACGACGTGACCAACGCAGACCAGGTGCGCGTCGACATCACGTTTGCTGGGGGAGCGCAGGCAACGTTCCTGCAGTCGGACATCGCGGCCGCTCGCAAACCGAAGTGGTACCTGCTGGGCACAGACGGAGCGGTGATCGGCGAATGGGCACAGGAGCCTCAGCCCGCGGACTCCCCCGCCAGGGTGAGGGTATTCAGGCGGTCGGGCGAGGAGGCGCTGAATCTTCGGCGCCGCGACGAGCACGGCTTCTACCGCAGCCTCGCCGATCATCTCGCCTGGGGCGAACCGCTCGCGGTGACCGCCGAGGAGGCGCGCCGCACGGTGGCGGTCATGGAAGCAGCGACCGAATCGATCGCGCGGGGTGGCGCCCAGATCTCGGTGAACATATAGCCACCCGTCTCGGCTGGGGCGTGCTCGGGGCGGCGGACATCGCGCGCCGCGCGGTGCTCGCGGCGATCGCGGCCTCGGCCAACGGCCGCCTCGTGGCGATGGCAAGTCGCAGCCCCGAGCGCGCCGGAGCGATGCTTGCGCCTTATCCCGACGCCCGGGTCATCGAGTCGTACGAGGCGCTGCTCGCCGACCCTGAGGTGGACGTCATCTACAACCCGCTGCCCAACCACCTGCACAAGGAGTGGACGATCCGGGCGCTCGAAGCGGGCAAGCACGTTCTCTGCGAGAAGCCATTCGCGATGAACGCGGTCGAGGCTGAGGAGATGGCATCGGCGGCTAAGGCGTCCGGCAAGCACCTGATGGAAGCCTTCATGTACCGGTTCCATCCCGCGATGCGGGCGTTCGTCGAGCAGCTGCGTGACCCGATCCATGTGGAGGCGAGCTTCGGGTTCACGGCGAAGGATCCATCGGACATCCGGCTCCAGGCGCCTTTCGGGGGCGGCGCGCTGCTCGACGTCGGCTCCTACGCGGTCAGCGTTTCGCGCTGGATTCTCGGTGAGCCGGGTGAGATTTTCGCGCGGGCCAGGATCGAACGCGACATCGATATGACGACCTCGGGGCTGCTC
>Ga0137376_10001534_pt1 | contig 12975 bp, 17 predicted proteins | sample SagtaG_23_FD_104814 | JGI IMG/M metagenome (GOLD analysis project Ga0137376, IMG submission 104814) | Vadose zone soil microbial communities from Sagehorn Ranch, Mendocino, California, USA - Sage2_L_20_16 metaG | ecosystem: Environmental > Terrestrial > Soil > Vadose zone | place: USA...
GAATGAAGGTTTCAGTTAACCACTGAGCCAAAAAATTGACACCGGATTCCATTGGATTCCATTGGATTCCGCTGAATCCGGCCAGATTCGACCGGATTATGTGGGGGAGTGTAACATCCTCCTGACACACCCATCCCTGAACCGCCCCGTCCTACACCGCCTCGTTCTAACACACCTACCCCTAAATCATCTCGATCTACCTCGCCCCGTCCCGACAAAATGTCTTCCGATACGCCGTCCCGTATGCCTATCCGAACAAGCAAGGAAGCACCCCGCTTTCAGGGTGTCGCCAGCAGTCTCCAGCGCTACCTCGAGGATATCGAGATGATCTGCGAAGACCGACAACGCTCCGGAGCAGCTGAACTTATCAAATGGGCTATCTATTACACAGACGAGAAGTCCTCCGAAACCTGGACAGCCACCAAGGACGCACTTACGGAGCCTAACACCTGGGAAGACTTTAAGAAAGCGATCACCGAGATCTACCCCGAGGCACAGCCAGATCGCCGCCACACCATTGCAGCACTCCGAGCTATAACCGATCGATACTCAGCTCAAGCGATTATGTCCGAGACCTCATTAGCCGAATACCATAGGGAATTTTCTGCGACAGCTCAATACCTGATTTCCAAACATCGCATGACCCGCCGAGAGGCCAGCATCCTGTACATGTCCGCCTTTGCCTCCGGAATCAGACCGGATATCACCACCCGGCTCACAATCAAGTGTCCGGACGTCCGACCCGATGACGGTTACGATCTAAAGGAAATGAACAGTGCCGCACAATTTGTCATTAGCTCTAGACACAAGTTCACCCTCAAGACGGTCTTACTGCTCGCCGATCAGATGGTCCGTTACGTCCCTATATACTTAATTTTTTTGTTCTTCTCATCCCTGCTGCTGTTAGATCTCTCGCATTGAGTATGTCCACTCTCGAAACTATATCCACCGCGACATCAAACCCGACAACTTCTTGATGGGCACTGGCAAACTTGGTGGGCACAGAGTTAACATTATCGATTTCGGCCTTGCGAAGAAATTCCGTGATCCTAAGACCCATCTCCACATCCCCTACAGGGAGAACAAGAATCTTACCGGAACCGCTCGATACGTATCTATCAACACTCATCTGGGTGTAGAGCAAGCCCGTCGAGATGACCTTGAAGGGCTTGCCTACATTCTGATATATTTCCTTCGTGGCCAACTCCCATGGCAAGGCGTGGATGAGGCTAAACGCAAGACGAAGTATGCGATAATCCAGGAAAAGAAGATCATGATATCGACTGATACTCTTTGCCACGGCATCCCAGCCGAGTTTGGCATCTTTCTGAATTATACTCGTGTTCTCCGTTTCGCTGATAGGCCTGATTACTCATATATCCGCAAATTATTCCGGGACTTGTTCAACCGTGAGAGGTTCAAATATGATTACATTTTCGATTGGAGCGTGCAGGATAATTCAAAGAAGGCAGTTCAGCCCGAGGATCATAGGCTGACTTTGCATGCAGGTCAGGCCCGGCAGGTGGCACACCATTACCCCTGCTCTCGGGAGACTGGTGGTGCGATCCATCCGAGAGGTGGATAAGTAATCAGGTTTGTCTTCAATCCAATCCAGAGTTGCTATGCCGTTGATGAAATCCAATCTGGTGGCTTAGGGGCGGTCACTTTCAGCCCCACACTCTATGGCTAGAATACGGTCACGATCTCGCAGGAATCATCGTCGGACCAGGCCAACGGAGAAGTCCAGCTCTAGCTTATAGATGTGCTTCCATTCAGAAGCACCCATTTCTCCAATTTGTTGCATGTGTACTATGTAGATGCTGGCCAATCAATAAGGAATGTTAAAGGTGTTGTGCGTGAGGCACGATGTAAGATTGCCGCAATAACCAGCCCGAAAAAGTCTCGGTTGATTTTACTAAGTTTTTATTACATGGGAATTGACTGGGACATCGAGTTTGAATAATGGTACACTCAGTACTGTGGATAACCGCCATGCCCGCTTGTCCGACATGCTTTTCTTACCCTTGGCTTCTATCTTCATCGCTTGGAACATGTTTCGGCTCTGGTACGTGACCACCATCAGTCTAGTAGGCGGTAAATTCTTGAATGCCAGCAGGGAAATTGCTCGTCCAAGACTGAGGGTGAGCGAAGAAAAATCTCATAGAGCTAGATGTATATCATTCGTGAGTTCCGCTGCTCACTGTCTCTCTTTGGCTCTCTTTGTTGGCTGTCTCTTTGCTGTCTCTTTGGCTCACTCACTCGAAATTCTTCAACAGGTTTACCCAAAGATCGACCCTGGCACCACCTCGATATGTGAAGGCTACCTTTGCAGCAGGCGGGAGGGATCTCCCGGCTGTTTCCAGGTTCATCTCGCTTTCTCTTTCCTCTGTGAGTGTTATACTTTATCTGTTCTCTCCTATCTATGGCTATTCCATGCTCTAAAAACCCCCGAGGAATGCCTCGGCCACCACAGGGTCGATAGACGTCTGAGAATCCGCCAGAGTTCTAGGTCTGCTTTACGTGTTTTCCATGGTCACCCTCTGATGACTCAACACGTGCCGCTTCTTCCCTGCTATAGTTTCCTTGCCCCCTTCCTTCTTTTCCCTCAGCACGGATCACTTACTGACTCACTGTACACAGGACTTGGCTTGCAACAGATGGCGCATGCCGGTTCGCACAGATCAAACCCTCGACTGAATGGGAGGTATATACTGTTTAAAATGATAGGTTCAGGCTCATGTGGTGCGTTTTCTGTCCAGCCAATCATCCATGATACTCATTATATCACATTTTCAGGCAAAGTATTCCTTGGCTTCGACACAACTTCGAGTGAGATTGTTGCCATCAAGCTCGAGTCAGTCGACACCAGATATCCCTTGCTTGAACGCGAAGCAAATATTTATGAGGTCCTTGCTGGGGGTGCCGGCATACCATCCTTCCATTGCTATGGTTCGATTGAACGTGATTGCAATCACGCCAGTAATGCCATGGTCCTAGAACTTCTAGGCCTGTCGCTTGAGGATCTATTCAACTTTTGTAACCGCAAGTTTAGCCTCAAAACTGTGTTATTACTTGCCGACCAACTGGTCCGTACTCTTCATATACATCATCTCTCATTTCCTACCCTCGTGGTCTTTAGATTTCCCATATCGAGTATATCCACTCGCATGATTTCATTCATCGTGATATCAAACCTGATAACTTCATGATGGGCATCGGCCCTGACCGTGGGCACACGGTCAACATTATTGATTTCGGCTTCGCAAAGAGATTTCGTGACCCCATGACTTGTCTCCATATCCGCTACAGGCAGGACAAGAATCTCACTGGAACGGCTCGTTATGCATCTATCAACAATCATTTGGGTGTAGAGCAATCCCGTCAGGATGATCTCGAATCACTTGCCTATATCTTAATCTATTTCCTTCATGGCAAGCTCCCGTGGCAAGGCATGCGTGGTACTGGGATGCAGAGATATGGTTCAATCTTGAATCTGAAGCAGATAACTTGGGGCGAGGATCTTTGCCGTGGCTATCCAGGCGAGTTTGGCATCTTTCTGAATTATGCTCGCAACCTCCATTTTGAAGAAGAACCTGATTACATGTATCTCCGCAACATGTTCCGTGACCTATCCGCCCATGAGGGATTTGAATATGACTATGGGTTTGATTGGAAAAAGGAGCCCGATGTCCAAGATGATTCAAACAGTCCAGGCTCTTGGGTCCAGAATGAATTGGATCATTATCTCAGGCTGCGGCGTGTGCATGCACATCAGCCTCGACCTAGGGTCCCAATGTTATACAACAACTTGAACACGTAGGCTGGTGTTTGGTGTTAGCAGATTTTCAAGCTGCAAGAGGCTGTGAGCGGCACTCATTCGAGTCAAAGACATGTCACCTTAGTACCTTCTTACTTTTCCCGCTGTCACTTCATATGTTACTTGTTGCCTTATTGTTTCTGCTTTTTTATAGTACGATGTGACCAACAGCTTTGTTTCTATATGTGTTGTAGGCCACGACAGGATAATTCAAGGGGTCCCAGACTCCCAGACTCCCAGTCAGCAGCATCAAAGTTTCAAGGGTATGTATAAAGCCAGTGTGTCGTGACTTGTCAGAGATAAAAAGAGAGCGTAAAGAGAGCGTAAAGAGAGTAGTGTAAAGAGAGGTAAAGAGAGTGCACTGCCACTGCCACTATTGGCTTGCTCTCCGAGTCACGTCAGACTCTTGTTCGTCTCCTGATCCTCTCGCCCGAACTCATGACTCACAGGCCCGGGGACATCAAAGACAATAAAAACAGATGGCTCTTACTTCCCTTTTGCACGATATGAGAAAGGCGCTGCCTGCAGAAGGTTAGTATCCATCTATAACTAGTTTGCCCTTGGTGACCTTGGTGACTGTTTCATCCAGCAAGTTGCATCTGCCTTTTACTCGCAAGCAAGCAGTTTCTGGCAGGGCTCCCATCTCCCTCCGCCGACCCATATTTACCTTGTAGCCTCAGCCAATGAGGCTCCTGTTCCCACTGTGCTCACATTTTGAAGCGGTGCCACTACATACCCTCGCTTCGCATGGCAAGTTGATTCCTTCCGACTTCAACACCTCAACACTGCAATGCCACCATGTCAAACTCACTATCGGATCCCACCATTATCATTGCACCAGTGTTATGGGACAAGTGAAGCACTGTCTGGTGAGTCTACGGAGGCGACCCTGTCACCATGATTCACCAGCTCTGCCGAGCAACCCCCGTCACGGTGATATCGGTCATATATCCTCATTCACTGGTGGCACACATCTACGGCTACCACCTACTACAATGAGATCCAGGAAGTACACCAGCATCAACATGGACCATCCTCCCAGCACCATGCCGCGTCAACTTTCTGCTGAAGTCATTCAAGTCCAACATCAGACAAACAAGCCAAATGTACCCACTCACTGGAAGGGTGACAAACACGTGGAACGCTGCGAGCAGGAACAGGAACAAGAACGAGAGATTCAGTCGAAACTCAGGCATCCTCCCACTCCCATCTAGTCTCTCTAGCAGACACATGATCTCTGCTGACCACCGGTCTTCCATTGACGACCTCTACCTGCCCCACAAATTCTGGTAGCCCTCGTGCAATTCCCCACGCCCTGAGCTCTCGCTGGCTCAAGAGGAGGTGCGTTTCTCTCTCTCTCTCTCTCTCTCTTTTCTCTTCCCCCCTCTCATGCCTGGATCAGGAAAGACTTCTTTTCTCCACCCCTTCCTAGACACCAACCAGATATCCCCCAGACCAGCTCCATTCTGTCGCAAAGTTCAACATACAGAACTCAAGCAGCCAAATCTGAGCTATATCAAGTCCGCTGCAATAGACATCAACCTTGACCTCAAAGGCGCCCCTCTGCGCCGTGCGCAGGAGATGGAACCGGGTGAGAGGTGCAAACATCCATTACCCGCACCCGCACCCTTCACATGCATAGTACGGGGATCTACTGCACTAGCTTCATTGGAGCCTGGACCTTCTCAGCGTACTTGGGTGGGGCACTTTGCTTGCAGACCAACTTTCCAAATTCCCACTTCCTGCTTCTGCGGAAACGACACTCCTGTAACTCAATCTCTGGTGGCGCTGCTATTCATCCACAAAATGTTTCGCACCTTGTTCATCTGCAAGGTGGTTGTACCCGCATACCCTGCGGTTTCCCATCATACGGGTGTCACGGTGTACCGGTTGATCCATCCTGGCACGGCGAGCTCGCATTCCACAGTGCCCGTCAACTCCAATGCCCCCTTCCAACGCGTCCACTGCAGCCATGGTGCGGAATTCAGCCACATTTGCCACTATGACTGTAAACCGTGCACTGCAACATGATCCTGTGTGAGGGTGATCCCGATCGGATCTTCTACACTCATGTTCGGACACTCCGTCTTGTGTCAAAGCAGATTGGGACGTGAGAACGTGCTATTCCCAGCAACGAAGCTGACTTGTGCCTCCAGCCCTCCACAGACCTCATGTCCAAAGACCAGTACTGCTTCGTCCTCTGGAACAATGATAAACATTCCTTCGACGAGTGTCATCAAGATGCTTCGCTATGACTTTCAGACAACAGGTCCTGAGAGGTGATGACATTGATGAAGTGGGACGGGGCGTCGTCGAGTGTCGAGATGAACTCAAACGTGACTCGCTTGTTGGAGATTCAAGTGCGCAAATGCCAAATAACATCATTACAGTCAGAAGACAGTACACCTTTTGGGAGCAAATGTCTGCAGTAATCATCGAGTGGCTGCTCAATCTCCCTCGATGCTGCTTGCCTTCAAAGAACACTCTGGGTCCATCTTCGCCCATGTATACCACCACCTCATCGATTCGTACCTCCTCAATGACCGCGAAGCCAAAACTTCCATCAAATACTTCACCCTCCCCTCCATTACCACCCACGTCAGGTTGAGAAAGTGATACAAGAATGAGAGGCAAAAACAGGTGCAAATGATTACGATGATGACGATTTCGGAGGTGAAGCATTCAATGTGGGAGGTGAGGGCAGAGCTCCACCTGTCGAAGATTTCTTCATCGGAACAGGCGGCTGCAGATGACTTTGGTGGTGACATGATCGGTGGTGACGAGCCAGAAGACGATGGCAAACCATATTCCCTACAGCAGAGGCAAGTTATCAACTATGCACTTGAGTGGCTGCTCCATCTCTCTCGATGCCGCTAGAACTCCATGGGTCTATCTTCGCTCGCATCTATCACCGCATCATCAACTCGTGCCTCCTCAAAGCTAAAACCTCCATCAAATACGCCACCCAACTCTTCACCATCCCTCCGTCATTGCCCATGTCAGACTGAGAAAGCGATGAGACAAAAAGAAGGAAATAGAAGCAAAAATGAATAGAAGAAGGCTTTGAGGAGAAAGCGTGTTTCCTAATCATCATCGAACACGTGGAACGTCTGCGGAGCAATATGCTGGATTTACTTGAGTCACTGACGTGTTTGACGGAAGTGGTATGTACCAGGTACCCTTGTGTGTTGATAATTCTAATTTTAATAGATTCTGCCAGACTTAACTGTTATGTTCTTGTGCCAAACCCGGCGGGAAGATATGAAGCCACACCTTGGAAGTTTCTTACTAGATATACCCCCTGTCCAAGAAAGAATGTATGGCTCTTTACATTCTCCCTCTCATACTTGTATCTGGTCGTCATGTAGAGATCGTGAAACGACTATTCGACTTGGCTAAGAAGCGACACAACAGCCTCACATCGCATAGATCATACCCCTAAACAGCGGAGGCAAAAAACGTCAACGCTGTAGACTCCAATTTCACCAGAGTTTTCGCACAACAAGTGCTTATAAGTCGTGACAATGACATGTGACATGCCGATGGATAAGTTATGCTGACTGCTGCGGCAGCCTAAAAACGACCATGCCTGGTGCTTCACTCCCACGTTCAGCCCCTCAGCGTGTACAACAAAGGGAATCTATTATCAGTGCATATGATATGCTTCTATGATTGGAGGCCATAATCCTGGTGGAAAATGATTGCGCTATCGTGACAAAGGGCAAGAAGAGTAAAAGGGACTTGGAGGTTGATCTTATGTACTGCCGTATCGTTGGACGCTTTTTCCACGACGTTCCAAGCGACACAGGGCTCAGCAATCTCGTCAAAGAAGTTGGCTCAACTGGCGGGAATCGACAGAAGTTGCTTGATCTCAGAAACATCGGTGTGTGGGGGAGTGAGCCGATTAGAAGCCGCGTTGTCCAAGCCGGTGCTTTGGACGTGGTTGGTTGCATTCTCGAGGCCTGGCTTGCCAGTAAAGGGTTCCTCGCGAGTCTCAAGAGCGGCGACAGGCTCGAAGATTGGCCTGGGCGGAGCAAAGACAATGGGAGGAAGCAGCCGCTCTGGCTCATGCGCTTCAGAGACAGGTTCAATTCGAACAACTGCAGCAACAATTGTTGAATGAACAGATTAGGCTACAATGGCTCCGGAACGTGCAAGCGACCATTTGTCGTACGTACTTGCTTTTTCATTGTTTGGAACTCAACTAACAACTCCTAGGATGAGTTTATGGACCTGCCACCCCACAGAACCCGCACACGACCCACTCAAACTATCACAGAAGGGAGGCAGGAACAGCAGTAGTGACAGCGAACCTGGGACTGATGCTTCCATCACCACTGTTAGTTCCGCAGTCATTGTCAACGTTGTCCGAGATCGCAGCGGAACTATTGTTGTGTGGGAGGAACCGACCCTTCCCTCTCCAATGCGCAATATCACCCAACGCCATACTCATGCCGCTCCCCACGGTCTCCTCAATGACACCCAACCTCAGGCTTCTCTCGCGTCAGAATACATACGTGACACCCCCTCAGCCCCTTCCACTTCCACCGACACTTCCCATGCCGAGACGGAAACCAAGGACAAGCCCGAACACAACGCAGATGGCAACATCAACATGAACCGTATCTCTCATCATGCCTTGCAAACTGTAGCACCAGTACCGCCACTCCCTGCCACAGCGATCGACACCTGCATATCAACGCTGCCCTGAATGCTGGCCAGAGACCTCAGCTGGATTCGCCCGTATACCCTCATAGCCACGTGTTGAGCTCGGGTCTGATACACCTGCATCAGCATCTGCATCTCCCTCTCTGGAACGTACTGCACCCGCGGGGATGCGTAATGCCAATCGTCAGCCACAATTTGGACCTCTTGGTGACCGGGCTGCAGCACTAGCTGGTGTAGGTGACCATGACACACACATCATCATTTCCGACACTACTGGCAGTACAGGCGTCGTTGGTGAAAGCTTGAACATGGCCATGGGTGTCACACGGAGTGGAAGGTATTGGTGTAGCAGGCGTTGAAGATGGAATGGAGAGTTTGCAGGCCAATGACGATTTTGCGATGGGTGCTCCTCTGGGTGCACCCGGTATGATTGTTCTGGATACGGCGAGTGTGGGGATTGTAGACGAAAGCGGGGAGGGGATGACGCCGAGGAACTTTTTGGGAGAGGAGGATGGGAGGATGGGAGGGTTGTTGGAGTCGAATTCAACGCTGAGAGCTGGTGTGGTGGATTTGCCCGATATGGTGCCGATGTCTGTGGGTGGTTTGCAAAGGGATATGACTCGCCGGGCTTCCGCAGGCAAGGGATCGTCTTCTGCCATGTCCACCGCCGCCACTGCTGCCTCTACGTCCCATGCTGTGTTTGACGCCGAGTCTGTTGCTCCTGCGAGTGGATCGGGTGCCATATCTGCCCCGGAAATGGCTGCTGCTGCATCCAGTGCGAGTACCACCAGCATCGACAATCCCTCTACACCAGGTACATGCTCCCTCGCTCCCATTTAACGGTGCTGACCATATATTTGTGCTACCCAGCTACCCTCAATACCTGCCAGCACCCTAATCCTGCCAACCGGGACCCCTGACAACCACAGTCCATGTGGGACCCTCTACACCCACCTGCAACCCTCCCGCTCTTATGCTCACATCCACTCCACATGCATGGCACCGCATCCCTGTCGTGCTCACATCACCTTGATCTCCATGTCGTGTTTCACCAGTACTATCGTCTTTTTACCTCGAGTCCTCCACGATGACATCTTTGACCCCACTCAAGGTTTACTCCTCCCAGGATGTGCATGGGGCATCATCAATGACCTCAATGCCATACTACCACATGCCTGCAACCTTGACAATGACGTTTTCCACCCCACTCAAGGCTCCCTCCTCCCAGGCATCATTGACAACCTCCAAAATGCCATACTATGCACCTGCAACCTTGACAATGATGGCCTTCCACCCCATCCACATATGCTTGGTCATACCCATGCCAGTGGGTACGGGTTTGGGCACAGGTTGCGAAATGCCAACCTGTATCTGTACTCACCCATGGAGATGTTGCAAGCACAGCCACATCATCAACTCAGTGCTCCTGGTGGGTTTGCCTGACCTGCAGATCCCTAATTGTACCACTACCAAGGTGATGTAGGCCAGCTAGTGCAGTTCAAGTTAGAGGATTGAGCTAATGATGCGAAGGTCTTGGGTTCAAACCTGGCCATAACTTTTTCCCCTTGCCAATTGTAGTCATTTTGAATACAACTGCACACTCCCATGATTTACACACTAGAATCCACAATTTGGTGTTTTGACCAGTACTGAAAAAGAAAGAGGCCTGCCATATTGAGACAGTGAAAAGAGAGCATAAATAGAGTGTAAATAGAGTGTGCAAAGAGAGTGCACTGCCGCTGCTACGGTGCTACTATCACCAAGTCTCCACTCCAGCACACCTTCACATCCCCTCTTTCAAATTATGATGCCAACAACAGCTATCATCCTGTTGGCTACTATGGATGGAATCAGGCTCAAGGGCAGCCTGTGGGATCATTTTCAATGGACAGGGATGTCAGAAGGCACAATATCATAGTACCCTCAAGTTTGAGATGTATCAGCAAGTTATCTTTTAATACAATTCAGATAAATATACATATTTTAAGGTCTGATAATGTCTTAACATAGCAGCTGCAGAGTGGAATTCATTGATCACATCTCACAAGAATGTCAAGGAATTCACCATTCAATAACACTCAGATAAAAAGATGGTAAAACCTAATAATATATTATGCAGCAGCAGCAGAATGAGAATCCTTGATCACATCTTACAAGACTGTTGGGTGGTTTATCAGTGGGAGATCCCTCAATGTAATTCAGATATATCAGCTGTAAGCCCTGGCAATGCCTTATATAATAGTTACAGACTGGAATTCATTTATCACATCCTACAACAATGACCAGTAGTATATCATTCCCTTATCCTTTGTTACAACTCTTTGAATAGTAAATAAGCCCTGATAATGTCCTATATGCTAATTTCAGTGTGGGAATTGTTGATCAGAACTATCTATATATACCAAACCCCTGCCGTTTTCCTGATGTCCCTTGTCCGTTATCCTTGTTCTACATATGGTTCCTTCCTTGTTACAAATACGGTAGTACCTTGTCCATTATTTAGTATGTCTCCTTGTACCTACAAGTATATAAACGCATGTACTTAGTACGTTGAACCTTAAGTTCGACTTAGCTGTTCTTTAACTAAGTTGTCTAACATCGTATTGTCCAATTCGAGTTCACCTCGTCCACACTCGATCTCAATCAATAAGTTAACATCTTAACTTATTGTTGCCTTAACTTGTATCTCAGTACTGCTTGACTTAAGCTTGGTGATTGACGCAGAGGTTACTACTGTAACTTAAGCTGAGGTTAACAAGTTCGTAACACATTATTCATCTTACCCATTATGCTCAATTCATACAGACAAGCTCATCTCTTTATCAATACCATTCCTTATACCTACCTTGTTCTAGATATGACACTGTCCTTATCCTTAGTATAGTTACATTCTTATTCACTAATACGTACATCTCCTTGTACTTACAAGTATATAAGATCATGTACTTAACAGTTGGACCTTAAGTTTGACTTAGCTGTCCTAACCTGTTCAATCTTATTGTCATTGCTCATCTCATCATCCACAATTGTCCTCATCAATAAGTTAATGCCTTAACTTATTGTTAACTTGTATCTCAGTACCATTTGACTTAGACTTGGTGATCGGCACAGAAGTTACTGTCGTAACTTAAGCTGAGGTTAACAAGTTTGTAACAGATGTGTTAGGAGGTTATCCAGACACAACCACTAAGACACTCAAACACAGAGAAATGCAATGAGAAATGAGTCTGATTGAGTCTATGGACAACAGAAACAATTGTAAGGCTAAGGAACTACATTATACCCTAAGCCCTTATATACCCTTAATTCCATACTGTGTACTTCCTGCCCTAGAGTATCCCGTGGGATGCTGACATAAGTGTGGGAATAATGAAAAAGAAAAGAAAAGAAAAGAAAAATAAAATAAAATTGTTAAAAGAAAAAAGAATAAAAATGGTCGTTACATCACCCCTCTTCAAGATCCTCATCCCGAGAATCATACCTCTTTGTCTCGTCAATCTGTCGTACACTCTTCCACTCCACCCATTGCTTATCCATATTTCTGAGATAATCCTTATCGAATTTTCCGTCCTCCCATCCAAAGAGTCTCTTCGGTACTATCGGATCGGTATGATTATGATACCACTGGAAAAACTTGGCTGGCATAGTAGTCAGACGAGGTGCATTTGGTTTCTTTTTATGAAAAGCCTGTACTTTTCGATGCACATGTTCGAGATTGTCAGCTATCTCCCAAGTCACTTCTTCATTCGGATAACCCTTCCACTTCACCAAATACTCCAACCGTCCCATTCAACTTCCTCGTCCCGTCTTTAAACGACTATCTATCACTTCTTCCACTTCAAACTCTTCATCTCTCTTTTCATGGTCATCCTCCTTTCGTTGTTTCCATTCCCTCTCCTGCTTCTGTTGTTTTGGAAAGACCGCGGTTTTATGAGGTTTAAGTAGAACCTCATTAAACACATTATAGATCTTCCATGACACCGGTATCTTAACATCAGGATTTTGGCCAAATTTGGATAAGGCTAGATAAAGCCTTAAAATAAATAAAAAATCTGTAATATTTCCAAGTCTGATATATCAATTGGTAATTCCATTTAGGGTTGGCAAATTTTGCAATGTAGCCCAGAATTGACATTCTCACAAGTATGGTATTATCTGAGCAGCTGGTATACAATGCTACCATGTCATGATCAGAAAAATAACTATGGTGATTCTGGACAGTTACCAAAAGAATTATGGAAAGCTGGCAACTATGTCTGGGCAGATAAGGGACGGTAGCTATGGCAGATTACATCACTGGTATCAGGATGATAATGCTGATCTAGCCTTGCCCAACCACATCAGCATTGATAAGTATGATAATCAGTTCAAAGAGTTGCAAAAAGCCACCTGCTATCCCAGGACAGATAAGAGACAGTAGTAATGGTAGATTACACCATAAGTAGCAGGATGGTAACATTGATCTAGCTTTACCTTGCCAATAAGTATGA
>Ga0137376_10001543_pt1 | contig 12950 bp, 13 predicted proteins | sample SagtaG_23_FD_104814 | JGI IMG/M metagenome (GOLD analysis project Ga0137376, IMG submission 104814) | Vadose zone soil microbial communities from Sagehorn Ranch, Mendocino, California, USA - Sage2_L_20_16 metaG | ecosystem: Environmental > Terrestrial > Soil > Vadose zone | place: USA...
TGGTCCCATGCATTCCTTGTGGTCGCGACACGTCTCTGAGTGCCGACCAAGATGGATGCAGGGTATTGAACCATTGTTTATCATCCTCCTCGTCCCGTCTCGCTGCCTGCCAGTGAGTAAGCGAGTCGAGTGTCACATTCGGGGTCGGAGATCGTTCAGGTTCCGTCCAGTTCCGGGCGAGTTGAGGTCTATGTTTCTTTTCAACCGCTTGTGAGGAGAACATATCCAGCTCCATGTGTTTTTGTGCAGGGTGTAGCCTGACCGGCTTTGTCAGGCAGGTCCCGGGAAAGACATGCTTCGGTAGACAAGGGACTCCGTCTGATGTAGGCAGAAAAGGTGTCCACATCGGTAGGACAAGTTCCGAGTTATGGATAGCAATGGTCTTTCCATCAAGCTCACTGTGTTCCTCATCAAAATGACTGGAAAGCTGGTTGAATCGAATGGAAGGAAAGGTACAAACTACAGCCCAATGTATAACAACCTTGAAATTTAATTTCAATGACTCGGATACTCACAAGTAAAAGGACAAGGAAGTGCTGTACGTGACATGTGAGATAGCTGAACATGTTCTTGAAGTTGCTGTAGAGAGCTATGCACTGGTGAATTGCACCTCGGTAATTTGCATAGCCAATTTGAGCCCTTTCAATTGAGTTAGGTTGATGTCATGATCAAACAAGCACAGGTAGTACACATACCAAATGAGTTTTGGTTTTCAAATGGTTCAGGTGATGCTAACAAAAATATCATGTAAGGCATGCAAGTTGTAGATCCTTAAACTTAACTATACCTTCTCCAACAGGTGCCATGAACCAAGGACAGCTCCACAAATCTTTCCATTACTCATCTTCCATTCGCATTCCAAGGCAGTCAGCGTATCCTTGGCAATATCAACAATAGTCTCAGAAGATAATGTGACAGAATGCATGTCGTGCCCGAAAGTCGGAATCCTCTAAGGAGTGCCACTATCATATACGCCGGGATTAATTTGGCAAGTTCCCGTGCGTGGGCGCCACGATAAAAGGTAAATTTGGATGTGTATTGAAGCGTGTATGGGAGTGTGTATGGGAGTGTGTATTTACATGCAAGTTGCCGCGTCGGAAGATGACCGTTTCTAAGTTCTGAGCCAGTATGGGACCAGATTCTCACCATCCTTACCTCGTTATCAAGAGCCTCACGAAGAATGGCTGGGAAAAGTTTCCCGACGTCTCTAGAGACGGTGGATCGCGCCCTCCTCCTCGCATCGCTCTCAAGCCTTATTAATGCACCTCAGTATCTATCGCCAGCTATTATCAGTACTGCGACAGCAACCCGCGATCGGTTAGCGATAGTTCTCTTCTCGCGATTCTTCAATCGCGGACCTGGTCAAGATGACGATACCGACAATCGCGTGGATTTACCAGCATCGCGAGGCATTTCGCACACAGAGCGATGGGATGACATACAGCGGCTGTTGACTTTCGTTTATGTGCAAGCATACAAGACTGCTCAGGAGATGGGTAAGGTTTTGCTGGATATCGACGTTCTGCTTAGGGGCTTGGATGAGAATGTCCCAGAGGATATCGCAGATGGCATCGACGTGGTATTCAGAGTAGCTGGTGGTGAGTAGGTCGAGCCATCCCACTTCCAGCTTAAATGGCTTACTGAGTACGGTACTCGTAAGATTCAATTGCTGCCCCCCTGCCGTCAACCATATTCGACGTTCGCCATGTATATATGCCCGTGGGTGAACGTCCTAACGAAAGCCGACGCAACTCGGCTTCAGAGGTGCAGGTCGAGTCAAAGTTGCCACCGCTTTACCCTGTTGTTGTGCTTGGCGGGACATTTGATCATCTCCACCCGGGACATAAGATCCTGCTGAGCATGGGTGCCTGGATCGCTAGCCGAAAGCTCATCGTTGGCGTCACGGGTGTGTCATACTGTCGTATTTCCCAAATCCTATTTGGCTAATCAATAGCAGATGATGCGTTATTGCAGAAGAAGGCTTATAAAGAAGTCATGGAGCCGCTTTCTGTTAGGATAGAAAAGGTTCGGGCATTTTTGAATTTCTTCAAGCCCGGCCTAGAGTACGATATCGTTCCGATATATGATGTTTATGGGCCGACTGGATCGGATTCGGATATTCAAGCCCTTGTTGTGAGCGGTGAGACGCTCGGTGGGGCCGAAGCAGGTATGACCTCCCCCAAACGTCGCGAGATAACCCCTTGACATTAGTTTTTCCTAGTCGCGGAGTATCGAGCTTCTCATTCGCTACCATCTCTTCAAGTATTTGTGATTGATGTGATATCATCGACAGCATCCTGCCTTGAGCACGGTGACACGGAATGGCTCAAGCAGCACAAGCTTAGCAGCACAACTATTCGTGAATGGATTGTAGAGCAGCGAAAAGTGTAACTGTAATAGAATCACTGTGTGTCATTGTATATGCGTAATCAGACAGTTTGCTTGGACTGAGTCGGCTTGTTCTATTTTACCTCTTTTTTGTCCCGTCTCTTTTCGTCTCTGGCTGCTTCACTCCTTCAGCAGCGATGTCGCGAAAAGCGACCCCCATTATTCCCCGACGATCCCTCTTTACCCTCCTGCTCGCGTCATCACTAGCTTCCCACAGTCTGGCGGCATACCAGTGGCCCGAACCGCAATATGATCAACTGGAACAGTTTCTCTACGAAGGAAGCAGAGCAGATGGATCAAATCTCGCTTCCATTGTCCACCCATGCAGGAAACGAACGACTACTCTGGCATCGATTGGTGCAGAATGGCTCCGCTTCGTAGGTTGTCGGACTTTATGATATCAATATGTACCCATATGACTTTAGGCATTTCATGACATGTCGACCCATAATTCGACGAGCGGTGCAGGAGGGCTCGATGCATCTATAGCCTTTGAGTTGAACTTTCCAGGCGTACGACCCCCTCCTTGCCTTCCTGGAGATCTGCTAAACGTCCGTGCAGAACTTTGGTGCAGGATTTACCGATACCCAGGGGGACTTTGAGAGTTTCCCAAACAAATACGTCTCACGTTCGTCTTGTTCGCCAGTCGCTCGAAACATTTCTGACACCAGTCACAACCAGGGTCTGACATCATTGCACTGGGAGCGGTGTTTGGAGTATCAACATGTGGAGGACCGATCCTGCCGTATCGCGGTGGGCGTATTGATGCGTTAATAGCAGGTCCTGAAGGTCCGCCGGAACCCCAGCAAGGTATCCAGACATTCATTCAAGATTTCACTCGAATGGGATTTAACACAACCGAGATGATTCAAATGGTTGCTTGTGGTCACACCATAGGCAGTGTACGCTCCACCGACTTCCCTAATCTCGTCGCGTCCAACCCAAGTCAACCAGACATCCCTAACTTTGGTGACTTTGACACGACGATGTTGGTATACGACAATAGAGTGTATGCAAGGAAATCGTCTTCGCTTTTGTTAGATGCTTACCTGTCTCCGAAAGTGTAACGGAATACCTGTCTGATACAACACAGAATCCATTGGTCACCACGTCGAACGTTACATACCGGTCCGACTTGCAAGTTTATTCCAGTGATGGCAACCTTACAATGCAGAGGTAATGTTACCATGTGAGAGGAAATTTTATGCTTACATCCCTGGAGCTTGTCATCATCTGGGGCCTTTGCTTCAACATGTCAAAGTATAATGGAACGCATGATCAACACAGTCCCAAGCAACGTTACATTGACGGACGTGGTTCAGGTTATACCCGCCAAAGTCGGGGGCGTGGGGTTGACAATCCAACAAAATCAACTTCTGTTCACAGCCACTTTCAGAGTAAGGTCACTCAATCTGATCCCGGGTTTTTGCTAAAGGCAGTTGCTTTAGCTCATTCAACCAGTCGATGCCACCGTGAACAACAACCGAGTTGTCACCATGTTCTGGTGTGATCACTATGGAGATGATGCCAATTGTGCTCGCGGCTCTAAGTCAGCACAACCCGCTCAGACGACTCAAATGAATACCAACACGTCTCCCGTTACATACTACATGAACATAACTTTCATCAAGTATAGCTTTGTTGTACCCATTGACTCCATAGTTTCGATCTCTACCTTTTGGTTCGAAGTAAACGAGAATAATGGAACCCAACCAACGCTTTACAAGAATGGCGGCAGCGGATATCAGGTTCAGCAGGATCAGCTCATTTTTGTCCCTGCAATGGGGAGTTTGACCCTTACGGCGAACCCGGTGGCTCGAGGTGGTGGAGATGTCGGTAACTTGACCTACACCAGGACCTATTCGCTCGTTGCTGGCGTACGTACCCCAAACTTGATTTCTCTTCAAAGTTACTCACAATATACAGATTCGAGAAGAACTCAATCCTTCACAGGTCTACATGAATGCATTTGACAATGCTATCCATCTTTATGCATCCGTTCTCAACCAAACGGTCCAGATGTCGCCGGACAATTCCCTGTCACCTGTAGCAGGGTACAAGTTTTACACTGGGAAGGTATCTGACATTGGCCTGCAACTGACCGTTGATATTTATGCAGAGTCGAGCGGGACACAGTATATGTTAGATTTTCAGCAGACTTCGACAGTGGGAAACACACCCATCCTCACCCCAACGAACGTTACCAATTCGAGTATGACCCCGTCATCAACAGGGAACGGAGCCGCGGCACGGCTCGCGTCAAGCCGCACGGCAGTCCTTTCCATCGGTGCCGTACTGGCCCTTTCCATCACCATGTTGGTCCTGTCATAACGGATCATTCTGTTCTTCATATAAATACTGTACGGTTTCATTTTATTCTTATCTCAATCTCCAGAGGAGGATCTTTTTTGATTGTACCTTGGCATTTTGGTAGATATACCAACCTCTTTTCGGTTCTTTCCTTTCGGAGGCTTATGATCCTTCTTAATACCTTCATTAGACTTCGGACACGGACATCTATTGCAGCAATATTGTTTTCATATATATTTTGTACGCGCAATGAAATTGATCATGATGTTGATGTTGATGCAATGTCAACGCCGCTGTCGCGGACCGAGTTACTAGCTGTGCACCGCGCATGTCCGCAGACGTCCCTCCATGGCCACACGGTCGATCGAAAGACAACGGGAACTAAAACCCGAATGCTTCAACATCGAGCGCTGATTTCAAGTTGGTATAGGGTTCACTCCGTGGCTCCTGCCCAAACGCATCCTCGACGGCATCAAGAGTCTTTATGGTTTCTAGTTTAAATGAAGCTCGCTTGCGTAATCTGGTACTACACCGCCTTCATTTGTTTTCCTGTTTGTGCCATGTCCCGGAATCTACTTCGCTCGAGTCAAGAGACCTCCAGGCTCTTTCTTCTTCCTTAGCAGCTGATGCCTACACGTAGGCCATCCACTCACTCAGCGTACAACCTGTAAAGTACCCTCAAGGCCAATGGCACGGCACCGCCCTGCGGTAAGCGCTGAGGTCATGCACCATATAATTTTCGGTCTTAATCACTACCAGACTAACCCATGCGTAAGAAGGAGATTACGTCCAGGAATTCATGCCGCTTCGGGTATGCGCAGCCAGCTGGCGGATCGCGCTTTTTGTGTATCGTAGAAGTCCGGTGGCTTCATGCCTGGAACTTCCACTATAATCGGAGATCGAGGTTTGAGCTTGTGCTCCAAGATTTAGCATCATTATTGCGAGACGATCACTGTCGAGCACTTCTTTTCAACCCTGATGCAGCGGAACCGAAAAGCGTCGATGTCCAATAAATCCCTCTGGCGAAAATCACAGAGTCCGTGGTCATAGAAAAACAGCAAACGCCCATGAACATCTGCAGCTTTTGTTTCAGCCCCGTACCACTCGGTATATATTTAGAGGACAACCAACTCGCCCCGAGCCACGCAATGCCGATATCGTGCTGAGCTGGTTGGCTGTTTCATTTAGCTTCGCACGGACTCCCATGGGCTCATATAAAAGTTTCGCATTTAAGGCCAGCAGCACTCCTCGCAAACACCCCCATCGAGACTTGGCGAGCGGGTGCCCATCTAACTGGACAACTGACCCAAAATATGAGCCTCTATAACGTTGAACGGAAGAAGCGCTCAAGTAAGAATATCATCGTCGAGGAGACGACAGGGCGAGATACCCCGGACAACGTCGGAATATTGGATAAAACTCATCGTAAATTGAAGGTTTGTCGTACCAGACGGTTTCGAGATCATATGAACTGAATACCAGCAACCTGTAGAATCGCCATATACAGCTCATTGGAATCGGGGGTATTTCTAGGTTCCCTCCTGCCAGATTATCTCTCAGACGCTAGGGATTGGTCTAGGTACAATTGGCACGGCAATTTTCGTACAAATCGGTTCAGCATTGGTGAAGGGCGGTCCTGGTGCGTAATTCGAGTTTATTAAACAGGGATGCAGACGATTAACCTCATGCAGGAAGCTTGTTTGTGGCCTTCGCCCTATGGTCAACGTTTATCCTGGCTGTCAATAACTGTTTATGTAAGAGAAAATCTGCTTGTAGGCACCATATGCTTGAACATATCGTATAGCCGAGATGGTTACTTGGATGCCAATAACCGCGCCTTTCGTATGACCATTAGTGCAAATTACATTTAACAACGCTTAAACCCTTGTTTCTAGATTCGCTTTGCTGACCATTTTATCGATCCTGCCGTCGGATTTGCAATGGGAATCAACTTCTTTGTGTTTGAGCTTATTTTCGTTCCCTTCGAAGTTGTGGCGTTCACTATCCTCCTGCGGTTCTGGACGGACAAGGTGCCAACAGCAGTTGTTGTTGTCATTGTGCTTGCTGCATATGCGTAAGGCATCTATGCCAACCTTACGGATCCACCCCACTGAACACATGTGATTACAATATAGAATTCTAAACCTGTTTGCAGTTCGCTATTATGGTGGTAAGATGACCTGTTCGTTTCTCCGTTCCTGGAAGCGCTGAAATCCAATAACAAGAATCCGAATACTGGTTATCATTTGGCAAGATTTTTCTTGCAACAGGATTAATCTTCTTCACATTTGTGACTATGGTCGGAGGAAATCCTTTACATGATGCATATGGGTTCAGATTCTGGAATCGTATGTATCAAATATCAGATCTCAGCCGTCTCCGGGAGCCTCATGTATTTATCCACAGCTTCGAGGGTCTCTGGTACACCCTTCGCGGAATACATCTACACGGGATCCCTTGGCCGCTTCTTAGGCTTTCTTGCCTGCGTTATCCAAGCGACATTTACTTTGGGAGGTACCTATTGCTGGTCCCAATTGTTTGATTTTCCAGTCATTGACCTACTTTGCTAGGTCCCGAGTATGTCGCGCTAACTGCTGGCGAGGCGGAAATGCCGCGAACATCGCTACCTCCAGCTTTCCGTACCGTATTTTTGCGTCTCACTACCTTCTTCGTTGGCGGCGCTCTCTGTGTCGGCATCGTTGTTCCGTATTCGGATCCAAACCTGCTCAACGCTATCTCAGATGCCAAGCCAGGTGCAGGGTCTTCTCCATATGTTATCGCGATGGAACGAATGCACATACCAGTTTTGCCACATATTGTCAATGCATTGGTCTTGACTAGCATCTTTTCTGCCGGAAATAACTATTTTTTCTGTGCCAGCCGCACGCTGTACGGATTAGCGTTAGAAGGGAAATTACCCAGATTTTTCGCGATATGCAATGGTAACGGTGTTCCAGTATTTTCCGTCCTTGTGACGCTCTTAGGTTCCTGTCTTTCGTTCCTCCAAGTATCTAACAATTCGGCCGTCGTGTTGCAATGGTGCGTCGACTGTTACTGTCTTGCGTAATACTCGTTAATTAAAACCCAGGTTTATCAACCTGGGCACAGCAGGCGTGTTGTTGAACTATGCTCTAATATCCTGGACATACTTGCGTTTCTACTATGTAAGCATCGAAGCACATAATTCTCGCAATGATTAACAGGTCGTTTTGCAGGCGTTGAAGGCTCAAGGCATCAGTCGTAATTCATTGCCGTATAAGACCTTCTGGCAGCCTTTTTGCGGATATTATGCGCTTTGTGGGACACTGATCATGGCATTCGTCAGCGGATACACCGTGTTCCTCCCAGGGAAATGGAATACCACAACTTTCTTCTTTTCTTATACCATGTTCGGCCTTGTCCCTCTCCTGTTCATTTTCTGGAAGGTGGTCGCCAGAACTCAGGTAAGATACGAAGGATCCTCTTGTCTACGCTCTCACTAACTCTATTCAAAGTGGCGAAGACTTGAAGATATCACGTTCTTTGAGGCAGAAAGAAAGAAAATAGATGAATATGAAGCAGCAACTTTGGCCTCGCCTACGTAACTTGCAGTCTTTCCACACGTTCGAGTAAAGAAAGCGGGAGTATTTGTACAATTATGATGAGACGGTACATGCAACTTTATTTATTATGCAGCTGCGACTGCAGCCGGTGGATTGGCGGATGTACGGCCTTCTGTACGAATGCCATAGCCATATCCAGCACCTGGAATGTTGTTCGGTCCATCGTAGTGCAACTTGGATAGATCGTAGTTGCCTATAGGGCATGGTTATCAATAAAACTTGTCAGCGTAATTTAAGAGTTAGACACATACCAACAAAAGTCCAACCATCTTCCTTGACGTGGTAGAGATTGCATGTGTTGCCTGAAAACGCATCGCGGTGACCGGCGGCGTAGATACTACGTCTACCTAGCTCTTGTGCTTCGTCATCTGTTAGATCCCAGTGGTATCCTTGATCTAGAACACCATATGCAAACGTGCTTCCCGAGCCGACTGAGAAAAGGTCGCCTTTAAGACGTGTGCCATCGGAGTCGACGTAGAAGATTGCTGGGCCCTAGATAATTCAGTCTGAGATACCGTGGAACGCATTCAATGGCGATTTCCTCACCGTCTTGTCCCAGCCACAGACCATTGTACCCTATCAGAAAGATTGATACGCCGTTACACCCGCAGATAGATCTAGAAACGTACCATACTCAATCCCATTCCCTTGTAATTGTAGACAAGATTGCTTAGATATTTGCTGGCCGCAGACACGGAAATGCGTTCTCGATTGCGTAATTCATGTAGTCGGCAATGCATTCCGAGATAAGTTTCCCAGTACTGACAGTCAGCTAATTTAAAAATGGTCAAGAGAATTTCTCGACAGCGAAAAAAGGCATACCGGCACCGCCGGCCATGGTTCCAAGGAGATATGGATTAATCTCAATGACTTTCTTTACGGTTCCGCTAGCTGCATACTTATCAAGAAGGGAAAAACCGGTCAAGGGATGTACATACCAACATAACTACCTGCGGTAGCTCTCGAGTCTACGGCAACGATGACGCCACCCTTGTATCTGAATGCAAGCGTCGTCGTGCCATGCTGGATTTTGATTCTGCAATTTGGATCGGCATGATCATCCGTGTGTAATCTGAGGAAACCAGCAGGCTACACGAGAGATCATTAATAAATAATGCTAACGGAAATGTTTTATCGCGCGTACGTCTGGGACATCAGGCAAGGCGAATGACGGTGCACCCTTGGCTAGATTGCCAAACCCGGCTGTTGAGCCCCACATGACGTCTGAGATTTCTTCATCCTCAGCGAGTTCACTGGTCTTTCTGAGCTTGGCTAATGCGCTTGTTGTCGAGAATCGTTCAGCTAGAGAGTTCATGGTGCGAAATATGATTCTGAGCGCGCTGACGCGTACTGGACAAATGTATTTTGGTATATTTGGTATTCATGATAAATATAGTATCAAAGCCTACAAGTACGATTGATAAAGGTATCAAGAAGAGGTTACTTAGTTAATGGCTGTAGCAGCAGTACTGCTTGTAGCCGATGTGTCTGGTATGAACTTACGGAGATATTTCTGTACATAACTTTCCGGTACGCCCTCCTTTAGGGCATCCTTAATCGCTTCGTTCATCCGTCCGATGTACTCCTCCTTCGGGTCACCCTCGGTCGTGTTGTTGTTATCAATGTAGATAAGGGCCATGATTTTGTTTTCGCCCACATTGTTTCCAGGCGCATTGATCACTTCGCCTGGCCCACTCTTAACCTCGATGTCCACTATTTGCCTTTGATAAATATCGGGAGAGCCTTCGTAGGCGTTTAGGGTGATTTCATCCTCCCGGGTCATCTCGTACAGAAGACCATACACTTCGTCCTCAGAGGATGGGACGACGTTGGCATATCCTCTGGCGTTAATGATCCACTTCCTATATAATTGTTAGCACACACCGATCGCAAGAAACCAATCGGACACGATCACCATCCTCGAAAGACTCCGACGCCCACAAAGTTACTGTGTGGGCATCGACGGCGCATCTGATCTTCCCACATATTACTGCCATAGCCAAAGTACAGCTTCTTGTGGTCGACGTTGGGCTGGCGCATATTATGACTGGCTGACGTAAGAGAGATACACACAGATTGACTCGTTTTCCCTCTTCTTCTAAACTTGCTCATTCGACCAAGGATCAACCAGTGAGGTCACATAATCTAACATGGCAGAGGCGCACGGAAAAGCATGGCCGCTCGCGGACGCGGACTTGACCAACTCTGTATGGAAATTTTCACCTCTGACGTTATTTTTTTCCTTATGCATCGCCTAGATACTTGATCTCGTTCAACAGGCGGGCACATACAAGCAGCTTAAAAAGGGTGCCAATGAAGGTACGCTAGACTTGGATGAATTGTAATGACCGTTACTGATGTCTGAGCAGCGACCAAGACTCTCAATCGTGGTATCGCTGAGCTCATTATCTTGACTGCCGATACGGAACCTTTGGAGATATTGCTCCATTTACCACTTCTGTGCGAAGAAAAGGTGAACACAATATCACCGCTCCCATAGAACTGAACGTCTGATCACTCCTCGTCAAGAACGTAACCTACGTGTTCGTGCCGTCAAAGGCTGCCCTTGGACGTGCTTGCAATGTTTCAAGACCCGTCATTGCTGCAAGCATTACTACCGGGGAGGCCAAAGAAATCCAGAGCCAGATCCACACTCTTAGGAATACTATCGAAAAGCTGATGGTCTAAGGACGCATACAGTACATTTGGCTCAGATAATGTCATTAGTTATTTTGAGCTAAATCTACGCGTGAACTAGTCTTCGAGTTCTTGTTCGACGAATCGATATATTCAAACTTGCGAGAATCAATCGTAAAGGTGACGGGTCCCTGTGTTTCCGCTGTTAACATGCGTAAAAACAACAGCTGTACTTGCCCACCTCATTAGTGAGACTAACATCCATCATCGCTCCGAATCTCCCATCTATAATAGAGGTGAGATAGTGCATGATAGTAACCAGATTAAAAGCGCGCCTTGTATCCTATCTGCCTGATATGACTGCCTCAGCTTGTCCAAGAGGGTTGCGTACATTTCCCTCGATGCCTCGGTTGCCTTGAAGAAGAAGCATTAATTTTTACGCAGGAAGGGAAATGTTAACAATTACCATGGCTCGATGAAAATCGGGCTTATTACCCTTGGTCGTGTTCGCCATCAACGTAAACTGCGACACGCACAGAATCTCCCCGCCAATGTCTTTAATGCTCGCTTTCCACATCTTTTCCGGATCATTAGGGTCATTGAAAACTCTCAACGATAAACTAGTGACATAGGAATTAGCTGGATGATCATAGTAGATTGCGACACTCACATTTTGTTCGCTATCGTTGTAACGTCAGACATGGTATCATCTGTCCTGGGACATAGTATTCGTGAGCTTGCTACCAGATGTCTGTGGGTGTAGTACGCAGACCTGTACCGATCCCCACAAGGACCATTAATCCTTTAGCGATTTTAGAAATAACTTCACCGTCGACTAGCACAGTGCAACATCATGAGATTAGTCTCCCAAAAAACAACGAACCGAACCGACCTGTAACAGAAGCTGAAGTAACTCTCTGAATGACCGCCCTCATCGCGTCGATGTCAAGTCCAAAAAAGGTAAGAACGCTCAAGCACTCAAGTTCAACCCTATAATTATGTCAGACTCATCTGTCGTTCTAGAGACAAGTCTGGGCGACGTACAGCTAGAGCTGTACTGGAACCATGCACCAAAGGTACGTAACACTCCCGAGTTTCGCTCGTTTGGTATGCTAAAATCGTAATAGACTTGCCAAAACTTTGCAGAACTAGCGAAACGGGGATACTACAATGGCGTCGTGTTCCATCGCATCATTGCCGTGTGTGCACCGGTTCCCTTGAACCCCTATAGTAGCGCTCATCTCAAATTTCAGGACTTTATGATCCAGGGAGGTGATCCGACAGGAACAGGTCGAGGAGGAACGAGCATCTACGGACAACGATTGTACGCTAGCCTGCTCCTGCGCACACACTTTGATTGACACTACTACTGTCCCAATTTCAGCGAAGATGAGATCCATCCCGACTTGAGGTTTACGGGCGCTGGAATCTTGGCCATGGCCAATTCAGGCCCAAATTCAAACGGTGCGTCGCCCAAAAAAAACGAACGCGCCAGCCCTAACGCGAAACAGGTTCACAATTCTTCATCACGCTAGGTCCTACGCCTTATCTCGATAACAAACATACTATATTCGGACGCGTTGCGTCAGGAATGCGTGTAGTGCAACGATTGGGTTCTGTCGCCGTTGATGCGCAGGACAAGTTAGTTTGCTTCTTTTTCTAGTTTTGTGCGTTTTTAGCTGACTTGGTGCATACTAGACCCGTAGAGGACATTAAAATCCACAAAGCTCGTGTCGCATGAATCAGAAGCATGTATTCGTAGCGCATCAGAATAAATATGATGATATTTTCTCCTGGGACAAGCGTTAAAAAAAAAGTCTATCACTAGCGTACCATATTCGTTGTCAATTATCTATCTAGCTATTCGTATATGAGACATCAAATTGATGGGGGCAAGTGTTACAAGTGAGTAAAAAGAGAGGAGGTGTAGAGTAGTAACTGTAGTATCCTATGAACCCGCAGACCGACCGACCGACCGACCGACCCAGGACAGAAACCGCGAACGATATAACA
>Ga0137376_10001547_pt1 | contig 12944 bp, 11 predicted proteins | sample SagtaG_23_FD_104814 | JGI IMG/M metagenome (GOLD analysis project Ga0137376, IMG submission 104814) | Vadose zone soil microbial communities from Sagehorn Ranch, Mendocino, California, USA - Sage2_L_20_16 metaG | ecosystem: Environmental > Terrestrial > Soil > Vadose zone | place: USA...
AGGTGGGGAAGCTGGGTCGCGCGGCGGCGAGAACGAGCGAGGAGACGATGAGAATGCCGAGCCGCATGGGTCACCTCCCGGCGGAGCGATCTTCCTGCCGAGGCAGGTATCGGTCAAGGTGGCAGTCGTGTGCCTTCCGGCATGGGCGTTTGGTTCTTGGGCACTCTGTTGCACCATCGATGAGACCATGGCGACGCCAGCCGACGGCGGCCAGCCATGTGCGCGCGCCGACGACGGGTGGCGGCCCTGGCAGCGTCGCCAGCGCATTCCGCCAACCAGTGAACCACGGCGCCGACGAGCACGGGTCCAGGCCGCGTTCTCCCGCGCGGTGCTTGCGGCGGTTCATCAACACGAACAGGACACACTGCACACAAAACCGAGACGCGGATCGTTCACTACCGCTGGCATCCGTGGCACGGTCGACCCGTTGAGGTCGGCGTCGGTGAACGTTACCCGGGCGTGCTCCGCTGTTATTGCCGCGACGGTGACGAGTACGCAAGGTTTCTGCCCGCCTGGATGTTCGATGCCGCGATGTGCGCGGCGATGCGGGTCACCGCAGTCCCTGCGGTCGCACTGACCGCCCTCGACGCGCTGGCGCGGCTGCTGACCGAGACCGCCGCAGTGGACGGCACGGCGCCGACAGTCCAAACGGCGCTCCATGCGAGACCAATCACGGGGGCGACGGGGGTGGCGGCAACTCGCACTGCGCGAGTGGCGGCAGCACGTGCCGCGGTGGAGGGAGTTGCCGGTGGAGGTTCGGCGCGACGTCGTCGCGCTCCTCGGACGGCTGCTGCGCGACGCGGGCGCGCGCCGGGAGGCCGGCGATGAGTGAGAAAATCACGGCCCGGCATCTCGCGCGCCCTGCGATGCTCTACATCCGGCAATCGACGGCGCATCAACTGGTGCACAACGAAGAGAGTCGGCGGCTGCAATACGCGATGGCGGACCGGCTGCGCAGCCTCGGGTGGCGCGAGGTCCAGATCGTCGACGACGACCTCGGGAAGTCGGCCGCCGGGATGGTCGATCGCCCCGGCTTTCAGCGCCTCGTCTCGCAGGTCTCGCTCGGCAAGATCGGCGCGGTCGGGGCGCGGGAACTCTCCCGGCTTGCCCGCAACAACGTCGATTGGCAGCGGCTCATGGAGGTCTGCCGGTACGTCGACACCCTGCTCGTCGACCACGACGCGGTCTATGACGTGCGCCACGCCAACGATCGGCTGTTGCTCGGCCTCAAGGGCAATCTGAACGAGTATGAGCTCGACCTGCTCCGCGTGCGGGCCTTCGAGGCGCGGCTGGAGAAGGCGCGGCGGGGCGAATACTACGCCCGCGTGGCCGTGGGCTACCGCAAAGCGCCGGAGGGCGCGCTCGAGAAGCATCCCGATGCCCGCGTGCAGCACACGATCCGCCTGGTGTTTGAGAAGGTCCTCGAATTCGGCAGTGCGCGGCAGGTGCTGCTCTGGATGCGCGCGCACGGGCTCGAGGTGCCCGTCAACCGCACCGACCGCGGGGACCTCGTCTGGAAGGGCGTCAGTTATGCGTGGCTCCACATGGTGCTCACGAATCCCATCTATGCCGGGGCGTACGCGTATCGCCGGACGATGGCGGTCGCCACGCTGCGCGCGGATGGCACCCGCCAGCGGCGGGTCATCCCGCGCCCCGCGGGCGATGCCGCCGTCGTCTTGCTGCCCGACCACCACGAAGGGTACATCGATCGCGCGACCTTCGATCGCATCCAGACGCTGATGAGTCGCAACAGCCAGTCGCGGTGGCGCCCCGGTCCCGGCGCGCCGCGGGTCGGGCCGGCGCTGCTCGCGGGGCTCCTGCGCTGCCGGCGGTGTGGAGCGCGGCTCGTCGTGAACTACAGCGGGACGGCCGTGCGGGTCCATCGCTATGAGTGCAGCCGGGCCAATGCGAGTCGCGGCGAGGCGCGCTGCATCAACTTCAGCGGGCTCGACGTCGATGCCCGGCTCGCCGAACTGGCGCTGGCGGTGGTGCAACCGGGCGCGCTCGAAGCGGCGCAGCAGCTCGTCCGGGAGGAGGGGGCCCGGCAGGACGCCCTGCGCGAGGCACTCGAGCTGGAGCTCCAAGCGGCCCGCTACACGGCCGAGCGGGCGCAGCGACAGTACGATGCCGTTGAACCCGAGAACCGTCTCGTCGCCGAGGAGCTCGAACGGCGGTGGAATGCGGCGCTCGAACGGGTACGGGAGAGCGAGCGCCGGCTCGAGCCCGCGCGCCCGGAACCCGCGTGTCCGCCCCTCGATCCGGCGCGACTCGCGGCATTGGCGGCCGATGTCGCGCGCGTGTGGCACGATCCGGCCAGCGATGTCCGGCTCAAGAAGCGGATCTTGCGCACGCTCATCGAAGAGATCGTCGTCGACGTCGACGAGCACGACATCCTGCTCGTCGTGCACTGGAAGGGCGGGATCCATACCGAAGTCGCGGTGCGCCGGCGCCGCCGCGGGAACAACCGCGGACAGACGCCCGCGGATGTCACCGAGGCGGTCCGCCTGCTCGCGCGCGTGTCGTCGGACGACCACATCGCGCGGGCGCTCAATGCTTCCGGGATCCCCACCGCCCGCGGCAATCCGTGGACGCGTGAGCTGGTGCGCAGTTTGCGGTCCTCGCACGCGATCCCCGTCTGCACGCGCGAGGGGGATGCGGAATGGCTGACGCTCACCGGGGCCGCGCAGCTCGTCGGGGTCGCCGAACTCACGCTCAAGCGCGCCATCGAACGGGGCGTCGTCGCCGCGCTTCGCCCCGTCTCCCGCGGTCCGTGGATCATCAGCAAGGCAGCCCTGCTCCGCCCATCGGTGCTTCGGCACATCACGAAGAAGCCGCGTGCGCAGTCTGGCGAGCCAGCCGTACCGAACTCGCAGCAGCTGACCCTAGTGATTCCGCGCCTGTAGCGAGGTGAAGCAGTATGAAGCGCTCTTCAAGACATAGATCAGCGCAAACCGGACCGCGCGAGGCGTGGTCAGCGTCCGCGCGTGATAGCGGTCCCCGAAGACGGCTCCGCGCCGCCCGAGCGCGTGGTTCACCGCACGCGCGAGGCGGATCACGAGGCCGCGCAAGCCGTGCCGCAACGCACGGGTGTCGTCGGCCTCGACGATGAGATGGAGATGGTCATCTTGCGCGCTGAAATGGATCACGCGGAAGCCGCGATGGGAGGCAGCGCCAAGCGCGCTGCGGACGGCCGGGAAGACACGCGCCGGCCGCGTGCAGTGCGGAACGCCGGGTCGGCGGCCAGGCGTAGGCTTCCGTCCGGCCCCGCGGCGACGGCCGCCCCAGGTAGCGACAGCTGCAAGGAGCGTGCCACTTTGATTCGGCGATAATAACACTCTAGCTACCATATGTCAAGAGGAGCGTGCTGAGGGCCCGATAGCGCGTCCGATGCCGTCCTGGAAAACGGATACGAGACCCGAAGGCAGGCCGCCCGCGCGGCGCGGCTCGACCATGCGAGGATTTCCCGCGATGTGCATCGCGAGCCGCGTGCCGCGCGTCCGACGCCGCCCTCATGCCGGACCGAGCATTGCAGCGACCGGAGCGCGGCGAACCTACCCGCCCCGAGTCGACACCGGCTCGGGCGCCTCGAAAAGCCCGTGCGCATGCTCCATCCACACGCTCACCAGCGCGCGCCGCGGGAGGCCGAGCGCACGCAGGTCGTCCGCGAGCGGGTGATCGCCGAGCACGAGCTTCGCCGCGCCGATGTGAATCCCGACGCCGGTCGCGCCCGAGACGAAGCGCGTGCGACGTAGCGCGCCGTCGACATGGCTGTACGTCACCATGGCCGCATCGGGCAACGTGCGTCTGCCACCGCGGACGACCGAGAATGTCAGCACATGCCGCCCGTCCATGACGAGCCGACACTCCCGCCGCCCCTCGCCGTCGCGGAAGTCGATGCGCTCGATGGTCTTCGGAAAGCCCCAGATGCCGCGGCCGGCCTCGCACGTGAAGCGCTGGTCGACGGGCAGCTTCCAGATCCACGTCGCGAGTCGGTTGCGCGCCAGGTCGACTGCCGCTCCCAGATACGGGATCGCCGGGGGCGGCGCCCGTCGCTCGCGGACGAAGAAGGCCAGCGAGACCTCGTGGTAGTCGCCGAGGTCGTTGTCGCGGTACTCGATCGCCGCGACGCTGAAGAGCGCGCGGCCGGGCAGCAGCTCGACGACGTCGAGGGCGGGGTCCGGGAGGAGCCGTCGGGCGGCGGCCGTCCGCACGAGGTAGGTGGCGGCAGCCGAGGCCGCGTCGCGGACGGCGACCGGGAGGGTGACCGCACGGCCTTCGAACACGAAACGACGTGCGGCACCGGCGTCGATCATCCGGGCCGGGGACTAGCACCTCGCGGCGGCCTGCCGCCAGGCCGCGGCCTCAGAGCCCGAGGATTCGGTCGTACCGCTTGATGCGCGACGCGTCGCCGCTCGAAATCCGCCGGGCGTTCATCTCGACGGCCAGCATGTGGCGGCGGATGTAGCTCGCGGCCAGCTCGGGGCGGCCCTCGGGCACGTCGGCCAGGAAGAGGAGCTCGCCCCCGACCACGACGTCGATCACCATCTCGCAGACGCGCTTGGCGTTCAGTAGCGCGTACTGCGGGTCGCCGAGGAGCGCGGGGGCCGATTCCTCGATCCAGCGGAGCCCCTCGGACACCTGGGCGACGAGCTCCGGACGGCGATCGCGAAGGGTTTCGAGCTCCGCCCGGGTGGTCTCCAGCGCCGCGAAGAGTGCTCCCTTGCTCATTTCCTTGAGGGCGAAGCTCGCCTGGATCTCCGACGTGCCCTCGTAGATGGTCGTGATGATCGAGTCCGAATGGTAGTGCCCGGCCGGCGTCTCGGCCATGTAGCCGATGCCGCCGTGGATCTGGATGCCCTGCCGGGTCACGTGGTTGCTGATCTCGGTCGCGTAGTACTTGCAGAGCGGGGTGAAGAACCGGATCAGCTGGACGTTGTGCTCGAGCTCGGTCTGGAGCGCGGCGCGGTTGCCGTTGGCGGCCGACGGGCCGCCGGCGAGCTCGCGGCGGATCGCCTCCGTCATGTCGATGAGACCGCAGGTGCGGTAGAGAAGCGCGCGGGCGGCCTGGATGTTGATCGCCATGAGCGTCAGCATCGACTTGACGAGCGGCTGCTCGATGATCGGCGTGCCGAACTGCACCCGCTCGGCGGCGTACTGCCGCGCTGCTCGGTACGCCGCTTCGGCGATGCCTATCGCCTGCGCCGAAACACCGAGCCGCGCGTTGTTCATGAGGTCGAGCATGGCCCGGAAACCGCCGCCCGCCTGGCCGAGGAGGAACGCCTCGGCATGGTCGAACTCGATCACGCAGGTGGGCGAGCCGTGGATGCCCATCTTCCGCTCGACGCGGGACACCCGCACGCGATTCCGGGTGCCGTCGGGCAGCGTCACGGGGCAGAGCGCCAGGCTGAGACCGTGGGTCGTGCCGCGCGATTGGTCGAATGTCGCGCCGTCGCGCGCCAGCACGAGGTGCATGTCGGCGCCGCCGTTCGTGATGAAGATCTTGCTGCCGTCGATGAAGTAGCGGCCGTTTTCCTCGCTGAGCCGCGTGAGGATGCCGCCGAGATCCGATCCCGCCTGCGGCTCGGTGAGGTCCATGCAGCCCTGGAGCTCGCCGGAGACGAAGCGCGGGAGGTAGCGGTGCTTCAGCTCCTCCGAGCCGTACTTCTGCACGTCCAGCGCGACGCCGGCCTGCAGGCCGACGATCGTCATCAGGCTCGGGTCGGCGCGCGACAGCATCTCCATGAAGACGCAGTTGACGAGGGCCGGCAGCCCGTAGCCGCCGTATGCGGGATCCACCATCAGACAGAGGAGCCCCGCGGCCTTGAGCTTCTCGTAGCCCGTGACGATGTGCGGCGGCACGACGACGGCGGAGCCGTCGAGCCGGACCTCCTCGTGCCAGTGGTCGCGCGCGGCGGCTTCGATGTCCCCGCACACCTCGCCCGCGGTGCGCAGGATCGTCCGGTAGGTCTCGACCTCCTCGGCGACCTCCGTGCTCGTACCGCGGAGCCGGAAATAGCGCTCCCAGTCGAATCGGTGGTCGATGAACAGCCGAAGATCGCGGTGGAAGAAGTCTTTCATGGAACCCTCACATGTCCCGCGCGCTCACGACACCGCCGCCGCCAGGAGTCGGCGCGGCGTCGGCCGCGCCTTGTCGCAGGCGAGGCCGATCTGCCGGAGCACGTCGAAGAGATGATACAGCTCTGGATAGACGAGCGGCTTGCCGCTGGTCATCAACGTGGCCGCCACCTGCCGCTCGGGATCGGCCCACGACACGATGTTCGTGAAACCGAGGTGGCCGAACGCATAGCGCGTGTCCGGCCCGTACGGGCTGAACCACTGCCCGCCGAGCATGAAGCCCATGCCATAGCGGAACGGCAGCCCGAGCGTCAGGTCGAACTCGAGGTACGACTGCTCGGAGGTGGCACGGCGAATCGTCCGCGGGTCGAAGACCCGGACGCCGTCGAGCTCGCCGCCGTCGAGCAGCAGCTGGTAGAAGAGGCCGAGCTCGTTGGCCGTCGCGACGACGTTGGCCGACGGGATGATGCCGGTCAGGAAGCGCGGGTCGTTCGACAGCGCGGGCACCTCGGCGAAGCCGATCCCGAGCGCGCGCCGCAGAAGCGGCGAGAGCGGCGGCAGCGCCGGGGGACCGGTGAGATAGTTCCGCGCTACGCGGTCGACGTCCTGCGGGCGGACGCCGTAGCCGAGCCAGCGGAGCCCGAGCGGCCGGCGGATCTCCTCGTCGAGCACCGCGCGGATCGTCTTCCCGGTCACCCGGCGGATGAGCTCGCCCAGGATGAAGCCGCCGCTGATCGCGTGGTAGGCGAGCTGGCGGCCCGGGCGCCACGTCGGCTTCAGGTCCGACAGCAGCCAGACGATCGCTTCGGGATCGTGCAGGCGGTCGAGGTCGAGCGCCTCGCGCGGCAGGTTCGGCAGTCCGGCGCGGTGGATCAGCACGTGGCGGATCGTGATCCACTGCTTGGTGCTGACCGCGAACTCGGGGATGTACTCGCACACCCGGTCGTCCAGGCGGATGAGGTTCCGCTGGTCGAGAAGGTGGACGAGCATGGCCGTGACCGCCTTCGATGCCGAGAAGATCGTGAACGGCGTCGCCGGCGTCGCGAGCACCTTCGGCGCGTCGGGTGCATCGTCGGGGCCGTTCCCCGACGCGTGGCCGATCGCCCGGTCGATCAGCACCGCACCGAACCGCCGGACGCAGAGCTGGATCGCGGGATGGATGCCGCTCCGGTAGAGCGCCTCGACGGCGCGCCAGATGCGGGCGACCGACTCGGGCGGGACGCCGAGGTCGCGCGCATCCGACTCGGCGGCGATCGTCGTCACCGACTCCGGCCGGGACGGAATGCGACACGTGGTGACGAACGGACACCGCATCGGTCTGCGGCGATCGTAGCGGGCGTTCCCGCAGGACAAAAGCACAGGGCAGCGCGAGTGCGCGCGCTCCCGTGACAAAACCCTGACGCGGCCTGCGTTGAAGGCCTCCGGATCGTGCGATAGAGGCAACTGCACCGTGCAACGACTCCGCTCCTGGGCGGCGACGATCGTCTTCCTGCCGGTGTTCGGCACGATCCTGCTCGTCTTCGACGTGGCGCAGCGCTGCGCGCGCCGCTTCGGCCAGCGGCCGCAGGAGTACGTCGCCGGGTGGCTGCAGATGGCGCTCGTGTGGGCGTTCGGCCTCTGCGGCACGCGGCTCGTCGTCGAGCGCCCTCCCGGCTTCGAGGCCGGCGGTCGCTACATCGTGATCGCGAACCACCAGAGCATGTTCGACATCCCGATGCTCGGGAGCCTGCTCTTCTCGACCTTCCCGAAGTACATCTCGAAGCGGTCACTCGGGCGCTGGATCCCGAGTGTGTCGTACAATCTTCGCCGCGGCGGCCACGTGCTGATCGAGCGCAGCGACGCGCCGGCGGCGCTCGCCGCGATCCGCGAGCTCGGCGGGAGGGTCCGGCGCGGCGAGGCCTCGGCGGTGATCTTCCCCGAAGGCACGCGCGCGCGGCATGGCACGCTCGGAACGTTCAAGCGCGCGGGCATGCTCGCGCTCCTCGACGAAGCGCCCGACGCGCCGGTGCTGCCCGTGGTGATCGACGAGTCGTGGCGTCTCTTCCGCCACAACTGCCTGCCGGTACCGTGGGGCGTCCGGGTCTACGTGCGGCTCGGGCCGCCGATCGCACGCCAGCCGGGGGAAGACCGCGCGGCGCTCCTCGACCGTGTCCATGACGAGATGGCGGTCCTCCTTGCTGCGCGACGCGGCGAGCCGGCGACATCGCGCCCCGAGAAACGCCCCGTCGCGGTCGCGTCGCACGGCTGAGCACCCCTTCCCAGCGTACTTGCAATTCACCGACGCACCTGCCATGGGGATTAGTGTCCATTTGTTTGTGCGCGATCCCGTCGCGTCGGTTCCCACGGCCCTCGGTTCACGCCCGGCAACTGCGACAAAATACCAACCGCCCGAGAGGGCAAGGAGTGTGTGGACCGATGGGTAAGAAGATCTTCGTGGGGAATCTTTCTTTCGACACGACGAGTGCCGACCTGGAGTCGCTGTTCGCGCAGGCGGGAACCATCACCTCGGCGACCGTCATCACGGACCGCGACACCGGACGGTCCCGCGGCTTCGGCTTCGTCGAGATGAGCTCGGCGAGCGAGGCGCAGAAGGCCATCCAGGAGCTGAACGGCAAAGAGCTCCAGGGCCGGACCCTGAACGTCAGCGAGGCGCGCGAGCGCTCCGGCGGCGGCGGCGGGGGCGGGGGCGGCGACCGGCCCCGCGGCGGGGGCGGCGGCGGCTTCGGCGGTCGCCGGCGCTAGCCGGACCCGCTTCCGAAATCCCGCCGGCGCGCAACACCGGGACACGGTACCCGCGCCGGCCGTTCGCGCGTGATGGCGGTCCATCACCCGCTCGCACTAAGCGAGCGGGTGATGGGACCCTACGGCGCGTATCCGCTCTCCGGGCTGAGGAGAGCGGCGGCGCGGTGAGCGGTGCGGGCGTGGATCGTCGTCGCGGCGGTGAGCGCCGCCGCGGTCGTATGGCCCGACCGGGCCGGCGCGCGAACCGCGCTGCTGCGGGTCGACGTCGGCGACGCCGTGGCGACCTGCACGAAGGACGGACGGCGTGTGCGGCGTCCGGCTGCGCGCCTGCGTCGACGCGCGGGCGCGACGCGGCCTCGTCCGGCTCACCGTACGAGGCGCGCAGACGATCACCGAGCCGCTGCTCGAGGCGCTCGCCGCGTTGCCGAACGCCTCGCACGCGAGGCGCGGTGTCTTCGGGCACGAGGAGACCACCCAGGTGATCGGGCAGAACGGCGCGTCCTCGCCTGGCGGAACGTGACCGGCCGCTGATCCCTTCACCCGCGCGCACGGACGTGGCAAGGTGGACGGCTATGATCTCCGCGGGCGCAGCGCCCTGGCTCTTCTGCGGCGGGAGCCTCGTCGGCGCATGGTTCACCTACAATGCATTGCGGCCCTACCATCGGGCCGCGCGGCGCTCGGTCGCGAGCTTCTTCGCGGGGTGGCTCACTACCGAGCTGGCCCTTCACCACTTCGTGTGGCAGCTGCTGCTGACCGCCGTGTTCGTGTGGGCCGGCGCGCTCGCGGCCTGGCCGGGGATCGTCGGGCTCGCCATCACGCTCGCGTCGTGGGCCGGGCTCGCGCAGTGCTATCGCGTAGCGCGCGGTGCCGAGGCCGTCGTCGAGCAGGCGCTGTGCGACGGGCTCGGGCGGTCCTACCGCGAGGAGATCTTTCCCGAGGTCCGCGAGAAGTTCGCGCCGGCGATCGACTGGCGGCAGATCCTCTTGCCGTTGCCCGTGTGGCATCCCGGCGTCGAACGGGTGCGCAACGTCGTCTACGACCGCGTCGACGAGAAGGCGCTCGCGCTCGACGTCTACCGTCCGAGAGCCGAGATGTCGGGCTGTCCGACGCTCCTCCAGATCCACGGCGGCGCCTGGATTCTGGGCAGCAAGAACGAGCAGGGCATTCCGCTCATGCGCCACCTCGCGTCGCGCGGCTGGGTCTGCGTCAGCGCCAACTACCGTCTCAGCCCGCGTGCCACGTTCCCCGACCATCTGATCGACTGCAAGCGCGCGGTCCAGTGGATCCGCGAGCACGGCGCCGAGTACGGCGCCAATCCGGACTTCGTGGTCGTCACCGGCGGCTCGGCCGGCGGCCACCTGGCCGCACTCGTCGCGCTCACGGCAAACGACCCGGCGTACCAGCCCGGCTTCGAGCGCGCCGACACGTCGGTCGCCGGCTGCGTCGCGTTCTACGGCGTTTACGACTTCACCAACCGCTCGGGCTACTGGCTGCACAAGGGCCTCACGCGGCTCCTCGAACGACGCGTGATGAAGGTCCCGCTGGCGAGCGCCCCCCAGGCCTACGAGAAGGCGTCGCCGATCGCGCGCATCACCGCCGCCGCCCCACCCTTCTTCGTCGTCCACGGCACCCACGACACGATGGTGCCGGTGGCCGAAGCGCGCGCCTTCGCGCACGGGCTCCGCGCGGCCACCGGCGGGCCCGTCGTCTACGCGGAGATCCCGGGCGCGCAGCACGCCTTCGAACTGTTTCCGTCGGTACGGAGCCTTTTCGTCATCCACGGCGTCGAGCGGTACCTCGCCTACCTGTACAGCCGATATCTCGCCGCGCACGGCGGCGCGACGGAGGCCGACGTCCTCGCCGTGGTCGGCGCACCGGGCTCGCGATGAGCGCCGAGTTCGGCGTCGACGTCGCGCGCGGCGACGACGGGGTGGCGTGGCTCGTCCTCCGGAACCCCGCGCGCCGGAACGCGGTGCGCCTCGAGATGTGGGAGGCGATCCCGCGCGCGGTCGAGGAGGCCGTCGCGGACCCGAGCATCCGCGTCCTCGTGCTCCGTGGCCACGGTGAGGAGGCGTTCACGGCGGGCGCGGACATCTCCGAGTTCACGACCCGCCGCGGCGATGCCGCCGGCGCCGCGGCCTACGAGGCGGCGACCGTCCGCGCCTTCGACGCCCTCATGGCGGTCGCGCAGCCCGTGGTGGCGATGATCCACGGCGCCTGCGTCGGGGCCGGGCTCGCGCTCGCTGCGTGCGCCGATCTCCGGGTCGCCTCCGACGACGTCCGGCTCCAGCTCCCGGCTGCCCGCCTCGGTCTCGGCTACCACTTCAGCGGGGTCGAGCGGCTGGTCCGCCTCGTCGGCCCATCCGCGACGGCCGAGATCTTCTTCACCGCGCGGCCCTACACCGCCGTCGAGGCGCAGCGCATCGGGCTCGTGAACCAGGTGGTGCCGAAGGCCGAGCTCGAGACGTTCACGGCCAGGTACGCGGCCACCATCGCCGCCAACGCGCCGCTCACGCTGCGGGCGGCCAAGCGGGCGATCGTCGAGACCCAGCGCGATGCCGCCGAGCGCGACGTCGCATCGCTCGGGCGCGCCATCGCCGCCTGCTTCGAGAGCAACGACTACGCCGAGGGCGTGCGGGCCTTCATGGAGAAGCGGGCACCGCAGTTCCGCGGCGTCTGAGGGCTCCGTGGTCCGGCACCCCTTCGGGTGGACGGGCGTCCCGGTCCCGGTGATCGGCCTGGGCACGTGGAACCTCGAGCGCGCCGACCGCGCGGAGGCGCTGGCCGCCCTTCGTCAGGGCCTCGATGCCGGGCTCACGCACGTCGACACCGCGGAGATGTACGGGCGCGGCCGGGTCGAGGAGATCGTCGGCGAGGCAATCGCCGGCCGGCGCGACGAGGTGTTTCTCGTCTCCAAGGTGCTGCCGCAGAACGCGTCGTTCGCCGGCGTGCTGCGCGCCTGCGACGCGAGCCTTCGCCGACTCGGAACCGATCGGCTGGACCTCTACCTCCTCCACTGGCCGGGGCAGCACCCGCTCGAGCAGACGATCGCCGCATTCGAGCAGCTCGTCCGTGACGGGAAGACCCGCTTCTACGGCGTCAGCAACTTCGATGTCGCGGACCTCGAGCGGGCCGTCGCGCTCGCGGGGGCGGAGCGGATCGCGTGCAATCAGGTGCTCTATCATCTGGAGGAGCGCGCGATCGAGCACGCCGTCCTTCCCTGGTGCAACCGCCACGGCATCGCCGTCGTCGCCTACAGCCCGTTCGGGTCGGGCGACTTTCCGTCGGCGCGAAGCCCGCGCGGCCGGGTGCTGGCGGAGATCGCCGAGGCGCGCGGCGCGACACCCCGCCAGGTGGCGCTCGCGTTCCTCGTCCGCGCCGGCGCGTTCGCAATCCCGAAGGCGGCGCGCCCCGCGCACGTGCGCGACAACGCCGGCGGCGCGCTCACGCTGTCGGCCGAGGAGGAAGCGCGTCTCGACCGCGCCTTTCCGCGTGGCCGGCCGCGGCGCGGTCTCCCGACGCTCTGACGATCAGCGCCCGACGACGCGATCGCGGAGCGCGGGCAGCACCTGCTCGACGGGCTCGCCGAGCTTCACGTCGGCGTCGGCGTCGTACGGCGTCTCCGAGGCCGTGAGGATCGCCGTCCGCGCCCCCGCCCGCGCGGCGATGGCGAACATCTGGTTCACCGGTCCGACGACGAGCGACGTCCCGGCGGCGACGAAGAGATCGGCTGTGGCGGCTGTACGCAGCGAGCGCGCGAGGTCCGCCTCGACGAGCGCCTGCCCGAAGGAGATGGTCGCCGGCTTCCAGGGCCCGCCGCACGCGCAGCGCGGCACCGCCGTGCCCCCCTCCCAGAGCTCTTGCGCCGCCGCGCGCTCGGCGCGCCCGTGACACGCCATGCACTCGACCTCGGAGTCCGAGCCGTGGATGTTCACGAGCCGCTCGGGCGGAAACCCGCTCCGCTCGTGGAGCCCGTCGACGTTCTGCGTGACGAGCAGCTCGACGTGGCCCGCGTGCGCGAGGTCGGTGAGCGCCTGGTGGGCAGCGTTCGGCTCGGCCGTGCGGATCAGCTGCCAGGTCTCGCCCTTGTAGCGCCAGTACCGGACGCGCGCCTCCTCGTCGGCGAG
>Ga0137376_10001548_pt1 | contig 12943 bp, 12 predicted proteins | sample SagtaG_23_FD_104814 | JGI IMG/M metagenome (GOLD analysis project Ga0137376, IMG submission 104814) | Vadose zone soil microbial communities from Sagehorn Ranch, Mendocino, California, USA - Sage2_L_20_16 metaG | ecosystem: Environmental > Terrestrial > Soil > Vadose zone | place: USA...
CACTCGTCCGTACTCCATCGGATGCGAAACGGCTGGGACGGCCCATCGTTTATGTGCAGGGGAACATTCACGCCGGAGAAGTCGAAGGAAAAGACGCGCTGCTGGCGCTGCTGCGAGATCTTGCCTTCGCTCCCACGCCGAACGCGCTAGACTCGATCGTCCTCATCGCGGTGCCGATCTACAACGCCGACGGCAACGAACGATTCGCGCCACAATCGCTGAATCGCTCCGAGCAGAATGGGCCGGAGATGGTCGGCGTTAGAGCCAACGCGCAGAATCTTGATCTGAATCGCGATTACGTGAAGGCCGAGGCCCCGGAGACGCGCGCGTCGCTGGCGATGTTCAATACATGGGATCCTGACGTGTTCGTCGATCTGCACACGACGGACGGGAGCTTTCACGGTTACGCCCTGACGTATTCCCCGTCGCTGAGTCCGGCCGCGGTGTTTGGAGGAGTCTACGCGCGAGACTCACTTCTGCCGGTGCTGCGCGAGAGGATGCGTGTCCGTGACGGCTTCCAAGTATTCGATTACGGGAATTTCGTCAGTGATGGGCGTGGTCTTGTAGCAGATACCACCGTTCCGGAAGGCTGGGAGACATACGATCCACGTCCGCGCTTCGGGACCAACTACTATGGCATTCGCGGCCGCATTGCGATTCTCAGCGAGGCGTATTCTCATGATTCACTCGAGCGACGGATCGCTTCGACTTACGCATTCGTGAAAGAGATCCTTTCGCTGGTGGGCGAGAAGGGCGCTGCGATCAAGTCGCTGACTGCGCGCGCCGACAGTCAGCCGCTGGCCTGGGGCCGCTCTCCCGACTCACTACAGTTGGTACCGGTTCGTTCGGAGCTGATCGCGACTCCCCGCGCGATGGATGTGATCAAGGAGGATCTGGAGAAGACCGGAGACTCGTCTCTCACTCAACCCGGTGTGCCGCGCGGCGAGCGCAGAACCGGCCGGTACAGAACGATCCGAATGCCAGTTTATGACCGCTTTACGTCGACCCTCGACCGAACACCTCCGGCCGCGTATGTGATTGCGCCCGAGGACACCGCGGCCGTCACGCTGCTGCGGCTTCACGGAATCCGCATCGATCGTTCGGACACGCTTTGGAGAGCGCGGGGCGAATCGTTCGTGATCGACACGATCATCACGTCGTCGCGACCGTTTCAGGGCCACCACGAAGTGCGGCTGAAGGGGCATTGGGAGCGGGGACCGCAGACGCTGCCGCCCAGATCCTTCATCGTCTCTACGGCGCAGCCGCGCGGAGCGCTCATCGTCTATCTGCTCGAGCCGGAGAGCGACGATGGCCTTGCCACGTGGAATTTCTTCGACCAGGAGCTTCAAAAGGGCGGAAGATTTCCGGTGAGACGGATCTTCGATCTCTCGCGTCGCGGCCGCGGCGCTGCCGCCCGCCGCTCGTCGTCTTCTGCGCTACCGCTGCTTCAGAACTGATGCTTCGAAGCGCACTGCTCTATCTCTCCGGCCAGCAGCAGATATTCCGCTTCGTCCGCAATAACAAGCTGGCCAAGAGCATGGCTGGCCGCTTTGTCGCGGGTGAGACACTCGATTCCGCCCTCGCCGCCGTCGCCCGGCTGAACGCGCGCAGAATCACGGCTTCGCTCGATCTCCTTGGAGAGAGCGTCCACAACGAAGCGGAAGCGCGCGCATCGGGCGAAGCGTACGTCACAATGCTTGATCGAATCCACGAGCGAAAAGCCGATGGTAACGTCTCAGTCAAGCTCACGGCCATGGGCCTCGACATCTCGGAGGATCTCTGCGTCGCGATCGTGCACAAGATCCTCCGGCGCGCGCGCGAATATCAGACGTTCGTGCGGATCGACATGGAATCGAGCGAGTACACGCAGCGCACGCTCGACCTGTTCGAGCACCGTCTTTATCCGGCCCATCGGGAGAACGTTGGAATCGTGCTTCAGAGTTATTTGTACCGGACCTTCGCCGACGTGGAGCGCGCCAATTTGCTCAAGGCGCGGGTGCGGCTGTGCAAGGGCGCCTACAAGGAGCCGGAGACAGTAGCGTACCCGAACAAGAAAGACGTCGACGCCAACTACATTCGCTGCATGCACGAGCTGATGCTGAAAGGCAACTATCCGGGCATCGCCACGCACGACGAAGCGATCATCAAGGAAGCGAAGCGATTCGCGAAGGAGAATCAGATCGCACCGAACCGCTTCGAGTTTCAGATGCTTTACGGCGTGCGGCGCGATCTTCAGGACCGGCTCGTGCGCGAAGGCTATCGCATGCGGGTGTACGTCCCGTTTGGGACGCAGTGGTATCCGTACCTGATGCGCCGGCTCGCCGAGCGGCCCGCCAACGTCGCATTCCTCACCGGCAGCGTCTTCAAGGAGATGGTCGGCCGGCGCCGGCGCTAGCATGGGAAGATTCATACCCCCTGACCCTTCCAAGGGCGATCCGAATACGATCGGGGGATACATGGCCGTGCACGATCGGCCTGCCGCCTTCGAGGGCAGCGATGGAGCGTCCTACAGCGTCGAGATCGTCACCGATGTAAGTGATGTGAAGGACGGGCAATTCGGCGCGTATCTGCTGTTCGTGCGCTGGCGCGAAGGCGACCCGGTCGCAAGCGGACATCTGGAGACTGATTTCCTTGCCTTCGCCGACAGCGAGGACGAAGCACGCAAGATGGTCGGCGCAATGCTACTGAATGAAGTGAAGCTGCGACTCGATCAGCTGATCAAGTCCAGACGTGAAGCCCTGCTGCCATGGTGGGATGCGATGCGGCAGGAGGGTAGCAGTTGACGCGCAGCGAAGGTGTCGTGCTCAAGGGAACGGGAGGCGTATGGCACGTTCGCGCCGACTCGGGTGAGACACACGAAGCGTCGTTGCGAGGGAGACTCAAGCAGGAGCGCGGAGAAAGCAGGAAGCTTGCAGTCGGCGACCGGGTCGTACTGGAGATAGACGACAGGGGCGTCCATTGGGCGATAGCCGAGATTCTGCCGCGTCACTCGAAGCTGGCACGCCGCGAACCCGGGGCTGGGCAGGGGGAGCGTATCGTCGCCGCCAACGTCGATCAGGTCGTCGTCGTTTTCTCCGCGGCCAAGCCGGAGCCGCACCGCCGGATGCTCGACCGGTTTCTGGTGATCGCTGAAGGAAACTCCCTCCAGTCCCGCATCGTGATCAACAAGATCGAGCTGGTCGACAGAGAACAGACCGAGCGCGCCTTCGCGGACTACGTTGCGGCTGGCTATCCGGTGCACCTCACCAGCGTCAAGCAGCGTATCGGCCTCGAAGAGCTCCACGATGTGCTCGCGGGAAAAACCTCAGTGCTGACGGGGCCGTCCGGAGTAGGCAAGTCTTCGCTGATGAACGCCATGTACCCCGGACTCGATCTGCGGGTCGGCGAGATCAGCGAATCGGTGAACAAGGGCCGGCACACCACCGTCGGCGCGTTGCTCCACCCCCTGCCCGACGCGGGCTACGTCGTGGATACAGCCGGACTGCGCGAGGTCGGGATGTGGGGCCTCGCGTCCGAGCATCTTGACGAATGCTTTCGCGAGTTTCGTCCCCACATCGCTGAATGCAAGTTCGGAAACTGCACGCACCGGGTCGAGCCCGGATGCGGAGTGCGGCGCGCGGTGGAGGAAGGCTCGGTCAGCGCCGAACGCTACGACAGCTACCTGCGGCTGCGGGAGGAAATCGAGGACTCGGAGAGAAAATGGGCGCCGTACTCCGCAGCGTCGAAACCTAAGAAGCGTCGTTAATGCGCCCCTGCGGATTCTTCCTCGAGCTCGACCGTCCAATCCACCTCGATGTCGCTCCGCAAGGAATCTCTCACCGAACAGTACTTAGTCGCCGACAGCTCGATTGCCCGCAACGCCTGATCCTTCTCGATGCCTTTGCCCGCGATTCTGAAGTTGAGCGTGATGTGCTTGTACCGCCGAGGGATCGTATCGACTCTCTCGCCAACGACGTCTATCTCAAGTGACTGAAGCGGAGTGCGCTGTTTCGCCAGAATGTCGATGACATCGTAGGAGACGCACGTCGCCAGCGCGGTGAGAAGGGTCTCCGGCGGACTTTGACCGGTCTCGCCCTCGCCGTCGATGCGGGCCGTCGGTCCATTCGGACGTCCCGCATCGAAACGGTGTGCACCCACCCACTCGACGTGTATCCGCGACGGCTTTGTCGCAGCCGGCGCCGGCGCACGGGCTGTCACTTCTCCGGGCCTTTCTCGATCGGAACGCGCACCGCGTTTCCCCACTCCGTCCAGCTACCGTCGTAGTTTCTGACACGATCGTAGCCAAGCAGATAGGTGAGCACGAACCAGGTGTGTGAAGATCTCTCGCCAATGCGACAGTAGGCCACGATGTCGTCACCCTTCTTCAGACCCTTCTCCTGCTCGTAGATGGCGCGCAGTGAGGCAGCATCCTTGAAGCTTCCATCCGGATTCGCCGCGCGCGCCCAGGGAATGCTGCGCGCTCCCTTGATGTGGCCGCCGCGAAGAGTTCCTTCTTGGGGGTAGTCCGGCATGTGCGTGCGCTGGCCCGTGTATTCCTCGGGCGACCGCACGTCGATCAACGGCTTGCCCTTCTCCGAATGCTCGCGCACTTGCTGGAAGAAAGCGCGAATCTTCTCGTCCGATCTCTTCGGCGCCTTGTAGTTTGTTTTTTGCGGGCGCGGTACGTCAGTGTTGAATGGACGGTGCTCCTGCTCCCACTTGATGCGTCCGCCATCCAGCAGCTTCGCGTTGGTGAAGCCGAATAACTGGAATACCCAGAAGGCGTAAGCGGCCCACCAGTTGTTCTTGTCACCATAGAATATGACCGTCGTGTGCTCGTCGATTCCTTTCTCGCGGAGCAGTTTTTCGAACTGCTCCGAGGAGACGTAATCGCGAAGCACCGGATCGTTGAGATCCTGGTGCCAGTCGACTTTCTGTGCTCCCGGAATGTGTCCGGTGTCGTAGAGCAATACGTCTTCGTCGCTCTCGATCACTCTGATGTTCGGATCGTCGAGATGTTCGGCGAGCCACTCCGTGCTCACGAGAAGTTCAGGGTGCACGTAACCCTTGCCGGCGATGCCTGGATCGACGGCGGATGCATTGCTTGTGATTGTCGCCCCCATGGTTCGCTCCTGAAAAAGGAGAGCTTCTAGCATAATCAGTCGGAATTCACGGTGGGGCAAGTAGATGGCAGGTAAGCATGTGTATCTTTGCTGAATGAGTGGCAGAAAGCAGCCGGAGATGGAGGCGTACTCTCGTCACGTGCTGGTGTGCACGGGAGATTTCTGCTCGCCCGACCGCCGCGGACGCCAACTGTACTCACTGCTTGCCGAGCTCCTGCAGAGAGAGGATCTGCTCTTCGGCCCGCAACGGGTGAAACGCGGAGAGACGCCGTGTCTTGGCGTGTGCAGCAATGGGCCCATCATCGTTGTCTACCCGGAAGGCATCTGGTATTCGGAGGTCACACCGGCGCTGCTCGAGCGCATCGTCGTCGAGCACCTCAAGAGTGGAAAGCCCGTTGCTGAGGCCGTTTTTCACCGCCTCTAGCGCGACGCGGAGGCATGCGTCGTGCGTTTACCATGCTCTCCCACGATGGAGGCTTCTATGGCGGATGAAAGGGAACTCATCGAACCAAACGAGGGCGACAAACGGTACGTTCGGCGCGATGACGAGGGCAAATTCACGGAATCCGACGATCTCAACCGCTCGCTGAGCCAGGACCGGAAGCGGGATGCACAAACCCAGTCGAAGCCAGGTCAGGGCGACAAGGGAGACAGAAGCAGCAACGGCGGTTCTCCTGGAATCGGGGGGAGTGTTGGTGGCAGCGGAACCGGCGGAAGCGGCTCAGGCGGCGGCAGCAGCAATCGATAGTCTCTACCATCGCTGAGTACACGGGGCGGGAGCAACACGCTTCCGCCCCGTTTCCATCCTGCCGCGGCCACCACGGTCAGGGTTAGCGCTCGCTCTGGCCCCTGCTGTAACTTTCACCGAAACCAGTACGGCTACAGTGACACCAACGCCATTCAATCCGCGCAGACTCGCGCTTGGGGCTGCGAAGAAACTGATCTTCGAGAACGAGGATCCGGAGACCGCGCTCGAGCGCATCGCCGGCCTTACCTCGCTCGACGATAGCGGCAGCCACGGCCCGGAGAGCCACTCCATGTCACGCACGCGCACGACGATTCTTGAGAACCTCGACGAGATGTACCGCGAAGCATTCGAGCGCGCGAAGGCAACCGGCGATCAGACACAGATGGCGACGCTCGATTTCGCGTATCGCCGAGAGCAGCTCTACTTCGAGATACTTCTTGACGTTCGCGACGCACTCGAGCGTCGCTAGGCTGGTCCTCGAGCTCGCCCGGGGCCTCCGGCTGTGAACAGCCTCTGGGGCTGGGTCGGATTCAACGTCGTGGTCCTGGCGATCCTCGCGCTGGACCTCGGTGTCCTCCACCGCAGATCGGAGAAGGTCTCGCTCAAGGAAGCGGCGATCTGGAGCGCGGTGTGGGTCGCGCTCTCGCTCTGCTTCGCGTTCGCGGTCTACAAGACGATGGGCGAGGAATCCGGATTGGAGTTCCTCACCGGCTATCTGATCGAGTACGCGCTTTCGGTCGACAACATCTTCGTCTTCGTGCTGATCTTCTCCTACTTCAACGTTCCGGAGAAGTATCAGCACCGGGTGCTCTTCTGGGGCATCATCGGCGCGCTCGTCCTGCGCGGGGTCATGATCGTGGCGGGCTCGGCCCTCGTCACGCGGTTTTCGTGGACGCTCTACCTGTTCGGTGCGTTTCTCGTGTTCACCGGAATCAAGATGGCGCTGCAGAAGGACGAGGCGGCGTACAATGCGGAGCGCGACCCGGTTTTCCGACTATCCCGGCGGCTCATCCCGGTGACAGCCGAGTACAGCGGGGACAAATTCTTCGTTCGCGAAGCGGACAGCTCGGGGAAGATGCGCTACGCCGCGACGCCGCTCTTCATCGTCCTGCTGGTCGTCGACACGACCGACATCATCTTCGCCACGGATTCCATCCCCGCGATCTTTGCGGTGACGCGCGATCCCTTCATCGTATACACATCGAACATCTGTGCTGTGCTCGGCTTGCGCGCCCTCTATTTCCTGCTCGCGAGCGTGGTGGACAAGTTCGTCTACCTGAAGCTTGGACTGTCGCTGGTTCTCATCTTCATCGGCGCAAAGATGCTGCTCGAGCACTTCGTCCATATTCCGATCCTCGGCTCCCTTGGCGTGGTTGGCGCCGTGCTCGGCGCGTCGATCCTCGCTTCGCTGAGGTGGCCCCGCCCGGGGCACTAAAGTCCAGCTACGGGGTTACCCTTCATGCCGGAACTCCGTCCTTTCTCGTATTCGCCTACCTCTCCATACACATCAGGAATTTTAGAATGAGACTCACTACACGCGTGGTCAGCGCCTCGGCGCTCGTCCTCGCTCCGATCACATACGCTCACGCGCAGGATGCAGGGAAGAATCTGGCGCTCGATTTTCGCACCACGGTGGTGGTGCAAGGCGCCCCTGACAGCGGCGTAATCACCGGACACGCTGTCGGTACGGCGGACAAGATGCGCCTCGACGTGAAGATGAAAGGCACAGGCGCCCGTATCAGCCCGCTGGCTTCGGACAGCATGGTGACCATGATCGTGAGTGACAGCGGCAAGACCATCACCTACATCGATTCCAAGAAGAGCCAGTATCTGCGTGTCCGCCCGGCCGAAATGATCGCGCAGGCGCAGCAGATGGGCGGCATGAAGATGGATTTTTCCGGGAGCGATGCCAAGATAGACAGTCTCGGCGCCGGCCCAGCGATTCTTGGTCACCCAACGCAGCACTACCGTGTCGTCACCGCAATGACGATGACGATCAGCGCGATGGGCCAGGAGCAAACGGTCAAAATCTCGAGCACGACGGATACCTACTACGCCACCGACATCTGGGGCAAGCTCAATCCGTTTGCCAGCCTCAGCGGCGGCGACATGGCGAACATGTTCGGCAGCACCAACAAGGATTTTGCCGACAAGATGAAGGCCGTGCAGCAAAAGCTTCCGAAGGGTGTGCCCCTTCGCGCCGTGAGCTCAGCGATGATCGTGTCGCAGGGCCAGATGCGGGTCACCAACAGCACGGCGGAGGTCACCGGACTTCAGTGGGTAGACCCCGACCCGAAAACGTTCGAGATTCCCGCGACTTATACCGCGGCGCAGCTCCCGGGAATGGGTGGACCATCGAGCGGCGCAATTCCGCCCAAGTAGTTCAGAACCGTACGCAGGTAAAAAAAGGTGGCACTAGAGAGCCACCTTTTTTTACGCTTGGAATCAGAACTTCATGATCTCCTCGTAAGCCTGCGTGAAGTCCGCGACCTGGGGAAGAATTGCGTCCTCGAGTCGCGGAGCGTAGCCGACGAAAGTGTCCGTCGAAGCAACGCGCTTCACCGGCGCATCGAGCCACGAGAAGCATTCGTCCGCGATCGCCGCCGCGATCTCGGCGCCGTAGCCCCACGAGATCGAATCCTCATAGCCGACTATCACGCGCGAATTCTTTTTCACCGACTCAAAAACGGTTTCGCGGTCCCACGGGCTCAGCGTCCGAAGGTCGATGACCTCGACGGAGATTGCGCTGTCGGCGACGGCATTGGCGGCTGCGATCGCCCGCTGGACCGTCGCACCATAGGTCACGACGGTCACGTCGCTCCCCTCGCGCACGACCTTGGCTTTACCAAACGGGATCATGAAGTTCGCGCCCGGATACCGCGACTTGTTGTAGGTCTGCCGGTAGAGATGCTTGTGCTCGAGGAAAAGCACGGGATCGTCGCACCTGATCGCGGTGCGAAGCAGCCCATTCGCGTCGAGCGCGGTCGCCGGACAGACAACGCGCAGTCCGGGGCAGTGCGTGAAGATCGAAGCACCGGTCTGTGAGTGGTAGATCGCGCCGCGAATGTAGCCGCCGTAGGTCGTTCTCACTACGACCGGAGCCGCGAAGTTGTTGTTCGACCGCCAGCGCATGGTCGCCAGCTCGTCACGCAGCTGCATGTACGCCGGCCAGATGTAGTCGAAAAACTGGATCTCGACGACCGGCTTGAACCCACGTATGGCAAGGCCGATCGCGCGACCCACAATGTTCGCTTCCGCGAGCGGCGAGTTGTAGACGCGGGCACCGCCGAATTCCTTCTGCAATCCCCACGTGACCTTGAAGACGCCGCCCTTGCCTTTGACTTTCCCGAGGTGCTGTTCGCGGGATACGTCAGCGATGTCCTGGCCGAAGACCAGAATCTTCTGGTCCCGCCGCATCTCGTCCTTCATGCACGCGTTGAGGAGATCGACCATCGTCGTCGGCTCACCAGAGAACTGGGGATCATCTTCCGTGTCGAACTGCTCGCTGGTTGGATCGACGTCGGGCGAGTAGACGCCGTAATAGATGGTCTCGGGCCCGGGCTGCGGCTGCGCCAGTGCGTCGTCAGTCGCCGCGAGGACGACTTCGTCGACCTCTTCCTGGATCTTCTTGATCTCGTCTTCCGTCGCGTGGCCTTCGCTGACAAGCCACTTCGGGAACTTCGTTACCGGATCGCGCGCGGCGTCGGCTTCGCGCTCGGTTGGCGGACGGTACATCGTCTCGTCGTCCGACAGCGAATGCGAGTACGGGCGAATCACCTGTGCGTGGACCAGCGCCGGACCCTTGCGTTGTCTCGCGTATTCGACCGCGCGCTGCATCGTATCGTAGCTCGCCAGCAGGTCGCAGCCATCGACTTCCTCGACGAGCACGTTGGGGAACGAGCGCACGAGCTTGGAGATGCTGCCGCCAGCGGTGTTGACTTCCACCGGAACCGAGATCGCGTAACCGTTGTCCTCGACCAGATAGACGACCGGAAGCCTTAGGTTCGACGCGGTGTTGAGAGATTCCCAGAATTCTCCCTCACTGGTGGTGCCGTCCCCGGTCGTTACCAGGACTACCTCGTCCTTCTGGAACCCCTCGGAGATGTCGAGCAGCTGCGCGCGCAGCGTTGCTTCCGCGGAACCGACGCCCTGCAGGAACTGCGTACCAGTCGGTGATGAAGCGGAGACGATGTTGTACGCCTTGTGTCCCCAATGGCTTGGCATCTGGCGCCCGCCGGATGCAGGATCTGCCGCCGCGCCCACGGCCTCGTACAGCATCTCTGCCGGCGTTACGCCCAGCTCGAGGCAAAGTGCGCGATCGCGATAGTAGGTGTAGAACCAGTCGTAGGCGGGCTTCAGAATCATTCCCGCGGCCGTGAGGATTGCCTCGTGGCCGGCCCCCGAGATCTGGAAAAAGATCTTGTTCTGGCGTTTCAGCTGCACTTCCTTGTCGTCGATGCGCCGGGACAGCAGCATGTTCCTGTAGGCGGCCACAAGCTGTTCGGACGAGAGCCTCGCGCCTGGTCCTGAGGGGGAGGGGGATTTGCGATCGGGGAGCGTTCTGGTTGCCATTGGTCTCCGGCGGCGGGACTGGCTCGACCTCCAAAAATAGCAGATAGCGCGCCGTAGGGGCTATCGCCGAGAGACGGTGCGCGCTGGCCGGGTTTCTGCCGAATGGCCGGTGCAATCGATGTTGGAGACAGCCGTGCTAAATCGAATCCTTTCAGCCCTTTCTGTAATTTCGCTACTCGTAGCGGCGTGCTCTCAAGCCACTCCGGGGTCCCAACCCATCGGCCCCGGCGCCGGCAAAATCGTATTCACTGGCGATCAGAAAGCCGATTGGGGGCAGATCGTCGCACTCGAGGATCAGGCCAAGGCGCTACTGAAAGCCGAAGGATGCAGTTCGGCCACGCAGTGCCGTACCGCACCCGTTGGCTCGAGAGCATGCGGCGGTCCCCGCTACTATCTAGTCTACTGCGCGCAAACGACGGATTCCGCCGCACTCTTTCAGAAGCTCGATGCGGTCGCCGCCGCGGAGCGCCAGTACAACTCGCACTACAAGCTCGTCTCGACCTGCGAATTCCGAATGCCGCCCACCGTCGCGCTTAGTGGAGCATCCTGCCAGGCGCAGCAGAGTCAGTAGTCGACTGGTCTCAGGTACGCCTCACCGATCCCGGTCGCGCTTAGCATCGCCACAGTCGGAAGCTTTCGCTTCCAGTGCGTGCCGGCGAGGCGCTTTCGAACGAGCTCGACTTTCGCCGAATCGAACCCCCGCGCGTCGAGCACAGTCGGACTATATCCGCTCACCAGCCAGTTGAGAATCTCGTCAGCTTCAGCGTAGCTGATTCCGAAATCTCGCTCGTCGGTCTGACCTTCGATCAGATCCGCGGAGGCGGGCTTGCTGACGATCACATCGGGAACGCCAAGAAATCGCGCCAGCTGCCACACCTGTGTCTTGAACAGATCGCCAAGGGGATTGATCGGCGGCGAATCGTCCGCATGCCACGTGAAGTAGCCGAGCAGGCGCTCCGTCTTGTTGCCGGTGCCGACGGGGAGAGCGTGGTATTTCGCGGATTGATCGAAGAGGACGATCATCCGCTCACGAGCCATCACGTTTCCTCTGCGCGCCGGATCTGCATCTCCCTCCGTCGCCAGATATCCGTCCACGGCAGGAGAGATGTCGATCGTGCGCGACTGAATCTTCAACTGGTCGATGACGAGCTGCGCATGCGCGAGCGAGTCCGGATTCGATGTGCGGTAGGGCATCCGCACGGCGACTACATTCTGAGCGCCGAGCGCCTCACTCGAGAGATAGGCGGTCACGGCAGAGTCGACTCCGCCCGACAGTCCGAGCACGGCCTTCTCGAAGCCGCGCCGCTCGAATTCCTCCCGCAGAAAGGAGACGAGCCAGCCAGCGGTGAGCTCCGGATCGATCTCCAGCGGTGGGGGACCACCCGGACCGCTTAGTGTTCTCACCACCGGAATGGGCTCGCTGCCGTTGCGACTGCGGGTGCCGGCCCGGGAGCTGGGCGCGGATTTGTTCGCCGCCGCTGAGGCTTTACGCGACTTCTTCGCTGGCTGGCGCGTCGTCTCCTCTGTCGATGCGGCGTCGGCGTGTTCGCCGTCTGCTTGCCTGCCCGCAGGCGTGAGAGGCCCGCCGTCGGTGCGCGCGTCGTCATAAGACAGCGCTGGCGACTCGCCCGCCTGGATGCGGTCGACGTTGCGCATCAGGTGCGGCATCATCGTCTGTAGATCGTTGAGAAGCGGCGCATCGGAGCGGGCACGGGTGAGATCATGCGGATCGAGCGTGATCGTCATGATCGTCTCGTCCCACAGCGGCGCCTGCGCCCGAACGTCTCCGTGCGGGCCGCAAATGATCGACCCGCCGGAGAAGGTCTTGCCGCCCTCGGTTCCCACCAGATTTACCAGTGCCACGAACACGCCGTGCTCCTCGGCGATGTCGCGCGCGAGCCGCTCCCAGCGCTTGAGATTCGCGGGTACCGGGCCTTCATCCTCTCGGCGCCACACACCCCTTGCCGGGGACGCCGAAAGCACAAAAATCGTGGTAGCGCCGTCGAGCGCAGCGACAGTCCCAGTCAGACTGTGCCAGGCGTCTTCGCAGATCAGCATTGCGGCGCGACCCCAATCCGTGTCGAAGGCACGCACGTCGAAGCCGCTATCGACGAATCTTTCCTCGTCGAACAAGCCGTATGTGGGCAGAAACAGCTTGCGGTGCACGTGCCGGATCACCGGCCCATCGCCTCCCAGCGTCACATAGAGCGCGCTATTATAAAAGGCGTTGTTCCATACCTCGTAGAATCCAATGCACACATCGAGCGGCCGCGGTGTAGTAACTGCCGAGGTGTACTGCGCCTGAAGATCGCGGGCAAAGGCACCGGCGGTAATCGCGACGTCGCGGACGCCACCTTCTACGAAGTATCCCGTGAGCGCGGTTTCGGCGAAGACAGCAACATCGGGACGTGGCTCGAGGACGTCTATCTGCGAGAAAATGCCGGTCAGACGGGCGAGGTTGACGGCATAATCGCCCTTGCGGGGTTTGAGCTGAATTACGACGAGATGAATAGATCGATCC
>Ga0137376_10001550_pt1 | contig 12937 bp, 2 predicted proteins | sample SagtaG_23_FD_104814 | JGI IMG/M metagenome (GOLD analysis project Ga0137376, IMG submission 104814) | Vadose zone soil microbial communities from Sagehorn Ranch, Mendocino, California, USA - Sage2_L_20_16 metaG | ecosystem: Environmental > Terrestrial > Soil > Vadose zone | place: USA...
CTTTGCGGTTTGGCCTTCGAGGCTGAACTCTTGCAACTGCAAACCCGGCAACGTTAGCCTTGTTTCGGGCGCATTTTGAAAGGCAGCCAACACCTGAAAGAGTGGCATATGACTCAGGCTACGCTCGGGTTTTAGTTCCTCAACAAGTTTTTCAAACGGCAGATCCTGATGGGCATACGACTGAAGTGCCACTTCGCGGACCCGGCGCAAGACCTCACGAAAACTGGGATTGCCGGAAAGATCGGTTCTCATCACCAGCGTATTTACAAAAAATCCGATCAGGTTCTCCGTCTCTCGGCGCGTGCGATTCGCGATCGGAGTTCCCACGACAACGTCTTCCTGATTGGTATAGCGGCACAGCAAAGTCTGAAATGCGGCCAGCACGGTCATGAATAGTGTTGAGTTCTCATGACGACTCAATTCGGAGAGTGATTCACTCAGCCGTTGCGGCAGAATTATTGAATGGCAGGCCCCGTTGAATGTCTGTAGCGGAAGCCGGGGACGATCGGTGGGCAGTTCAAGAACCGCAGGGGCGCCGTCGAGTTGCTTTTTCCAGTAGTCAACCTGTGTCTTTAGCACGTCGCCCTGTAGCCATTCGCGTTGCCAGGATGCGAAATCGCGATATTGTATCGGCAGATCAACTAATGGCGACGACTGACCGTTCACAAACGGTTCATACAGAGCGGCAATCTCTCGAAACAGGACGCTCATGGACCAGCCGTCACTAACTATGTGATGCATTGTCAGCAAGAACACGTAGTTTTGCTCGTCAAGTTCAAACAAGGTGGCGCGCAGCAACTGATCATGGACCAGGTCAAAAGGACGACGGGAGAGTTCGCCGATGCGCTGTGGCAGCGCCGCCGCGGGCTGATCTCTCAGATCAACCAGCAAGATTTCTATCGGCCAAGGTGGTGAGATGATCTGCACAGGTTCTTCGTCGAGCAGTGCAAAGTTCGTCCGTAACGACTCATGCCTCGTGAGAATCTCGGAGAGCGACTGCTGCAACGCCGCCACATTCAGCCGGCCAGTCATCCGCACCGCTCTCGAGATGTTGTAAGAACCATTGGCGCCTTCCAGCTGGTCTAGAAACCAAAGTCGCTTCTGCGCGAATGAGAGTGGCGGGATTTCCGGCCTCGCGGTATTTGCGATCGCTGAAGTCGCAGCTTTCTCTTCAGAGTTCAATAGTAAGTGGATCCGCCCGGCTAAGGTATCGATGGTCGGCGCCTCGAATAGTGCTCTCAATGGCATCTGCACTGCGAAAGTCTGCAGAACACGCGAGACGACCTGGGTGGCTAAAAGGGAATGGCCGCCTAGATCAAAGAAGTTGTCGTTGATTCCAACGCGCGAGACTTTTAAGACTTCTGCCCAGATGCCGCAGAGTAATTCCTCAACCGGCGTCCGCGGCGCGACAAAAATGTCTTTCAGTTGCGCATCATAATTCGGCGCCGGTAATGCCCGCCGGTTCACCTTTCCGCCTGGTGTTAGAGGCAATTCCGGCAGTTCAACCAGCATCGCGGGAACCATGTATTCGGGCAGCTTATCCTGGAGAAATGCACGCAAGTCTCGGCTGTCAACCTTCGCTCCGGCAACGGGCACAACGTAACCAACCAGTCGTTTATCACCCGGAGTGTCTTCGCGCGCCACCACCACGCCCTCGCGCACCTTCGCGTGCTGGCGCAACGCTGACTCAATCTCGCCGAGTTCAATCCGAAAACCGCGAATCTTCACCTGATCATCAATTCGGCCCAGGTACTCAATATTTCCATCGGGTAGATAGCGCGCAAGGTCGCCAGTCTTGTAGAGCCGTGCCTGCGCCACCATGCTGAAGGGATTGCTCACGAACTTTTCGGCGGTCAGCTCTGGCCGATTAAGATAACCACGCGCCAGGCCATCGCCGCCGATGTGTAATTCTCCCGGAGCGCCGATGGGAACAGGATTCATTTTTCGGTCGAGCAGGTAGACGGTCACGTTCCCAAGCGGACGCCCGATCGGCAACTTGCGCGGTGGTCCATCCGATCCCGGAAGCGGCACGTCCCATTTTGTCGCTACGATCGTTGCCTCGGTAGGGCCATAGGTATTTACGAGGCGTACATTCGCCGGAACGTATTGTTGCCAGATTGACAAACGCTCAGGCAAAGCGCGCTCGCCCCCAATGATCAGCAAACGCAGGTGCCGGGGTAGCGAGGGCCGGGCTCTCTCAAACTCAGCAGCAATTTCGTGCCAATAAGCCGTCGGCAGATCAAGAACAGTGATGGCCCATTCATCACAAGCGCACAGGAATTCCGAAACCAAACTGAGCATTTCATCCGTGCGCAAAACCAGCGTAGCTCCAGAGGTCAGGCAAGGAAAGATCTCTTCGGCACTGGTATCAAAACTCAATGACGCAAACTGGAGAACCTTGTCCGCTGTGCTGAGTTCGTAGTCCCCACTGGCATTCGTTGTGAAGTTCACCAGCGAACGATGCGCGATCATCGCGCCCTTTGGCGTGCCCGTCGAGCCGGATGTGTAAATCACATAAGCCAGACTTTCAGCAGTAGTAACAGGGAAAGGATTATCGATACTGCTTCTGGCAATCTGTTTCCAATCCGTGTCGAGATACAACACGGTGCCGGAAAACTCCGACAACAAGGCGGCAACCTTTTCCTGACTGAGCACCAGCGAAACGCCGGCGTCCTGCAAAATCAGATTCAGTCGTTCGCGCGGGTAGTTTGGATCGAGCGGCACGTAAGCGGCGCCGGCTTTCAAAATACCGAGAACGCCGACGATCATCTCGAACGATCGTTCGACGCAAATTCCAACCAGAGATTCGGCGCCCACCTCATAAGAGCGCAGCAGATGGGCCAGTTGGTTAGCACGTTCATTTAGTTCGCGGTAGGAGAGACTTTGATTCTGAAAGACAATGGCCGGGGCGTCGGGTGTTAGCTCAACCTGCGCCTCGAATAATTGCTGAATACAGATGTGGCCCGGATAATCTCGCCCGGTCTTGTTCCAATCAACCAAGAGCTGCCCTTTTTCAGATTCAGTCAAGAGTGCCAGGGCAGATATATTCTGCGCGGGATTGTCGCTGGCTCTTTCCAGCAAAAGCCGGAAGCGTTCGGCAATCCTCCCAATGGTGGCCGCATCAAAAAGATCTGTTTGGTATTCGAAGACACAATGGATGCCCGCGGCAGTCTCTCGAGCCTCGAGTGTCAGGTCAAGGGGCGCGCTCTCGCCGTGCAGTTCTTCGGTACTAATTTGCAGGCCCCGAAGATTCAGATCAGACACCGACGCGTTTTGGAAGACAAACATCACCTGAAACAGGGGCGTGTAGCTCAAGTCTCTTGCTGGCTGCAACTCTTCGACCAGTTTCTCGAATGGCGTTTCCTGATGGGCAAAAGCCCCGAGCGCCACGTCGCGCACCCGTGTAAGCAATTCGCTGAATGTCGGATCTCCGGATAACGACGTCCGAAGCACCAGCGTGTTGATGAAATGGCCAATTAGATTTTCGGTCTCCAGATGGTTGCGTCCAGCTATTGGTGAACCAACCACGATATCGTCTTGCCCGCTGTATTGCGCCAACAGAGTTTGAAGAGCTGCCAACAAGGTCATAAACAGTGACACTCTCTCGTGTTCGCTGAGCTTAACAAGTCGATCGCGCAACTCTGCGGGCAAGGTGATTGTGTGATGGGCGCCGCGGAAGGTCGGGCGCGATGGTCGCGGATGATCAGTCGCTAGTTCGAGCAGTGGAGGCGCACCGGCTAGTTGTTGTTTCCAGTATTGGAGCTGCTTTTCGAGAGTGCCGTTCTGCGACCAGGCGTGTTGCCAGCGAGCGAAGTCGGCGTACTGAATTGGCAGATGAGGAAGCTGCGCGACGTGGCCTGGCTGGCCCAAAGCGAAACCATCATACAATTTTTCCAGCTCGCGCGAGAATATCCCCATGGACCAGTCGTCGGCGACAATATGATGCATCGACAGCAGGAGAACATGTTCATCCGCGTCCAGGCGAAATAGAGTCGCGCGCACAAGTGGACCATGGGCAAGATCAAACGGTCGGCGCACCATGTCTTTCAGCAGTTTTTGAAGTTCTGCTTCTCGCGCGTCTGAGGTCAGGTGAATCAGATCGATTTCGGCCAAGTGGAATTCGTGACTCTCGGAAATAACCTGGACTAGCTGACCGTTGACGGTCGAAAACACCGTGCGCAGCGATTCGTGGCGAGCCATTAGTGCATCCAGCGCTTGCCCAAGTGCCGGGGCATTAAGCTCGCCGCGCAACCGCATTGCTCGGAAAATATTGTAAAGTGATGTATTGGGAGTTAGGCGGTCGAGAAACCAGAAACTCTGCTGGCCAAAAGACAGTGGCGCGGGACCGTCGCCCGACGAACGCGTGATCGAGAGTGCCGGCAAGGTTGATGAGCTCCCGCGCAACGCCTGAATGCGCTCGGCCATACCGGCCACCGTGGGCGACTCGAACAACGCGCGCAATGGCAACCGCACTCTGAATTTTGGCAGCACTCGCGAGACGATCTGGGTGGCCAAAAGCGAATGGCCGCCGAGTTCAAAGAAGTTGTCACCGATGCCCACGCGCGAAACTTTCAAGACTTCTGCCCAGATACCGCAGAGCAACTCCTCGACCGGCGTTCGGGGCGCGACATAACTCTCATGCGCCTGCGAGCCGTCGTCGGGCGCCGGCAAAGCTCGGCGATTCACCTTGCCGTTAGGCGTTAGCGGGAACTCTTTGAGCGCGACGAACACCGACGGAACCATGTATTCAGGCAGCTTCTCCTGCAGGAATTCTCGCAGTTGCCGGCTATCGACGTTTGCGTTGTTTGCAGGCACCAGGTACGCAACCAACCGGCGATCACCGGGTACATCGTCGCGCACCACCACCACGCTCTCATGCACTGTGGCGTGCTGATGCAACGCTGATTCAATCTCGCCGAGCTCGATGCGAAAGCCGCGCAGCTTCACCTGATCGTCGATGCGCCCCAGGCACTCTATCTTTCCATCAGGTAAGTAGCGAGCAAGATCGCCAGTCTTATAGAGTCTGGCCCGGACATCGTCACTGAAAGGATTGCGAATGAATTTTTCGCGAGTCAACTCCGGCCGGTTCAGATAACCCCGTGCCAGGCCGCCGCCACCAATGTGCAGTTCGCCCGGCACGCCGATCGGCAGCGGATTCAGATTCGGATCAAGCAGGTAAACTTGTGTGTTAGCCAGCGGCCGACCGATGGCCACCGGTAGATCTACCGGTTCAACTTTGCAAACGGTGGACCAAATGGTCGTCTCTGTCGGCCCATACATGTTCCACAGTGAGCCGCTTCGTTCGAGCAGTCGATCTGCCAGGTTTCTTGATAGTGCTTCGCCGCCGCACATCACCTTCAATTGCCGGCTGCCCTGCCAGCCTGCGTCTATTAACATCCGCCAGGTGGCCGGCGTCGCCTGGATCACGTTTGCGCCGGTTTTCCAGAGCTGCTCTTTCAATTGATTGCCGTCCGCCGACGTCTCGCGACTGACAATGACCAAACGAGCGCCAACGATCAACGGCAAATAGAGTTCCAGCGCAGCAATGTCGAAAGAAAGTGTCGTAACTGAAAGCAAGACATCGGCGGGCTTCAGTCCGGGTTCATGTCGTACAGAACACAGAAAGTTTGTGAGCGCGCGATGCTCGATCTGCACACCCTTGGGTTTTCCGGTTGAGCCTGAGGTGTAAATGACATAAGCGAGATTGTCACCAGTAACCACGCTCGACAGATCTGCCGCGCTCTCACCAGCAATCATCTTCCAATCGGAATCAATACAAACGTTCCTGGCCTGATGCGGCGGCAGATCAGCGGTGAGTTTTTGCTGAGTCAGTAGCACAGGAACATTGGCGTCTTCGATCATGAAGGCGAGACGCTCTTGGGGAAACGCGGGATCGAGCGGAACGTATGCCCCGCCGGCCTTAAGGATACCGAGCAAGCCGACAACCATCTCCAGCGATCGTTCAATGCAAATGCCGACCAGAGACTCTGGTCCGACTCCCAGCTGGCGCAGATAACGCGCCAGTTGATTCGCGCGCGCGTTCAAGTCTCCGTAAGTTAGCTGGTGATCGTCGAACTCAACCGCAATCGCGTTGGGAGTGCTCGCCGCCTGTTTCTCAAACAGTTGGTAAACGCACCAATCCTTTTCATACTCGCTTTCGGTTTGGTTCCATTCAACCAGCATTTGCTTTCGTTCAAACGTGGTCAGGATCGGCAGCTCGGCGAGTTTGCGAGCCGGATTGGCAACCAGTTCCGTCAATATCGTGCTCAGGTGGCCCAACATTCTACGGATCGCTTCGCTTTCGAAACGCTCATTGTCATAGACAATATTCAATTGCAGTTCGGCTCCGGGAAAGGCAAGCAACGTGAGCGGGTAGTTGGTTCTCGAAAGGACCGTTCGGATCTGTTTGACGTCAGCCGCCGGCTCGAGATTCCCCGAGCCGCCGGAGGGATAGTTCTCAAAAACAAGAATACTTTCAAACAGCGGCGAACCTTTCGGCACTTCACTCCAGCTTTGAATATCCAACAGCGAGGAATGTTGGTGCTCGCGTGCTTCAACTGTCTCGAGCTGAAGTTCGCTAAGCCAGCAGAGGAGATCGACCTCAGAAGGAAGACGAGCCCGAACAGGAATCGTGTTGATGAAAAGACCGGCGGCCGACTCGATGTTCGGCAACTCATGCGGACGCACCGACACCGTCGTTCCAAAAACAACGTCGTCCGTGCTGCTATAACGCCCTAATAGCAACGCCCATGCGCCTTGCACGAGCGTAAACATTGTCAACCAGTGCTTGCGCGCGAACGCCTGTAATTCCGCGGTGGCTTCGACTGATAATCGCAGTGCCAGCTCTTCATGTCGGACAACTTCGCGGCGCGATGCGATGCTGGAAAGATCGGTGAACCGATCTACGCCAAGGGATGTGGGGGCGGTGAAACCCTTCAGCGTTTTCTTCCAGAAACGTTCAGCCTCGCTGGAATTCTGGGCTGCCAGCCAATCGATGTAGTAGCGAAACGACATGCTGGGACAAAGCGCCGGTTCTTTGTCGGCAGCCAGTGCCCGATATACAGAGAAGACTTGCTTGAGAATCACCGCCTGTGACCAGCCATCCAGCAGCGTGTGATGGTTAGTCCAGATTAATCGATACGAATCAGGGGCCAATCGAACCAGAGTGAACCGTATCAATGGCGGCTGCGAGAAGTCGAAGCCGGTTTCTCGATCTGCTCTCACAAGGGTTTCCAAGCGACTCTCTTGTTCGATAGGTGCAAGCCCGCGCCAGTCGTGCTCTTGAAAAGGGAGTGCCACCTGCCGGTGAACTACTTGCAGAGGAGTATCCTGGCCCTGCCAACGGAACGACGTTCTCAGAATCTCGTGGTGATCGGCGACGTGCTGCCAGCTATTTTCAAATAGTTGCACATCCAAATCGCCATCAATACGCAAAATGATCTGCTCAAGATAGAGTCCCGCCTCCGGCGCAAAGAGGCTATGAAAAAGCATGCCTGCCTGCGTCGGCGATAGCGGAAATGCACCGTCAATACCCTCCGTGGAACGGAGAGCAAGTGTTGCTGGCATGTTCCCTATGGTTTCCTTGTTTAACTCGAAGTTCAGGCTCATTGATCTCGCGCTACCCGGCAACTTCTACGGCCATGGTCAGCACTGCCGCCAACTTAGCAATCGTCTGGTGCTTGAAGATTAGTTTTGGAGTTAAGCGGAGACTGGCTCGCGCAGCGCGGGAAACTATTTGCATCACCAGAATCGAGTCGCCGCCAAGGTCAAAAAAGTTATCGTTGCTGCTCACTGAATCTTGCTTGAGCACTTCTGACCAGATTTGCGCCAACTGCACTTCGATCGGAGAAAGCGGCGCAGCCGGCTCTTCCCTCGACGTTGTATGTCCTCGATCAAGCGACTGAAGCGCGCGACGATCAATCTTGCCATTGGGCAGTCGCGAGAGGCTGTCCACAAGGATAATTTCGCCAGGCACGAGATAGTCAGGCAACTTCTCTTGCAGGTGACGGCGCAGCTCGCTAACCGACAGAATAGCGGCATCCAATACCGGAACTTCGTAGGGAGCGTTTGTGCCGGCGACGGTTGAGGTAGCCTCAGCCCTCGTCGCATAGACGTTGTAGAGACTTGAGCCGCGCAGGTATTCATCCTGCTCGGTGATCACTTGAAAACCCTGGTCGCGGAGTAGTTTAGTGAGCCGCCCCAGTTGACCGTTGACATCGTGCGCTTCGATGACTATCTGCTCAATTTTATCCCAATCGTCAGCGGCGATGCCGGCCAGCACATCGGCCTCGCTCTTCTCGACGTCGATTTTCAGCAAGTCGATGCGGTCGATGTTCTCTTCGCGGATGATCTCGGAAAGCGTTCTCAACCGACAGACGATCTTCTCACCGCTGACTCGGCTCTCAACCAGCGCGTCGAGATACTGATCGGCTTGCTCGCCCGCATGGCTCTGCTCGAGCTTGACGTTCGTGATGATTGACCGCAGGACTTCCCGCTCATCGATCTCATTCGCGTAGCGACCCGATTGGCTGGTCGAGTTTGGATAAAACGTAAACTCTACATCTTTGCCGGCTTCGGCTAGGCCACAATTAAAGAGCTTGACGCAGTTTCTCTGCTCACCTCTATAAAGCGAGGTATTGGCCTTCAAGGTCTCGAAAATTGTCGGGATTGGCTCGAACGCAAAAACACGCGTGTTCTGCCAGACTTGCTGGACGAACATCGTGAAGAATCCAATGTTCGCACCGACATCAAAAACGCACGCACCGTCGTGAAGTGAGATGCCGTGTTTGAAGTTTGTCTGGTCAACAAAAATCTGCTGATAGAAAAAGTCCGTTTCATGCTTATTTTGCTGGACCACGGCCATATTATTTGGCAGCCGGTAACGCTCACTACCGTCAATCGACGGCGCCGCAAGTCTGTGTGGAGCAACATAGGCCACTAGTCGCGAAGTGCCTGGGCCATTCTCGCTGGCAATCACCGCCGCTTCGCGAACGCCCATGTGTTGAAGTAGCGCACACTCAATCTCAGCGGGCTCGACGCGGTGGCCACGAATTTTTACTTGATTGTCGATTCGACCCTGGAACTCCAGAGTCCCATCAAGACGCAGCCGTCCCAGGTCACCGGTGCGATAAAGTCGAGCAGCAGAACTTTCGGCAAACGGGTCGCCGGCAAACCTTTCCGCCGTCAGCTCAGGATGATTGAGATAACCGAGGCCCACAGTGGGACCGCCAATGCAGATTTCCCCCAGCTCGCCATCAGCGACCGGCCGCAACATGGGATCGAGCAGATAGATTCGCGCGTTATTAATGGGCCTGCCGATGGGAACGACGCCAATCCGGGTTTCATTGCCCAGCACAATCGGATAAGTCGCCACAATTCCGGCGGTCTCCGTTTGCCCAAACATATTCATGAGTTGCGCCTGGTGGTTAAACTCAAATCTCCACGCTCGGGGAATGTCGGCGAGCAAAGGTTCACTCGCCGACAAAATCAGGCGCAGTCTATTCTCAAGCAACTCGGTGCGAGCGCCCGGTTGCAGAGTGCGCAGCACATCCACACAGCTACGCCAGTATGACGGCACGATGTCGATCACTGTGACTCCCAGATGCTTGACGCTTGTGAACAGCTGGACCGGATCTCTAATCTCATCGATGGTGGCAATAACGACGCTGGCGCCCACCGACAAAGGCAGCAGCAACTGCCTAACTGACGATGAAAAAGAGATCGACGCCGTGTGTAAATAAACGTCCGACGAGCGGATGCCGGTCGCGCTGCGCATCGAACTGACATAGTGGCCAAGATTCCCCTGCGTGAGCATCACGCCCTTGGGCTTGCCGGTCGAACCTGAGGTGTAGATTACATAAGCAAGATCGGAAGCTGAGCATCGGGGACCAGGATTTTCTTTGCTGCCTTCACTCGCTGTGTATGAAATCGCATCGAGCAACAATGTGGGGGACTGACGCCTCGGCAAGTAAGCAACAAGGTGACTCTGAGTCAGGAAAATCGTTGGCTGCGAGTCCGCAATCATTAAACTCAAACGCTCTTGCGGATAAGCAGGATCGAACGGCACGTAAGCGCCGCCGGCTTTGAGCACTCCCAGAATACCGATCACCATCTCGATGGAGCGTTCGGCCGAGATGCCCACGAGGGTATTTGGAACAATACCCTTCGAGCGCAAATTAGCCGCGAGCTGATTTGCCCGCGCGTTCAATTCACCGTAGGTCAGTTCCCTGCCCTGACACACGACGGCTAACTTTTCGGGTGTCCGTGCGGCTTGCTCTTCGAAAAGCTGTTGCGCAGACCTCAGTTGCGAAGGTAGAAATACTGACTCACAAATCCGAGTCAAGTCCGGTCCCATGATTTTCTGTTTCGGCTGCATCTTTACTTCCTGCGACATGAACAACCTCTTGGTGTCCGGATGAGTTTCGTTCGCGCCTACTTGTCCAGACCGCTCTCTAACTCTGGCCAATTTCCTGAGACATCCCCACGACTACTCTGCGTTTTCCGCGGAAGGGGTTCCGGCCGTGCGCCGTTAGCATGTTGTCTATTAGCAGTACGTCGCCAGCGCACCAGGAAAAGACCACCGACTGCTCTTCATAGACTTTTGAGATCTCGTTCACCATTTCCGGTTCGATCGCGCTGCCGTCTGCGAAATAGACGTTGCGTGGCAGGTCCTCTTCCGCAAAAGTTGACAGCAAATAATCGCGCGTTTCGACTGGCAAACGAGAGACATGAAAAAGATGCGCCTGATTGAACCAGACCATTTCACCCGTTTGCGGGTGTTGCGCTGATACCTGGCAGCGCTGGCGGGTGCGCAGTTGATCTTTGCCAATCCATTCAAACTCGATTTTCTTCCTGCGGCAGTAATCTTCGACTGCCGCACGGCTAGTCGTTTGAAATACGTCTTGCCATGAAAGGTCGAGCCCGGTGCCGTAATTACGCACGTACATCAATCCCCTGCGCTCGAAACACTCTCTGATCTCGCTCGGGATGCGCCAATAAATTTTCCGACTGTCAGCGATCGGCGTTTCGCCACCATCATCGGCAACCTGCATTGAAAAGAACCAAAGCTTCATGGGCCAACTGCGAGAATAGGCGTGCTCGTTGTGCAGAGGGATGGATTGGTGGGCGGGATATTCGGTTGAGGTATAGATACGCCCGCTGACCAGGGTTCGCGGAGTCGATCGATAAGAGTAGTCAAGAAGCTTTCCGGAAACTGTTTCAATCAGTTGTTCGAATTGTTCTGCTGCTGCCAGATCAAAGTCGCGGAAAAGTACGCCGCCGTCTTGCAACAAACGTTCTTCGAGGAATTCGCGGTTATGTCCGGCCCAGTCAATGAGCTCGACTCCCGTGGTCGCCGGCCTGATGACCAGCGGGAGGCAGCAGCCCGACTGCAAGTAATCCGTTCGCACTAACTCGCCCGCAGGCACCGCGAGTTTGGTTGAAGTGGGTGCAATGGCTTTGGCAGTAACTCGATTGATTTGAAAGTTATTCACTGGTTTCCAAGGTTCTCGCAATCAGTTTGGAACCGCAGCCCGGGGCCCAGATCTACTTGGCGAAGCCCCTCCAGTCTCGCAATAAACACACTTTGATTCCTAGTTAGAAGGAAAGTCGCAAAGCGCACCTGATGCCAGAAATGTGAGGGTTAAGTCGAGTCAGGAGTGGGTCTTGCAGTGAGTCGGTATTTCGTTGTGGCCATCAGGTTTCAACGTTGCGCGTTGTTAGTGGCTCAAGCTTCAAGATTGCCCTTAGGTGCGCGATGGGAATATCTTCACGGCGCGGCTTCAGGTAGGCCCAAACTCCCAAGTCTCTTTTCCGAACCAACCAGAACGCGGCAATAAGCATTGTGATTCCGTAGCCCAACAGGGAGGCCACCGCCGCCCCAACGATTCCCAGCCGCGGCAACAGCAGAAGCAATGAAATTACAGTAACCACTGCTGAAGCCACGCGCGCACTGGTGCTGAGCCCGGGATGTCCGAAGCCCCTGAGGCCGCTAATCAAGATGCCGCTGGCGCTTAGCACAACCGAAGCAAGAAGCAGGATGCGCATCGTCGCTGTTGCCGCCAGAAAACTTTCTCCGTAGACAAACCGCAACACGAACGGCGCCGAGATCCAGAGAGGAACGAGCAGCAACAGGTGAGTGTATAACGTCAGCCGCAAGCTCCTGCCAAGCAGTCGTTCAGCACGATCGGCATGCGAGGCTGCAACCTCTGGCATCAGCGCATCGGCAATCGAGCTCGCCATGATCGCTGTGATCTCCGAGAGTCGCACGGCAACGAAGTAAAGCCCGATGGCTGCGCTCGAAGCCATGCCGCCGAGCAGCAGTTGGTCTAGACGAAGCGTGGTAAAGTCTGCCACTACGCCAGGATAGTCGCGTACGCCATAATTAAGAGCTTCTTTCCACTGGCGCCAACTTGGCTGCCAGTGCGGTTTCAATTCCCGCAGCACGGCGAATAAGGAAATAAACATGGCGCCGAATTGTGCCAGGATCAAGATTAGCGCGGCACTCTCAACACTGAACCTGCCATAAATCCAGAGCAGGAAATAACCAGCTGCCTGCACGACAAAAAACATCAGCCGTGCTGCTCCGGCCCAGCCAAACCGGCGTGCACCCTCGAGCAATCCAATCATTAAGAACTGAACCAGCGCCGCGGGAATGTTCACGAGATAGACCCGAACCAGCCGCATTGTTTCGGGACTGCGTTCGCCGACCAGATGCGGAATGATTAGTTCAGATAGCAGCAGGGTTACCGGACCGGCAACCGCCGCGAAGAGAATCGCATTTGAGAACAGGGTGGAGAGGCACAGAGGATCCCTGGCAACCCAGTAGCGATGCGCCTGATCCAGGCCGAAAGTCATCAACAGAGCGCAGACAGGCGGCCATAGCGTAACCACCAGCAAATCGCCGCGTCCGGCCGGTCCCAGTGCCCAGGCGCTTAAC
>Ga0137376_10001552_pt1 | contig 12931 bp, 11 predicted proteins | sample SagtaG_23_FD_104814 | JGI IMG/M metagenome (GOLD analysis project Ga0137376, IMG submission 104814) | Vadose zone soil microbial communities from Sagehorn Ranch, Mendocino, California, USA - Sage2_L_20_16 metaG | ecosystem: Environmental > Terrestrial > Soil > Vadose zone | place: USA...
ACTCGCGTCCCCGCCGATCAGCGATGATTCCACCCCACACGCACCCGACTCCACCAATAGCGATGGCACAAAACGCAACGAGCGCCGCGAGCGAGTCGCGAGCCTTGCCAGCAGGCATTCCCATCGCTGCCGCGCTGTAGGCAACGAAAGTTGGGATCCACGTCCACGCGCTGTAGAGCTCGAACATGTGACCCAAGTAGCCACCCGTCGCGAGCCGCCAACGACGCTCTCGCACGACGATCGCGACGAGCCCCCACGAGAATGGACGCGGCGGGAATGGGAACGGCCCTTCGCGATAGAACAGAAGGACAAGCAGCGCGGCGATGAACGCGGCGATGCTCGCCGAGAGCACAACCGGTACCGTCCCCGCTCCGGGCACAGCATGAATGAGGTATGGCCCAGCCTTTCCAACGGTGAGCGCGCCGACGACCGTGCCGACGGCCAGTCCGCGACGTGCTCGAAACCATGTTGAGATCATCTTCATGGCCGGCGGATACACGCCAGCCAAGGCGAAACCTGTCAACAATCGACAGGCGAGCAGCCCTCGATAGCTTGGTGTGATGAGGACTGTCGCGTTTGCAACCGACCCGAGTATCGCTGACAGAGCGAAGAGGCGGCGCGCTGGAACAATGTCCGCAAGATTCAGAAACGCTGAGACAGCCGTGCCGAGAACAAACCCGAGTTGGACGATCGCGGTAATCCAACCGACCGCGGAAGAGCTCAGCTGCCAACGCGCACCAAGTTGGGACGACACGGCACTCGCAGCAAACCAGAGTGACATTCCAAGAAGCTCTGCGCAGGCGAGGAGAGTGAGCATGCGCCATCGGCGCGGATCGGTATCCTCGACTGCGGTCACTGGCGACGGCACAATCGCGGTCGGCGCCGGAGTGGAGAAGCTCATCGCGGAAATCCTAATAGATCGCCGCGCCACCGGCGATCAGGCCTTCCGCGAACTCGATGCGTCGTGAACAGCACTGATTCCGCGGGACGTCAGCGGTGAGCGCCCGACGGTCTCAGCGGCTTCCCGAGCCCGTCCTGCGAGCCCTCTTCGTGCTTGGCAGCGTGGCCTTCGGCATTCCACTCCTCCTCGCCGCTCTCGGATTCGACGCCGGCCCCGCCATGATCGCGCTTTGGCGAGGCTCATTCGGCTCTTATGACGCAATAACATCCGGAACGCTCGTTCGCGCGACGCCAGTGATGCTCACCGGACTCTCGGTAGCGATTGCCTTTCGCGCTGGAGTATTCAACATCGGCGCCGAAGGGCAGTTTCTCGCGGGCGCCGCGGCAGTGACGTCGCTTTCCATGTTGCCCGTTCTCGGCGCGAGCTACGCGAGCTCGCCAGTCGCTCTCGTCGCGGGCGCGATCGCGGGCGGGGCGTGGGCGGCAATCGCCGCCCTACTGCGTGCAAGGTTTCGTGTGCTTGAAGTGATCAGTACAATCTTGCTCAACTTCATCGCGCTGTATCTCGTTGGATACCTCGTCCGCGGCCCTCTTCAGGAGCCGCTGCACATCTATCCACAGTCGAAGACCATCGCTGTTGCCGCTCGGCTGTCGCGTCTTCTGCCCTCGTCACGGCTTCATGCCGGGTTTCTGATCGCGGTTGCGGCAGCCCTCGCAGCGTGGTGGATTCTCAAATTCACCGCTGCGGGTTTCCGACTGCGGGCTGTCGGTGCCAATGCCGATGCGTCCCGGAGCGCAGGCATGATCGACGTTTCACGCACGACGACGCAGGCGTTTGTCGTTAGCGGCGCGCTCGCGGGACTCGCCGGCGCGATTGAGCTTACCGGCGTGACATTCGCCTTGTACGAAAACATTTCACCGGGCTATGGCTATACCGGCATCGCCGTCGCATTGCTCGCGCGGTTGGATCCATTGGGCGTAATCGCGAGCAGCCTGGTGTTCGGCGGGCTCGAAGCGGGAGCAACGGCGATGCAGCGCGACGCCGGCGTTCCGTCCGTCGTTGTCTCGGTGATCGAGGCGATCATCGTCCTCGGATTGATCGTCGCCTGGCCGCAGGCGAGGCGAATGTCCATCCGGCGCGGCCAGCAGTTGCCGACGTCAGAACCAGCAGAGACATGACGGCTTCAGTCGAGGGTGCGACACTCGCGGCGGCCTTTTTGGAGGGAACGATCCGAACCGCGACACCGCTTTTGTTCGCTGCGAGTGGAGAATTGATCATCGAGCGAGCGGGTCTCATGAACATCGGGCTCGAGGGCGTCATTCTCGGCGGCGCGTTCGGAGCGTTTCTCGGCGCGACTCATGGAGGAACGGCCTTCGGTTACTCGACGGCCGTGTTATCGGGGGTCCTCGTTATGCTCCTGTTTGCGGCGTGCACGTTAGGCCTGGGCGCGGATCAGATCATCACCGGCACGGCGCTGACACTCTTCGCGCTCGGTACGACTGGTACTCTCTATCGCGCGTTGTACGGCGGTGGCGGTGCCGCTGTCTCGATTTCGACGAGCGCCGCCGTGGCGATTCCGGTGCTTTCGCGCGTTCCGGTGTTAGGCACGGCGCTCTTTGCGCAGCCTGTGATGACGTATTTCGCGTACATGCTGATTCCCGCGCTGTGGTGGTGGTTCATGCGGACGCATGCCGGGCTCGCTCTGCGCGCGATCGGTGAGCGTCCCGTCGCCGCTCTCGCAGCGGGCGTTCCGGTGCGAGGCTATCGTTTGGCGGCGACGTTGGTCGCAGGGGCATTGGGTGGCGTGGCCGGAGGCGTGCTCGTCCTCGCGCAAGCTGGGACGTTCGTTGAGAACATGTCAGCGGGACGGGGCTTCATCGCCATTGCCATCGTCGTTCTGGGCCGCTGGCATCCGCTCGGCGTCGCCCTCGCCACACTGCTCTTCAGCGCGACGACCTCACTGCAGTACCTCGCTCAGGCGATGGGAGTGAATTTGCCGTACCAGCTCGTGCTGGCGCTGCCATACGTGCTCACGCTCGCGGCGCTCGCCGGCATCGGCGGGCGGGTCGTGCCGCCGGCCGCGCTGGCGCGAGTCGACTAGCGCAATTTTACTTGCAGCGTCCGCGCGGACTGTGCCACTTCTCGCGCCATCGCCCCGCTGGGTCGCGCTGAACGATGGCGTAAGCCATGCCGTCGCCATAGTCACGGCCGAGCACGAGCATCGGTTGCGCATCAGGTGTTTGGCGAACGAGAGCAAGGACATCGCGACTCTCTACCGTCTCTTCGGCGCCCTGCGAGCGGTCGTGGTATGCGAGATTGAAGCGTTCATCACGACGATTGCTATCGCGCTCGGCAATGACGAGCGTTCGCTCCTCGAGCGGACGCGCTTCCTGGTTTATGTGCCTAACGAGGTTCGCGACCACGCCTTCGACGCCCGGTCCGGCGCGAAAGCGCCACAAGGACGTGACGGTGAAGGGCAGTCCGGCGAAGTGGTCGCCCCCGCTGGCGGGTAGCGACGACGCGAGACGCGTCATGTCGGCGGCGAGACGCGCCGAGTCGACGCGGCTCAGACTCTCGATAGAGTCCATGCGCACCGGTTGCACCGTGGTGCCCACGAAGCCAACGGTCCACATCGCAAGTGCTCTGCCCGATCGACCACTGCTAATGCGCCAGCTCGGCCAGCCCGTGCACTCCGCGTCATCTTCCCGTTTGGTAGTGCGGACCTCGTCGAGGATTCCGATCTGCACCGAGTCGCCGCGACCGATTAGGACTGCCGGCGTCGATCGAATCGTGATCGCTTCCTTCTCGCTGACGGTGTCGGCTCGCGACGAATCGCCGATTACGACGGTCGCGACTTCTGGCGCGGTGCCGCTAATGAGCAGCACCGGACCGAGTCGATTGTCCCACGTCGTGGCAGATGCCGCGCCGGAGGGACCAATGGCGGCTGGCCGAAGCGGCACCGACGAATCAATCGCCGGCGTACTTCGCCGCTGCTCGCAGCCGCTGGCTACCAGGGTCACGGCTAGTGCGATCGGGGCGTGCCGCTGAATGAGCCACGCGCGCGCGTTTGGGAACTGAACAGACATCTGGACGGGCAACATGCTCATGCGGCGGAAGTGTGGCATCGGTCGTAATTTGGACCCGTCAGTGGACGCGTCAATGAGACGCCACCGGCAGACCCTACGTCACCCGACGTATCCCACAGCTTAAGCGATCTCGCTAAGGTCCTTGGAACATCACAGGCCCTAAGGAATCCACATGGCGCATCCACAGCACATCACGCCCGCCCTGCTCCCCGACGGCGAGATTCGGCCGGTCGTGCGTGCGCCAGGGACCGAGCGATGGAGCTGGGCGCTGTACGATTTCGCCAATACGATTTTTTCGATGAACATCGCCACGCTCTACTTCTCTGTATGGATCGTGGCTGATCTCGGCTCGACGGATCTCGTATATGCCGTCGCGAACGCGGCGGCGTCGGTTCTCATGGTCGTCGCGATACCCGTTCTCGGCGCGATCTCCGATGCGCGGCGTAAACGAAAACCGTGGGTCGTCGGATTCACTCTTGCGTCGTGTATCGGCTGCGTCGCCATTGGCGTGCTTGGTCAAAGGACCTTACCGCTAGTCGGTGAAGGGGTCGTGCATCCGGCGATCGTTCCAGCGGACTGGCACGCACCCATCGGCATGCTATTGCCCGTTCTCGTCGCGTTCGCACTCGCCAACTTCGCGTACCAGGCAGCCCAGCCATTCTACAACGCGATGTTGCCCGAGCTTGTGCCCGTCGAGGAGCAGGGCCGGCTTTCTGGGCTCGGTGTGGCCGTCGGCTACGTCGGTTCGATTGTCGGCGTCGCAATGGTAGTGCCGTTTTTCATGGGCGCGCTGCCGATGATTGGAAAGTTGAGCGCCGGCGTGACCGGCACGCTCCACACAATCATACCATTCACGGCGAACGGTGGACGCGTATCTACCTTCGTGCCGACCGGCGTATTGTTTCTCATTTTCTCATTGCCGTTGTTCCTTTTCTACCGCGATCACAATCCCGCGCCACGCGGCAGTCCGGTCAACTGGCGGAAGGCGTTTCGAGACGTCTCGGAGACGATTACGGCTGCACGGCGCCATCCTGGCGCTTTGCGCTTCATCATTACCTCGCTCGTCTATCAAGACGCGATCGGCACGATCGTGACGTTCATGACGCTGTATGCCGTTCGCGCCGTACACTTCGAGAAGGGTCAGGAAGTGAATCTGTTCATGGTCCTCACGATACCCGCGATTTTCGGCAGCTATTTCTATGGGCACCTCGTGGATCGCATCGGTGCGAAGCGATCACTCACGATCACGCTGTGGATCTGGGTGGCGGTGTTAGGCTGCATGATGGCGGTGACGACGAAGTCAGCGTTCTGGCTCGTCGGCCTCGCCATAGGCCTCAACTTTGGCGGCGTGAACGCGATCGAGCGTCCATTGCTGCTGTCATTGATTCCTGACGTCGAGGCGGGTCGCTATTTCAGCCTGATGCTTCTCTCTGCTCGCGTTGCCGCCGTCATCGGCCCATTGCTCTGGGGTCTTACGACATTGGCGCTCGAAGGGCCTCTCGGAACGAGTATCGCCTACCGTACGGCGGTGCTCGTTGTCGCCGTCATGTTCGTGATCTCGATCTTGATCCTCCGCGGCGTTCCGGATCGCCGCCCGCAGCAACTGCGAGCCGCGTAATGTTGTACGCTTTGTTGCGGTCAGTTGCCGGAGTTGCGTTGCGCTGGTTCTACCGGCGCATCGACATCGAAGGAATGGACCACCTGCCGCGTAACGCGCCGCTCCTCATCGTGGTCAATCATCCGAACGCGCTAGTGGATGCGCTGCTCGTCGGTTGGGTGATGCCGCGTCGGATCGTGCTCACGGCAAAAGCGACCCTGTTCGAGAACGCGGCGCTCGCGCGGTTGCTGACATGGATTGGCGTGGTGCCGCTCCTTCGCTCGAGCGACGCTCGCGTTACGCAAGGAACTTCGAGCATCGATCCGCGACGCAACGTGCGCGCGTTCGGCGCCCTCGGGGCCGTTTTGCGTCGCGGCGGTGCGGTGGTGATCTTTCCAGAGGGCATAACTCACGACAATCCGTCCTTGGCGCCGCTGCGCACCGGCGCCGCACGTATCGCCCTCGAAGCGCGCGACGAAGGAAATGTGCGCGGCCTGCACGTTGTGCCAATTGGGCTGACGTTCGAGCGCAAGGACGCACCGCGAACACGCGTCCTCGTTCAAGTTGGGAGCTCGATAGCACTCGATCGTTGGAGAACGACCGGCGATTCGGCGGTGGCTTCGCTGACCGAGGAGATCGACGCGCGCTTGCGTTCGGTTACGCTGAACTTCGACAGCGTGGATGATGCCGCTCGTGCCGCGGCGCTCTCGTCGGTCTTTGCGGCATTTCCGCGAGACGAGCCGGAGCCGATTGCGACGTCTCGGTCGCTCCGCGTCGAAGTCTCGCTTGCTCGCCGGCTCGAAGAGGCGCGACGAGCGCTCACGCGCGGCACGGACGAGGTCTTGCGTGCACGAGCTGATGCGTTGTTGAGTGACCTCGTAACGTTCGAGGAGCGGCTGGCACGTCATTCGGTGTCCCTCGATGACTTGAGCATCTCGGCCGACTCGCGACACGCCGCGCCGTTCGTGCTGCGTGAAAGCTGGATCATCGCACTGGGCGGCCCGATCGCCCTCTGGGGCGCGCTGAATCATTGGCTGCCGTTCAATGCGGCGAGATTCATCGCGCGACGATCAGTCGAAAGCGCCGCGGATCCTGCCATGCGTACGATCGTCGCCGGAGCGGCGCTCGTGCTTGTGTTTTATGGGGCGCAAGGCGCGGTCGTCGCGCTCTTGGCCGGTTGGGTGGCCGCGCTGTTCTACGTCGTGAGTCTTCCACTCGCGGCCGACGTGAATTTCCTGTTGAGGGAACGGCTTAGCCGCGCAATCCACCGGGCACGGACGTATTTGCTGTTTCGCCGGCGACCGAAGCTTCAGGTACAGCTTCGGAGCGAGTTGCAGCGCCTTCGGTTCGAAGCAGTGGAGATCGAGCGTCAGCTTCGCGGCACGGATGTCACCGAGGCGACCGCCTGATCCGCTGCGGATCAGTATCGCTTCGTCGGTAGTGGCAAGACTGGCCCGCCCAGGTCCCAGTGCCACGCATCTTTTCTCTCGCCGGTACGCGGATCTTTGAGCGGCTTGAACTGGAGCCGCTGCAGGGGAAGCCCGACTTGGCGACCGTAGGCAAGCAGCAACTCTCGATTGGTCGAGACGAGATGGGCCATCCGCCGTCCCTTCCAAACGTGACGGTGCAGCCAAAGGCCACCGGACATCGCGTAGATCATTCCTTCCCGGCGTGATCGGAATTCTCGAAACGATACCGCCGCCGGTTGCTCCGGCGCAGGACTCGTCAGCGACACCTAACGAGTGACAACGATGCTTCGGCGGACGTGCCTGGCGCCGCCGAGCTCAGTTGCAGGCGATCTCGCCTTCGACGGTCGCTGGCGCTACGGCGCCGATCGAACCGTAAAACAACGCGCAGGTGTGCGGCCAGGAGCTCGGGTGATACGCCGTCGCCGACCAACCACTTGCCGTGGCGTTCACCACGGTCAAAATCACGCCGTGAGAGTAGACGGCTTTGAGAGAGTCGAGATCGGTCGAGTACGTGCGATGCTCGTAGAAGAAGGATTCTTCGGCCGTCGAGAGATTCTTCAAGTCGCTTTTCACGGAGGCGAGATACGCCTTGCCCTTCGTCGACTGAAACTTCGGGATCGCCATCGCGGCAAGAATGCCGATGACGACCACGACGATCAGTAGCTCGACGAGCGTAAATCCCGACCGGCGATGGGCGCGAGGCATAGGCGAGAGGGCGAAGTATCCGGCTGGCAAGAGGGGGGCTGGCTGTCGTACCACAAAGGGCAACGACAGGACCGTCTTCCTGAATACGCGTTAACCCCTTGTCGCGTAAAATGATCGGATCGTGCGTCGCAAACGAGCGCAGCGCTTCCGACACGAGTAATTGCGACTTACGCCGCAGTATGCAAGAGTCGACGACGATGATCTGCATCACAAGATCCGATCACACCAGTAGTTAGCTCAATTTTGTCTCGAGCCAGTTCGAGCCCTCGCCGAGGTCGACAACCAGCGGCACCGAAAGTTGCGCGGCGTGCTCCATCTCGTGCTTCACGAGCGCCATCAATTCATCTTGTTCGGGACCGGGGACCTCGAAGACCAGCTCGTCGTGAACCTGAAGCAGCATGCGACTGCTCAGTTCACGGGCACGAAGCGCGGCGACAATGCGGATCATCGCGATCTTGATGAGATCCGCGGCGGATCCTTGAATTGGCGAGTTCGCCGCGGTTCGTTCGCCGAACGCACGGATGTTGAAGTTTCGATCGCGCAACTCCGGGATATAGCGCCGACGCCCGAAGATGGTCTGTACGTAGCCGTGCTCGCGCGCGAACTGCACCATCGAATCCAAATACTGACGCACGCGACTGAAGCGCTCGAAGTAACGATCGATAAATGCTCGTGCCTCGGCGTGCGCGATCTTGAGTTGCCGGGAGAGCGCGTGCGGCCCCTGTCCGTAAATCGTCGCGAAGTTGATCGTCTTGGCGCGCGCTCTCATCTCCGAGGTGACGGTGTCGACCGCGACGTCAAAGATGAGCGCGGCCGTCTGCCGATGAATGTCACCGCCGGTCCGGAAGGCCTGCACGAATGCCGGGTCATCCGAGAGATGCGCTAGTAGTCGAAGCTCGATTTGCGAGTAGTCGGCGGCAACGAGCTGCCACCCACGCCGAGGAATGAACCCACGGCGAATGTCCCTCCCGAGCTCTCGACGTATCGGGATGTTTTGCAAGTTTGGATCACTCGACGACAAGCGACCAGTCGCCGCGACCGTCTGACTGAAGGAGGTGTGGAGTCGGCCAGTGCGCGGGTTAACGTATGCCGGAAGTGCGTCGATGTACGTGCTTTCCAGTTTCGCCAACTCCCGGTATTCCATCAGCAAGACGGGCAACGCATGTCCCTCGTCGGCCAGCTGCTGTAGCACGCTCGCGTCTGTCGATGGGCCGGTCGACGTGCGCTTCAGCACCGGTAGGTGGAGTGTGTCGAAGAGGATTTCCCGCAGCTTGGGATTGGAGTTGATGTTGAACTCCTGGCCGGCCTCGGCGTAGATCTCTTGCTCGACGCGAAGCCGCTCGCGCTCGAATCGTTCCTTCAGTGTCCGGAACCATTCGATGTCGATTGCCACGCCCTGCCATTCCATCTCGGCGAGCACGCCGACGAGAGGCATCTCGACATCGCGAAACAAGCGCGCGAGCTGCAGCGATTCCAGCTGCGGCTCGAAGATGTCGCGCAACTGCCATGTAATGTCCGCGTCTTCACACGAGTAGTCGCGCGCACAGTCGACTGGGACCTGATCGTATGGGATGGCCTCTTTGCCGCGACCACACAACTCCGCCAGTGTCGTCATTGTACGGCCGAGGAACTCGAGAGCGAGTTGGTCGATGCCGTGGGAACGACGACCGGGGTCGAGCACGTAACTCGCAACCATTGTATCGAAGGCCAGGCCGCGCAGCTCGATGCCGGCTCCACGCAGGACGAGGAGGTCGAACTTGGCGTTCTGAAGGGTCTTCGATACGGTTTGATCCTCGAGGAGCGCACGCAATGGCGCCATGGCGGGATCAGAGATCGGCGGAAGATTGCGAACGCGTTCTCGTTCGGTGCGCGCAAGTGCTCGCGCCGCGATGCTCGAGGGTTCTGGGCGCGTCGCGGCCTTCTTGCGCGCCGGCCTCTTTCGTGGGCCGGCTTCGTCGTCGGCAGCGAGCTTCTCCTCCGCTCCGAGCTCGCCCGTCGCGTCGCCTAACGCCAACGTGCCTTGTGGCTCCTCCCACTCGCGGTGCGCGAACGACAGGTAGTACGCTTCACCAGGACCGACAGCGATAGCCATCCCGACCAAGGTCGCGCGGAGCGGATCGAGCTCGGTTGGAGAGCTCGCGTCGATGACCGCTTCGGTATCAAGGGCGATATGGAGTGCCTTACGAGCGCGGCGGACCGCCTTCTCCATCATGGCAACACTGTCTACCGTGACGTAGGTCGTCACCGGTCGCTCGACCGCCGCTTCGGTAGCCGGAGCGACGTCTTTCGCGAGCGTATGAAACTCGAGCTCGACGAACAATGAACGCAGCCGCTCCTTGTCCGGCTCGACGATTCGCATCCGGTCGAGATCGAGATCTACGTCGATGTCATCTCGAATCGTGACGAGTTTTTTGCTCAGCCGAGCGAGATCCGCCTGAGTTTGGAGGGCCTCGCGCGGCCGCTTTTTGGAGATCTCGTCAGCATGTGCGAGAATGTTGTCCAGTGGGCCGTAGGCGCTAACCAACTCTTGCGCCGTCTTCTCGCCGATGCCGCGCACACCTGGCACGTTGTCCGACGTGTCGCCAACGAGCGCGAGATAGTCGGTGACGAGCGACGGCGGCACACCGAGCCGCTCGCTTCCATTCTCGACGCCCACCCATTGCTCCTCGACGCTCGCCGGGCCTCCGCGGCCTGGATTCAGCAGCCATACGCCGGGCCGGACGAGTTGTTGAAAATCCTTGTCGCCCGAAACGACAATGACGTTCAGGCCGGTGGCGACTGCTTTCCCAGCCAGTGTGCCAATGACGTCGTCAGCTTCATATCCGCGTACGGTGATGATCGGGACGTGGTAAGCATCGAGAAGTTGACAAATTCGCTCCATCCCGCGATCAAAGTCCGATTGCAGCTCATCGGTAAGCTTTTCGCGCGTCGCTTTGTAGCCGGCGTACGTCTCGTGGCGGAATGAGAGCCCCGAATCGTGCACCCAGCCAAGATATTCCGGCTTGTGCGCGCTGAGCAGGCGGTTTAGAAAGTTTACAATTCCCCATGCCGCCGATGTGTTCTCGCCGTGACTCGTCGTGAGTGGACGCGATATCAACGCAAAGAAAGCGCGATAGATGAGCGCGTACCCATCGACGAGAAAGAGTCGCGGCGCGGCGGGGAGAGTGACGGTGGTGGATTCGAGAGTGGAAGGGGCGGACACAGGCGACGAATGAGAGAGTCGATGCGCAGACGCCGACGGCGCAACACGCGCCGCGAGTCTCGTGCTTGGAAGCTAATCCTGAGACGTTGCACTCCAGAAAGCAGCACCGCCCGCCGATGTACTCGGCGGGCGGTAGCAGGAACCGCCTCGGAGGGGAGCGGAGGATTTTTAGACGCGAGTTACATTCGCGGCGTGCAGCCCTTTGTCTCCGGTCCGGATCTCGAACTCGACTTCTTGGCCCTCGGCAAGCGTCTTGAATCCGTCCATCTGAATTGCGGAGAAGTGGACGAACACGTCTTCGCCGCCCTCTTGTTCAATGAAGCCGTAACCTTTCGCATCATTGAACCATTTCACCTTGCCTCTAGCCATTCGGGCTGCCTCCTACGAGGTGAATCGATCCTGCACTGCGTGGTGCCGGGCAAGTCCGGTCGACTTGCGCGCCCTATATAGGCCTGGGTGGTGGTTTTGTCAAGTCGTGTACTCGCTGCGGTTTAGGTTCGGTATTCTGACGCTGACGATCATGATTGCGCAAACTGGTTGCTGGAGAACGCGTCTTTCAGCGCAGCAGAGCCTCGTTCAAAGTTCGTCCAAATGGTGGCACGCGGTGATCAAGCACGCTGTCGAACCACGCGACCCATCCACACGTGCTCATGTGTCGCCAGCGTGAAACGCGAGGAACGTGCTGCGTCGCTTGCCACGCCTAGAGAGCGCCATTAGGTTCGCCGCGTGCCTCGCGAGAACCTCGTCGGCCAAGTCATCGCCGGCTACACCCTGCAGAACGAAGTCGGCGAAGGCGGTACGTCGGCGGTCTTTAAGGCCCAGCACGCCGCCCACGGAACTGTTGCCGTGAAGGTGTTGCGCGAGAAGCTGCGCCAAGACCGCACCGCGGTCGCCCGGTTTCTTCGTGAAGCGCGTTACGGCGAGCGCGTTGAACACCCGAACGTCGTGCGGACAATCGAGATCGGCGAAGCAGGCCCCGGGATGCACTTTCTCGCCATCGAGTGGGCGGACGGCGAGTTGCTAGAGAAATACGCGAAGCATCAGGGGCCGCTATCGTCAGACGAGGTCGCGGCCATCGTGACGCAAATCGCCGATGCGGTCCAGGCCGCGCATGCCGTCGGCATCGTTCATCGCGATCTCAAGCCGGAAAATGTCATGTACAATCCGGCGACGCGGCAAGTGAAGCTCCTCGATTTCGGCATCGCTACCGACACCGACATTGCACCAGAGGAACGACTGACGAGAGCAGGGTTCTTCGTTGGCACGCTGATGTACGTCGCACCTGAGGCACTTTCCGGTGAGCTCGTTGGGCCCGAAGCGGATCAGTACAGTCTCGCAACGATTGCGTACTTTCTACTCACCGGATGTTTGCCGTTCACGGCGAAGACGCCGAGAGAGATGTTTTCGCAGCTGCTTTCGCAGCCGGCGATTCCGCTGAATCAGGCGCGCCCCGGACTGCGATTCTCGGCTGCGGTGGAGTCAGTAGTGATGCGGGCGTTGAGCAAGGATCCCGGCAAGCGCTATCCCGACTCTGTTGCATTCGCCACAGAACTCACCAAGGCGCTAGCTAGCCCGTACGAGGACGAGGACGAGGAAGGAATCCTCGCGCGAGTGAAATCACTCTTCAGGAAGAAGTAGGTCGCGCGACCGCCGCCGTCAGACGGCGGCTTGCTGCGGTGTCGTCGTGGCTTCGGTCGACTCTGACTGCATATCGGCGGGGCTCACGGGAAGCCAGATCGTAAAGGTCGATCCCTTGCCGGGTTGACTCTCGATAGAGATTTCGCCGCCGAGAAGTCGCGAGAGGCGTCTGGAGATGGCGAGGCCGAGACCAGTGCCGCGCTCCATGGAATCGCCGCGGGACGACTCGAAGTGCACGCGGAAACCATCGTCCTGCGGCCATTCGTGCTGAACGTCGTGAGTGAGCTCGAACCACTGATCAACGAACGCGGACTCAATCTGTCAATCGCCGTC
>Ga0137376_10001553_pt1 | contig 12931 bp, 7 predicted proteins | sample SagtaG_23_FD_104814 | JGI IMG/M metagenome (GOLD analysis project Ga0137376, IMG submission 104814) | Vadose zone soil microbial communities from Sagehorn Ranch, Mendocino, California, USA - Sage2_L_20_16 metaG | ecosystem: Environmental > Terrestrial > Soil > Vadose zone | place: USA...
TGGGCATGCCGCGCGCATTGTCGCGGCGGTCGAAGGAGAGATCCTCGCGCGGACTTCCGGTCCGATACGCGAAGTGGGCGTCGCTCCATACCAGCCGTCCCGCCAGACGCTTGGCATAGGGATCGAGCAGGAGCTTGTTGGGGTTGAAGCGGTGGCCGTGCTCAGGTTCGTAGGGCCCATGAACGCGATAACCGTAAAGCTGGCCCGGCGAAACGTCGTTCAGATAGCCGTGCCAGATGTCCTCGGTGCGCTCGGGCAATTCGACACGTTCGAGCTCGCGGCGGCCCTGGTTGTCGAACAGGCAAAGCTCGACCTTCTGCGCATGGGCCGAAAACAGCGCAAAATTGGTACCGCGGCCGTCCCAGTTTGCACCGAGGCGCGCGAAGGTTCCAGCGGTGACGCGCATGCGTTAGCTTTCTGGAAGCAGAAATATGGCGGCCAATGGCGGGATCGTCAGATTGAGTTCGGGCCCGGCGCCCTGCACCGTGTTGACTTCGCCGACGTTGCCGACATTGCTGCCGCTGTAATGCGCGGAATCCGAATTGAAAACCTCCCGCCATCGGCCGGCATAGGGCACGCGGACGCGGTAGTTGTAATAGACGTTCGGCGAGAAATTGACGACGACCACGCAACGCTCATGCGGATTTGAGCCTTTGCGCATCCAGGCAAATACGTTGCTGCCGGCGTCTTCCGTGATGATCCATTCGAAGCCGGCCGGGTCGCAATCCAGTTCGTGCAGCGCGGGGAGCGCGCGGTAGAGGTGGTTGAGGTCGCGGATCAGCGACTGCACGCCGGCATGCCTTGGCTGCCCGAGCAGGTCCCAGTCCAGGGAGCGGTCGTGATTCCATTCGCGTTCTTGGCCGAACTCGCAGCCCATGAACAACAGCTTCTTGCCGGGATGTGCGAACATGAAGCTGTAATAGGCGCGCAGGTTGGCGAAGCGCTGCCAGTGGTCGCCGGGCATCCGGCCCAGGATCGAACGTTTGCCGTGGACGACCTCGTCATGCGACAGCGGCAGGATGAAATTTTCGGAGAAGGCGTAGTGGAGGCCGAACAGCATGTCGCCGTGGTGGAATTTGCGATGGATCGGATCCTTGCTGATGTATTTCAGCGTGTCGTGCATCCAGCCCATATTCCATTTGTAGCCGAAGCCTAACCCGCCAAGTTCGACCGGGCGCGACACCTGCGGCCAGGAGGTGGATTCCTCGGCGGCCGTGGTGGCCTGTGGAAAGCGGCCGAACAGTTCGGTGTTGGAGCGGCGCAGGAAATTGATCGCCTCGAGATTTTCCCGGCCGCCATGCTTGTTCGGGACCCAGCCGCCCGATGGGCGGCTGTAGTCGAGATAAAGCATCGAGGCGACCGCATCGACGCGCAAGCCGTCGATGGCATAGCGCTCCAGCCAGAACAGCGCGTTCGCGACCAGGAAGTTGGTGACTTCCGTGCGGCCGTAATTGTAGATCAGCGTGCCCCAGTCGAGATGGCGCCCCTGCTTCGGATTGGCATGTTCGTAAAGCGCGGTGCCGTCGAACTGGCCGAGCCCATGCGGGTCGTCGGGAAAATGCCCGGGCACCCAATCCAAGAGCACGCCCAATCCTTCGCGATGACAGGCGTCGACCAGGGCGGAAAAATCTTCGGGCGATCCGAAGCGGCTGGTCGGAGCATAGAGCCCGGTCGGCTGATAGCCCCACGAGCCGTCGAATGGGTGCTCGCTCACGGGCAGGAACTCGACGTGGGTAAAGCCCATATCGCGTGCGTAGGCGGGAAGCTGCTCGGCGAGATCGCGATAGGTCAGCCACTCATTGTTGCCCTTGCGCCGCCACGAGCCGAGATGGACCTCGTAGATCGACATTGGCGCGCTAAGCGCGTTGATGCCAGAAGGCGCTGGGCGCGGGCGAGGCAGCTTGGTCTCGTCGAACACGATGGAGGCCGTCTTCGGACGCATCTCGGCAAAAAAGGCCAAGGGGTCGGACTTCAGCGGCAAATGCTGGCCTCGCGGACCGATCATGTCGAATTTGTAGTGGTCGCCCGGCCTGGCGCGCGGGACGAACAATTCCCAATAGCCCACGCCGCGCCGGCGCATCGGATGGCGCCGCGCATCCCAGAGATTGAAATCACCGACCACGCTGACCCGCCGCGCATTCGGCGCGAATACCACGAAGGCGACGCCGTCCACGCCGTCCAACGTCATCGGATGCGCGCCCAGCTTGTCAAAAAGCCGCTGGTCGGTGCCTTCGCCCAGAAGGTACAGGTCAAAGTCACTCAGCACAGGTGGAAAGCGGTATGGGTCGTCCAGATCGACGACGTTCTCCCCATATTGCGCGCGCAACTGGTAGCGCCGCGAGCCATTCGGCAGCGCGCCGGCAAAGAGGCCGGCATCATGGATGCGCGACAGCGAGGCGACGTCGCCATGCTCGCCGATCGCCTCGACCTTCGATGCGTCCGGCAGGAAGGCGCGCACCACCGTCTTGTCGCCTTCAGTGTGGAGGCCGAGATAGTGAAAAGGATCGGAGTGGCGACCCTCGACGATTGCATAGGCCTCGGCGCTCAGTTTGGTCATAAGGTCTCACTCATAAGGTCTCACTCACAAGGTTTCACTTGCAGGCCCGGACAGGATTCGAAGCAGGGCGGTCAAAGGAATGCGCAGCCATTCAGGCCGGTGGGCCAGCTCATCTTCGATGTCGTAGAGCACCTTTTCCAGTAAAAAGAAATCGGTCATCGCGTCCGCGGCATGCGGATCGGCCGGCCAAAGGCGCGCGCTCCTCATGGTCTCGCGATAGCCGGCCATGAATGCCGTCGTCGCACGATTGCGCCACTCGACAAGCGCGGCGCCGAGCCTGCCTTGTTCGTCCGGCGCCATTCCTCGCGCGCGTTCCAGGGCGGCTCCCACCGAGTAGTCGATCGAATTGATCAGGCACGCCACATCGCGCGCCGCCGGCGCCTTGCGCCGCCGCTCGGCCAGCGTGAAGCGGGTGTCGCCGCCGAAGCCACTGATGTAGATATCGTCCTTGACGATCAGCATGTGCCCGAGGCGGAAATCGCCGTGCAGGCGGACATTCAATCCGCCGATATCCGGCGGCAGCAGCGCAGCCAAACGGTCCGCGAAAGTCTCGCGCTGAGCCAATACGCGATTAAGCAGCGGCCGATCGGATTCTCTGATCAGATCACGCTGTTGGCTTAGCGCGTCGAAGATACGCTCCGCCCGGGCCTCGATGTCGCTGATCCAGCCTCGCACGTCCTCAGGCCGCGTCGGCTCTGGTGCGAACTCGGTGAGATCTGAATGCGATGCCAGCGCGAGATGCATCTCGGCGGCGCGCCAACCGGCTTGCGACATGTAGCGCAAGTAGGGGGCCTGTTCCTCGCTCTCGCCGCCATGTTCTCTGGCCGCGAGCAGACGATGATCGTCGATAAAGCGGTCAAGATACGCCGAACTGACCGTCCAGCCGTCGCCCTGATTTTCGACCAGGGCATGAACGGTCGCGACCGCGTATCGCTTGCCGTCCTCGACGAATTCGACGCCGCCGAGCAACGCTGGCGCATTGGCGAAACCGACGACATCCGTCAGGAACCGGCCGACTTCGATCGCGGGATTTTCGCCCGCCTCCATCCTGCGGTAGACCTTGACGGTGTAGTCATTGTCCACCAGCGACGAACTGTTCGACCAATCGACCTCGGCGATCCGGATGCGCTCGGGCTGCCGGACCGGAACATCCTTGAATTTGCCAGTCGGCCTGAATTCGAGCCGCAGGCCGTTTTCCTCGACCGTCAGCGATTCCTTCAAATTGCGCAGCAACAGCCCAAGAAAGATATCCTCGGTCGCGACATCCAACAGCGTCCCTTCGCGGGCGCCTTGACGGACGGCTGCGAAGGCAATCGGGTTGTAGCGTTCGCGATCGAAGCGCACCCACTCGATCTGCATCGGCAGGTGATAGCGCGTGGTCTTGCCATGGTGCTTGGCCTCGAAGAAGGCCAGCCACGGCCGGTTGTCGCCGATGTCGCAGAACGGGATGGCTGACACCAGCGTCGGACGGATCGTCTCCGGCGAATGCTCCGGATACCAGCGGGTCCGCGCCAGGTGTCCCGGCAAGACGTCGCGTTCGAACACGCCGCGGGCGCGGGCGAGCGAGACCCAGGTCGAGCCGAGCGGCACCACCAGCGTTTCGAATTCGGGCGCGGCCGTCGGCGCGACCGGCTCCGAGGCATTCCGCTCCTGAAGCTGGAACCAGTAGAAGCCATACGGCGCGAGTGTGATCATGTAAGGCAATTCGCCGATCGCGGGGAAGCGCGAGCGGCCGAGCATTTCAAGGGGAATGCGGCCTTTCCAGGCGGAAAGATCGAGCTCGGTGGCTTGCGCCGAGCGCGAGAGGTTGGCGACGCAGAGAATGACCTCGTCGTTGTGCTGCCGGACATAGGTGAGCACGGCGCGATTGGCCGGGCGGATGAATGTCATGGTGCCGCGGCCGAAGGCGAGAGTCGATTTGCGCACCGAGATCAGCCGCTTGGTGGCGCTGAGCAGCGACGACAGGCTGCGCGACTGCGCCTCGACATTGACCGCCTCATAGCCATAGACAGGGTCCATGATCATCGGCGCATAGAGCTTGGCCGGGTCGGCGCGGGAGAAGCCGCCGTTACGGTCCGGCGTCCATTGCATCGGCGTGCGCACACCATTGCGGTCGCCGAGATAGATATTGTCGCCCATGCCGATTTCGTCGCCGTAATAGATGATCGGCGTGCCCGGAAACGACAGCAGAAGCGAGTTCATCAATTCGATCTTGCGCCGGTCGTTGTCCATCAAGGGCGCGAGACGCCGGCGAATGCCGACATTGATGCGGGCGCGCGGGTCGTTGGCATAGGTCGACCACAGATAATCGCGTTCGACATCGGTGACCATTTCCAAGGTCAATTCGTCATGGTTGCGCAAGAACAGCGCCCACTGGCAGTTGTTTGGGATATCCGGGGTCTGGCGCAGAATATCGGTGATGGGAAAGCGGTCTTCCTGTGCGATCGCCATGTAGATCCGCGGCATCAGCGGGAAGTGGTAGGCCATGTGGCATTCGTCGCCGTTGCCGAAATATTCCTGGACGTCCTCCGGCCACTGATTGGCTTCCGCGAGCAGCACCTTGCCCTTGGAGTACGCGTCGAGCTCGGCGCGCAGCTTCCTGATGATGGCGTGGGTTTCGGGAAGGTTCTCGTTGTTGGTGCCGTCGCGTTCGCACAAATAGGGGATTGCATCGAGCCGGAATCCGTCGACGCCGGCATCGAGCCACCGTTTCATCACCTGGATCAACGCGTTGACGACGCGCGGATTGTCGAAATTCAGATCCGGCTGATGCGAGAAGAAGCGGTGCCAGTAGAACTGGCCGGCTTCCGGATCCCAGGTCCAGTTCGACTTTTCGGTATCGGTGAAGATGATCCTTGTGCCCTGATATTTCTGGTCGGTATCGCTCCACACATACCAGTCGCGCGCGCTCGACCTTGGGTCGCTGCGGCGGGCGCGCTTGAACCAGTGGTGCTGGTCGGAAGTGTGGTTGATAACGAGTTCGGTGATGACGCGCAGGCCGCGCCTCTTGGCCTCTTGAATGAAGCGCTTGAAATCCTTCATGGTGCCGAAATCGGAATTGATCGCGCCGTAATCGGCGATGTCGTAGCCGTCATCGCGGCCGGGCGAAGGATAGAACGGCAGCAACCAGAGCGTGGTGACGCCGAGCTCCTGCAGATAGCCGAGTTTTTCGGTCAGCCCAGCGAAATCGCCGATGCCGTCATTGTTGCTGTCGGCAAAAGCCTTCACGTGAAGCTGATAGACGATGGCATCCTTGTACCAGAGCTCGTCGAGGTCGGTGACCGGCAGCTCGGTGGCATCGATAGATGACAATAGGTTCATGGCGCCCCCTCACGCCAGCTCAACTCGCGCCGGGCGAAATCGGCCCGACTCGCAGCAACACTGACAGGTGAAAAAGTATAATTAGCAGGCAAAACGGCGCCCAGCCACGGCGCTCGCGGCAGTTTGAATTGTTTTGTTCACGGTGATGCCATTGACATGGAATTAACGCCCCGATTCCTTAACGTGAAGGAACGTTCCGACCCTCTCATGGAAAGCCGCTCGCTGGCCATTGGTTCCCGACGGGAACGCCGGGCTGGCCAAACGGTTAGATAGGGTTATCCTGCCTTCGTATCCAGATAATTTCGCGACACCCCCCTTGTCGCGTGCAAACCGCGTGCCGAGCCGAATGGATATTTTCACCAAAGCCAAGGCCCTTGGAATCCTGACCGAATTTGTCGACGGGCAGGGTGTCACCCATGTCACGGACGAAAGGGCCCTGAAGATCATCGTCGATGCCTTCCCAGTCCGGCCGCCGTACCGGTTTGTTGGGGGCGCTATGGTCATTCGCGCGGGCCAGCCGGCACGGAGCGAACTTGCCGAAGCAGCCAAGTTGCCGGTGTGCTGGAAGATAGATGCGGGTCCAGATGCGAGCCAAGATGTGGATCTCGGCGTCATCAGGAAAGGCGAGACCGATGGTCGCACCATCCTCTGGCCCTCGGACTTGCCGGTCGGCACCTATCGGCTGCGACTGACCGACGCGTCCAGGGCAAGCGAGGAGGTGCCGTTCATCGTGGCGCCATCTCGCGCCTTCGGGGGCGATTTCGACCGCGGCTGGTTGCTGGCGGTGCAGCTCTACAGCATCCGCTCGGCGCGCAATTGGGGCATCGGCGATTTCACCGACCTTGAGAAGCTGATCGAGCTCGCAGGCCAGTTGGGCGCGGACGGAGTAGGCCTCAATCCGCTGCATGCGTTGTTCGACGATCGGCCCCGGGATTGCAGCCCTTATTCGCCGAACAGCCGGCTGTTTCTGAACGCGCTTTATGTCGACGTCGAGAAAATTCCGGAATACCGGCGGACGGCTGATCGTGGTGCCATCGCGCGTCTGCGACAGGCTTCCGCCGTCGACTATGCCGGCGTCGCCGAACAGAAGTGGCGCGCGTTGCGATCGGTCTTCGCGAAGTTCAGCGCCGATCCGGCGCCGGGGCGGCTTGAGGATCTCGAAAAATTCCGCGCCGAGCGCGGGGCACTGCTGCAACGTTTCGCCTGCTTCGAAATGCTGCGCCACAAGTTCGCCGGACCTTGGTGGGAGTGGCCGAAAGAATGGCGGCAGCCGACCGAGGCCAAATGCGCCGCGTTGCGCGAGGGACCCGACAAAAGCGAGATCGAATTCATCGAGTTCGTGCAATGGACCGCCGATCGGCAATTGCGTGCCTGCAAGCGGTTTGCAGACCGGCTCGGCATGAAGGTCGGCCTCTACCTCGACGTCGCCGTCGGCGTGCAGTCGGACGGCTTCGATGCCTGGAACGAGCAATCGGCGATTTCACGCCATCTCGGAGTCGGTGCGCCGCCGGATCCCCTGAACACGATGGGCCAGAGCTGGGGCTTGGCCGGCTTCAATGCCGCGGGTCTCGAAATGAAATCCTTCGGGCCGTTTCGCGAGATGCTCGCCGCGTCCATGCGCTACGCTGGCGCGATCCGGCTCGATCACGTGCTGGGCCTGAAGCGGCTTTATCTGGTGCCGCATGGTTTTTCCGCCAGGGATGGCGCCTATGTGCAGATGCCGTTCGACGCGCTATTGGCGGCGACCGCGCAGGAAAGCGTCGCGCACCGATGCGTGGTGATCGGCGAGGACCTCGGCACGGTGCCGCAAGGATTTCGCGAGCACATGGCCGATTGGGGCATCTGGTCGTACCAGGTGATGATGTTCGAGCGCGAGAATGACGGACGGTTCCGCAGTGTCGATCACTACATGCCCAACGCGTTGATTACCTTTAACACGCACGATCTTGCCACCTACGCGGGCTGGCGCTCGTTTGGCGATCTGAGGATGAAGCGCTCGCTCGGGATCGATCCCGGCGAAACCGACGATGTGCGCTGGCGTGCGCTCGGCATGCTGGACGACGTGCTGCGTCACCATTGCATCGACCGCAACGATCTCTATTCGGTGGCAGGCTTTCTGGCGCGCACCAGGTCCCGGTTGATGGCGATCTCGCTGGAGGACCTGCTCGGCGTGGTCGACCAGCCCAATATCCCCGGCACCATCGACGAACATCCGAACTGGCGGCAGCGGTTGCCGATTACGGTCGAGGGACTGGCCGCCGCCATCGACGTCGCCGCGCTCAAAGCCGCGACGCATGAGCGGGCGCGGGTCGCGAGCTGACACGGATTTGTTTTCGACGAGTGATGCTTTGCCTCTTGGAATCGAAGACTACGGCTTGATCGGCGACTGCGAGACCGCGGCGCTCGTCGGCCGTGACGGATCGATCGACTGGCTGTGCTGGCCCGCCTTCGACTCTGACGCTTGCTTTGTCGCCATCCTCGGCACCAGCGAGAACGGCCGCTGGCTGATCGCCCCCGAGGGTGAAGTCACGAGATCGTCGCGCCGCTATTGGGACAACACGCTGATCCTGGAGACGCGGTTTGAAACGGCAAGCGGTACCGTCGCGCTGATCGATTTCATGCCGCCGCGTGGCAAGGCATCCGACGTCGTTCGACTGGTCCGCGGCGTCAGCGGCCGGGTGCGAATGCGGATGGAACTGGTGATCCGCTTCGGCTTCGGGGCGGACATTCCCTGGGTGAAGCGGACCGAGGACCGCTCCGCGCTGCTGGCGATTTGTGGGCAGGACATGACGGTGCTGCGCACCCCGGTCGAAACCCGCGGCGAGAACATGACCACGGTCGCCGAATTTGCGGTCGCCGCCGGTGAGACGACGCCGTTCGTGCTCACTTACGGCCCATCGCATCTCGCTGTCCCCGAGGCGATCAATCCCGTGGTCGCGCTGCAGGAGACCGAGGATTTCTGGACCGAGTGGTGCAGCCGTTGCACCTATGAGGGCGAGTGTCGCGACCTCGTCTTGCGGTCGCTGATTACGCTGAAGGCGCTGACCTATGGACCGACCGGCGGCATCGTCGCCGCGCCGACCACGTCGCTGCCGGAAAAGCTCGGCGGCGCGAGAAACTGGGATTATCGCTTCTGCTGGCTGCGCGACGCGACCTTTACGCTGCTTGCGCTGATGAACTCCGGCTACACCGAGGAAGCTTCCGCCTGGCACGGTTGGTTGTTGCGCGCGGTGGCCGGCGCGCCGGCCAACATGCAGATCATGTACGGCATCATGGGCCAGCGGCGTCTGCTGGAATGGGAAGCAGGCTGGCTGCCCGGCTACGAGAACTCGTTGCCGGTGCGGCTCGGCAACGCCGCGCATGCGCAACTGCAGTTGGACGTCTATGGCGAGCTGATCGACGCTTTTCACCAGTCGCGCGTGACGGAGCTCAAGCTGGACGAGGGAAGCTGGGCGCTGGAATGCGCGGTGCTGGACCATCTTGCGGAGGTCTGGGACCAGCCCGATCACGGCATCTGGGAACGCCGCGGCGAGGGCCGGCACTATGTGTTTTCGAAAGTCATGAGCTGGGTCGCATTCGACCGCGGGATCAAGAGCGTGGAGAGGTTCGGTTTCAACGCGCCCATCGAGCAATGGCGGAAACTGCGCGACGCGATCCATCGCGACGTCTGCGAAAAGGGCTTTGACTCCCGGCTTAATTCGTTCCTCGATTCCTATGGCTCGCAATTGCTCGACGCCAGCATCCTGCTGCTGCCGTCGGTAGGGTTTTTGCCGCCATCCGACCCTCGGATTCGCGGCACGATCGCCGCCATCGAGACCTATATGATGCGCGACGGTTTTGTGCTGCGGCATGATCCGCGCGAAATTTCCGACGAAAAGCAGCCGATCGAAGGTGCTTTTCTCGCCTGCAGCCTCTGGCTCGCCGACGCCTATGTTCTGGCGGGTGAGACTGCCAAGGCGCAGGCGCTGTTCGATCGCGTGGTCGCAGTCGCGAACGGTCTTGGATTGCTTGCCGAGGAGTTCGATACCGGGGTGGGGCGTCAGGTCGGAAATTTTCCGCAGGCGCTGACGCATATCGCCCTGATCAATACCGCGCACAATTTGAGCGACGCCAAAAGGACGAGCGAGAAGCCGGTGGTGCAAAGGTCGAAGTAGCTAAACGCTACCGGTTCGTCCGCAAGATCGCCTCCATCGCTTTCGCAAATCCCTCGTCCTCGTTCGAGGCAGTGACATGTGTGGCCTGCCGCTTGACGTCGTCGGTCGCATTCCCCATCGCAAACGATAGTCCGCTGGCACGAAACATCGCGATATCGTTCTGCATGTCACCGATGGTCGCGACCGCATCGGTCGAAATCCCCAGGCGTCGCGCCATGGCCTGCACGAAGGTGCCCTTGTCGGAGCCGGGCGGGGTGATGTCGAGATAATAGGTCTGCGAACGTACCGCCAAGGCCTGCGGTCCCAGCGCCTCCCGAACCGCCGCCTCGCAGCGCACCAGCAGATTCGGGTCGGAACTGGAGCCGACGATCTTGCAGGCGCGCGCGAGGTACGGCGTAAAATCTGCAACTACGGTCGGATCGTGCTTGATCGCGCGCTTCTCGTGCGGGACATATTCGCCGTCGCCATTGCGCGTCAGCCATTTGTCGTTGGTGAACAGCCAGATATCGACGCCGAATTCGTTCAGGATTTCAAGGCCGCGTTCGACGGCGGAAACCGGGATCAGATGCTGTTCGACCGGGTTCATCTGAGGATCGACGATCGAACTGCCGTTGAAGGCGCCGATCGGCAGTTTGATCGCCAGCGGCTCGATCAAAAAATCCATGCCGATGGTCGGGCGGCTCGAGACGATGGTGAAGCCGATGCCTGCGTCGTGGAGCCGCCGCTCCGCCGCCTTCGCTCCATCGGTCAAAATCTTGTCCTTGGTCAACAGCGTGCCGTCGACGTCGGAAACCACCAGCGCAATGCGGGTCATGTGTGGTTCCTATGTGGCAGGGAGGCCGGGTTCAAGGTGAGCTGACGCACGATGTCGTCCACGATGGCATCGATCGGCGCGTCGATGGAGACGGTGACGGGATGTTCGTCTTTCGTCGGCGGCTCCAGCGTCTTGAACTGGCTTGCGAGCAATCCGGGCGGCATGAAATGACCCTTGCGCGCGCCAAGCCGGTCCGCGATCAGTCGTTGCGTGCCCTCCAGGTAGACCAGCCGGATGTCGTCTCGTCCGTGGACGAGGACGTCGCGATAAGCCCGTCGCAGCGCCGAGCAGGCGACGACCGCGCGCTGGCCGGCCGCGCAAAGGCGATCGATCTCGTCGGCGATCGCTTTCAGCCAAGGCCAGCGGTCTTCGTCGGTCAAGGGCTGCCCCGTGCTCATTTTGGCGACGTTGCTTGCGGGGTGAAACCTGTCGCCGTCCTCGTAAGCCCAGCCGAGCCGTGCCGCCAATTTGTCGCCGATGGTGCTCTTGCCCGAGCCGGCTACGCCCATCACGATCAGCGCGCACGGAGCCTTGTGGGGGCTATTCACCGCGAAAATTCTCCGGAAGCGCGGTCTTCGCGACCAGCCAGACCGTCTCGCCATTGGACCGCGCGCGACCAGCGGGCAGGTTCTCGCCGGAAAGCACCCGCGTCAAGATCGCGCGCTTGTCGCGGCCTGCGACTTCGAACAGCATTTCGCGGCAGGAGGCGAGCACCGGACAGGTCAGCGTCACCCGCGGCACGAAAGGTTCGACATTGGCCTTTGGCACGCCAACGACCCAGCGTTCGGTTTCGTTCAACGCGGGATAGTCCGGAAAGATCGACGCGGTATGGCCGTCGGGACCCATTCCCATCAGCACCAGATCGAACAAGGGCCGGGCAGCATCCAGCCGATCCGCGCCATAGAACGATTTGAGTTCGCGCGCGTAACGTTCGGCGCTCTCGTCCGGATCGGCGTCGGTCGGGATGGGATGGATGTTGGACGGCGGCGCAAGACGATCGAGAAAAATGCCACGCGCCGTCGCCATGTTGTTGAGAGGATCTGTCGGCGGCACAAAACGCTCATCGCCGATGAACCAATGCACGCGCTTCCAGGGAATTCGGTCGCGATAGGCCTCGGTTGCCAACAATGCATAAAGCTGTTTGGGGCTCGATCCCCCGGTGAGGCAAATCGCGATACGGCCACCATTCGCGTCGATCCTCGCCATCAGGCGGTCGGCGGCGGCTCTTGCGAGCGCGGCCGGGTCGGCCACTGCGATCAATTGGCGATGGTCGCGCGCGGCCATCCTATGTGAGCTTCCGCCAGCCGCGGCCATCGCGCTTCAGGAGTTCGAGCGCGCTGGCGGGGCCCTCGCTGCCGGCCTTGTAGAATTCCAGGCCCTTGGAGCCTGCCTTCTTCCAGGCATCGAGGAACGGCTGTACCGCCTGCCAGCCGGCCTCGACGCTATCGGCGCGCTGGAACAGGATGTTGTCGCCGATGATGCAATCGTAGATCAGCGTCTCATAGCCGGTCGCAGGCTCAGCCTTGAAATAGTCCTTGTAGCGGAATTTCATCTCGACGCCGCTGATGTTGATCGTCGGCCCCGGCACCTTGGTGTTGAATTGCAGCGTGATTCCCTCGGTCGGCTCGATTCCGATGACGAGGTAGTTTTCCGACAGCTCTTGCACGGGCGTGCAGTTGAACATCGCAAACGGCGCCTCGCGGAACTTGATCGCCACTTCCGTGCGTTTGAGGCCGAGCGCCTTGCCGGTGCGCAGGTAGAAGGGAACGCCGGCCCAGCGCCAGTTGTCGATGGTCAGTTTCAGCGCGGCGTAGGTTTCCGTGGCGCTGTCGGGGCTGACATCCTCGGTCTTGCGATAATCCGATATCTCGGTTTCGCCGATCGTGCCGGCCGCATATTGGCCGCGCACGGAATTTTTCAGCGCGTCCACCTCGCTTTGGGTCTGGATCGCCGCCAGCACCTCGGCTTTTTCCGAGCGCACGGTATGCGCGTCGAAGCGGGCCGGGGGCTCCATCGCGACCAGCGACAACAGCTGGAACAGATGGTTCGGCACCATGTCGCGCAGCGCGCCGGTTGCGTCGTAAA
>Ga0137376_10001558_pt1 | contig 12915 bp, 11 predicted proteins | sample SagtaG_23_FD_104814 | JGI IMG/M metagenome (GOLD analysis project Ga0137376, IMG submission 104814) | Vadose zone soil microbial communities from Sagehorn Ranch, Mendocino, California, USA - Sage2_L_20_16 metaG | ecosystem: Environmental > Terrestrial > Soil > Vadose zone | place: USA...
GTGTGGTCTCCGAACGGACCCTCGACCACGAGTGGCTCCGCCGGATCGATGTAGCCCTCGATCACAAACTCGGCCTCTGCCGGAACTTCAAGATCGCAAGTGACCGCCTTCGCGAGACTGACTGGCCGCTTGCGCAGAAATCCGGCGAACAGGAATTCGTCGATTGTCGGTGGCAGCGGCGCCGACGCCGAATAAACCGACGCCGGATCAGCTCCGATCGCGATGACGACTGACATTCGTTCCCCCGCCTCCGCCATCTCGCGCCAATGAGCTGCACCGACCTTGTGTCGCTGCCAGTGCATCGCGAGAGTGCGCGGCCCGAGCACCTGAACTCGGTACATCCCAACGTTCCTGATGCCACGCTTTGGATCTTTCGAGATCACCATCGGCAGCGTGATGTACGGACCACCGTCCTCGGGCCAGCAGGTCATTATCGGCAGCTTCGACAAATCCACGTCGTCGCCCTTCAACACGATTTCCTGGCAAGGCGGCTTGCCGGTCCGAACTCGTGGCGGAAACTTGCCGAGCTCGAGTAGCCGCGGAAGCATCGACAGCTTGCCCATGATCCCTTCCGGTACCTTGAGATCGAGCATCTCGGTGATGCGCGCACCAATCTCGTCGAGGTCGTCCACGCCGAGCGCCAGTGACATCCGTCGCATCGAGCCGAAGAGATTTATCACGACCGGATACTGCGAGCGCTCGCCAGAATCGAGAATGACGTTTTCGAAGTAAAGAGCACTTCCTCCCCGAGGCTGCTTCATCACACGATCTGCGATCTCGCATAACTCCAGGCGCGCTTTTACGGGCTCACGAATACGCGTCATCTCTCCCGCGCGATCAATGGCTGAGAGGAACTGCGAGATGTTATCGAGGCTCACTTGGTGCGAATGGCGGTGATGGGACGTTCCCCGACGTGAATCGCCGCAACCCCGAATGAGAGGCTCGACCACGTAACCTTTGCGAATCCCGCATCTGTCATCTTCTTCGCCAGCTCCTCCTCCACCGGGAAGTTCGCAACAGATCGCGGAAGATAGGTGTACGCTGTGCGGTGTCCGCTGATCAGGCGCCCGATCAGAGGCAGCACGCGGTGAAAGTACGACTGATACAGTGCGCGCACGACGTGCATCCGCGGTGTCGAAAACTCTAGTATCACGAAACGGCCGCCCGGCGCGAGCACGCGAAACGCTTCCCTGAGCGCGGCCTCAAGCCCGGCGACATTCCTGATTCCGAAGGCAACGACGGCGCCCGCGAGCTGACCCGACTGCAGCGGCAACTGGACTGCGTCGGCCGTCACCGGCGCTATTCGCCCGCCCTTCACTTTTTTTGCTCCAGCCCTGAGCATTGGCTCGGCGAAGTCAGCGCCTATGACCAGTCCCCGAAAACCGGGCAAGGTCGAGATCTCCAACGCCACATCCATCGTTCCCGCGCACAGGTCGAGATATCGCCCTGCCTTATCCCGTTCGACTCCGAGCCTGGCGATTGCCTTGCGCCGCCATCGACGGTCGATGTTGAGGCTGAGCACGTGGTTCAGGAGATCGTAACGCGGGGCGATCTCGGAGAAAATCCGCTGTACGTACGCGCGTTTCTCAGCGCCACCGGCAGCGGCGGCACTGGCGGTCGCCCTGTCCATGTCGGTGGCCAGCATCCACCGAAAGTTGCCCGGCAACCCTGCGCGGGGCAAGCTATCTTTCCCGCGCCTCCCTACGATGCCACCAAGGTCCTACACCGACGTATCCGACCAGCAGGTGGTCGTCTTCGCCCAGGAAGGGCGCGAGGACGCCTACCGCGAGTTGATCAATCGCTATGAGCGCCCCGTGTTTTCGCTCATATACCGCATGGTACGCGACAATGAGACCGCCGAAGACCTGGCGCAGGAAACCTTCATCAAGGTTTTGAACAACATCGATCGCTACCGGCCCGAGTTCAAATTCTCGAGCTGGCTGTTCAAGATCGCGAACAACATCACCATCGATCACCTCCGTCGCCGCCAGATCGACACCATCAGCATCGAGGGATCACCCGACGCGGTAACGGCGGAGCGAGCGCGTGCGACATCGGTAACAGTGACAAGTGGGGGCGAATCACCCCTAGAAGAGCTCGAATCGAAGGAGCTAGGTGCCGCCATAGAGAAGGCGATCGCGCGGCTTCGGCCCGAGTATCGCGCCTGCATCATCCTTCGGCACGTAGAGGATTACTCGTACGACGAGATCGCTGAAATCGTGAAGCTCCCGCTCGGAACTGTGAAGACCTACATCCACCGGGCCCGGCAGGAGCTGAGGGAGTATTTGGGGGACCTCAAATGACAATTTGGACCCCTGTTTTTGCGAGCAAAAAAGACCCGAAAAAGGCTGAAACTTCCCCCGTACCAAACCCGTAAGCCTTACGTGAGGAACCCATGATCGAGCACGACTTTCCCGAAGATTTCGTCCCCATTGCGGCCGAACTGCAGCGACTGCCCTATCTGTCGCCGTCCCGGGATTTTGCCGATCGCGTCATCTCCGGAATAGACCGTCTGCAGCCCGCCCGGGCTGTGGCTCCCGTAACCTCCAGGCATCTGGAGCTGCAACAGGGCGGACGGCAGACGGTCGTTCCGCGACGCCGAATGGGCGTCGTGCGCGCAACTGGAACAGCGGTGACTGGTGTGGCCCTCCTCGCGGCCGCGGCCTTCATGTTCTTCGAGGTCGACCTCCTTACCGCGATGCTCTCTGCCGCCGTGGTTCAATACTCATTCGTCATCGCGGCGGTCGGCGCCCAGATCGGGACCCTTGTGCTGGGGCCGGCGACGATCGCTTACCTCCAGGCAGGGGCGCTCCAGGCCGTTCTTCTCTACATGACGCTGGTGGCGGGATTGGTCGGCGGATATGCCGCGATCCGGACCGCGGCTCACATCGCCAAACTCAAGGCAGCGTAAATGAAAGCCATCCTGCTCGGTGTCTCTCTGTTGGTTGCGACCGTGGCCGTGCGGGATGCGCATGCTCAAGAGCGTCCCGGGGTCAGGTTCACTCGATTCACGAGGTTCCAGCAGGGTGACCTCGTCATTCCCGCTGGTTCCACGACATCGGGCTCGGTGTTGGTGGTCCGTGGGAATCTTGACGTCTACGGCAATGTCGACGGCGCGGCGACCGCGATTCTCGGCGACGTCATCGTGCACGAAGGGGGCAGGGTTCGCGGTGGAGCAGTGGCACTGATCGGACATGTGCGCAACGAAGGCGGGTCAATTCTCGGGGTGATCAAGGATGTCGGCGCGACACACAACCGGTCGACTGTAAGCTTCGGTGGACGGCCGCGGACGACTCTCGGTTCCCTCGTCGCCGCGATCCTCTGGCTCGTGGTGCTTCTCCTCGTCGGAACGTTCGTCCTCTTCTTCCTGGGCGACTACTTCAAGCGCGCCGTAGAAGTCGTCACCAACGAGACCGGCCGCTCCCTCCTCACGGGTGTGATCGGCGGGCTCGCATCGATTCCCGCCCTCATCGCGATCGTCATCGCCATGGCGATCACGATCATCGGAGTCTTCTTCATTCCATTCGGCGTCGCGGCATTCCTCATCGCCGTTTCGGGAATTGCGATCCTTGGCTTTCTCGCCGTTGCGCAGGTGGCCGGAATTGCGATCGCTGGAAAGAGAGAGGCGGAGACTCCGGCCGGGCAGCAGCTGCAGTTTCTCTACACTGGAATTATTGCTTTCAGCGCTCTCTGGATCATCGCCGCGGCCTTCACCTGGTTCCCGATTCTGGGTGCGATTCTCCGCATGCTCGCGTTCTCGGTGACGTTCGTCGCCGTCGCGACCGGATTCGGCGCGGTGATTCTTTCATGGTGGCGTTCGAGACCAAAGAAGAACGCAGTAGCCGTCTAGAGCAGTCCCTTCAAACGCCCGGCGAGCTCGTATAGCGCCTGGGCCGCGGGCGTCTCCGGCTCGCTGACAACGATCGGCTCACCACGATCGCCACCCGACAGAACACCGGGGAAAAACGGAATCTCGCCGAGCAGGGGGACATTGAGCTCGTCGGCCAGTCGCTTACCTCCTCCACTGCCGAAGATTCTGTGCTTCGCCTCGCAGTTCGGACAGATGAAGTAGCTCATGTTCTCGACGATGCCGATAACGGGGACGGCTACTCGCTCGAACATTTTGGCGCCGCGCAGTGCGTCACCCGATGCGACCTCCTGCGGCGTGGTGACGATGATGGCGCCGTGGACCATCGTCGCCTGCACGAGCGAGAGCTGAGCGTCGCCGGTCCCGGGCGGCATGTCGACGAGGAAGTAATCGAGCTCTCCCCACTGCACGTCGCGCAGGAACTGCGTGATGATCTTCATGATGATCGGCCCGCGCCATATCGCCGGCTGGTCGCGCTCGATCATGAATCCGAGACTCATGATTTTGACGCCGTGTGCCTGGAGCGGAATGATCTTTTCGTTTTCGACGGGGGGCGCGGCGTTGATGCCCATCATCCGCGGGATATTCGGGCCGTAGATATCGGCGTCCATTAAACCGACGCGCGCACCCTGCTTCGCCAGCGCGACCGCGAGGTTGGAAGCGACGGTCGATTTTCCGACGCCACCCTTGCCACTCGAGATAGCAATGATATTTCCGAGATTGGGGTAAGCGACGGGCGTCGGCGCGGGAACGGAAGCGCGCTGCGATTGCGGCTCCTGCCCCATGACAGGCAGAGTGCGCGATGCGGCGCTCTTCGGGGCTGAGGGCGCCGGTGCTGATGGCGCCGTGCGAGCCCCGGATCTCGCAGCTACTGCGCCCGCGGCTGTCGACGGTTTGTTCGCCTGCGAAGCGTCTTTCACATCCACTCGCACATCGGTCACGCCCGGAACCTGTTGCAGTGTTTGTCTCACTTCGCGCACGACTGTCGCATCGTCCTCCGGTGTGAGGAAGAGACTGAGCCGCACCTTGCCATCGGTAGTAGTCGCGATGTCTCGAACCATCTCGGCTTCCAGCACGTTGGCGCCAAGGCGGTTATTCCGGATACGCGAGAGCGCATCCGTTATGCGTTCCTGGAGATTGGGGGTCATCCGCTGGATTCTTCCGTGGCGAGAACGGCTCTCAGCTCTGAGACCCTGAGCTTGAGCTGCACCTCGATACCCTGTATGAAGGTGGCGGGCGAGCAGTCGCAGTCGGGACAGCCGCCCTTGATCAACAGCACGGCAGTGCCGCTCGATGGATCGAAAGTCTGCAGCTCGATCGCGCACTGTTCGATTCTCAGAATCGGCAGTATCTCGGCGAGCTCGTGGCGGATTTGGTGCTCGACGTCTTCCTGTGGGCGGGATTGTTTGCGGCGGAGAACGCTCATGAGCGCAAGTTAGGTGGCGCGTCGCGGTGTTGCTACGGGCTGGCGCTCACGCCACCCCCTCCTTGTCCTCCGCTCGCAGGAACTCCCGCGCCGCGGCGACCACCTTCCGCCGCACGATCTCGAGATTCCCCTCGATGAGCGCGCCAGCCGCTCTGGCGTGACCGCCACCAGAGAACTGCTTGGCAAACTTGTTCACGTCTACATCGCCGGTGCTTCGGAACGAGACTTTCACCTTGTCGTGCCCCAGGTCGCGGAAGAAGATCGCGAGGCGTGTGCCGCCGATCGAGCGCGGATGCTCGGCAATTCCTTCCAGATCCTCCGACCGCAGGCCGTACTGCTCGGCGGCGCCCGCCGCAACAGAGATCCACGAGATTCCGTATTCAGGATCGACTTCCAGTGTGGCCAACGCATCGCGAAGCAAGTGAAGCCGTCCGACCGGCATCGACGCGTAGAGTCGACCATACATCTCCTCCGGCTCGACCCCCGACGCGATTAGCTGCCCCGCGATGCTGAGGCAGCGAGCCGTCGTGTTGCTGAAACGGAAGCCACCGGTATCGGTGAGCAGCGCGATGTACAACGCCCGCGCAATGTCGGGCGTCACCTCCAGGCCCAAAACCGTGGCGAAATCGTAAATCAGCTCTCCCGTCGCGCACGCGGCGGTGTCGGCCACCATCAGCTGGCTTGGCGGCTCGTCGCTGGGGAGGTGGTGATCGATCACGAGCTTGGGAATGGTGAGCTTGCGCACGGCTTCCGCGAGAACGCCGAGTCGCTTCACATCGGAGATGTCGAGAACGACCAGTACATCGACGTCCTTGAGACCCTTGGCTCCCATGTCGCTCGCGTCTCGAACATCATCGCCGAGGAGGAACTTGTACATGTCCGGCCATGGCGTTGGGTTGACGATCCTGGAACGGATTCCCATCTGGCCGAGCAGCCGGGCGAGCGCCGTCTCCGAGCCGCAGCCATCGCCGTCCGCATTGATGTGGGTGGATATTGCGACAGAGCGTCCCGCGCGGAGCTCCTGCGCGAGACGCTCGATCGACTCCCGTCGTTGCTGGGGAACGCTTAGGAGGTCAAGCACTGCCTTCGGCGCGGGCCAGCTTCGAGTGTGATCTGCTGTAGAAGAAGTAGATCACGAGTCCGATGATCATCCAGACGATGAGCCGCTCCCACGTTGCCGCTGGCAGACTCGACATCATGTAGCCGCAGATCAGGATTCCCAGAATGGGGACCAGCGGCACCATCGGCGTACGAAACGGCCGCGCGAGATTCGGCGACTTGTAACGCAGTACGATGATGCCCGCACAGACAATCACGAACGCCAGCAGTGTTCCGATCGACACCAGCTCCCCGAGCAACCCGATCGGTAACAGTCCGGCGACGACGCCGGCGACGACGCCAGTGAGGATCGTCGTCACGTATGGCGTCTTGAAGCGCGGATGAACCTTTCCGAACACCGGCGGCAGGAGTCCGTCACGCGCCATCGAAAAGAAAATTCGCGGCTGGCCCATGAGCATGACGAGCACGACGGAAGCAAGGCCGGCGATTGCGCCGATGTTGATGATCGACCCCAGCCACGCGAGCGCCGGGCCAGCCTTCTCGATCGCGACGAATACCGGGTGCGGAACATCGAGTTCCTTGTAGGGGGCAAGGCCTGTCATGACGAGCGACATCAGGATGTAGAGCACCGTGCAAATCGCCAGCGATCCGAGAATTCCTATGGGCATGTCTCGCTGAGGATTCTTGGCCTCTTGCGCCGCGGTAGATACGGCGTCAAACCCAATGTAGGCGAAGAAGACAACCGCCGCGCCGCGTACGATGCCGCTCCACCCGTAGTGACCGAACCCTTCGGTTGGTGGAATGAACGGATGCCAGTTGGCCGTGTTCACGTACATGAAGCCAAATCCGATGACGAGAAGCACGATCGTGATCTTGAGAATTACGATGAAGTTGTTGAAGCGCGCCGATTCCTTGATGCCGATGACGAGAAGAGTCGTCATCAACCCGATCAGCACCATTGCCGGGAGGTTGATCACCGCACCGGTATGAGACAGGCCGACGGGATGGAGAACAGCTTTCGTCACCGGATCTAATTCTGCGATGTCGGTATAGTAGTAGGGCGCGCTTGTAAACGATGTGGGCATGTGCACGCCGATCTGCTCCATGAACGCCGAGAAGTATCCGGACCATCCCACCGCGACGGTGGAGGCGCCGAAGAGATACTCCAGGATCAGGTCCCAGCCGATGATCCAGGCAACAAATTCACCGAGCGTCGCATAGCCGTACGTGTAAGCACTGCCGGCAATCGGGATCATGCTGGCGAATTCGGCGTAGCACAGGCCCGCGAAAAGGCATCCGAATCCGGATACAATAAAGGAGAGGACGATTGCCGGTCCGGCATATGCCGCCGCCGCCCTTCCCGTCAACACGAAAATTCCGGCGCCGATGATCGCGCCTATGCCCAGCGTCGTGAGGTTCAGCGCACCTAGTGCGCGCCGGAGCGTATGCTCTGTGGATTCACCCGCCGCCTCAGCCTGCAGGACAGCGATGCTCTTCTTCGTCCATAAGCCCATTAGAAAAACTCCGAAAACGTGGGTAGAGTGACGCCGGACTCCGAATCATTCGACACTGCACAAGCGTCAGAAGTTGTGATGACGCGCAAAGCAATGTCAAGGAAACTACCACAGCAGCGAACAACCCCTTAAAGCGAGTAGTTGGGTGCCTCGCGCGTTATCGTGACGTCGTGCGGATGGGATTCGCGAAGACCGGCGGCGGTGATACGGACGAACTCCGATTCGGTGCGGAGCTGCTCGATATTGGCGCAGCCGACGTATCCCATTCCGCTGCGAAGGCCGCCCACCATCTGGAACAGCACGTCGCTCACCGGACCCTTGTACGGAACACGTCCCTCGATTCCTTCGGGCACCAGCTTCTTCGCGGACATCTCGCCTTCCTGAAAATATCGATCGGCGCTTCCATCCTGCATCGCGGAAAGACTCCCCATCCCGCGAATCATCTTGAAGCGGCGGCCCTCGAGGAGAAGCGACTCACCCGGACTCTCCTCTGTGCCAGCGAGCATCGATCCCATCATCACGCTGGACGCGCCCGCCGCCAGCGCTTTCACGATGTCGCCCGAGTACTTGATTCCTCCGTCGGCGATGACGGGAATGTCACCAGCGCCCTCGACCGCATCGAAGATTGCGGTGAGCTGGGGAACTCCCACACCCGTGACGATGCGCGTGGTGCAGATCGAGCCTGGTCCAACGCCAACCTTCACCGCGTCGACTCCGCGCTCTACCAGCGCCCGAGCGCCCGCGCGGGTCGCGATGTTTCCGGCCACTAGCTGCACGTCGGGGAACATCTCACGCACCACCGACGTCGCCTCAAGAACACCTTCGGAATGGCCATGCGCGGTGTCGACGATCAGGACGTCGACGCCTGCATCGACCAGTGCCCGGGCGCGATCGCGGTAATTGGCGGCGCCGATCGCCGCGGCGACGCGAAGGCGTCCATGCTGGTCCTTGTTGGCGTTCGGGAAATCGCGGCGCTTGTGGATGTCCTTGACGGTGATCAATCCGCGCAGGATTCCCTGCTCGTCGACAACGGGGAGCTTTTCGATGCGGTGCTTCCCGAGTATGGCCTCGGCCTCGTCGAGAGTGGTGCCTACGGGAGCGGTGACAAGATTCTTCGACGTCATCGCTTCACGAACCGGGCGATCGAGATTGCGCTCGAACTGGAGGTCGCGATTGGTGATGATCCCGACGAGCCTGTCGTCGCGATCCACGATTGGAACGCCGGAGATCTTGAAGCGCTTCATCAGAGCGACCGCCTCGCGGAGCGTTCCATCGGGTGAGAGCGTGATCGGATTGAGGATCATTCCGCTCTCCGATCTCTTCACCCGATCGACTTCGGCCGCCTGCCGATCGATCGACATGTTCTTGTGAATGACGCCGATTCCGCCCGCCCTGGCCATCGCCATTGCCATGTCGGATTCGGTGACCGTGTCCATGGCGGCGGAAGCGAACGGGACATTGAGCTGAATGCCGCGAGTGAACACCGAGGCCGTGTCTACGTCCTTGGGGTGGACGAGCGAATGTCGTGGCGTCAGGAGAACGTCATCGAAGGTCAGCACGACATCATTTCTGACCCGAGGCAACCCTTGCTCGGTAGCCTCCGACCCCTTGATGCGCGAAAGCCCGCTTCCGGCTTTTGCCGGAGAGGCGGGCTTACTCGATGGCCGAGTTGTGGTTGCCATAGCTAAATGTATGGCATTGTGCGGGTTGCGTCCAGAGGGTCGGGCAGTGGGCGGGACTGATACTCAATCGACCGGTCGAGGTGTCGTGTAGGCGGCTTTCAGGAAGTATCCGGCGGCCGCAAGTGCGATTCCGCAGACGGCGCCGAAGAGGCCAATCAGGATGAAAAATGGCAACCGGCTCAGGAGCGATGCGGTGCCCGTGTAGCCCGCGATCATGAAGGAAAAGTTCAGGCAGAAGCCATAGAGGGCGCCGGCGTATAACGACTGTCGCTTGGTGCACCAGAACCCTATCGCCAGGCCGACCAGCCCCCATGGGATGATACTGTACCAGCCGATGGAGGCGTAATACGGTCCGCTGGCTCCGAGTATAACGCCAAGAATCGCCGCAATAATGATCTTGACCATGAATTCACTCTCCGTGACAAAAAGCTCGAGTGGAAAGTGGCGCCATCGGACTGGTTTGGAAGCCGCGTAAACGACGCCAGCGCACAAAAAAAAGTCGCAGCTGGTAAACTGCTGCCAGCTGCGACTTTTGTCACTCCATGCTCAGCTACGGCTCACGGGAACGGCGAACTTGGCTGGGGCTGGTCCGGCTGCTGGGGCAGACGAATCTTTGGCGGCTTTCCGTAGTTCCACTGGAAGGTTACGTACGTCGCTCTCACGCCGAATCTCCGCTCTGTGATCTGCTGCAGATTGTCATCGCCAGCCTGGATCCGGAATTTCATCGTATTGAACGGATCGGCGAAGCGCACTGCGAGGCTCATGTTGTCGCCGTCAATCTTCTTACGCAACGTAATGTTCATCATCTGAAACGAGGAGAAGCGGCCCTTCTCGATGTTCACCGGGGCCCGGTAGAAGTAGTTCGCCTGTAGCGTCACCGTCGGACTCACCTGTGTGGTGGCGTTGAGACGGTACGACCAGGTCACCGCGTTCGAGGACAGCGCCGACTGCGACCCCCCGTCCGTCACCACTTTGAAGATGTTGAATCCCCCGAGGGCACTTAGTTTGGGGCCAAGGCGCAGGTTGCCGTTAAGGTCGGTGCCCCACGAATTGGCCTTGTCCAGATTCTTGAAGTTCACCGACGTCACCTCGCGGCCATCCACAGTGTCGGCAGTATTGATGTCGACACGAATGACGTCCGTGGTGTGACGATAGAATGGTGAGAACTGTACCGAGCCGAGCTGTCCCGACTTGCTCACACTGAACTCGTAGGCGTCCGTGTATTCGGGATTCAGGCGTGGATTCCCGATTAACACATTCTGCTGGTCGAAGAACACAGGGAACGGATTCAGCTCCTGCGTTCCTGGCCTCCGAATACGCCGCGAGTAGCTCACTTTCACCTGGCTCTGCTCACTCGGCTTGTACATGATGACGCCGCTCGGGAAGAGACTGTGGTAGTTGTACGGAATGCCCTGTGCGCCGGCGAGATCGAAGGTTCGGTTCGCCCACTCAGCCCGAAGTCCACCCTGCAGATCGAACTTTCCAACGCTCTGGCTCAGGACACCGTAGCCCGCGTGCACGTGCTCGTCGAACTGGAACTTGTTGCTCAGATTGCTCTGGACCCAGTTGCCGTTGCCGAGATCATCCTTGAGCACGAGGAAATCCCGGTCGAGCCACCGTCCCGTTTCTTTCAGGCCGCTTTCGAGCTTCGTGCTCCCGCCGAGCGGCCGTGTGTAATCCGTCTGCATGGTGAGCTGGCGAGTCAACGCGCTGGTACCGTCAATCTCGCCCTGCGTCGATGGGCCCGAGCTCGTGCCATCCGGGTTCTGCGGCTCCCGCCAGAGCAGCGTGTTGTCCTCGTCTCTCGTCCTGTTGAAGCGCACTTCTGCCGAGAGCTCGTGCTTGCGCGGCTCGATCGTGTGCTTGATCGAGAGTGAGTTGTCGAACACCAGTCCTCGCGCCTTGTCGTTGCGATCCATCACGTACCGGTCGAGGAGCACCTGGGTCGCATCGAGCTCGGTGTAACCGGCGAGCGCGCCGTCGTTGGAATGCCTTCGATTGAGCGACAGCGAATTGGAGATGACGTCCTTGTCGGTAAGCTTGTAGTCGATGTTGCCGGTGAAGTTGTGACCGGCGTTGATCGTCCTGCCGTCGATGTCCTGATTCGTGTACGACATTGGCGCGCCAACGGGATCGTAGCGAAGCCGGTCGTTGAGGCCGACGATTGCACGATCGTCGGCGTTGTATCCGTAAGTGCCGAACAGTGTGACTGGCCCGCTTTGATAGCCGACGTTGGTGCCCGTGTTGAAGCGGCTTGGAGTGGCAAAGCCGGTATTGAGCCCGCCACTCAGGCCGAGATCGGTGTTGGCCTTGAGGACGATGTTGATGATGCCCGCCATTCCTTCCGGATCGTACTTGGCGGATGGATTCGGTACGACCTCTATGCGCTCGACTATGTTCGCCGGAATCTGCTTGAGATAGGCGGAGAGCTGGGCGCCGCTAATCGGCGTCGGACGTCCGTTGATCTGCACGGCGACGTTCTCGTTGCCACGCAGACTCACCTTTCCTTCGCCGTCGACTTCCACCGATGGGGTTGCCGCCAGGACTTCGCTCGCGTTTGCGGCAGCGGGAGCGATGTCCTTCGCTCTGTAAGTGTTGCGATCGGGCTCGATTACGACGGTCGGTCGCTCGCCTTGCACCTGAACGCTTTGCAATGTGACAGAAATACGCGTCAGCTGGATCGGATCGAGAGTCGCTTGTGGCGCCGCATCTGTAATTGTGAAAGCGATGTTGCGCGGCTTGAAGCCGATCGAGGCCGCGCGCAAATAATACGCGCCGGGACGCAGGCCCTGGATGCGGAATGCGCCGTCGGCTGTCGCGAGCGCTCCTGCTACGATGGCCGAATCCTTGGCACCCCGCACGGTAATCGAGGCGCGAGCGAGCGGAGTCTTGGCAGCAGTATCGACAACCGTGCCCTGCACTTCACCATTTCCTGAAGGCGGCGGTCCGGCAGGTCTGGCCTGAGTAGGGTTCTGTGCCGGGAGAGACGCGGCGGCGACGTTCAGAAGGAGAGCGAGTAACGCGAACAGGATGCGCTTCATGGGGCCAACTCGCAAAGAAAAGTAGGGCGTCGAGAATATCAGAAGATAGGGGAAAAACCCTACCTATGTCACCGCACTACGACTTTGACGCTCCCAGGTTTCAAAAGGTTGTCATGGCCCCAAAAAACATTCGGATCGGGAGAATTCTTCGAGCGGCGATTGGCTCCGGGAGAATTATTCCAGGGCGCTGGGCTCAGGGGAAATTTGCGAGCACGTAATCCAGCTCGTACGAATGTTTGCCGGCGTTGATGTCGATCTTCATGGTGCCCTTCAGCCCTTCCAGCTGATCCGTGCCCGAATCGGGCACGACCGTTATAACCAGCGA
>Ga0137376_10001560_pt1 | contig 12912 bp, 9 predicted proteins | sample SagtaG_23_FD_104814 | JGI IMG/M metagenome (GOLD analysis project Ga0137376, IMG submission 104814) | Vadose zone soil microbial communities from Sagehorn Ranch, Mendocino, California, USA - Sage2_L_20_16 metaG | ecosystem: Environmental > Terrestrial > Soil > Vadose zone | place: USA...
GAGCCCTTTTGCTCCCTCAGGAGCCAGCGCGGGGTTGTTGATTACCTTCGCTTTCGGATACGGGAAACCGAGACCGTCGAGAATCTCGAGCTGGAGCGCCTTGGACGTCTCCACCTGATAGACGGCGGAACCGTTCACAACCGGTACGCCAATGCGCTCCAGATGCCGGAGCCAGCTCAAAGTGTGAAAGGTTACCTGTGCGTGTCCGCGCAGGTATGCAGACGGGCTCGCCCTGTTGAAGACTATCGAATATGGAGACTGGCGGTCTGAGGGATCGTAGGAGTGCGCCGATGCATCCACTCGTTCGTAAGAAATCCCGCGCCGGTCGAGCTCGGCGAAGAGCGGCCTGAACCAGTCAGGGTGCTCGTAGTAGATCGCGATCGGTCCATCGGGTGTTGCAGGCATTTCAACTCCATGGTGACTGAACAAGAAAAAGCCACGTCTCCCCTGTGGTCAAGTCGTAGGCACAATCTCAGAGACTGCGCACGGCATAAGTCTGGCTTAGCATGCAGACATGAACGCGCGCCACCCGGTGACCATCCCGACGCGAGATGTCGTCCGCGTTCTCTCCATCATATTCGGCTTCTATATCGCCATCCGGCTGCTGTGGATCGCCCATCCGGTGGTGTTTCTTTTTTTCCTCGGCGTTTTGTTCGGGCTTCCAATCGCTCAGGGCGCGGATTGGTTCGAGTCGCGAGGAATCTCGCGCGGTCTGGGCGTCGCCATAATCCTGACGGTTTTCCTCGGTCTGCTGATTGGTGGCGGAGTGGCCATGGCGCCGATCCTGCGCGCCCAATCGCGGGAGCTACAGCAGCGACTTCCCGAAGCGATGGACAAGATCGACGCCTGGCTGGGTCACCGGGCCAATGGGGTCCTCGGCGTTTTGTTCAATGAGCCGAGCCCGGATTCACTTCATCGTAAGACGACAAGGTTGGACTCGATGAGCGTCGCTCCGGAAACCGTCGCGGCGGTTCGGTTAGCTCCGGGGGGTCTCGTGTCCACCGACTCGACGCGCGCAGAGACGGTCGCGACCGCCGGTGCCGGCTCCGTCGTGCGGAAATCGACCACGCGCACCGAGGAAGTCGCTGCGGGTGGCGATCTACGCCGCGAAATCACCAGGCAGTTTCGCGGCGCTCAGCACTCGTTCCTCCGCGTGATGACCTCGACGTTTGCGATAACCGGGGCCTTCATGCTGGTCCTGTTCATCGCTGCGTATATCGGAACTGACCCGGCGCTCTACCACGGCGGAATTCTCCAGCTGGTGCCGGAACGCGAGCGGGATCGCGCGGCGTTAACCCTCACCCGCCTCGCCACCACGCTCAGGCGATGGCTCGTGACTCAGTTGATAGCGATGTTGGTCATCGGTGCCGTGACGACGGTTTTCCTGTTGCTGATTCACGTGAAAGCTGCTCTTCCACTCGGGATTCTGGCGGGAATATCCAAGTTCATTCCCATCGTCGGCTCGATCTTCGCCGCGATTCCCGCGATCGCAATGGGCTTCATCGACTCTCCGCATAAGGCGCTTGTAATAGGCGTGGGGTATGTCGTAATCCAGTTCGCGGAGAATCACCTGCTCGTTCCGGTTCTGATGAAGCGTGGGGTCGACCTGCCTCCGGCGATGACGCTAGGGATCCAGGCGTTGATGTCTGTGCTATTTGGCTTCCTTGGGCTACTGGTGGCTGTGCCGCTTCTCGCCGCTATCCTGACCATCGTCAAGACAATGACCGGGAAGGACCTCCGCGAGATTTCCGCAGAGGCGGATTCGCACCTGTTAGCGGGACGCGGGACGCGGGAGGCGGGAGGCGGGTCGCTGGAAGCGGGCTAGTACGATCCGCCGCGTGAAAATTCCCGACTCTCTGGGTCCGCTTCCCGCTTCCGCTTCCCGCTTCCCGCCTCCCGCCTCCCGCCTCCCGCTTCCCGCTTCCCGCCTGGAGTGGCGACGCCGCATACGTGGTGTATATAATCCAAGCCTACAAAAATTCGTCCGAGCCGCCGACACACCCCTGAGGAGAGTTCATGATTCGTTATGCAAGTCGATTTGCGCTGATCGCGTGTCTGGCGATCCCATGCGTCGCGAGCGCGCAGGCGCCGTGGCGTCAGGTATATAAGGACTCCGACGTTACGGTGATCTTCGACACCGCGACCATCGCACTTCAGTCACCGGGAACCTGGACTACGGTGACCAGTTGGGACTACGTGCGGCCGCGAATTCTGGAGAACAAGAAGCAGTATACGAGGCTGGTCGAGCGGGCCCACGTCCGTTGCTCGCCGGTCAGAGTGAAGCGGGTGCGGAGCACCGTTTATGTCGGAAACAACGTCCTCGTTCGTGATGAAGGCGAAGTCGATCCGCGCGATCAGGCTCACATGGTCTGGGATCGTCCCAAACCTGGGACCGCCGGCAAGAACGCTTTCGAGTCCATTTGTGGCATTCTTACCAGGAGAAGTCGCAGCTCAGCTGTAGCGCCTGCGAAGTCATCTCAGGCGACAGAAAAGCCTGCCGTAAAAGCCGGGCCGAGCAAGGCGCCAGCGAAGAAAAAAGCAACCGATACCTGACACAGCTCCTCCGTGAGCTCAGCAGCTACAAAGGTGCGACCTAAGTCCGCACCTTTTCTACAGTTAGCGGAGACAGTATCGCAGTATTTTTGTGCCAAAATCGAGCGTTTTTGGCCATCAAAATGGGGCCCCTTTGGCCGGGTGTTTGCTCTGTAGGAAGGTGCGTTTTTTCAAAGGGGAGCCTTCCATGATGCACTTAATCGAATCCCAAAAACCAGACAAAAAAAGGCGGTCGCTGAGCGGGACCATCTTTAGCGTCATATTGCATGTGGCGGTCATTTTCCTGGCGGTCTTCGCTACAGCCCGTGCCGGTACCCGCAAGCACGAAAACCGCGCTGAGAAGGTCAACTTCGTGGCAGTGAAGAAGGAGCCACCTCCTCCGCCGAAGAAAGAGCCTCCACCTCCGAAAAAGCCTGAGCCGCCGAAGCCCAAGCCGAAGACCCCGCAGCCGCCTAAACTAGTGCAGGCGCCGAAGGTCGAGGCCCCGGCCCCGCCGAAGGGCTTTCAGGTTGTTCCTCCGCCAGTCGCGGTTCCGACCAAGCTGCCGAGTATCGATCTGTCCAGGGCGATTACCAATGAGAATGATTTCAGCGGCAAGGGCGTCGCTGGTGGGTCAGCGAGTGGCGTGAAGGGCGGCACCGGCAAGGAAGGGGACACCGGCAAGGAAGCGGGCGTCAAGAAGGAGGAAGACCACGGCCCGTACATGGAGTTCCAGGTCGAGAAGCCAGTCGAGAAAATCGGCGGCGAGGCCCCGAACTACCCGCCGTCACTCAAGGACGCCGGCATCGAGGGGACCGTTCTGGCTCAGTTTGTCGTGAACGAGAGCGGCCGCTACGAGTCGGGGACTCTCAAGATCCTTAACTCCAGTAATCCGGGCTTCACCGCCGCCGTGAAGGATGCGCTCCCCCGTATGAGATTCTCGGCGGCGCAGATCGGGGGCAAAAAAGTTCAGCAGCTCGTGCAGATGCCGTTTCAATTCCACATTACGCACTAACGAGCAACCCGATCAAGAGTAAAGCCGCGGAGGGGATATCCCTCCGCGGTTTTGCTTTACGGCGCAGAACTGCCGGCCGCCGCTTTGACGTGCCGGTCCGGAATCGGCAGAGAGAGGGCGGTGTATGATGGCTGGAACCGATAGATTGAAACCGCTCATGACCAATCGAAGTTGCAAACTCCTCGTCGGGGCAGTGGCATTTCTCGCGCTCGCTCCGAATGTGCACGGCCAAAATCGAAATCCTCCGCCAGCTCGGCCGAAGCCGCAGAGGCCACTCGATGTGCCTCCGGCCGTCGTTGTCCTGCAGGTCGATACCTCGTCCGGCGATTCGACGCGCACGATCATCCAGCGCGACTTCGACTACGGCGACCGTATACAGCCACTCCTTCTGGACAGCGCTACGCTCGATGACATTTGGCGCCCCGGTCAGAAGCGGATCAACTTTTCGCCGCTCGCGCAGACGCGCGCAAATTTCGTCGTTCGTGCGCGCCCCACGACGGCCGGTTTGCACGTCGAGGTTTACGACGTGCCACTCGGACGACTGCGTCAGGAAGATTATTTCAGGCTCCCGAAACGTCCGTCGAGCAAACTGCCTGCGATTCGCGATTCGCTGTCGAGCGTTCTCGGCACCAAGGCCGAGGCCACCAATGCCGCGCTAGCCGCCCACGCCGCAACGAGGGACAGTCTAGCGCGGGAAGCCACCAGGCCTGTTCCGCTCAAGACTACTCGAGATCGGGCGAACGCTCGTCGCGCTCAGGCGGCGCGCGATTCTCTTTCACGTGAGCTGGATCGTCGCGACGTTTTACTCCGCGCCAGTGCGGTGCAGGACACGATCCACTTCGATTCAGTCTATTCGCGCTTCGCGCTGAGGGATTCGGTCGTGCGCGATTCCGTCGAACGTGAGCGACGGCTTGGTATTCACGTCGTCAGCGACGAGATCGAGCGTTGGATCACCGGCACGCGCGGGATTTCGGCGAGCCGAATTGCGTTCGTCGAAGGGCCGCACCTCAAGATCGTCGACAGTGACGGCGCCAACGAGCGCACGATTCCGACGGCGGGTGCCGCACTATCGCCGTCGTGGCATCCGTCGGGTCGCTACATCGTCTACGTCGACGCCGACGATCGAGGAACGCGGATCGCGCAGGTCGATTTGCGCACCATGAGGCCGAGGCTGCTTTCCGTCTCGAATCGCGGATTGAACATCACGCCCGTGTATACCAAGGACGGCAAAAGCATCGTCTGGGCGAGCGGCGGAGATTCACCCGCCGAGCTGGTGCTGGCGAGCGCAGACGGTGACGATTCGGTGGCGGTTCCTTTCGTGGGACGCACAGGATTCGAGACGACCTCGCCGAGTTTCAGCCCGGACGGAAAGCAGGTGGTGTTCATGTCGCCAGTTCCGCTGACGCCGCAGCTCTACACGGTGAACGTGGACGGCACGGGGTTGAGACGGATTACTCCGGTCGTCCCTGGAAAGCGAAGCTACCGAACCGGCCCCGACTGGTCGCCCAAGGGGGATCTTATTGCGTTCCAGCAGCAGAACGGCGACTTCCAGGTTTGGACGATCGGCGTAAAGGATCACGTCATGCGGCAGCTCACGAGCGAAGGTGAGAACGAGGATCCCGCCTGGGCCCCGGATGGTCGGCACCTTTCCATCACGCGGCGGCTGGGCGCGATTGGTGATCCGAGAAGCATCTGGATACTCGATATCCAGACCGGGCGACTTCGTCAGCTCACGCTGACAGGCGATGCGCGGCTCTCTGACTGGTCGCCGCCGCTCCGACCGACTTACTAGCTGCGCTTTTTACCTGTCGGGTATTAGAAAGGCGCGCAGTGGAGTGCCTCCGGATGCCGCATCGGCGGCGACTATCGTGCGTCCTGCGCCGGCAGGGAATGGCGCTGGAGTCGCGGGCGGAGTGAAGTTGATCACGACGTTTGTGGAGCGAAGAGCTGGGGCCGTGCCGGCAGGGACTGCACGGATCTGATACGTCCCCGCCGCGAGATTCACGTACGGTGATTCTCCGTGGTTGGCAAGGTTCGCCGCGATGGGAGTCGCAGTTGAAAGATCAGCGTTCGGAGCGGTCACGAAGAAATCCAGCGCGCCACCTGTTGGACTCATGTTCACGATTCTCACTGCGACCTGACCTGCTGGCGGCGCAGGTGTCGGGTCAGTCGTCATGAAACCCGTGATTGCGCCGCCACCTGTACCGCCTGTCGCGTAGACGGTGTGATCGGCTCCCTCGACTATGGTAAAGGTCAGAGTCGCGACAGTGACAGTCGGGTCAGCGGTCTTCTCCAGCACCAGCGATCTGTCGCCGACGAGGATCGCCGAGTAGTTGGCGGTGGCGGGACTCGGCAACGATGACGGAGTCGTTCCACCGTAGCCGAGATTCACGCCGAAGGGCACGTTCTCGAGCACGGCGTTGAGCGGGAGGCGGAGCGGATCGGTGATCAGATTAACGAAACGGACACGACCCTGTGCACCGGGCTCAAGCGGGCCGGGCGCTTCCTTCGTACCGCATCCCACTGTCAGAAAAGCGAGTGCGGCGAGAACGCCGATTTTCACGGATTGGATATTCATTATCGCGCCCTCGTCAGTAAGTGCAGCCAGATGGGAACGTCGTGGGCTCTGCGGGATCGGCGGGCACCTTGGTGTTGGCGTTCCGATCCCCGATAGCATAGGGCAACCAGCATCGTTGGCCATCCGCTGGAACTCCCGGAGCCGCGACGGGCCCGCGAATCAGGTTGCGGCGGCGAGAGTCTTCCCACCGCAATCCAGTCCCCAGCAGCTCGTAACGCCGCTGATTGTAGATCTCGGCGATCAACTGCGCCTGGGTGAGAGCGCCGACAAGCGGCGCCAGACAGGCCTTCGGATCATCGATGCCGCGGTTACCCGTGCAGTCGGTGCGGACGGAATCGAGTACTGCCTGGGACGCGGCCAATTGACCAGTGTTCGCCAGCGCTTCGGCCTTGATCAACAGCGCTTCGTCGGGGAAGTAGACTGGCAGCGGGTTCGAGGGGTTGGAGTAGCGATTCCAAGGATCCAGCAGCGCACCGACGCGCCCGGTGAGTGTCGTTGACGGAACCACGAACCACGTAAAGCGCTGGTCGCCCCCTGTCATCGACAGTCTCCATTGGCGACGGGGTGCGATTCCATTCGTGCCTCCGGTAACGTTCGCGTAGAAGTTGGGACTCACCGCCGGCGCGGGGAAAGTCAGGATCGACAGGGCCGTCGCGCCACTGCGAGCGACGAGGTTCGATGCCGATAAGGCTGTTGCGTCGTCGTTCGCGATCCGCGCATATCTCGCTCGAAATAAGTGGATCATGTTCGGCAGGCTGACACCCGGCGTAAGAATGGTGTTGTTGAACAGAGTGCTAGGTGGAGTCGCTGCTATCTCGTCCCTGGCGGAGTCGAGCAAAGCGCGGATGTACGCCAGTGCCTCGGCGCGCGTGACGTAAGCCGGCTCCAGCTCGCCGAAGGTTTTGATGGGGATCTGCTGGTAGGACTGCATCGCTTCACCTAGCGACTCTGCCTTCAGCGCGAATGCAAGTGCGCGCAGGCCGCTGCGCGTTCCGGCATCGAACTGCGCGGCGAGCGCGTCCGATCCAGCGAGCAATTCATTCGCGGTCCGTACCGTCCGGTAAACGGAGTTAAATACGTTTTCCGCGATTCCGGTTCCCGGCGGCACCGATCCCTGCTCGGCGTCGCTGATCGATATGAGTGCCGCAGTCGTAGACGTGAATTCGTCGTTAACGAGTCCAGCCATGTACGCGAAGTTGCCGTACGACTGCGCAAATCGACCCTGCAGTCCGGTTGCCAGTCCGATCGTCGCGTCCGCGCTGGTCGTAACCTCGCTTTCGGTGGGAGAATTCGGATTTCTCAAATCGAGGTTGCAAGCACACACGGACACCGCGGCGAAGGCAACCAGACACTTTTTCATCATTCTCATTGGTTGGATTCTCCGCGCGTCAGAAAGAGACACGCGCACTGAGCGACCAGACGCGCGGAATGGGATAACCGCCGAAGTCGAAGCCGCGATCTGCCGCCGTCGTCTGTACCGACTGCAAGCCGCCGGCGTTCGTTCCGAACAGGTTGATCTCCGGATCGTAGCCGCTGTAATCGGTCCATACGACGAGATTGCGGCCCGAGAGAGTCAGATCCACCCCATCGCGGAAGTAGCGGCGCACACCGGGCATGTCGAGAGTGTAACTCGCACTGAGCTCCCGCAGCTTCACGAACGTTCCGTCCTCTATCCAGTACTCGAAGATTCCCTGCGTTCGCGAGTTCCAGGTGGGCGGAAGCTTACGAGGATCTCCATATGGGAGTAACTCGCGCTCGTACGTCTTTGAGTTGCTGGCGATGCCGGCGTTCTGGGCGCGGGTGGACAGATTCATGATCTTGTTTCCGAATACTCCGTCCAGCAGCGCACGCAGACGAAGCTTCTTGGCGATGGTGAACTCGTTCAGGAAGGATCCCATCCACTTCGGGTTGGGATCGCCGATCACTGCGTTGAGCGAGTCGTTGCAGTTGCCGCCGCTGATCGCAATCCGTTGGGCGGCATTGCCCATGTCCGCCGTCTGATTGCTGCGGCGATATCTGCCGAGCGAATCAGTCAGCAGCTCGCCGGTCAGGCAATTGCGCGCCGCGTATGATCCGTAGAACACGCCAGCCGGCTGGCCGGCGCGAATGCGGTTCGGATAACCGCCCGCCGACTGGAAGTCCAGGATCGTCAGCTTGTCGACGAGATTCTTGTTATGCGCGTACGTCATCGTCGACGTCCACTGCAGGTTGGTGTTGTCGACATTGGTGGTGCGCAACAGCAGCTCGATTCCCTTGTTCGACATCGTGCCGATCGGATAGAACTGGCGGGAGAATCCGGTGCTGGTCGGCAGCGGCCGGAAGAAAAGCAGGTCGGAGACAACGCGGTTGTAGTAAGTCGCCTCGGTCGCAACCCTTCCGTTCAGGAATCCGACATCCGCACCCAGCTCCCACTCGCGCGCGCGCTCGTTCTTGAGATTGGGATTGCCGAAAATCACATCGTTGACAAAACCAGGGCGGCCGGCGAAAGGAAGCTGCGTGTAGCTGATGAACTGGGAGTAGGCGTTCAGGATGCCGGGTTGGCTGCCGGCCCACCCAATGGCACTACGAAGGCGGAGGCTATTGAGCGCTCCTGATCTCCCGTCCAGCGCGACGTACGACGCCGAGAACTTGGGAAACGCTTGCCAGCGCTCCGACGGAGCGAATGTCGATGAAGCGTCGAAGCGAACCGCGCCGGTGAGGAAAAGTTTGTCCGCCCACCCAACTTCCTGTTGGCCGTAGAATCCGAGAGTTCGGAGCTCGACGTCGGTTTGCGCTGCCGAGAAGACCGAGCCAGCGCTGACGAGCTCGCCGACTGGCGCCAGTCCGTTGGCGCTGGCCTGAGTGATTCGCACACGCTGCGAAGTGTAGTTGAACCCTCCGGTGCTCCGCAGGTCCAAAGATCCCGGAGTTCCCCAGGTGTAACTCGTGACCCCGTCCTGGTTGATCACGCGGTTATTCTCGAAGACCGACTGCGACCTGCCCGTGACGAGAGGTGCCGTACCAAGAACAGCGTTGCGCGGCACAAACTGTCTCTGCTCGAAGCCAACGTTGTCGAGCCCGATGGTGTAGTCGACCAGCAGATTGGTGAGTGGGGTCCACGAGAACTTGGTCGAGCCAATGAAGCGCTCGATCGTCTGCGGATTGCGAATGCGATCGATGGCCAGCAGAGGGTTGGTGCCAAGCGCCGGCGGCAATGGGTAGATGCCGTTTACGGGCCGGAAGTCGACATTCGTCGGTGCAAAGAAGAGCGACCCCATTATGCCATAATCGTTCTGCTCGCCGAATGCCTGGAGCTGGTTGTTTGTCGTGATGTAGTTCGACGTGACGTTGGCAACCAGTTTCGGGGAGAGCTGCTGCTGAAGATTGATCCGCGCGCCAGTCCGCCGTGACGAGGTGGAGCGCATGATCCCGTCCTCGTTGGCGAAGTTCCCGCTGATGAAGTAGCGGGTCTGATCGTTGCCTCCCTCGACGTTGAGGTTCTGTTCCCACGATGGCGCGCGGTGGAAAATGTCGTCCTGATAATTGAAGCGCGTGACCGGCAGTCCATTCACATCGAACGGATAGAAATTGAACGGTTGCTGCTCGCGGAGCTCACTGGTTGACCAGCGCGTGGTCGAAGTAAAGCGGGGCCTGCCGATGCTGCCGCGCTTGGTGAAGATCTGGACGACTCCATTGTTGGCGCGAGACCCATAGAGGGCGGCGGCAGCGGCGCCACGGATGATCTCGATGTGCTCAATGTCCGAAGGATTGAGATCGGCGAGTCGGTTCTGCGGGTTGGCACGCGTGCCGAGGTCGGCCAGCTGGCCGGATTCGTTGTCGACGATGACTCCGTCGACGATATAGAGCGGATCCGACCCCGAGATGAAGGAGTTGACGCCGCGCAGCCGTACCGAGATTCCGCCACCACCCGGGCTGCCGGAGTTCTGAGTGATTTGTGCGCCGGGGATTTTTCCCTGCATCGCCTGATCGACAGTCACCGCCTGCGCTTTGCCGATGAGCGCGGAATCGACGGTCGCGATGTTGGTTCCGACCTTCCGCTTCTCGGTTGCCGTTCCTGTTCCAGTGACGACGACTTCGCTCAGGTTAACCGCGCTGACGTTGAGGGCGATGTCGGCAGTCGTTGTCGATCCGAGAACGACAGTCACCGGCTGTACGGTCGCTTGATAGCCGATGCGCCGAACAGTGAGTGTCCGCGCGCCGACGGGTACACCGACGAGAGTGTATTCGCCGTTCGCGCCGGTCACCGCACCAATGCGCGTACCGGTGACGATGATCTGCACGTCGGGAAGACCTCGTCCGATGGCAACATCTGTCACGCGACCAGTGACGGTGCCGGTGGGCTGCTGCGAGGACAACGTGAGTGGCGACATCATCGCCAGCGCGAGGAGCAATGCGCTGCGGCGTACGAAGCTGGGCATCATCAGAGGGTCTCCGATTCGCGTGATCCCCTCGGGCGAAGGGCCACTGCCGTGAAAAAGGTGCCCTAGCATAGTAGCGAGCGCCGAAGCAAGCAAGACTGGCGAGTGCGCGTTTCGAACAAAAAAATCGGCAGTGGAAACCCGCCGCTCGCGAGAGCCCCGCTGGAAGCGCCTCAGCTATTGGGCTCGGCGATGAAAATTACTGAAGCCGGTTTGTTGGTGTGTGGATTGATCGGCTCCAGAATGGCCGGCGCGTTGAATCCACTCTTGGTGAGCAGCTCGATCCAGCTTTCCAGAGTGCGGAAGTACCACGGAGCAGGGTCGGAAAATTCCTCGCCGATCGCGGCCCAGGATCCCTCACGCCACCCGTCCTCGTAGGGCATGTCACCGCAGGCAGTGACAGGGTGCAGAGTTTGTATTATCAGCGCTCCTTTGTCATTGAGAAGACTCGGCGCGCGAGCGAGCACGCCTTCGACCGATCCTTTGCCGATGAGTGAGAAATTCGCGACCACTGTATCGACGCGTACGTCGAGATTCCCGAACGCAATTTCTTCATAAGACGCTACGCGAAAATCTCCGCCGCCCGCTCGCTTCGCCTGCTCGATGAGATCAGGCACCACATCGACGCCAGTGACCTCGACACCACGCCCAGCCAGCTCGCGGGCCAGCCAACCCTCACCGCAACCGATATCAAGGGCAGTGCGCGGGGACCGACTCATGACGGCGTCGACGATCGCTCTGTTAGTGACGAGCTTCCGACTCTCGATCTTCTCCCCGCGCACAGCATTGGTCCACGGTCGCGCGTTTTTTCGCCAGGACGCGACTATCTGGGCGTCGCTAAATGGATCGATGCTCATTCCGAAATGGTAATGGAGCAGGGTCGCGTAACGCCATTGGTGGCCGCTCGTATATATATGGTAGAACCAACCAAACACTCAGAGGGTGTATGAGCACAGGCGCGGCACAGCGCACGACTTCAACGCGCTACGATGCGACGACGTCAACCGTCGCGCCATCCGCGCCGGCGCGGGAACGTCTGCTCTCGCTCGACGTTTTTCGCGGCATCACCGTCGCCGGCATGCTGTTGGTGAACAATCCCGGAACCTGGAGCGCGATCTTTCCGCCGCTCGAGCACGCCGAGTGGAATGGCTGGACACCGACCGATCTGATCTTTCCGTTCTTCCTCTTCATCGTCGGCATCACGACGTATCTCTCACTCTCTGCTCGCCGCGCTCGCGGCGACGACGACTCCGCTCTCGTAAAACAGATCCTGCGCCGGGGATTCATCATCTATCTGCTCGGTTTCGCGATGGCGATGTTCCCGTTCTATCAATGGGGAGCGATCGCGTCCCTTCCCAATGCGACGCCGTGGGACCGGATCATTTACCGCATCGAACACGTGCGCATCCTGGGGGTGCTGCCGAGTATCGCGATTGTATACGTCTGCGCAGCGCTGCTAACGCTGAAGACGACTCTCAAGCAGCAAATAATCATCATCGCCACGCTCCTCTTCGGGTACTGGTTTGCCATGACGCTGATACCGGTTCCGGGTGAGAACGAGATCGGCGCGCTGTTGATTCACACCCACGACAGAAATCTCGCGGCGTATCTCGACCGCCTGATCCTCGGCACCAACCACACCTGGACCGGGAGCGTTACGTTCGACCCGGAAGGGCCGTTCTCGACGATTCCAGCGATTGCGACGGCGATGCTCGGCGTCATTACCGGACGGTGGATCGCGCTTAAAGACAAGTCGCTACCGGAGCGGATCAGTGGTCTGTTCGCGGGTGGATCGATCGCCATGGTGATCGGGCTGATGTGGAACTGGTCGTTCCCGATCAACAAGAATCTCTGGACGAGCTCTTACGTGATGTTCACCGCCGGCATGGCGTGCGTGATGCTGGCGACGATCATGTGGATCGTCGATTACCTGAACTTGAAGGGATGGACGAAACCGTTCGTGGTGTTCGGCGTCAATCCGATCGTGGCGTTCGTGGGCTCGGGTGTGCTCGCCAGGCTGATTTACACACTTTGGCACGTCAACTACGATGGCAAGTCCGTGTCACTGGTCGAAGCGATCTATCAGTCGGTCTATTTGCCTTGGCTGCCACCGCGCGTCGCATCTTTGGCGTTTGCGATCTCTTTCGTTCTTCTCTGGTACGGAATTTTGTCGGTTCTCTACCGTCGCAAAATCATTCTGAAGGTCTGAGTTTCTCGGCGCTCCGATTGGCATTTCTGTAGGGGTCGAGGCGGGGTATCCTCTTCGGCGGCTAGCTCGCTTACACGCTGACCCTGCCCGCTTCGCGGGCACCCGCTCGCGCGCAAACGACAAAGGTGCGCGCGAGTCTCTTGCTACGCGAGGCGCCCCC
>Ga0137376_10001564_pt1 | contig 12894 bp, 16 predicted proteins | sample SagtaG_23_FD_104814 | JGI IMG/M metagenome (GOLD analysis project Ga0137376, IMG submission 104814) | Vadose zone soil microbial communities from Sagehorn Ranch, Mendocino, California, USA - Sage2_L_20_16 metaG | ecosystem: Environmental > Terrestrial > Soil > Vadose zone | place: USA...
GAAAAAGCACATTTTGACCCTTCACAATCTTCTTGTTAGACACGTACTCAGCTCCCCCCCACCCCTAGAATAATCCTAGATTTGCTACTGCACATTATAAATAACTATTTTGATTTAATTAAATTTCTTTTTTTGTTTTTTTTTTTTTTTTTTTTTTTTTTAATTAGTAAGGGATTTATTGCGACGTAATCGTATGTAGAGACATGAATGTGCAAAGGCCATAGGGCCTGTAAGATATAAGCAAAAGGATGAAACGTAAGCGGTAGCTAAGAAGAATAAAAGGTGAAAAATTTTTTAAGGTACATCATAAGGGAGATCATCGAACGTGAAAGCTGATGTATTACTAGAGAGGAATATTTTGAGTTTTTTGTCATTATTTGGATGCCTAAGAAAATAGGGGAGAGAGATGAAAGAAGAGACGTAATTGCATTCAGTGAGTATATGCGTTCGTGTTTGAAAGCTTGATACGCAAAAATTGCATGTGGTGGGTTTGCCTGGGAAAAATCTAGCGTTGAACTCTCCTGTCGGTGCGTGGTTTGTGATGCATCTTGTCAACCTTGACATATCTGCCATTTTGTTATCTATGAGGTCGATAAAGAAGTTTTTGGATTTGGAACCGATTTTAGGCGTGAACCGTTTTTTGTTCCGTTTGACAGCGAGCCACTGTTTCCCCTTATATGAGCTAGACTGCGCTTTAATTTGCCAAGATAAGCTGTTAATCTCCCTCGATCTCGCTATGAAGTTTTGCCGAGTGATTGGTGAAACAGTGTTATCATTTCGATGAGAGTTTGCCAATCGATCTGCTTTTTCATTGCCCTCTATGCCAACATGAGATGGACAGTAACAAAGATGAATGATAGCGTCCGTGGTCTCGAATATAACTCCCACAGTCTTCCGCGCACCTCCAACTTTACGGCCCCGGAAAACGACGTTGAACAACCAAGTTTTCTGGCAGCAGGGCGTATGTGTCACTTACCCCGCTATGATTAATGCCATCAAACGTGGTGTCTCCGCCATTTACAGTGATCCTGTCTCAACTTTGACTCGACCCTCCACTCGACCACTCACCCGACGCCAGCCTCCGAGTCGTTTATTCTTTCACCGCCGACCGGCACATTCATCGCCGTCTACGATCCTTACCACCCCGGACCCACCCAAGCGTCTCCCAGCCCACAAGACCGAATAACATACTACGTCAACGGGAGCGGTTGGCCATTACGCGTATTTACCGGCCGTGGGCGATCAAGCACCATGGGGACGAGTAACACCAACGTTGCTCTTTCATAAAATGCATCTAGTACTTACTCGAAACCCACTTCGATCATCAGGGCAACGCTCCATTGCCGTTGCAGTAATCTACGTTGCCTTTGGCTGGGTTACCCGCCCACTGTAGGGCAAAAAACGTTGGTGAAGGAACGATTGGCATACACCATGTACTCACCGCCGGGAAGGGCCTCGGAATACCCGACGCGCCAAATGCTGCAAACTAGAGGATGAATATCATCACTTGCGCGCCTCCGTCCAGCGCCCCTCCTAGTATATAATTATAATCTCTATACCACCTCGGATGGTACCGTCTGAGCCACAGCTGGGAAGCTAGCCCGACGAGGATAGCAAACGTCACGATGGAGCTGACGCCCGAGGCCAGCGCAGCGGTGTACTGTCCGGCAAGGTTAGGCATGAAAAGGTAAAACAATGCAAGAGACTTGCCATGTAGATGATGGGCAAAATAATTGAATCCACTCGTACCAGTCCGATTTTGGGCCATCTCTAAGATAAGCCACTGAAAAAACGTTGGGTCCATCCCGATCGCCAAACCCATCGGTACGATAAAGTACGGTCCGTTTCCGCCATACACCTCCTTAGCCAAAGACCACGTCACGGCATTGGTGTTCAATGTTTGCGTGTATTGTCCGCTCCAGACATTGTTGCCGATCGGATCCAGCAGTATTTCAAGCCTCGCCGTTACAATAGATGCCATGACGACTGTTAGTGGAGACGTCAGCAGGTGTCCGTCCGTATTGCCACAACTAGCAGTAGTACCATAGTTTACAATAGCTCCTGTAACAAGTATTGATACAATCAGCGAGGCATCTAACGAAGGGGGGAAGTACTCAGAGGAGTACCCCACACTTGTGTAAGGAACATGACTCGAGGGGGGATCTTCAGATATTGTCCAATTTTCAAGTCGCCTGCCAAGTTGATGGATGTAGCTACCACATCGTGGCTCCACATTGAGAACTGACAAATCAGCTCAAATGACAAGTAACACTCGAAAAAACCCACATAGAGATTGGCAACAGGACGCCCGGGGTTAATTGCGCCTGCAACCATCTTCATCAAGAGGGTCGTGTCGATGCCACTACCCATCCTTGCAAAGAGAAGGGTGGAGAACGGCTAACATGAGATAAGCCAAAGAAAAGATACAAAACCTTGGACACACACCGTTACAAATGCACCGAGGATAAGTGCAACAATATACGACCACCACGGCAGAGTTGTCTGCCCTCTGATCACGACGATCAAACCTAAATACTGTTACTTCGCGTTCGTTGATAGCGATGAATTGGTCTACGGACCTGCAACGAAGGCTAAGACGAGAAGTATCGCGTACCACCACATCGGTGCCTCTTTGTATTTTTTCATAGCCTACGCAAAAACTTTAGCTTGGTCAACCAAAAGAATGAGATCGGACTACTTGCCCGGTAGTGAGGGTCCGGTTGCGTTCCGTCAAATGCAGATTTGAATGAATCTCCGGCATAACCACCCCAAAACAGAAAAACGTGGGCAATGAGGCCTCCAATCTACTTTCATCAGATCTGTTTGTACAACCAATGAACACGACGTACAGAAAGGTTGGAAGCCAGATTTTGTCATGCAAATGAGCCCGTTAGGTATGGGAGGCCCACCTCCGCCAACGCCGTCTGATTGACCTGAAAATTGGACCCAAAAACGGCAGCCTGATCATATATGGAACCGTTTGCCGAAAATACGGATGTCGAGAGCATGGGAAACGATTTGGACTAAGAGAACAGATCAGCGATAAAATTGAAAAATGGGAAAGGCACTGACGTTCCACGTGTTCGTATAATAGATAGCCGTTAGGGCTATGTAACAGATGGCAAGACCAATCCATGAATTAGCTGGAAAAACGAAAAGTTACGGCTGGGCAATGTACGCGGAGTCCGTGTGATGCTTGCCTTGCTGCATAATGGGTAGACCCATAAAGCTAGCATATGGTAGGTAAGATATCTCAGTGCAGCGCCCAAACGACCCACTTACGTCGACCCAATATATTGCCAATCCAGCGAAAGACTCAATAATCCAAGTCCTTCATTCGCTCCTGCGCCCCCAAATATGTTTGTAAAGACGTTCACCACGTTCTCCGATGCACGTTGAGAAGCAAGACAAAAGATGTTTATGCCATTAAGCAAAGGGAAAATGTACAATGGGATCACTTCATAGATAAACATTCCTGTGAATGCGCTCCAGAATACCTTGATACGCTTTACGTTTACAGAGGTGTTGGTATTGTTGTGAAGAGCTAGTGGCAATAAAATTAGTCAAAAAAGTTCTCTATCAGGAGTTGAATCGATCGTATACCTTGGAATACGGTGACAGTGGGCAAGTTCTAGCACAGACGCCAAGTAAACTTTCTGACATTTAGCAATAAAACTAGTACCCACACCCCAATAGACCATCTCCGACGGATAAACCGTCAATGGCCGTAGAAGACCAACAAGTCCATAACTACCAAGAAGCAGTAGTGAGCCCTCTCCCGACAGCAGTCGAACGTAGTACAAACCCAAAACGAGCGGTTGAAAACATAGCTAGCACGGCTGTGGTAGCTTCGACTTTAGTATCGTAATATAGCTATTTGAAGCCAAGTTAGGATGTTATAGATGAACCATCTATCGACTCACTCTTTGCACTGCAAAGTTCATGACAGCCGTACTCCCGTTCGAGGCGGTTGATGCAACAAGAGAAGCTATAACATGCTAGTTCCACAATCGGCCGCATTAGATGCTAGATCCACGAAAGCCAAGACTAACTTGCCTCCTTGATCGTTAACTTGCCCGGATTGATAAAATGTATCGCAGGCCCCAAGAATTCGAAGCGAGTCCCAACGACGTGTTCTCGACGCGGCATCAATGCGGCCCAAGCGATGCCGCAAGAATAAATAAGCAACAGCAGAAAGACACTGGATATGTTCATCTGCACCGGTTTGAATAGATAAATCTGCATATTTGCCTTTAGTAAATGCTCTCTTGTATCATAACGCGCAAGTAAGTACCTGGCACAAGGCTGCTCCCAAACCTGCAAAGGCGGTTCCGAGGACCATAGAGCGGAACGTGAGCGCGTCATCCCCATCGTCCCGCAAGTCAACCACGAAACGAGAGACATCCTCTCCCGTGGAAATGATAGGCTCTCTATTACCAACGTCACTGCCACTTTCGACAAGGATTTCCTCTTTCTCCAGAGATCCCTTCTCGTCATTTGCTGGCTGTTTTGACCAGTCCTTCACCGTGACTCCGCGTCACTGCCAAATTGTTGGCTTCTTCCTGAGGAGGCGCGACGGTGGACGACATGCAAGAGGGTCGAAGGCTCCAGTAGCGAGGGAGAGACTGGGAAGGGATTCAGCCAGGATAGCGGCCTCCTTAACCCCCCCCCCCATGAAGCTAGGAAAGAAGCAACGTTTCGCAACCTCCAGATAGCTTGGCATACAGAGATAGCGTAATTCCAATCTTGCATCAGAATAGCTAGTGCTCCTTCGTCAAAAACTAGCGAGAGCTATTCAAGGCCCAAAGAAGGTGCCGAATGTTAGCTTCTCTGATGTAATCATCCGATGGTATGGCGTACGTGTTTCGGTGAGCGACTCGGATAACGACAACCATGTCGTCATGTCCGTACAGAATGGCGATAGTGAAACCATTGCCGGGTGGGTGGGCGCGTAACAGGTTCCAGGACCCGGGGGCTTAAGCGCTCAAATCGGAATATGGCATCTGGGGTAAAAGGAGAACATATAAATAGGTGGATCATAGACCCATCATACATCAATCCCTGCCGCAAATCAATTAACCGACAATGTACAATACTCATATGGAGTTTAGCCCTCAAAGCGCTTCGAGACCTTAAAATAAGTCTCTGATCTTAGCCCGTTATTCATGCAATGGGTCCAACTAGAACGAAAAATCATTATACTATGCTTGTAATCTACACAAATCAACTCGTCTGAGCACCAACAGCCTGGTAATGTGATTAAAATAAATTGGAACGAGTAGATCATGGTCTGCTTACCAGTCGCTTGAGATGTTCCATGAAAACCTGCAGGCTGACATCGTCCGTAAAGATGGCCTGCCCCGCAGCACCCGTCGTAGTACCATACATGGTAGCAGACATGTGGGTCGTGGATGGGTTCAATTTTGATAATAAGAAACGGGCTTGACTTCCTCCTTGGTCGCAAACGATGTACCGCGGAATAGGGAATCGGTCAACAAGGAGATCCTGAACAAGTAAAGGTCACCAGAATGCCAAGGTGTTTCGATCGCTACACGTACCTGGGCGTCAGCCACGGGCATTTCAAGTAACTCTTTAAAGTTCTCGTATCCTTCTTGCTCCTGGTATCCTTGTTTGCGCCATTGGGCGATCAGTTCACCGTGGAAAATGAGGATGTGGAAGAACGTGTCAAGTAACAAAATAACATCGTGTTTGATCGACACGCTGTCAAGAAGAACAGGCTGAGGAGGTGTATCAAACGTGTATGACATGAGCGTGGGCTGGATCATGATAAGCGAGTTATTGACATCCTCTTCATTCAGTATGTGTCTGTAGAACGCTGTTTCGTCTGGACTGTTGTTGAACACTTGCAGGAACTGACTGCGGCGAAGATGGAACATGAACTGAGGGTAAATGCTGAAGTTATCTGAAAGCCGGAAGCTCGTGGGGTCTTCCTTGCGATAATCTGCGAATTTTTGGCATAACCGGATGAGCATTCGATCAAGCCATCTGAGGACATCCGGTGAATCATCAATCTCGGCCTTGAACACCGCAATCCTGGCCATCAAGACCGCAGCAGCTTCCTGATCGAAGGATGCAGCGATGCTTGGTGAACCCGCCTCTGCAAAGTTACGAGCGATGGTAGTTACGCGCAAGCGCTGTTGTCCCGTTGAATGTTGATAATGGGTCACGAACTGTATCAACCCGCGCGAGCCTTGCTGGAGAGGCTGACCTGCAGGGGTCACGACTTCGAAGTAGACGCCAGTTGATGTTCGAGGTGTCAACACGTTGATCTTCCAAGCCGAGGTTTGGCCTATTCCGATTTCTGTTTCACCAACACATGCTGATTTCTTGCCCGCAGAAATAGCATGACCGATGAGACCAGAAACCTTGAGTTCTTTTGTAGCCTACCACATAGTTAGTCAAATTCGATGACGTAAACGCAACCTCCGACCTGGACATCAAACGTGGCATTGAAGCCCATTTGCAAGTTACCCTGTTCATCCTTACTGAATATCCGAAGGAAACTTTGTTTGAAGATGGAAGTTGCGAATGAGTCGGACAGCACGATAACACCGTTAGTGGAGTTGGGGAGAGCTTTCATCTCCAACAGGCCGACTTGATCCAGGCATCCAGCGAAAAGATCAACCGCATGTCCATTGTTGGAGGCTCGTTTAGCAAGGCCTTCGTAAAACTGCGTCGATTAAGCACATGAAATACGAGAAGGAGGATGTACATACCTTCAGCGCCCGTTTGTAATGCTTAACAGCATCTCTATCTATGTCATGATGCGATCTTATTGGTTCCTTTAACTCGTTACCGACTACCATCCCCGGGCCTTCAGTTGCCGGTCCTCCTGCGAATAGCATAATGCGAGCGCCAGTATTAGGGTACGTCGTCTATAAACGGATATAGTGAATATACAGCACATGGCATTCAATGAATGATAAAAATACCTCCAACAGACCGATTGCTACACTCAGCGCGACGCCGGTGCATCTCAAAGAACGTTTATCATTTGCAACGGGCCAAGGATCCCGCGTGAGGGATTCCAAGATACCGGTCAGTTGGAATTCACATTGTTGCACAGGAAGCAAGAAACGAGAGGCGCCAAGGAATTGCTGTGGTGCGGGCTGCCCGGGTCGTGGGGCCGCACGGGATTGAGAACTCAAACCAAGCATATCCTGGATTTGCTTGGGAGCGTACTCTTTTCCGCCTCGGAAAACGTAAGATTTGCTGCATTCGGCATAGCCAATTTCATGCACTTGGGTCTAGAAGCTATGTGAACAGCATTCTCAAAATCAAGGTACACGACAAACCATAGTACCATATGTGATAAGACCAACGAGCGCGTATGGTGGAATAAGACTCAAGCTGACGACGATAGCATCTCGCAAGGCCTTGAGATCGTCTTCTTCGAGACATGTATCAACGACAAAGAGGAAGATCGGAGGGACCTGGGCAGGGCGGGCGAGAGTATATTCTATCGTCGTATATTTTGGTAGCAACTCGGCGGGGAGATTGGTATTGGAGATGTCCTTGTAATGAGGTGGGAAGGCATTGCGGGAGAGACAGAATGGACAGATCCATAATTTTCCGCGGATGTCAATTTGACTAGCGGATATTAGACCATCACGCGATACAAAAACTCGGCGTAGTACGGTACCAGTAGGGATTAAGAATGGCACGGCAGGGCGGTTTGCATGCGACCGGTTCGTAGAGCACAGGTGGGAGATCCTCTCTCAATTTGAGGGGCGTGTAGAGAGCCGATATTGGGACGACGGTCCTAGTTGCTTCTATGCGCGACGACGGCCAAACATTCCAAGAAAGCCGGACACCTAGATGCCGCAAGGTTTGTTAGTGGGTTCTGGCTGTGAAAGGCGATGCTTACCGTCGCGCTCCTCGACGTCCTCAAAGTTGAGCATAATGGAGAGGTGAAGAGACAAAGAACAGACCACGTAGATGGGTAAACAAAGGCCAAACAAGCGGAGATGAACTGGGTCGAACTGCGGTTCTCTGCAATTTAACTTTACGGAGTTCAATCGTGTCTGCGCGTCTTTTGAACACGTACTCTTCCCATTGCTCCTTTAATCCACTTGATATTGTGCCACAAACCCATCCTGCTCGCATCAACCCAAACCAACTCTGCCAAACCAGGTGGAGGTAAGCCAATTCAACGCGCAGAGACCAGCACGGGCGGCCCTTTTCACCGAGGGCAAAGTTCTAACTATTGTTCCACCATATCAGGCACTTGGTTAATCGTGTGAAACGATTGCAGTCGGCAGTGCAAGCGAGCCATTTCAGGTCGAGCCATCAAAGCATCGTAATGGCTATCACTTTCCTCTTTCCCCTCATCATCTATGTCTAGCGTCGACATACGAGCGCAGTTCCCGCACCTCGCGTGTCCGTAGAGACCCCATTTCTCATATAAATACCCTCATTGGCATCAGGAACTCCCATCTTTTTATACCCTCCTTCCCCCACTGTCCAGGCTCGCGTCGCTTCCCAAGCCCCCCACTTGACCGTAGCCGGACGCTTCCTCTTCTCAAATCTAATCCATTCGACATTCTACATTTGCAAGAAGCTTTGTTTCGTTGTTCAATCCAACTCACCGCCATGGCTGAAAATCGCCTCGAAAGACTTAGAGAACTGCCTTTGCGGGGGTTTGATGAAATGTAAGGCCATTTTACTTTCCCGCATGCCTCGTGCACTGATTATGACTCCAGAGACGATGATACCCCTTCTTCCGGCACCGCTTCTTTACCCACACCACAGCTCAACGCCGATGAGCTTCACACCAACCAAGTAACACTGATGTATGTCTTCGTATACATCGGCGCACCTCTTGCTTATGATTCTGCAACAGAAATACGACCCCATTAGCCCCCCAAGAGCCTCAAGTAGGAGTCCTCCAGGCTCCAGGTGCACCACTATTGAAAGACTACGATTCCTTTACAGAAGGATCTCGTGCTGGGAGTTTTGACTTCCTCTCTTCAGCTTCCGGGGACTTGTGCTACCCTATTAACACCTCCACCACCGAGATGATGGGAGAGCCATCCAATTCTGTCGGCTTCACAGTCGACGATCTCACCCACCTCGGCGATGATGATGCTTGCATATCCATCGAAGAGTGGAGAGTTAACGTGGCCCTAGACACGCCGAGCGACCAGATCCGCTCATCCATACCATCGTCAACCACCGCCAAGCGGCCACGGTCGCCGACACCAGAGGTGGTAAGACGCATTCGACCTCGAGCTCGCTCCCTCTCATCTGCGTCATCGGCTGCTAACGATTTTGATTGGTTCGCTCCCCTACCAGAGGGCATAGAGCGGCCTCCCTCCCGGGCAACCTCGGCTCCGGACTAACATGAAATCCTGCATCCTCTCTTCTCCAATTGCGCGGACAGTCCTAGAACACCGGACTAGTATGACTCATTCCCGTATTATTTCCATCGGGCGGACTTGATTGATCATCAGACCCCCTCGTTGCGATACCAGATATGTGTCCCACGGAATGCACTTGTCGTCATTCCGTTGCACTGTTCTGCCGTACTCGACGTAGAACGAGGCAAATGATCAATTAACCATCTAGCGATCGGGACAGGTTTGTGCCTGCCATCCTCGATCTCGACATTGTATTACTATCTATACGACAAAAAGTACCTCCTAGCTCCCTGTACCTCCCCCCACCCCTCAAGCTATGTTACCCTCTCATCTCCATCATGTACGCAGTAGCGTAGACGCCATGACCTGCATGTAGATCTTAACCTGAACCGAGTATCCCCAGAATTATAACACGTTGTTTATCAACAAGCTATGCATTGCTGTCGATCGATAGATATGGTGGCTGTACATACCATGTGCCGTCACTTTTAAAGACCACTTCCACTATCAGTTCTGGGCTAGAGCTGAGCCGAACTCATCAACTCAAGCACGGCAATCTCGGATTTTTAACGCATACTAGCCGACTCGGATTTCATATAATAGTAATGGAAAGTACAACAGAGACGTGTAAGTAAGTGCAAACTGATCGTACCGGCGGCCGCTTCTGTCGTTGTGTTCTATATTTGGGAACCGCGTAATGTCTTGATGGAAAGACCCTACCCAGTATAAGAGGCCGATAGAGTTAGACTCTGGCTTAATTGGTGTTTGACGACCGTCGTCGGACCTTCTACTCCGCTCCCGGATCGGAATTCATAGAAAAATTCGATCGCAAAATATGATACCAACGTAAGCAAGCATTGAATGCGCTATGCGCGCACTTTCTTCTCCCGGTGTGGTCGATCGCCGTACGGGGTTGTGACGAACTCGGCTGAAAGGCAGGAACAGGAACGAGCAAATGCCAATTTTGCCAGAATCCCATACAACCAGACTCTGAAGTACATCATCAGCTCTGAACGGACATTGTTCATTATATGACCACGATCTCTCCTTCACCAAAGTCCAGATCTTTGCCGACATCTTGCCAGGCATCCAAGTTCTCCAAGACTTCATTACATTTGCTCTTCACGGAGCTGTAGGCTTCATTTCCGAGGAAAAGATGAAGTGGCCAAGGTCGCCCTTTGGCCTTACCCTCCCCTTTGACAACGTCCACTACGAGCTCCATTGCTTTCTTTGGATCGCCTGTAAAAGACTCCGCGATTTCGCGGAACTTTTCGCTACTGATGGTCCGCATTTGATCGTAGTCGGATATCTGGTTTATGCTTTGTTTTGTGTCTGGAAGGATAGATACCCCTTTAGTTAAGAACCCCCCAGGCTCGACAATTGTTACCCGAATGTTGAATTGTCGAATTTCGACGGAAAGTGCCTCACTAAATGCTGTTATCGTGAATGAGAGCTAAATTAGGATTTAAAGGCCGAGCCTAGACTCACCGCGAACCGCAGCCTTGGACGATGCATATATACCTATGTGGAACAGCGAATATTTCACCGCATGATGACATCAAGATTAAAATGCCTCGTTCTTACCTGTTTGCTGTGAGCAATAAGAACGGACATCCTTCAGACAAGAACAGAATAAGGCCAATACGGTGATCACTAACCGGTCTGTTCGGCTGCCAGCTCATCCGACTACCTATCATAACTATTGTTCCAGATCTTGCGGTACGCATGTATGGAAGCATAGCTGTCGTAACATTGATAAGGCCAAAGACGTTTGTCTTGTACAGCTCCATCAAGGCGTTCGACCTACTCATCCATGTAGGGTCATGGACGGAACACGGAATCCACTACCTACCCGCCTTCCTCCATTAGACTCCGGAATGTAGTACCTTATTCCGTTATCAGCAAATTCTCCAATGATAAGTGAATTCGTGAGACATACCAGCATTGTTTACCAAAACATCAATCCGTCCCCAGAACTTGACCGCTTCTTCAACGCGAGCCTGGATGGCTTCTTGGCTATCAGTGACATCGAGTTGCAGTAAGCGAAGATTATCTGAAGGCGGAAAGTCTTGTATTTTCTCTAAGGATCTGGCAGTCGCCACTACGAGATCTCCTCGCGCAAGAACTGATTGGACAAGACAGCGACCCAAACCACTTGAAGTGCCTGAACTAGATATGAGAAGGACAAAGTGCGCTTTATATAGGTATTCTTACCAGTAATGAGCCAGACCTTGGCATTTTCATTTACCATTGACGGCGAAATAAGGATAATAAGAGGATCGAATTGCAGTTGACAGATATGTTGCTTATATTCGCTGATTTCGTCTGCCCCAATTGGTTTGAAGGAGAAACGAGTCAACGATTGGTTATGGTCGGATGATCAAGTGGTCTTCTCTATCTCGACCCGAAATCTTGGTATTTCATTAATAGCTTCCTTATCCTAGAGACTGCGCCGCTGCGGTCAAACATGTTATCGTGGTAAGAGACGACCGTTTACCGGTCCCAGGAGATAAACATGTGTAAACAAGCACCGATCGCGTAGCGCTGTCCTGCGCCGTTAACGCGGCGCGCAACATGGCGCCAAAATCGACGGCCTTCCTCCATGACTTGCCCGAGAAGGTCGCTACAATATTCGACCAGGCCCAAACTTCCATGGCGAGTCACCGCAAGAACTGCGTCGCTCTGTACAAGCTACACGTTCAGGCGGGCGGCGTCACCGAAGTCGTCAAGAACGGCAAAGCAACAAAGTTGGTCGGAGAACGGGCATTTGGCGATGCATTTATTGACATGATTACGCGTGTTCTCGTGATAAAGAAGGGCCCCGCTGCTGCAGATCGCGTGGTCAGATTTATAGGGACGTATGTAAAGTTCACGAATGAGAAGGGTGCGTGTAACTTTGTTCTGCGTCTACGTTTCGTGAAATTAACAAAATAATAAGTTACGGACGAGAAAACGAAGAAGGCAAAAGCATCGGAATCTGCGTCTGCGCTAGCCGCCATCGACGAGGACGATGATAATCTCGCTTCGAGATTTGTGTCTCGATTGCTAAAGTGGCTCATGCAAGGGTTCTTGGCCAAGAACAAGATTGTTCGCTACCGCACCGTATTCATTGCTTCAGAATTGATATCCCATCTCGGGGAAATCGAGTAAGGAGTTCTGCCCAATACCAGTGGCGGTTGAAACTAACGCGCGTTTGACTAGTGAAGACACGTATAACTTGCTACGAGAGAGTCTTATGGACCGGATTAATGATAAAGAGTCTCTCATAAGAACATACGCGGTCATTGCACTGTCCAAATTGATCGGAACAGAAGACCCAAGTGAGATCGTGGATGGTCAACTGACAACATTGGAGACACTACTGGAAATAATGAGCTTGGATGATGCAGCGTGAGTACGGTCGTCTGAATCTCAGTCAACTGGACTGAATCCGCGTTTCAAAGCGAAGTAAGAAGGGCTGCATTGGTAAACGTTCCGCTGGACAATACAACACTAGGTTTCGTGCTTAGTCGCA
>Ga0137376_10001566_pt1 | contig 12886 bp, 11 predicted proteins | sample SagtaG_23_FD_104814 | JGI IMG/M metagenome (GOLD analysis project Ga0137376, IMG submission 104814) | Vadose zone soil microbial communities from Sagehorn Ranch, Mendocino, California, USA - Sage2_L_20_16 metaG | ecosystem: Environmental > Terrestrial > Soil > Vadose zone | place: USA...
CCAGGACGTCGTAGCCGCGCTGCGACAACAAGAACGAGGTCACTCGCAGGAATCTCCGGTCGCGACCGGACAGAACGATGCGCAGCGGCTGGAGGCGGTGGACGTTCGGCTCGCTCTCGGGGCTCGGAACGACGGTCACGATGCCTCGGCCTTGTCGATGTGATCGCCGACCGCGATTCCGCGCCGTTCCGCCTCGCCCGCGGGAAGCTCGAGGACGGCGAAGGCGCGACGACACGACCGCATGCGCCAGGCCCCGACGTTCGGGGCGACCTTCATGACCTCGCCGTCCTTTGCGAGGAACACGACGTCAATCGCGAAACGCATAAAGAACGTATGGATCGATGGTGCCGGCTGAATCAGGATGCCTTCACCGGCGACCAACTCACGTTTTCCAAGGAGCCCCTTCATGCGCGGGAGCATTCGATTTGCCACGACGCAGCGCTCGCAGACGACCGAGCCGTCGCCCCGCGTCAAGACGACGACGCCTCGAGCGCTGCGCAAGCTCGACGACCTCGCCAACTCAGCTGGTGCGCTTGATCTCACTTGCCCGCGATGCCACCGATTGCCTGGACGAACGTGAAGATGGCCGGGCCGAGCAAGATGACGAACATCGCCGGGAAGATGAGCAGAACGAGTGGGAACAGGATCTTGATCGGGGCCTTCTGTGCCTTCTCCTGCGCTATCGCACGTCGCCGCCTTCGCATCTCCTGGGCGAGGTCGCGCATGATCTGCCCGATCGACACGCCAAGAGCTTCGCCCTGGACGATCGAACGGACGAATGAGCGCATCGATGCGGTGTCGCAACGAGCCAGCATGTTCAGCATGGCCTCCTGAATCGACAGGCCCATGTTCTGCTCCTGAAGTGTCAGTTGGATCTCCTGGCCGAGCGGCGGGCCCACGCGACCCGAGGCCATCTGCATCGCGCCGACGAACCCGAGCCCGGCTTCGATGGTGACGACGAGCAGATCGATGAGCTCCGGCAGCTGGTAATCGATCTCGTTCAACCGCTGTTTTGCGCGCTCTCGGATCACTCGCGTGGGCAGCCACCAGCCGAGGAACCCGATGATCCCCGCCAGCAGGATCAACTGAACGGGCTTGACACCGACGGTGGCGCCCAGCCAGATCCACAGGAGCGGGAAGGCGATGGCGCACAGGACGCGGTAGCCGAGGAAGCGCCCGGGCGTGACGTTGTACATGCCCGCCGCGATCAGATCTCTCTTGACGTGTTGGTCCCCCCGGCCCTTGGATCGACCGCCGACGGCGGAGCCGAGACTCGTCGCGACGTCGTCGAGCTTCTCGCGTAGGCCGCCCGAGCTTTCTTCGCCATGGTCTCGTTTCGTGAAGCCGTACTCCTCGACGCGTCTGGGCACGCCGGCGGAGCGCATATGTCCTCCACGGGGCCAGATCGTCACACGTGCGAGGCTCCCGATCGCGAGGCCCGTCAGGAGGATGCCGATGATTAGCAAGATGATCATCTGTCAGACCTTGATGTTCACGATGCGCTTGATGACGAAAGAGCCGGCGATGACCGAGATGCCGGACATGATCAGGACCACCCTGCCTCCGGTGGAGTGGTACATGATGCTCATGTAGCCCGGGTTGATCACCGTGATGACCAGAAGAAGGAAGAGGGGGAGGGCCGTCAGGACCCACCTGGACATGCGACCCTGTGCGGTCAGGGTCTGCACCGTCCGCTGAAGCTCGAATCGCTCCCGGATCGTGTCAGTCACCTGGTCGAGCACTTCGGCGGTGTTCCCCCCCGTCTCCCGCTGGAGTGCTCCGACCAGCGCGACCTGCTCGAGTTCTCGGCTCTTCATTCGCTCCACGACCACGCGCAGTGCGTTGTCGATCGGTACGCCCAGTTGCTCGTCTGCGACGACCCGCTGGAATTCCGATCGGGCAGGTTCCGGGGCGTCGTTGACCACGACCGAGAGAGCGCCGATGAAGCTGTGGCCGGCCCGAAGTGCAGAAGCGAGCACCTGGAGGTTGTCCGGAAGCTGTTCGGCGAAGAGCTTGCGCTGTCGCTCGAGGCTCTTCTTCAAAAAGAACCGGACGGCGAACGGTATTACGAGGGCGATGATGACGCCGAGGAGCAGTGAGCCGGAGACGAACTTGACCAACAACAAGGCAAGGAGTGAGCCGACTCCGGTCAGCACGATGATCTGCTCCGGGGGCATGGTGATCTTCGCGATCTCGTTCTCCCACCTGAACCGCTGCCACCACCCGCTTCCGCGGAGCATCGAGTCGGTGCCCTCGAGCATCTTCTCGGTGATTTGCGCCGTGGGCCTTCGGCTCGAAGCCCGGATAGCGGTCGGTACCGACACGAATTCAGCCAACCGCCTTCGGACGGTTCCCTTCTTCGGGCCTGACATGAGCAGGTAGGCACCCAGGCCGATCAGCCCTGCGACCAGGATCCCGACCAGGCTCATGGTCACCGCTGACGTTGACAAGCGGTGGAACTTCGACGGCTTGTACGGAGGAGTGGCCCCCTTCGTCGCGACTGGCAACGGCGGCGTGCGGTATTCCGTGCTGGCAACGCTGCTCAGACCGTCGACGCGCACCGTCACGCTGATGTGCTTGTCCGGGCCCGCGACGGAGGCGTAGCGCAACAGGTACTCGCTGGCGAGGCTCGAGCCGAGTTGACGGTAGATCTGCTGCAGTTCGCTGATCGAGGTCGTCTCGATGTAGCGGCCTCCGGTGTCACGTGCGAGCTTCTTCAGCGCCTGAAGCTTCGAGAGACGCGAACGAAGTCCGACCGCGAAGATCCGGACGTGCGCCGAGCGTGCCGCCGCGGCTGCACCTGCCAGGGTCTGGTGGCTTGCGCTGTCGCCGGGGGCACGATGCTCCTGGCCGTCGGAGAGCAGGATCAGCGTTCCGGCTTTGATCTTGGCGTCTCGAAGGAGTTTCAGCGAGTGGCCGACCGCGTCGTAGATGTGCGTGCCGAACTGGAAGGCCGGCTGTTGGGCGAGGGCAAGGTCGATCTTCGCCTGGTCGGTCGTAAACGGAAGCGCGACCGTCGGCGCGACGTTGTACGTCACAACGGCGAGCTGTTCCTGTCCTTTTCGCTGGGCCGCGAAGGCGCGGGCTGCCGAGAACGCCGCCTCTTCGGGCTTGCCTTCCATGCTCGTGCTCGAGTCGATCGCGAGGACGACCCCGAATTGTTGAGAGGTGCTTTCACTCACAGGGGTGACGATGAGATCGTTCACGGATGTGCCGTTCTCGAAAGCCTGAACCGCGCCAGGCTTCAGCTTCATCCCATGCGGGAGAGTCAGGATGTACGACCGGCTGGGGAAGCCCGACCCGGCGGCCTCGGTGAGCCGGGCACCTTCGCCGGCTCCCATCGCCGTCAGCGTTGCAGCGAGGCTGACGAGTGCGACGAGCCCCGTGACGAGGAGTCGCCGGGTCACTGCAGTGCAGCTCTCGTCGTTGCGAGCTCAGGGAGATCCGGGTTCCGGACTGCGAACAGTTCGTTCGGCATGCTGACTCCACGCTTCTCGAACTTGTAGAGGAAGGTCGGCCGGAGGCCAGTCGTCTCGAGCTGCCCGACCACCGTTCGATCGGCCTGAACCCGCTCGAGCTTGAAGGTGAAGATCTCCTGCAGTGTGATGACCTCCGATTCCATCCGCTGTACCTCAGTGATCGCGGTCACGCGGCGTCCACCGTCTTCCATCCGCTCGAGATGCACGATCAGATCGAGGGCGGAGGCGACCTGTTGCCGGATCGCGCGGAGCGGGAGGTCGTAGCCGGCCATGAGCACCATGGTCTCGATGCGGGCCAGCGCGTCACGAGGCGCGTTTGCATGGACAGTGGTCAGCGATCCGTCGTGGCCCGTATTCATCGCCTGGAGCATGTCCAGCGCCTCTGGGCCGCGGACCTCGCCGACGATGATCCGGTCGGGTCGCATACGCAGGGCGTTCCGCACGAGATCGCGAATCGAGATCTCTCCCATTCCCTCGATGTTCTTCGGCCGTCCCTCCAGGCGAAGAACATGTGCCTGCTTCAGCTGGAGCTCCGCCGCGTCCTCGATCGTGACGATGCGCTCCGAGTCGGGGACGGCTTGCGACAACGCGTTCAGCAGGGTGGTCTTACCGGTGCCCGTACCGCCCGAGATGAGGATGTTGAGCTCGGCCGCGATGCAGCGCTGGAGAAAGTCGACGGTCTCCTCTGAGAGCGTCCCGAGCCGGATCATCTCGCGAAGGTCGAGTCGCTTGTTTGCGAACTTTCGGATCGTGATGAGTGGCCCGCTCAGGGAGAGCGGCGGAATGACGGCGTTGACGCGGCTCCCGTCAGGCAGCCGTGCATCGACCATCGGGGAGGACTCGTCGATGCGCCGCCCGACCTGCGCGACCATCTTGTTGATGATGCGGCGCAGGTGCGAGTCGTCGTTGAACCGCACGGTCGTCTGGTAGAGCCGGCCTTGCCGCTCGACCCAGATGTCGAAGGGCCCGTTCACCATGATCTCCGTCACGCTGTCGTCGGCGAGGAGGCGCTCGATCGGCCCGTGGCCGAGGATGTCGTCCGAGATCTCTGCGACGAGCCGGTCGCGATCGTCCTTCGAGATCCCGGCTTCTATCGCGAGCTGGGCACGGATATCGTCGTTGACGCGGTCACGCAGTGCGAACGGATCCATGGTTGTGCTGAAGAGCTGAGGGCCCAGCTCGCCGATGACCGCGAGGTGAATTCTGTTCTTGACCTCGGCGAATGGATCCGGCCCAGACGATGCGACAAGCGGGCGAGTCGTAGAAAGTCGTTCGTGAAGCTCCATCATGACCTCCAGGCAAAGCGGCGCTTGTTCCCGCGCTCGCTGATTACGGGCTCGTGTGCGGCCGCCGCTGCCGACTGTTCCTGCTCTTGCTCCACGTAGCTCTCAGCCAGCTTCTGAAACGCCCGGCCAGCTTCGGATCGGTCGTCCCTCATCACGATCGGAATGCCGTCGTTGATAGAGATCGGAATCTGCCGGTCGCTCGGGACCAGTACGTCGGGCGAGCGGCCGATGATCGCGTCGACGTCTTCGTGAGTGATTCCGACGCGCGTGTCCGAGCGGTTCAACACGAGAGAGATCTGGGCCGGGTTGTAGCCCATCAGCTCCAGTGTCTCCAAGCCGAGTTTCGTGTTCTTGAGTGAGAGCGAATCGAGCATCCCGACGATGCAGACATTTGAAGACGCATCGATCGCAGCAATCACTTCCGGAGTGAAGCCCGGCGGAGTGTCGACGATTACGAAGTCGGACATCGACCGCAGCGTGGTGAACACGTCGCGGAGAAAATCGACGGTGACGGTGCTTGCTTGGTCGGGCCTGGTCGGGGCGAGAAGCACCTTGAGACCCGACGTGTGCCTCGTGAGGTAGGCGTCGAGCTTCTCCTCGTCGAGCGATCCGCCGGATCGAGCCAGGTCGTAGATGGTCTTGTCCGGCCGTAGCCCCAGCGCCAGCCCGATGTCGCCGAACTGCAAATCCAGGTCGACGACGATCGACCGCTTGCCCGAGAGGGCGAGCGAGACTCCGAGGTTCGTCGAAACGAGTGTCTTGCCGGTGCCGCCCTTGGGGCCCAGCACGCAGACCATCGGTGCGAGTGCGATGCCGCTGGCTACCGCAGCTCCGCGCCGACGCGCAACGGCTTTTTCAAGCGCGAAGGCGATTCGCTCGGGCGGTTCCGGGAGAGTCAGGATGTCGTCTGCTCCCGATTCGAAGACCCGGCGCACGAAGCCGTTGGGTGATCCCGTCGTCAGGACCACAACCGGACGTTCGGGTTGCTGCTTCACCGCGCTGTCGATGAAGTACAGCGCACGGTCGGAGTAGCCCTCACACGCCACGATGAGGAGATCGGGAGCTGTTTCTTGCAACGTACGCCAGCTCTCGTCGAGACCGTTGATGATCCCGACGACCTCGACACCGCTTCCGTCGGGAAGCATCGCCTGGATCGACTGGCTGTCTACGCCTTCGTCGAGCGCGACGAGCGCGTGAATGCGGGCCGCCATTGTCAGCGAACCGGCTTCAGGCCGAGTAGCAGGCTTTGCGCGCTGATGAACCCGGGGATCACGGTCTTGGCGCCGCTGGCCGGTCTCAGGACGAACCAGAGCTTGCCGTTGTCCGAGGCATAGGCAAGGACGGCTGCCTGCCGGCCGGTTGCACGCAGCGTGTAAAGCCCTGAGCCGGTACTCAAAGGTGCCCGAAGGACAGTGATGTCCTCCATCAGCAGCTTGATGATCGGTTGCGTCCCACCAGAGCCCAGCCTGTTCACCCCGACGAAGATGTCGATGTGATCGCCAGCTCCGATCTGGCCGACCATACCGTGCTCTGAGTCGATCTGGATTGAGATCGCGCGATCAGAGCCGGAGATCTTGGTCTGCAGAGTGCCCGGAGGCGCGTACGCGAAATAGGCCGCAGTGAGCTGCTGACCGGGAAAGATGTCAGTCACCGCGACCCGTCCCGATAGTGCTGCCGGGTCGGTGAGAGCACCGACCTGCAGCTGACCCTTCGGCACCGATGCAACCTGGAACTGGCTACTCGTCCCGATGATGTCCCCCGGCGTTCCCTTTTGGATCAAGTTCTTCGCAACGAGCACGCTCACTGGCGCCGAAGCGCTGTTGACGCTGTTGCGGTACTGATGCAGGTAGGCGAGCAGGATGATCCCCGCGAGAACGGCCGCAGCCGCGCCAACGAGAAGCGAACCTCGCCTGGTCGTGAAAAGATTTTGGGCGATTTCAACCACGAGCTTTTCCTCCTTACTTAGTCATCACGATCACGCAGGCATTGATGCTGTTTGGATCACAAGGTGCGGTTCCGTCTCCGCCGAGCTTGTTGAGGTAGAAGATGAAGTGGCCGACGATGAGGCCCGAGTCGCCGTTGGGAACGGGGTCATCGCCCTTGCCTTGGCAAGGAGGAGTGAAGCCGCCCCCGCTGCCGGTGTAGCCTGTGACGTAGAAGTGGCCGAACCCGGTCACCGGCACTGAGCCCGACGTGCCGTTGACGTGCGAGAAAGCGCCGTACGACGTCAGGTAGGCATCGAGAACCCGGCGATCGCCTGTCGGGAATCCATATGTCCCATCGTGGTTTGGATCGGTCGGGGCGAACAATGACCAGTTGTTGTGGCCGTTTATGCCAAGGGCCGGGCAGGCGCTTGGCGGCGGCTTGCGATCGAAAAAGATCCGCCGGTTGAGACCTTCGGCCACGTCGTTTACCGCACGTCCTGTATTCACGGCGACGCACGGCCAAGGCTGAGGGCGCGCCCAGAGAACATTCTTCCCGATCACCGAACAATCCACCGAGCCGTCATTGGGCACATAGCTCGGGCGACAGCCACCTGCGAGCTCGTCCTTCAAGCTGTTGTAGAGGGTGTCGCAATTGAGGGATTGCCCGGTGTTCGATACGACGCGAAGCGCGACGAGCGGGTCGTTGACGCTTGTCGCGTTCCTCAGGGTGCCTGCGACTCCGATCGAGACGGCGAAGGTATGCGTGCTGTCGACCGGGAAGGATTGATGATCCGCTTCGGCACACGTTGGGTCTCCGTCGCATCTGAAGACCTTCACGATCTTGATCGGACCCGAGCGGAACCCCGTGTCGGTGTCCTTCGCGCTGTAGGCGCGCTGGATCACCACGCCGTTCTCGAAGTTGCCTGTGCACTTATTGCCGCCGCCGGTCTTGCAGACGACGGCCTTCTTGTCCGAGCAGGGCGTGAAGTCGATGCAGCCGCTGGTCTCTTCCCACGTCATCTTGAGCTCATTCGGCCCCGACGCGGCCGGAAGCGTCAGCTGCGCGTGCCAGCAGGTGCCAACCCCAGTCTGGTTCAAAAAAGTGTCGCATGCGGGAGCATTCGAGGAGAACAGCTGCGCTCCATTTGCCTTGATGATCACGTCCGCATTCGGAAGATTTCCCTTGTCGATCCGCGCGTAGATGTCGTAGACGCAACCGGACGCGTTGTTGGAGAAGTACGCGCTGTTCGAGCAACTTCCGGCAAGCAGTTCGACCGTGCGCAGTTGCGGATGGCTGGGCTGGGCACCGCCCGGGTTTGGGTCGAAACCCCGGATGTACGACAGCCCTTGCGTCGATGGGTCGGCGCTTGCGTCATAGCAATCCGTCAGTTGTTGCTGGCAGATCTGAGTGAGAGTCCCGGCGAGCGAGAAGGAAGCTGCAGGCCGGCCGGTGAGTGCGATGACGACGCCCGTATGCGTCGCGACCTGTACGGTCGCGTGGGCTCCAGGCGCGCTTGCGAACATTTCCAGCGACCCGGAGACCCCGACGTCGCCGAGCGCCACGGTCCCGAGCACTGCGCCGGTCGCCTCGTTGATGAAGATCGCGCCTCCCGCGGTCGGCTTCGGGTTCGGAACTGCGATCGGCAGCGTCGGGTGCGAGGAATTCTGCTGAAGGGCCGATACGCGGGTGTGTGCGTTGATCTTCGCGACGATGCCGCCGAAGCCCATGAACCAGGGCAAGTTCGTCTCGGTCGCCTTGATGTCGATGTACTTGGCGGTGCAAGGCGACCCGTTCGGATCGCTGTTGTCGCCGGCCCCTGTGTCCCCGAAATACCCGGAGGAATTGATCAGGACGTGCATCTTGGAGGCAGGAGTTCCGCCGACCTGCTCGTTGTACAAGGCGAGCGCGCCGCTCGCGTCGGGTCCGGCGTACTTGTGTGCCTGAGACGCCAGCAAGGTGTCTGAGCAGTTCGCGAGCGAAAAGGAGCCGGCGGCTGCCAGGGCGGCGGCGTCTGCCTGTAGCTGGAGATGTCGCTTGTGCACCTTCCAGTTGGCTACGTCCAGGACGAGCGCGACTGCGAGCGCGAGAACCAGAAGGGCGACAGCGACGAGCGTCAACACTGCGCCGCGTTCGTCCGACGTTATTCTCGCGCGCAACGTCATGACGGATAACACGTCGTCGTTGCCGCCGCGGTGTCGGTGGCCCGGCGCTCGAGTCGCATCGTCGCCTTGCCTACGATGGGCGTCGCTGGGAACGGGATCGTCCTCACGAGATAGTTGAGCCAGTGGTATGTCGTCGCAACTGTCACCAGGACAGGATCACCCACTTGTCCGTGTGAATTGCTTGACGGGTCCGTCGGATAGGAGATGCACACCCGAGCCGCACCTTGTGCGCCCGCGTATGGAGTGAGGGGCCGCCCGGTCCTCAGCTCCGGGAGGTTGGCATCCTCCTGGATCTGCTGAGCGATACAGGTGTTTGGGTTGAGTGCGTTGGTGCACCCGGCCGCGACGTAGCCCACGGCTGCGAGACGAGCGCCCTCGTTCGCAAGATGGGTCTCGTCGATCCACTCGTTGAACGCCTTTCCGAAGTCGAGTGTCCCCATGATCAGGAGGAGCAGAAGCGGAAGGACCAGCGCCAGCTCTGCGAGCGCGGTGCCGCGGCTGTCCTTCACAAACATCTGTCCTGCGTTGATCATCGCTCCTCTTGCCTAGGGGTTGCTCACGGACGACATCTGAGAACTGACGCGGTGGAGAAGGAGGGAAATGTCGGCGCCGAGCGCCTTCAGGGCGGCGATCGACACGATTGCGATCAGGGCCAGCACCAGCGCGTACTCGATGATCGCCTGGCCTTCGTCGTTCGTGAACCGTGCCTTCATGCCGGCAAGGCGGCGGTGCCATCGGTCGCTTCCCCACATTCTGTTTCTGGTTCCTCTCATCGCTGCGTCAGTCTCTTTTAGATGCGTGAGCGTCTCCCGATCTACGGGAGACGCTCACGCCCAGCGTGCTTACGGAGTCGGAGCTCCGCCCGTGCCGGACACCGCCGTCTCAACCGTCTTGAAGACGCCCTTGATGTCCAGGCCGAGTGCCTGGAGCACGAGGATCGAGACGATCGAGATCAGTGCCAGGATCAGCGCGTACTCAACCATCGCCTGGCCTTCCTCTCGCTCGAGCCGCGCGCGAAGCGCGACCCAAACGCTGTATGCCTTAAGCATTGTTTTCTCCTCTTTCGTTTGTTTGCTTACCGAGCTTTGCGACGACGACCCGCCGTGCGATGTAACGCCGGCCGTTTGCCGTCGCCTGAATTACTTGCTTGCTCCCCGTAGGTCCCCTCGCCCCTCCTTTCCTTGCTTATGCCGCAGCATCGACGTGTGGGCGGGCTCACACATCGCGTCGTGGCGCGCTTCTGCGCGCCCGACTTTCAATACTGAAACCCACCGACCCCGGACCAACAACCGGCTGAAGGTCGGGTTCGGCCGGTGCTTCGGTCGTGCTCCACGGCTGAGAACCGCGCCTTTCATCTCTGGCGCGACGGTCGAAAGATCACGATTGCGCCCTGGCCGCGGTACTCCACGCGGGCGCCCGGCTGTCTGAGCAGCCCCGAAGCGAGCCGGCTCTCAGGTCCCTTTTTCAGGACGAAGAGGTTGTAAGGCGCCACCCGCTGCTGCCAGCCGTCGCTCCTCCACCTGATGCCGAGCAGGCGCTGCAGCTCCTTTTTCGACATGAGCTCGAAGCGAATGTCGAAGGCGAGCCGGCCTCGCAACTCGGGCCGGCGAAGGAGCATCCAGTCGCCGTAGGCCTCGTTGGCGAAGACCCGCAGCTGCGGATCGCGTGCCTGAATGCGGTCGAAGGCCGAAAGAATGCCGCTCGGATAGCTGCGCTCGAACCAGCTCGAGGGCTTCGCTGCGACCGCAGTCACGGCGACGACCACGCCGACGAGACTCGTGGCAATGAGCGAGCGGTTCAGCAACTGGAAGCGCATGGCGCGCGTGTTCGGCTTCAAGACGCCGTCGAGCGCGACCGGGACGAGCATGAGCGCTACGAGGGTGAACCAGATCACCCCGCGGATCGTCTGCAGGCCGATCAGAAGCGTCGCCGCAAGCAGGACCTTCTCGAACGGGAGCAGACGTTCCTTCTGGCGGCCAGCCAACCAAACCGTCAGAAAAGCCAGGAGATAGAACGGCGCGGTCTGCACAGACGCTGCTGTGGGACTCCACTCCGTGACGAACTCGCGGAACCCGGAATTGAACAGCATCGTTTCGTAGTAACTGGGCAGGCTTGACGCATAAGGCGAGGCGAAGATGCAGGCGAACGGCGCGACGACGAGCACTGCCGATCTCGGCGCCCATTCTCTGAGCGGCCGCTTGCGGCGCTCGATCGCGTACGTGAGGCCCCACAGGGCGACGAGCACTGCACCGGTCAGCGCCGTGCCGTGGATATTGGCCCACAAGACCAGAAGCGGAAGCACAAAGAACACGCGCCGGGACGGCGAGTGGGCATCGCGCATGAGCAGCGCGATGAGCAAGACGAAGAGCAACAGCGCCAGGCTTTGCGCGCGTGCATTCCACGATCCCCACGTCAGGAGCGCGTAGGTCGGAACTGCGATCCAACACACGCTTCGCGTCGAGCCCCCGCGCCGCCGTGCGACGACGACCGCGAGGATGAACGCACCGGCGGCGGCGACTACGTGTAAGGCGAGGGCGAGCTTGATTCCTCCGAACGCGTAGAGGCCGTAGAAGAGAAGCTGGGCGAGCCACTGCTGGTCGACCCACTCTCGTCCCTGCGTCCAGATGGCGAGCGTGTCGTGGGCGGGCAGGCCGTTCTGGACGACCTCGCGCCCGCCGAGAATCGCCAGCCAGCTGTCCTGGAAGAGCTCGCGCGGCAGATTGCCGGCGAGAGCGATCAGGAAGAGCGCAACGACGGGAAAGAGCAAGGCCTCGCGACCGGCCCACCCCAAGGTGCGTTCGTACATCCGGCGGCCCGCCGTTTCCACCCGTGCGGGAGCTTCACCGACTCGGTCCACGATCGGCTGGACGTGTTCGACCATCCCACCCATCCAAGCCCAGTGGTGACGCCTCGCCACCGGCCGAAAGGTAGGACCGAGCCGGACCTACGGAGAACTCAGGACGGGTGCCGGCAATCGTTCGCGCTCCCGCCTCATTGCGAGTGCGAGCGTGATTGCCGTCAGGGCAAGCATGAGAGCGATGTTGCGGACCAAACCGTGGTTCTCCTGACCTGGCAAGTACCAATAGGCAAGGGGAACGAACCAGGCAGCGCCAAACCGCGGGCGGTAGAGCGCAACGGGCACCACGAGCAGGACGAGATAGTGCATCCAGAGGATCGGCGAGGCGACCAGCCCGGCCCCGAGCGCAACGAGGAAGCTCCTCCTGTCGCCATCCTTCCGGCGCGCGACGGCCACGATCGCGGCGAGGGCGGCAACCGTCAAGGCAAGTACCGCGAGCCGAGCCGAGCCGGATGACAGGCCGAGCAAGCGGAACAAGGCGAACGGGGAATAGCTCTTGTCTTGCTCCAGGCCGGCCACCCTGCTGAGCCGATGTGGATAGTCGCGAAGCCCGTCGAAGCCAAGCAGGCCCCACGAGACGAATACCGTGCCGAACCCCAGGGCGACGGTCGTCGCGGCGGTGCGGTAGCGGCGGGTCGCGAGGAGCCAGAAGAACAGCGGCCAGAGGAAGATCTTCGTGACCACGACGCCCACGATCGCGGCCGCCACGGCCCAGCGTCGGTCGCGATATCGCCAAGCAGCAGCAGCGCCGAGGGCCAGGAACGGGCTCAGGGTGCCGATCATGAGCGAGCTGGCCATCGGAAGCGCGCCGAGCGACAGCGCATAGCAGCGCCAGTCGCGGACCCCGAGCAGCCGCAAGGCGAGGACCAGGGCGGCGACGGCCGCGAGCGTGAATGCCACGACCGCAACGCTCCAAGGCAGGGCGCCGAAGGGTGCCATCAGGAAGGCCGCGGGCGGGGGGTAGACGAACGGATACGGCGAGTGGCCGGTGACCACGTCATGTCCCGCCTGCCACATGACATGGAGATCGAAGAGGAAGCCGCCGTCAGGAAAGTAGATGCCGTCCACCAGCCCCGGTTTTGGCTTGTACGAGCCGAAGAGGTACGCCACGATCATCGCCGGCGCTGCAAGCGGCAGGAGGACGCAGAACACGGACTCGAGGACCGGCCGCGGCGC
>Ga0137376_10001567_pt1 | contig 12886 bp, 16 predicted proteins | sample SagtaG_23_FD_104814 | JGI IMG/M metagenome (GOLD analysis project Ga0137376, IMG submission 104814) | Vadose zone soil microbial communities from Sagehorn Ranch, Mendocino, California, USA - Sage2_L_20_16 metaG | ecosystem: Environmental > Terrestrial > Soil > Vadose zone | place: USA...
ATACGATTTTCTCGGCTATCCAGAATCCGTCGTATGTTGGGGTACGACGGGCCGCTGTCAGATCCACATACCACCAGAGTGTCTCTGGATCCTAACTACATGGTCGTCGACATTGTCACAAACTGGGCTGCGGAGGGCCTCGTGTTATGCTTTATCCACGCAACTGCCGGGCATGATAGTGAAGACTTGAAAAAGTCCGAATGGACAAACTGGTGCGGAACGCCCGTCCTGGACATGCAACAGATACATCGCCTGTACCATGCCCTCCTCATGTACATTCCGCAAGGTAACATGACCAGAGTCTTCCAAATACTATCAAATTCGCAGGAACGGGCTCTATTGGTATCCTGGCCTCCGGACCCAGTTCAAAACGATCCAGGTCCTTCCGGCCGAGACTTCGCAAAGCTGGTCGAGACCGTGGAGTTTGGCGCCAGTCCAGGTTTGAGTGATGCCAAGACCACTTGCGCTAGGCGGTACCGGTCAATTAGACCCCTGCCATTGTTCGCGGATACCGTCGAAAGTATTTTCGTTCCTCATGGTAAGCAGGCGTTAGGGTTCACTGCGGAGTACTATATCTGACGCAACGCGTGTTCCGAAGGGTCTGTTATCTTTGCATGTCACAGAATCAATGCATCCTCTCGCAACGCTACCTCTACGATGCCTCAGGCGTATAGCGCTTCTACATACCATCCTCAGCAGCAACAATATTACGAACAGCAAACCAACTTTGCGCTCCCTCCTCTTACGTCTCCGCAGACCGCATACAATGGCAATTACGCTCCGCAAACACAGAATTTACCGGCTTCGTATTCAACTCAGCGATGGTCCGCCGAACAGCAAGGCGTGTACCATCAATGGGAATCATCTGCGCATCCACCCTCTCATGTCCCAACTGTAAGTAATCTACGATCTGGAGCATACCCGCCACATCTGCATCAATGGCAGGCCCCGCCCCCCTCATACGTGGATGCGAGTGCCAATTCTCAAGCCGGGTTCAATCGGCCAATTTCTCCGGGTTATCCCTATCCAGCCGCAGGAGGTTCCGGAGGCGAATTCCCCACAGACGTTGTACCGCCTCCAAGGCGTCGAGTGAGCCCAGGTTCCACGCGTGACCATTACTCCACAACGAGCCGCGCGGCGAGCAACCGGCCGATGGGCGTCCTTCGGTGTTCAAGCTGCAAGGCGACCCAAAGCCCGGAGTGGCGTAAGGGACCGAGTGGGAAGAAAGAATTGTGCAACGCGTAAGCTCTGTCTCTGAGATCCGAGCAATGATTGATCATCAATGCAGGTGTGGTTTACGCTATGCTCGTTCCCGTGCAAAGAAGGAAGGTCACAACCCAACCCAACGCAAACGAAAAGAGAAGACACAGGTAAAAGCCGAGTCGACCACACCTCCAAATGCATCGCCTACCTACCCGGCTATGCGGCGCAGAATCGGAGAAGAGTCATTCACCACTTCTTCAACTGGTTCACCCTCGGGCAGCGATATCTATTCACAGTCTGGACACCCCGTTCTCAGTACACTCACTCCATCCCCATCCCCACCAGCAAACAGCATGAGCTTTGTACATTATTCCCCTGGCCCGAATAGCCGCCAGCAATATTCTACCGCTACAAACAACTTTTATTCAGTTCCATCTCCGCTTTCTAATCCGCCAGTCCTCAATACTCCGCACGAGACGGCTCATTCAACGCACGAACAGCATGGCACTCAACTACCTCCATTGGGTCAAATTTCGTCCTATGCAAGTCGCATATCCCCGATGCTCCCGGCAGCTTCCTCCATTACCCATTCGCCGCTTACCTCTACCCTGCCACTAGCATCATATGAGCGTGAAAGGGACAAGGACCGAGAGCTGCCACCGACTCCGGTTTCTGCAGAGCCGCGCCAGCCCAGGTCCATTCTGACACATCAATGAGGTCCATCACCTCCTAACCCTCCTATGATAGGCTTATCCAGCCATGTTTCAATTTCCTTTGTCCCCACGTTGCAAGGGTCTGGCCATGAAGTTTTACAAATCCCGTGGATCCCCTTGTGTCTCAGTTGTATTCGATTCCTGTGATTTCCCCTGTACAAATGTCGTGGAAGTTGTACGCTTGCCGGGAAGCCTCGAATGGCAGATGCTATGCAATCAATGCATTGTTTACATGTGGTTCTAGTCTCCGACACTTGCTCCAGTACGTAGTCATGTCTGTCTCTTCAGGGTTTTATTTCCATCCTCCATTCTGTGATTGGGTCCAGGGTTGTTGAACATTCTGTTTACGCCCTCTTCATTATCATTCTCCGTCTGTTCTTTTATCCACTGCATAATTACATTACGTCCTGTACAAGCGGCCCGTACATCCTTATATTGTACGGACATTCGATAGTGGTACTTTACTGTTTCGATGCCTCCATTGCATATATTTGTAACGCTGCTTAAAACAGGAGGAAACTAGTAGCATGTTATAGCAAAGTTGATTATATACGTATCGATCACTTACTGCCGATGATATCATTGAAAGCCGATAATATCTATCACGTGGTGATCAGTCAAGTCTGCCATCACCGCATTTGCCTTCCTGCAGCGATGGGGGACGACAAGGAATCCGTCGCAGCTGATTCTAGTACTACGGATGTCCGAGGAAACAACGCAAAGTGGGTCACTCAGAAGCCCGGATTCATATACTATGCTGATCACCGGCGTATCCTCTATAGGCAAAAGCTAAGCGCCAGAGTAGAGCTCCCCGTCCCCACCGCCGACGCAGCAGCGGCAGAGTCTGACGAAGAACCAGCGGGTGGAGAGGAGCAATATGAAGAAGACGATGACGACTTCCTCGTCGACTTCCCTGACGAGACTGATGTAAGTGGTGTAACGCCCAAGAGCCATGTGACCCGCTAACGGCGTTTTACAGGATTTGGAACTCGTGCACCTACGAATCGGTTCGCTCGCCAATTTACGTCTGCAGAGGTTCGCAAGGCATCTTAGGCGGCTATGTCTCCGGCAGAACGTGATAACCCGATTGGACCCGGAGACATTCCACACGCTAACCAGTTTAGAGGAATTGGATCTGTACGATAATAAGGTCAAGCATCTGGGAAATGCCTTGGAGAAGTTATCGAATCTCAAGTTGAGGACGTGGTGCTCGCGCTTGATTCGTTGCGGCTGACCAACTTAGTTACCTAGGACACTCGACTTGTCATTCAACTTGTTTAAAAGTGTTCCCGAACACCTAGATTCCACGCCCAAACTGGAAACTATCTATTTTGTTCAGAACCGCATTTCCGAGATCAGCGGTCTTGACTCTCTCGTAAATCTTCGCAGTTTGGAATTGGGAGGAAACAGAATACGCGTAAGCTGGTTTGTTGCGTTGTTGATCAACGTGTGTTCATTCCTGTTTTAGAAAATAGAGAACTTGGATGCATTAGTGAACCTGGAAGAGCTTTGGTTGGGCAAAAACAAGATCTCAAAGATCGAAGTACGCGAATGAGGCAAACATTGAAACAATATTGAACTTGTGTGGCTGACAAAATTAAGGGTCTCAGTAATTTGAAGAAGCTCAAGATCTTAGCTTTCCAATCGAACCGGATCACGAAATTGGAAGGGTTAGAGGGGTTAGAGAGTTTGGAGGAGCTTTACCTGAGTCATAATGGTGTGAAGAAACTTGAGGGGCTTGAGAACAACGTGAGCCTTTCAATTCCCTGACCTTCAATTAAAATCGATCAATCATTTCCGATAGCTCAATTTGATGACGCTTGATGTTGGGAATAACTTTGTCGACGTTTTGGAACATGTTTCCCACCTTCACAACTTAACTGAACTATGGGTAAGTTTCATCGACGCATATGAGAGAATATGAACTCATGTAATTCCTTTCTAGATGAATCATAACAAGATCCCTGATCTGCGTGCCCTTGACAGAGAGCTGCGGTCAATAACGACCCTAGAAACGCTGTATCTGGAAGGAAATCCGTGCCAGACTTCGGATATGGTAGGGTATAGACGGAAAGTTATGCTCGCCCTGCCGCAATTGAAACAGATTGATGCAACGTGGGTTTCCATACGCTTGTATTGCATAACGAAGTCATTAACTCCGCTAACTAGGTTTGTTAGACTGAAGTGATGGACTTCTGCACGTTTTTTCTCTACTTGGATTTGTAAATAGTATTAGGATATGTTATTTCATTCGATAAAAATGAACGTCGACAAAAATTTTGACAACAGTGAGATTCGAACTCACGCCCTTTCGGACCAGATCCTGATTCTGGCGCCTTAGACCGCTCGGCCATGTTGCCCTTCAGTTTCACTGAATACCCGACATCCATAATATGATTAAGGAGTTCGTGGGAAATCTATGCCATCTTAGTACCTGAACGATCGGATCTTCGGGCATCTCGCCCACATTCGGAACCAACAACCACAAGGCGTTACAGAATGTGCAGTTGCCATGAGACATGAGTCAGATGCCTCTTCTACCAGCTATCACATGAGCACATAATCGCTGATTGCAACTGACTCTGTTTTGCGCCATCAACGATCTGGATGAATAAAGTGAGACAAAAAGCCGTCGTCCCTGATTTTCGTGACAGCCGAGATTGATTAGATTGATTAGCTATGGACCTGCTAAGTGCTTGTAGGTAAGAATTTGGCAGAGCGCGAACGTGATATCCTCTGTAAAGTTAGGCACGCCTGCGGAGACATCCCATGTTCTTCGCAAGTTCATATCATCCGGAGTCATGCATCAAAGTGCTGAGTAAATATATGGAGACCGGTTCAGGGTATATTCCGATACCGGGGGCCGAGAAGTTACCGCAAACGACACATTTCTTCACAGCGATCGAATACGAGACTGACGTACACGATAGTCCGAGCCGCACCACTTGAGCCGCTCACAAGACAGTCCTTGGAGTGATGCGTGATGGTCTATTAAATGCCGTGAATTCAAATGGACAAAATAGAAAGTTCTATCATGGCGATTCATGATGGCGATGCGATCATTGACAGGTGTAATGGTCAGGTGCTAAGTGGTATTCAATTCAGACCAAAGCTAGCATTCACTAGCCTCGACGTCGTAACCAGCCGTGCTCCACAGCCGTAGTTCCCATTACCGTCACGACTCATGTATTAGATCTACTCACACAGAAAACGAAAAACATCCGGTTAAATAATTTACAGAGGAATAAGCATAAGTAAAACAAGCAGAGTAGTGCCAGGTAGTGTCCCAAAAATCTTATGCAGCGGAAGATACAGATCTAAAACCTGCATATCTCTATCAGCGGATATCTTCCAAAAGTAAATCTGGACGTACGAAGTCTGTCGTGAGTTTGGTCGATGGTCCAGTCGAGATCGGCGGCGACGATATTTACTTCGTCGTATTGCAAAGTACTTTTGAGAAGGTGCAAAAGCATTCGAGTTGTCATGATGCCAAGCGAAGCATAAAATGGTCTATAACCTGTTAATTAACGGTTACAATGGGAGAGCGATTAGATTTACCCATAACCAAACCACGGTATTTTTGTTTTACCCTACAATCGAGGTGAGTTCGCAACGCCTCCATTCAAAACTTTTGCTCACCGAAACCTCGAGATTATTCAATAGCAGAACAATGGTTATTCTGAAAATTCATTCATGTCATGGAACTCAACATAGCCAACAAAGTCGTACCCAAAGAAATATAGGATATTGTCGTTGACTAGTACTCTGGTCAGGGTCATGATTTTCTTCACTGCCGGTAACCGAGAGAGGTCGAGTACTTTCATATATTTGTACAGAGCAAACCCAAAAAGAATAACTTCATATATCGTTGCTATTCGAGGAGTCGGGAAGGCGCGAATAATGTATTCATCTATAAAGACATACCCGGTATCCATTCGCTCCATTCAATTGGAGTGTTGACCACTGGGCAACCTATAAGGGTGAGACGTATTGCGGATGTAATGGCTTTTTGTCTTCCTATCGCAAGGTCTGTCAAGATGCCTACGAAAGCTAATATAGCGCAGATAAATAGGGCTGCGTTAAATATAGCAATCTGCAATAGCCAAAAGTCATCGGGACATGATGCCCTATGCGAGAGAAATGATACGGACTTTGCGCGAGCATCCATACAACGCGTAAATCCGTAGTTGTATGACGATTTCAACAGACCACAGACTGATAGCACCAGCTATTCTTAGAAGTGGGTCGACAGCGAGGCAACTATCATAACAACGATCGGTCAATGTCACGTCATGAATGACAGCTGACGCATGTGCATGATGCCTTACACTGTGTTGGAAGTGATGCCTGGTAATGTGAATAGGTGTATCTGGAGGGCGTTTGCCGCCACGAGGAATATTGTATAATAGCGCATCTGAAACGTCGGGGTAAGTGGCATGACAATGGAAAAAAAAGTTAAGTACCCAAAGGAACATGACTTTGCCCCGGTTCCATCGTTGCGACTGATATTCGTATAAGTATGGATGTCAAGCCATCAGTGTGGGGGCGTACCCAGACTAGTCGAACCTGGTGAAAGTCATGAACAATTTAACTTTCAGAAGCAGCAGAACACTTGCCTCGTCTTCGAGCGTATCAACTTGATACGGTGTCGTTAAAATCACAGTCCTATTGCAAGCGTGCGATGTTGCTTACAATAATCAAGAAGTACCCATGTCAATGATGCGACTAGAACGGACATTACTTAGAGGGTTCGGAATGCAATTTTTTGACTTACGAATCGTGTATAGCGGGGGTATATTCGCCTCGTAAGCGTGGAGATAAGCGGAATTACTCTCTGAGGACATTGGTCTTCTGAAGTGTCCTGGGGAGCGATGCCAGGATATATATACTGTTCGATGGTCACGGCATCCTGATGTATTTGAAAAACCATTGGGCTGAAGCTATGCTTTCACGATGCATAGTACTTATATCCGAGTTTATTTGGCATGAGTGGCGCGGCATCAAGATCATCCACGAGGTTGTCAGGGACTTGGATCAGATTGAAGGAACGTGTGGGACCTTTATTCCATATTCGGCTTGCCTCAGCATGGCCCCAACCACAAAGTCCAAGGCAATCAGCGCAAGTTCCTTCCTCGAGCTCAAGGCTGAGCTGGCAAAGAAAGAAGAGGAGATTGCGAAACTCAAGGCTGCTGGAAAAAGCACAGCAATCGTCGGAGGACCCAAGCGTCCCGACAAGGTATTCACCTGCTCTACATTAGACTCGTGCTGATATTGTAGACGCAACAACCTAGAAGCCCACAGTATGGGCTCGCCAGAATAAGGGTGTCGGTTCAAGAGCAGCGCGAGACATAGAATTGGAAGCGATCGACAAGCCAACCCTCGAGTCTGCTCGCGCTGTCCTGGAACGAAAAGCGAAAATATATGATAAGCTCAAGAAGGGAAAAACAGGAGGGTTGTCTGAAAATCAGTACAACTCGCTGCTCGTGGATGTAAGCTTGTATGACTGCTTTCAACAGCGTTTTGTGACGGCTGGCCTAGTTCGACTCACAACCCATAAACAACTATGAATCCGATAGCGACGACGTAGACGAGTCATTGAAAGTACCCAAAACTCCTGATCTAGGGGTACGTGCTCGTATCAACTATGCATATAATCACACTAAGACAAAATGGATAGAGTGATCCAATAGTGGAATATGAAGATGAGTTTGGTCGGATACGAACGGCTCGTAGGTCTGAAGTGCCTCGAAACCTCTTGCCTCCAGAGCCTGATGAAGATGAGTAGGTGTCCATGATCTATTCAATCTGACATATTATTGATTGGAATCATCCTAGGGATATCGTCATTCGTTCGTATTGATTTCTCGATGAAGCGTCGTCATCTGACATGAGAAACAGGAAACCCTGTTAATCATTTCCCCGTTTACATGCCATCCGAAGACCGCGTAGCCGAAATCGAAAAGACATTCGCTGAAGAGAACAACCCATTAAACATTCATTTTAATGCAACCAAGGATAATCGTGCCATGGGTGCTGGCTTCTACCAGTTCTCAGCTGACGAAGAGACCAGGCGTGCACAGATGGACGAGCTGAGGACTGCAAGAGAAGAAACTCTGCAGGCGCGGCAGGAGACGGGCGCAGTGGACATCAAAGCTGGGGAGGTCGAGGGAATGCAAACAAATGAGATTGCAAGGAGCAGGGCCGTGGAGAAAAGGAAGAGAGAGATAGAGGAGAGAAGAGCGTTGATTGAAGCAAAGCGGAAGAAAGTCAAGGCAGAAGAAACCGAGGAACCGAGACCACCTTCAGTTGCACAGCCAGTGATGCAGCCAGCGTCTCAAACGGCGAGAGATGTTTCGGTTGACCCATTTGTCGCTCTAGAGGGCCATACTGCGCCGTCCAAGAAAGAAAAGGCCAAAAAGAGCAAGAGCCAACCTACAGAGGCGGATACATTCTTGGCCCAGCTTGAAAAGGACCTTTTGGATTCCAGGAGGAAATAGGCTCATGGGTACTCAGTGTTGGACACTGTTACACAATCCAGACTTCTGTTTCCGATTGCCTTTGCAGGATTGCATATAGGTATTAACACTTTATATCCCTGTACTGGCAGCTCGGCTAATACGGTGTAAGCATGTAAGCCACTTATTACTTCGCGGGGAAAATGACGTGTATATACTCGGACGCAATATGGACGATCGATAACCTGTTCTGGTACATTCATTGCCATTCACTGACATGTTGTGCCGAATAGGGTCGTAACCTCCGGCATAGAAGCCTCAGAACTACCCACCAAGATAGCACTAGAGCGATATTTATGTCCCCGCAGTCAACCAAATATAAGAAACGGTCCACTTCCGGGGCCCCATTCAGACATGAATGCATGAAACGCAGATGATCGCAGTAAGAGGGAATACAGCAATACACTGCGGATTACAAACTGACCCCCACTACGGTAGTCTCTCCGATTCGTTTCACCCAAGAACCGCAAAGTACTTATAAAATTAATCTCTGACGAGCATATCTCCGACACATATACGTTAGACAGGCTTGCTTGGGAGGACTAGACTTGGGGTAAGATTATTAATATATTGTTAAACGTTTGAAACCACAAACCTGGGCCTACTATCCACCTGACACTGGACATATCACTGCCACTTCCTCTCCACCTTTCAAATACACTGCCTCGGCATCATCAATCATTTCCGCGTTCACACTCCATTGACTAGATTTCAGAACTTTACGCAGATTGCCAGTATGGCGCTCCGACAGGAGTTCTGCCAGATGCGAGAGTTTGTAAGGGTACTTGGGTAGCAGTACCTCCTCTGACGTTAGACCAGTCGCCGTTGACGCTGCGGCGAAGTAGAGAACAGTGATGGGCTTATCGTGAGACATGATGGTGGTACTCTATCAACATGTCATCTATTAATTCTATATCAATTTCAGCATTCTACAGCGTCATGCGGTCTCAACATTCTACAGTTTCATGCGGTCTCAGCTCTACTGTCCACCAGATCGGCTTCGTCGTCTTGATCCAGACGTTCTGTCCGGGCACTAGATGGTTGGAGGTCGAGACCAGGCCATCAAACGATGATTCACTCTCCACTACGATATGCTGGTGTTCATACAACTATCGCTTAGCGGATAACATGATACGCACCGAGATTCCATTCCAGTCCGGTTGTGGATAAAACAGTGCTATCAACTCCGATGGGCAGCAATCCACAGGTTTTTCCAAGTAAACGGTGGTCTATCTCGATTGTGTGCTCCCCCTTGACCATATGCATGAGCATGCTAGAGTATGCGATAAGTGAATGCAGGTTACACTGTCCAGGACCCAGCCAACGTTCTCATCCGAAACGGCATATACTTTCTTACGTATCTTTCGCAGTTTATGCAGGTACGACAGTGTGTGAATCGTTTGATCCAGGCGTCCTGTAAGCCCACCCAGCACAATGAGTTCGTACTGAAGGAAATGGTTCAAAATTTGGCTCGTAGTGAAAGTCAAGTCATACCTCTAACCCTTCCAATTGTTCACGTTCCTGCAAAGCAGCGACGCATTTCATGAGATCGGTAGAGTCCTGGTCTTCGTCACATAATGCAGGGATGCCCTATACTCAGATATTTCAATTTGGAAAACAAAGGAAGCTGGCTTATCACACCTGTTCAATGTAGTACCTTCTGACGTCGTCACGAATTGAATCTAAATCACCCTTGATAAGGTCTGGCAGGTATCTAGCTTGGTCATTAAAAACCTCCCACATATGGACACTCAAGCAGAGAACGTACAATTCCCTTTGGTCACCAGCAAGTCCCTGACTCTCCAGAATGTCGTACAGCCGGTTGGCGCCCCCATCCGCACAACAATGCCATTGCGTGCAGTTCCAAAGGCGGCGAAGAAGCCATAGAGGGAAAGGTTGGTTGAGAATGATCAACGCCCGCCGGACATTGCTTGGTGGATTCAACGTCAGAAATTCGACGTTCCAAGTTTTCATCTGGGAGAGAATGATTGGGAGCTACTACAGGCAACAACAGTACAATGTACAATCATCAATGTACATCCGCTAAATTCCAAAGCAAAGATAACGGTGAAACCCAGCCTATGACCCCTGACTTCTTCTCGACCACGTCGAGAAGCTAAGCGCTCCAACAATCCCCACTACGAGCAAAGCAGTACCTGCGCCGACCAACCCAGGTACGTACAGGTACCAAGTGCTGTCCATATCATCAAGATCAGCCTTGGCTTTGATAAGCGCCTCTTCTTTCCTCTTTCGCCGACGCACAAGAGGCGGGCCTGGATCTGTCTGCCGAGACCCAATCGACTGTTCACTTTCGGGTGTCGTAACTCCCATATCCATCTTCGGCATCTCCAGATCAAGTGCCCCAAATCGACTTGTGGATTCACTCTCATGGGGTAATGAAGGAATTTCGATATCCGGATCCAAGGCATGCGCACGCTCAAAGTACTTTTGAGCGGCTTCGCGGTCTTTTTTCCATGCTTCCGTCCCACTTTCCTCCTGGGCGGTCTGCATTGGTACACGGATTGATGACAAACTAGAATATGATGAGGCTAACAGCGGTGAAGCAGTACCCTCCAGATGCAGTAAACCTGTTTCCAGATAGAGCCGGGCGACACCGTTGTGGCCGCCGAGACACTGGACATAATAGGCGAGAGTTCCACGTGGCGACTGTTCTTGAGGGACCTTCAGGTCAGACGTGACCTGCAGTGGGACATATTGTGAAACCAGTCTCATTGTAGCCGACGGATTCCGCGCCTGGTGCCACGCTCGGCTATGCATCGTCAAAATATCCGTGGCCATGAAGAAGATATACTCACACGAAGTACTCGAACGCTTCCTCTTTGTCTTTTCGGATATCAAAATGTTCTAGCCCAAGTAGCGCTAAACTCGTTGGATCCATATTGTATTTATACTCCATCTCGTAGCTTGTGTGAAAGACCAGTGAATCCGTTATTGGTGCTGACAGCGTGTCCAGAACAGGAACAACTGTCAGTGAGGGCCAGATAATTGACTGCTCCTTCTCCAAATGCAACGTGAGAAGTCTTCCCGAATGTGCAAACTGCAGTGAGTCCAGGGAAGAGTAAGACGACCGGATACTGTTCAACACGTGGCCCGGCGAGACGGACCGAGAAGCTGCAGAATTTGATTGTGGACGTCTCCGATGTAGCTGGAATAGCTGTTCGTCGGCAGAAGAAAGGCTAGGGGATGACAACCCTGGGGATGGTGAAATTACGTCTTCCGCATCTGACATTTGAGCGCCCTCCAGGGATGCAGCAAAGCTGCTTGATATTTCCGGGTCCGACACCAACGCATATGATGACTGGGAGGAAGTAGATGTCGTGGACGTAGTGCGCTCACGCGTTGAAAGTCTGTTGGTCCGAGTTTCTAGCTGCCATACGGAGTTGGTCGTGTCTACTGCACTGTACAGTCGTCCCTGCGAGCGAGACAGTAAATGACGTTATCTCCTGTTCCGGGCGCGACGTACCTTCACCACTGGAGGCTTCCCATGTACGCCTACGACAAGATAATTGCGCTCTATCGTCACCTGCGGCATCACGTTCACCGAGGTTTCATCCCACACGGATTCCTCAGCTCACCACAATATCTTCCTCATGAGTCTCATACGGGACCATCAACAGAATAGTCGCCTGGATATCGTCTTTACTCAGCGTGTGATTCGGGCGAGTGGCGGCCCCAAAAGATTTACCTGATCATGAGACTGGGGTACAGCGGTAAATGGGTAGCACACGGCGCCATTTGAGACAAGGACAGACCTGATGCCATGAATACGCATAATTTCTATCACTGTAGTCGGTCATGGAGGTCGAAGCGAGCAGAGGAGAGAAAAGGACGGTGCTAATAGAAGAGTCCTAAAGCCGATTTCGTAACAAGCTAGTCATGCCGGCGTTTTCACTTTAACCGCGATCACACGCGTCTCCGTTAGGCTACGACTGCACAAAACATCTAAGTAATCCGTCTATTCTCCAGCGTCAGATACGACAAACCCAGTTTAGTGACATAAATAAATAAAAAATATGCGCAGATGTGTGTATATAGCACAGCGAAAATGAAAGAAAGGGAATGTAACGACTGTGGATAGTAAGCGAGCGACTATGACTGATGCAAATGAGATGGGGTCCGTTGCGTATTCGAAGATTGTAGTGTTTTGGCAATTCTCTTGATTGTGTCCTTCTCAGCATCCATGTGTTGTTGCAACAAGCCATCCAGCCTGCGGAGAGACTCTTGCGAGTCTTCAACTTTGGAGGGTCCTTTTTTGGAGGGTCCTTTTTTGGCCATTGACCACATTTCACCAGCCGTCGCCGGCCTGCGTCGAGGCTCACTGATATCGGTCGAAGGACCACTCGGGTGTTGCTTAGAATATTTATAAAAGTCAAAGGATGAAGCGGGAGCACCGTGTCCAAGGTCGCTCTTGCCGGCCTTTTGACGCGTAAAAAC
>Ga0137376_10001568_pt1 | contig 12885 bp, 14 predicted proteins | sample SagtaG_23_FD_104814 | JGI IMG/M metagenome (GOLD analysis project Ga0137376, IMG submission 104814) | Vadose zone soil microbial communities from Sagehorn Ranch, Mendocino, California, USA - Sage2_L_20_16 metaG | ecosystem: Environmental > Terrestrial > Soil > Vadose zone | place: USA...
AATGTCTTGGACCTGTTTGGATGTACTAGTGTAAAAGATCTTGACCTTCTGGCCCCACGGAGATGCAAGTGCACGCGCGTAGTACTAAGACGGATATTAGACATATTGAGTGCCTTCATGCAACCTTTGCTTACATCATTGGCTATCTTAGAAATACCTTTCTGTTCGTCGATCGCTTTGGCTTGCTGCCTCGCAGATTCTACCGTGGCTTGCACTTTGCCGGAAATCGTCTGTTGACGACCCAAAGCCCTCTCGCCGACTTTGGTGTCCAGAGTCTGTATATAATTCAGGAAGCGCTTAGATATCCCTTGCTTAGCTATGGACAACGATCAGTCACTGGAGATACGACTTTCTAACGTCAGATGCTCACCATCGAAGTCAATCATGCTTTGCATTGTATGATCTGCTAATTTATATCCGTGGGCGAGATACTCCGCCGCAACTGGAATTCACATCCTTAGCTACCTCGATCGTGTAAATCATTGTTACTCACTTGCAGCACGGGGTTTCTCATGTTGATCTGGATGCTGGATTTCTTTATCTACTGTGGGCTTCGCAGCCTCTTCCTCTTCATCCGGGTGGGTGCCTTCAACCGTCACTTGTAAAGCAGAGCCATCCAAGGACCCGCCATTCAGCTACGCATAGCATATATGAATGTTTCACCGTTAAAAACTTCGACGTCCTTACCATTAAAGCGGTCTTAGCTGCCGATACCTTTTCGAAATAAATGGTTGCATCTTGTCCCTTATGTTCCGTCGACGCTATCCTAGTGAAATAATAAATCTAGATCCGTCTTGTCAAGACGAAACACATACTTCCCGCAGAAACTGGAGGAAATAAATTGATCAGGCTCCGGTCACAGTCTAAAGAATGATATAATCACGAGAAGAAATCAGCAAGATGCTGCTCGGTCGTATTGGGGGAAATTCCTGAGACCTGAAGGGAACGTTAGGATTTCCAGGTAGAATGAATGGCCGTAGACCACGTACTTTAACAGGGTAAGTGGTGGTCATGGTGGATACTGAGCAAGAGCGAGACAGAGAGGCCAGGCTATCTATGATATCATCCTGTGGGGTGGACTATTTGCCTGTGTTTGTCATCGGTGATTTAATTCTTCACTAGGCCTATTAAGGAAACTCCCCGATCGGTCGAGCCAGGCTTGCATGCTTTCCATCCCCTTCTGACCTGTGCTGGTCTTTGAAAGACCAGGGTCGTCATATCATCGTCATACAACATCCTCACGCCATACTCATTGATATCGAGTGCTTTGCCGGCTTGCTCGACGAGAGCACGTCTCGAGCATCATCTGGGCATCATCTGGGCTCAAACCTAGCCCTGGCCAGCTCCGATTCTCTATCTCGCACACGCGGTGTCCTCGTTTTTTCACTTTTCTTTCAGTTACTTTCGGACAGCTTCGTTCTTCCCATAGCCTGTAAGTCTGTTGTCTATCGAAGCTGTTTGCAATAAGCTCATGTATGCGGTCAGAATCATGGACTGTTCTCGTTTTGATAATTGTGGCCGTCGATCGAGTCCAATAGAGATTCCATGGAGGCGTCGACCGTCGACTTACGCACCGCAGTTTTCCGTCGAGCAGTCACAATCACCGGACATGATTTTTGAGATGTCGCCCATAACATCTAATTTCCCTTCTTCCCCAAGCACCTCACCTCTGCCACCACGACATTCTTACGACAGAGAACCATTCCTTTATCACTTTCCAGTCCTGAAGAATTGTAACGTGAATGCACCAAATCGTTCGCATACGCCCATGCGGCGCCACGAGATCCCAGTTTCCCATACCTTTGCTTTTGCCAAGCCGGGACACAGGCGTCGTCGCAGAGCTACAGAACACGAACCGAACGAAAACGTTCCATCCTCCTCATGCACTTATGGCGGAACAACGGATGCCAAGAAATCTACGACGACCAGAATCGTGGGATTCTCTCCGACCCTTCCTCCTAGTTGCAGTCAGTGCAACTCAACTCAGGTACCCGCTCAGGAGTGCCTGCCGCCCCCTACAGGGCGCTCTACTTTTCCATGGTCGCCATGGATCCTACCAGGACAGAGCAACACTCAAGGGGAAGACATCTCATCCGTTGATCCGAATTCCGGTACGATCGGATTTGAAGAATACCTACTCCGCCGCACCGAGAACACCCAGAGACTCTTTAATGGTCTAAATCTGGTGCCTTCTGTACGTATCTGAGAGGAAAGAGCATCTCCGTCGCAGATTGTGCAGTACGTGATCCTAATATGTCTCCCTCTCATTCTCTACATCGGAAGCGATCACACATCTTCTTAGACTAAAACCTTTCATGACACCTAGTCACTAGAATACTACACCTTCTGATCTCTATCTCCTTTTGTTCCGTATCGACTACTGGAATCGCACTAGCATCGCAGCATTGACCTCACGCATACCTTTCGCACTCCATATCCCCTCTTACTCTAGTCATACCTATCGTGCAATACTACACGTTAGCACGCAGGCTGTTGTCTGCCATCGCATAGGAAATCATGTTTTGTCCGCTATTCGCCGCACCCGTGGCTGGCAAGTTGCGAAAGTTGTCTGAGAACTCCGTGGGAGGCTTTACACTACCTCGGGAGCCGCTGAGTTAGAGCTAGGCACGATTGACTGAATCCGGTAATATGCGTGCCTATGGTCTAGCAACGTTTGGCCCTGAGAGGTGGCAAGGCACAGGTGACGACAGCAGCCAACCTTCTCGCCTTCTTGAACGGTTCTGCCAATATGAGCCCTGCAACGTTACAGCACCGAGAACCGGCGGATGTATTGTTCAAGCGTTAAGGGAGACCCCGTCTCCAATTCGGTTCCCATGCTGCGCCCGTTGCATCCAACCGGAGATGACCGCTTTATATAGACCAAGTCCTAGTTTCGTGAGAGCGCCGATACGGTACCTTGGCAGTGCCTTATTTCCGCGCATAACGTGTGGTCAACTTGAGAGATATTAATACGCACTGATTAATCGCTAAAACATGCTTTTCTGATGGCAAAAGAGACTTGTCTAATCGAGTAACGAGCGCCTGAGCCATCATACCCTGTCAGGGTGAAAAAGTGCGTGTTGGTCCAGTACAAACCCTTTGCAACAGAGGTTTAACCGAGCTTTTGTTCGTGCGTATCGTCGAATTTGTGGTCCACGGCGAGGCGAACCTTCCACGCAAGGTCCCAAAGAGTCCCAATGTACCCATATGCGGAGTTTCTCAAACACGTCTCAGCTTTCCGGCAGAGGAAGTAGCATGTTCACACGGATAGTTATAGCAAGGAGTGCATAGGAGTCGAATATGAGCGGCGATCACTAGTTGCGTCCATTAACTAAATTGGTGAACCAGGACCGGGCTTCAAGGTAAAAGTCGCGCTTGATAAGCGGATTTTGTCACCCTAGGGGCAAATTGAAACCATAATCTGACTTCTCGCATTGGTTTGAGTCCCATCGTCACGAATTCCTGATTGTTAATACGATTCAGATATTATATTAGTAGGCAGACACACCGCATGCTATAGGAACGAAAGACCTGTTATGGAACATGTTAGTCATTACCGCAAACAACGCTGGATCTCTATTTTTTCACCAGTCCAATACGGGAAATAATGTTCCCTCCATCGTATGTCATTTTACAGGTGTTTTGGTGGTCCCACCCGGTGCTGCTGCGCCATCCTGCGAATCCATTGAGTCGATGCGATAACAGGGTCACTGAGTACCGGGCATACCCGGGTTCAACCAAACGACTTGTGTTCACTAACGGCAGCCGGGTTGCTCGGATCGTGCTTAAGATAGAGTAACTGCAGGACTATTTGCAAGATCTAATTAATCCCTTGATCGGGGTCAATACCAACGTTAAACGTAGAGAAGTACCATTAACTCAACGTTGGATATAACATTAACTTATAACATAACTTCTTTGACTCCGAAATTGGTGGATGACTGTTGAGCATCCAAGAAGAACCATGACGCGAGGAAAGACTCGTAAAACTTTGTTTGGTTTGATACATTATTGGTGAAAGCGTACATGCGAGACGGCGTGCATGTGTACCTATATTATTATGATTGATTGATTCTGCAACTCCTGAAGGCATAAGAAATCAAAACTGACACTAATCTTGGAGGCTTTTTTCGAGAACATGCATACGTACAGACCGCAGCTTGTCAAGGGGTTTGGGGAGTACAGTTTGCGTCAGGTATCCCACTGGAGCAGGATAGTTGGTCATCACGTCACCTGAGATGATCGACCAACACCATAATCCGATTCGGATAAATTGCGCACCGGCTCAGTTCAAAATCAAACTGTCAAAATCGCGGAATTATTTCTTTGATGTTCAACAGATCGCCCCGACTAGGTGTTGTCGGGCGTCTCGATCAACCCGTAATTTCAAATTCCTGCAGCCTCGGAAGAAAGCAGGTGCAAATAAAGACGCGCCTGTCGCGGTCACGTGAGAGTCACGCGTCGGCTCAACAGCCAAATCGCAACGCCTGGCGGAACATACTCATCTCTATCGCCTTTTACAGCCTATATCCTTCCTATTTGCCGCGGAAATGTCTCAGACATTGTTGTCGGCAGCTCCTGGGTGGCAGACAGAGGAACTACAAGACGAGTGGATCGAACTGGAACCCGATGAAGACCAGAGCGAAAACGATGATGACAATAATACGCGGTCCATCTCCTTCACTACGCCCCTGCCAGCGCACATTGTCGTTAACTCTGACATTGATGTTGGCAGATCTACTTCCTCATCTCGTGTGGCTGGCACTTTTCTGATTCGCGAAGATGTCCAGAACGCTCCAATCTTACCAAAGACGCCTAGTCGTAGCAAAAAGGGCATGAAAGGCATCTTTGCACCCTTACCACTGGAATCAATGTTTGAGCCTCCGACTCCTCCAGAACAGAAGCCTTCGACATCGTCTGCACGACCACCAGCGACAGTATCCCATGGTTCGCACGGGGATATCCTAGAGACCTACGTTCCTAATATGTTCTCATTCCAGAAACCAAAGCCCAGTACGGCGTACAAATTTACGTTTTCAGTTCCACGAGATGTGTCTACCCGTCAAAATAGTCTCCCACAAGCACCAATTACACCTAATCCGCCACGTACGCCGCATGCGCCACCTCCTGCAACAGATCCACGCTTACGCCTCTTTCAATTCCAATACGATACGTACACGCGCGATCAACTATCGGCCATGGTTGATTCCATTGCGATGAACACACCATCAGGGTCCGCAGCCGGCACTACGCCCTCTCCGACATCCTGCAATCCAATTTTATCTCGCGTCTCTGAGGCTCCGAGCATTGATACACCTCATCTCCGAAGCGCAAAACGCGTTAAGCTCAGTCCCCGCACCGACTTCTACGGAGAAGGCGATGGGGCAGGAGCCTCTATCAGCCGACCCAAACCAGGAGGGAAAGATTACGTAGGGGAATCACGTACTTTGATGCAGAAAATTAAACAAGCTCGCGACTTCTCGACGATATCGACAGTGGCTAGCGTTCGTCAGGGTTCTCCGAACGTGAGCGATCAAGAGGTCAAAGTCAATCATACCGAAGCATCCGCGTCTGTAGGTAAGTTCTCAGTGGCCGTCTCACGGATTCATTCTCCTACCTGTCTAGATACCTCGCGCCTACCTTCTTTCGTAGAAGCGCCCTCCCATGCTCCTTCGACTACAAGTACGGTGAGGTCACAAGCGAGCACGTCAAATAAATATCGTCAGCAGGCAGCGGAATTGATGGCTCAGATCAGAAATGATATGAAAGGCCAAAAACGTCTCTTCTCTAACGAAACAGTCACTTCCAAGGCGTCTTATTCTACAGACGATAAGATTTCATTACAGAAACGATCGGTTCTTGGCAATTCTACCGGCCGGCCACCAGACTCCCTCGGTAGCTCTAACTCTTCAGGCGCCGCTAGCTTACAAATGCGTTCGGTCTCCGCTATGCAGCATCTAACCGACACTGTGTCCGTCATGTCGGTACAGGACAATGATCCGCGCCAGAATGTTCCGGTGCTGGCAACATTACAATCACAAGGTTTGCAACACGGCTCTTTGCATGGAGGCACAGCCCCCTCATTCCCCTTGTCATCTCTCCGTAACGGCACCACAGAAGATCTGAATCGGTTCGTATCATCGAGCACAGCATCAGGTACTACTCTTACGGCCGGAAGCGCGCCCTCCCTCGTAAAACATCCGGGCCCTGCTCAGATGAGAACCATTGTTCCGGCCGATATACCTAGGCTGCCCGATAAACTTGGCGAAATGATATTTGACAAAGTGACAATGAAATGGATCAAAACGCCTTCCCATCAAGCCAACCGAGATGTTGAAGTAGGTTCCGCGACCGAAGTAAGCGACGATCCTTTTGGCGACATCGAAAGCTTGAGAGACGAGGCGGGAAACACCAGTCAAGAGATCGAGCCAATACGAGAAGCCAGTCATTTGACAGATGAGGATGCCTCTGCCGCGATGAGCCGAATTGAGGAACAATCAGAAGTTGACGATGAAGAAATGGAATTAACAAGCTTTTCTACGGATGCATCCATGCATGTCGTGCACGTGATGACTGGCGTGGAAGGCGATAGCTACCAAGGAAGACCAGATCAGTCTATGGATCTAGAAGAGGGTGGGGCCCAAACTGGAGAGACTGCTGCGAACGGGACGAGATTAGAAACAAATGTTGATGTTTCACATGAGCGGCAGAATACCGGTGCCCAGGAGTCAGCACACCTGCAAGTACCGCCGTCCTCCATTAATAGCACTAGTACACCAGCCAGGCCGAACCAGTCACCTTCGGCCGCGACACCCGCCGTTCGGTCGGCTATGAAAAGTTCCAGCGCTACGCCCTCTTCCGTTCTCAAGAGTGCAAATAATAGACTTCAAACGCCGCTTCAGCAGGCGCACCGGCGGTCGGTCAGCTTCTCCGATGGCAAACGGGAAGGACCTATTCGAGGTCTAAGTGCATCTCGGGCAGAGACGGCGGCCACGTCGACCAGTGGAACATTCCAAGTGTCAGCAAGATCGAAGCGCATTGCTGATATGATGAATGCATTGGAGGACTCTGACTCTGGTAGGCATCTGCTTTCCCTAAGTTACGGTCTTCTGTTCACTGGAATTTTTAGAATTTGATTCGTCTGAGTCACCATCCAGAACAAGCAGCTCGGGACGTGCAGACGACATGCGTCCACTGACAGAACGGCGACACAATCAGCTTGATATGTCAGGGAGTAGAGTATGCTCCAGGTCTTACGCGGGCGAGGCTTCTTCCGCAAGACAGACCGGGAGCAAGGCAAATGGAACATTTTTGACCGAGTGTTCATTCGGGGTTACGCATGATCGCTTAGTACAGGTTATCACTGATGCCCAGCCGTTCGAACCTTACTGGGAGGAGCTGAGTGCAATTGATTTGTCGAATAAGAAGTTGGAGAGTGTTACTCGCCTGAAAGAGTTCCTTCCCCAACTTGATGTGCTAAACCTGTTCGTTATTTCCTTCTATCAGTTTCGGGACGATCATCTGATATGGAAAGGTAGAAATTCTAATCAGCTTTCGTGGCTGAGTGGTGTCCCTGATACAGTAAGAACGTTATCTGTTGCATCTAATTGGTGGGTGTGATGATTTAATAAAAAAAAGTGCCCATGCTAACCTGATCGGCTAATTTCGAATGCCTGATTTGTGTATTGTTCAGCCTTACAGAGCTTACCTCGTACAGTCATCTTACCAATCTTGAGCATCTTGATATTAGCCGGAACGAGGTGGAGTCGTTGCGGCGTATGTGATGATCTTTCCAAGTATGGCGTGGGGTCTGTGTTGACGGTTATGGATTCATAGAGCTAGCGTGCCTACGGCATCTGCATGAACTCAAAGCCGATGGGAACAGAATAACCAGCCTCGAGGGCCTTGAACGGATGGATGGCCTTGTGAAGCTTGGTCTGCAAGGCAACGTGATCTCGACCATCAATTGCGCGGAATTCAAATGGTTTGTTTGCCTTGCCGACCCCGCATTAGCTTACTCAGAGACTAAAATTCAGGACCCGGTTAGAGATGCTGAATTTGAGCAAGAATCGCCTAACGACCATCGAAGGATTGGCGTCATTGCAATCTTTGATTGCGTTGAACGTAGGCGAGTGACAGGGATGACGATGTCAGACGTTGCCGGAGGCTGATGACGGGTTACAGACAACAATCGTGTGGATAAATTGGAGACGGGCGGAACCATGGCCAAGCTGAGAATTTTACGCATCAGTGGGAATCGACTTCAAGAGTTGAATGCGGCTTCTTTTCCCAATCTTCGCACGCTATACGCGGATAACAATTCGCTGGTGACGCTCGTAAAATTAGACCGGCTTAGCAAGCTAGAAAATCTAAGTCTGCGGAATCAGAGGGGACGAGGATTGTATGTTTACGGTATCTCGTGATGATCTGACTGGGGGGCTTGCTGAAATCAGGCACTGCAGGAACATTCAGACCCGCGATGTTCGCGATGTGAAGCGTCTGTATCTATCTGGTACGTATTTTTGAGGGGGATGGAAAACGCAATTAAGCCATGTTACGTAGGAAATGCCATCAAGAGCGGATTCTTTGCAGAACATTGCTACAATCTGGTTTACCTGGAGCTAGCCGCCTGTCGACTGACCGCGCTTCCCGAGGAGTTGGCGATGCTGGTACCGAACTTGAGGGTGCTGAATCTCAACTACAATTTTCTGGAGGACATACGGGCGCTGGAGGGACTGACGCGTTTGAGAAAGCTGAGCATCATCGGGTCTCGAGTGCAGGGGACCAGGGCGTTGATCCGCGTGGTTCAACGGATGCCGGAGGCGGAGATGCTTGATTTCAGGCAAGTGTGGAGATTGTGCGGTGATAGTTGCAGGCTGACTGGGGTCCAGAATGAATCCATGCACGCTTGGTTGGTATCTTCCGCTGTTGGTGAAAGATTTGGGCGGTGCACTATATCCGTGCGAGGGACGGGGGCGGTGGCAAGAACTGGATAGTAAATTCCGACGGGATCTACCGGACGGGACATACTGTGGACGATTGGCGTACCGTGGGCTTGTGATGGGAGCATGCCCGAAAGTTCGGATGCTGGATGGGGTGGAGATGAGTGAGAAGGAGCGACGGAAGGCAGAGAAGCTGCTGGCAGGGATTCTAGGGCGTCAGAGCGATGGGATCTGAGAGAGAGAGAGAGACGAGCCAGCTCGGCCGTGCCTGGCACGCGAGTTTATCAAGCAATATAACCGATTTGGGTCGGGGTGGTTGCATCGATCACCGTTGGCTGTGTGAACAAAATATTCATTATATGATGTTCCTGGATCCTATTCGCGACCGACTACTTAAGCTCCCCCGCCGGACGGGCCACCATGCCTCCCTCTGCCCATCTCCCAGACTACGCTTTCCACTTTGCCCTGTAAGTTCCCCTTCCCCTGCCATCCCCGCGCTCACCCCACACAGTCCCGACGACGCAAAACAAGATCACGACGACGACTTCCCCTATCTCTCCCCGTCCCCCCCTATAATGTATATTTTATTCTCCTCTAACTTCCCCCCTCACGCTTACCAAGTTTCATAGCGACTCTGACATCGAATACTCTTCCCGCCGCATGTCCAGCTCCGCAACTTCAACCGCGGACTCGGACAGCGTCCTTTCACGCGGCGAAAAACGGGCCCTTTCCCCCGTCGACTCACCCCAAGCAAAGAAACCGAGGCACGATCCTTCAGATCAAAATAATTGGGATCTCGATTCTTCCCAGCCAGGGAGCGTCGATGACGACAAGACAATCGACCATTCCAAGCTCCAGCTGCCTTCCATTCTCACCGGCTTCGAGGAGCCACATCCCAGGCGAGCGTCCCTACCAGATACAAATAGGCAGCGCCATTCCCCCTATCCTCAGCCGTCCGCCCTCCGGCACACGTATACGCCATCCGCACCTTCTACCCTCAATTCCTACACTTTCCCTCAAGTAGATCAAACAGGAGGCGACAGATTGGCCAAGCCAAAGGTCATGACCAATTTTGTACTTGGTGTGGATGGCGCTTACGCAGACACCTTAAATTCCGGCCTTTCTAATGGCACCACTCCATCCAGCTCCGCCTTTACCACCTCCAATTATAACTCCCCGCTGTCGTCTGATTATCAGCGACCCCCTGGCCTTGCTTATTACGAAAACGAGACCTGGAACGATTCCCCACCCCCTGGAATCGTGCGGCCGAGTTCAACCCCGGGTCAGCTTGGGAGCCCGGCTATAAAATACGAAGAGGGCCTGCGTCATCCGTCATTCGGTTCATTGTCACAGCCGCAACAGATGTTTGCCGGTTCCGGTCGTATTTCTGGTCAACAAGATCGCAGATCCGTCACAGGTATAAAGAACGAGTGGGCCTTTTCTAATTCCACGCCCGAATTTCCCTTGCCGCCTGCAAATAACCAGCAATATTCGCCGAATATGAATTCTGCGCCACCCTCTATCGCTGTCTCCAACTCCCCGCCGCGCGTCTCACCCTCGGTATCGACGTCTTCGCTCGTCGACCGACCACCGCGGAAGAGAGGCAAACTTCCCAAGGAAACGACGGATTATTTAAAGGCCTGGCTGCATCGCCATTCCGATCATCCGTATCCCAGCGAGGAAGAGAAAAAACAGTTGTGCAACGCAACTGGACTGAGCATGAGCCAAGTATCCAACTGGATGATCAATGTGAGCGTCTCTCTATTTTTTACTGCGTTGCGCCACAGTCCTTACGTATCTATAGGCTCGCAGGAGAATTCTTGCTCCCGCACACCGGCCGCCCTCGCACCCAACGACGACGGTGCCGTTTCCACCGAGTAACCGCTCGTTGTCCAACGTGGTGGACCCAATGGGGCGCCGCGCTTCAATGCCGGCGGATGCCCTTCAGTTATTTCACCCAATGACCTTGCCGACCATGTCGACGCCACCGCCTGCTGGGCATTATTCGTCCAGCTACATGAACGGCAGGGGCGGCCTTTCTTTACACCGTCAGCACCTGGGACCAGTTGATTATGACCACAACCGACAGATCGCGCCGCTGTACGGGACCGGCGCCCGATCGACAGGTCCTTCTTCCTCCCCTCATTATCTATCATCTGATTTAACGCCATTATCTGCTCCTCCATCCATGTCAAATAACCCCTTCACTACTCACGGATCTCATAATCCCGCGGCGCCCACTGGTGTATACTCTTCATTTGATCCCAGCCCACGCCTCAACCATACAGGGACTACACAGCCGACCTATTATGATGGTCAGCCTGGCTCCGGACCAGGCTCAGGCTATGCCGCACCGCACTAACCGCTTGTACTTTTGAACGCACGGACGTTGTCTTTGAATTATAATATTGTACCAAAAATACCCTACATCCACCCGCATCACATCGCAAAAGACAAGGGGACCACAAGCACATTCTCGGACTTTTCTCTTTTTGAGCTGTAACCCTACGCCAACCCTGCTCGCATCACGCCTTGTTCCCATTTCGGTACGGAGAGTTTTCCGCGCCGCTGCCGTTATTTGGTTTTGGTCACACTCGCTCTGCTAGTTATCGATCCGATTCGGACGTTGACCTGCGGTCATAACGCTCCATACCACACTCTTTCCCTCCTCTGCTCCATCTCATCGCTGTCCTCCGCTATCTCCGTTCTCCGCTCTCGCTTTTGCTTGGTTGTCCGTGCTTTGTGCCTGTGTCTATCGTCATTCATTCTTGTTATTGTGCAGTTATATACCTATATTACGTTACCAATAGACTAATGTGTATCGCACATTACGCGACTCCGTTACGAATGAAAAAAGACAAATATCACCGTTTTGGAACCGTCCCGCTCCGTGGGAAATGGAAACGAGTATACGCAGCACGTATCCAGAGGTAGATGAATATCAAACCAAGTCCAATGCTCACGCTTTGGATAATCAAATGGTGTACGACATCCCCCAGCATCGTGATTCCATCATTGGCCGCAACACAGCCCACCGAATCCTGTTTCGGCAGTTTTGCATCAGAAAACAGAAGACTGTGTGAGTATCATCAAATGGCGGCGAGACTTGTCGCAATTTCTGGGCCGATTACAAGTAATAGTGCTGACGTCCCTACTCCTCTCTTCTATTCAATCAAGGAATCAGAAGGATCACCAACGCATGTGTATACATTTATGATCGCCACTCGCTTTCAGTTTGCCCTCTGCTCCTGGTAAGTTTCGAACACGTCTGCCTGAGAGTCTGCCAGGGATCTGGCGCAATATTATAGCGTTGACACCAGACGTCGTTAGACCGGCCATAAGATGCTACAAGAGGCTTAATCAGTTGCAAGATATAGCATTTACCTGATGAATGTTCAATCGTTCCTTAGATGCGGGGGTACTGGTCCATCTGGTGCCGCGTACCGGCTATCTGGTGCATTCCCAGAATGAGATGTCGATTACTTTATGGGTCTATGAATAGAAACCCTCCCCCCAACCTTGAAAAAAGTCAGTCTCACAGATGCGACACGCGCAAGTCGAATAACACGGGCACACGCCGATAGCACACGGACCACATACAGATACACACGCACGCAACACGGACAAGCTTGCCTACGAATCAGTCGGTTTGACTCAGCGCGCGCCACGTACATACTTTACTAGTTGCGCATGACGCTATCAGTTTGCAGTTATCTTCATCAATTATCATCATACTTTGTTTTTTCCCCCCTCTCTTTCAACCTTTTCGTCAAAAAGTCAATTTGATGCGATCCGCCTGGGTATCCTATTTTTTTTCTTTCCTTGGGCTTGTTCTTATTGTTCATTGTGACCGCGTGCATGCGATTGCCTCCCGAGTGATCCGAGTATGAGGCTCAATTGCATGCGTTCCGTCTCCAAGCCGCCGCCACAAGCCGTATGGGGT
>Ga0137376_10001575_pt1 | contig 12862 bp, 10 predicted proteins | sample SagtaG_23_FD_104814 | JGI IMG/M metagenome (GOLD analysis project Ga0137376, IMG submission 104814) | Vadose zone soil microbial communities from Sagehorn Ranch, Mendocino, California, USA - Sage2_L_20_16 metaG | ecosystem: Environmental > Terrestrial > Soil > Vadose zone | place: USA...
AAAATATCGTTCTCGACGTACTCAGCATTGAAGGATGCTTGCAAATCTTGCTCGGTGATTCCCTCGGACAATCCAAACGAATCCTTCTTGCCGGCATTCGCGATCGCCCGCTTGATTGCCATCGCTTTGGCCCGTTCCACCACTGATGCGATAATGGCGCCGCTGAGCAGATCCGCCCGATAGAGCATCTCTTTCCGTCCACTGCGAAGCGTCACTTCCAGGAATTTGTTTTCATCGCGCCGGGCAAATTGCCAAGTCACGAAGCGCTCGATCAATTTCTCGATTGCGGCGCCGATGTTCTCTGCCTCTTTCGCCAGCGCACCGTCATACGGCAGCTCGTTGGTCAGATAAATACGGTAAATTTCCCGCGTCGCTTCCTTATTCGGCCGATTCACTTTGATTTTTCGATCAATGCGCCCCGGTCGCAGAATTGCCGGATCAATCAAATCGGCCCGGTTCGAAGCAAGAATGATCACGACATCATTGAGAGAATCGATCCCATCCATCTCCGAGCAAAACATTGGAACGAGCGTCGATAAGATGCTCGAGTAGCGCGAGGCGCGGCGGGTGCCGAGAATACTTTCGGCTTCGTCGATAAATAGGAAAGGTATGAAACCTTCACGGCGTTTCTCACGCGCAGTCGCGAAAATTTCGCGCACCATTCGCTCAGATTCCCCCACCCACATATTGAGAATTTCCGGCCCCTTTACATGCATGAAATATTCGCGCACATCGCCCCCAGATTTCTCAGCCAGCTGCCGGGTCAAATTGTAAGCGGTGGCTTTTCCGATCAGCGTTTTGCCACAGCCAGGCGGGCCGTAGAGCAAAAATCCTTTGGGCGTCGCATGTTGAAATTTCTCGAACAACTCCGGGTGCAATAAAGGCAATTCGATCGCATCCTTGATCGCCTGGATCGCTTCCTCTTGTCCGCCAACTTTGTTCCATGGCAAGACCGGCACAGCGTCGAGATAATGCTCATGTGAACCGGGCGCGGCCATCATCTCGAGCGCCATCCGATAATTCGAATCGACGCGCACTTCATCGCCCTGTTTTAAGGCGGTCTTGGCCAGATCTGATGAACGTTGCAGCACGAGCGATTGCGTTCCGTGTTCATTCCCTACCCGTAATCGATCATTTCCGATCACTTCAGTGATCTTCGTGACCGGTCCCGCCGTCTCGAAACCCAGATCACCCACGATGACGAATGCTTCGTTGACCAGGACACGTGTTCCTTTTTTCAACTTTCCCATCGGAATCCGCGGATCAATGTTGCAATAATAATCTGCTCCACCAACCACGATATGCGCGGTCTCTTTGCTGACCGCGCCAAGAAAAGTTCCGATACGATTCGCCGGCGAGGTTACCTTTTTGATAACTTCTTCAAGCTTCTCAATGGTCTGCCGCGCTTCGACGAACGTTTCCTCCCGCTGCGAAATTTCCAGCCGCAGATCAAGCAGCTCGCGCCGGATCGGATCACTCGCCGGCAATGACGCAATCAAGAGATCGATGCGATCGACTAAATCGAGATCGTCCTCGTGTTTCCCTAACTCCCGCTCGTCGCTCATCGTTCTGTCACTGCCATTAGACTATACCCTTCGCGTAATCGTTCGACAATCCTCCGAACGCGTCGATTCCATTAAGCAGGAAAATTGCCACGACGAAAATGACGAGCCGGTTGCATTTTTTGTTCGCCACGAAAACGGTTGAAGCGCCTTCTCTCCGAACCTATCGTCTGACGCTTTTCTCCGGCCTGTGGAGCCTTAGCTCAATTGGTTAGAGCGCCGCCCTGTCACGGCGGAGGTTGCGGGTTCGAGCCCCGTAGGCTCCGGATTTCGCGGCTAAGGTTGCCGGCGCTTTAATATGAAAGCCGAGGAAAAACTGCATTGTTGTTTGCAATGCTGTGGTCCGAAACGGCCATCGTTTCGGAACCGAGCAGCGCGTTTTCGAGATTTCTCGGCACAATCCCTGCTCAATTTCCGGTATTAACTATAACTGCCATTATTCTAAATGGCCGCTTTTGTTAATCAGCGGCTTTGTCTTATTGGTCGTCTCCCTGTTACCGGCCGTTCAGGGAGTGACTCTAAGCTGGGCGGCAAGTCCGTCGGCTCCCAACATAGACGGATATCGTGTCTATTATGGTGCAAGCACGGGTAATTATACTCAGCACGTGGACGTGGGAATGGTGACAACGGCAACGGCTTCCAACCCCCCATCCGGAAATACGTTTTACTACGTCACCGTGGCATACAAGGGTTCGCTGGAAAGCATGCCGTCAAACGAAGTCAGTAGTACTACGGCATCGCCGACTCCAACACCAACGCCAACTCCGAGGCCGACCCCGACTCCAACTCCAACACCGACGCCGACCCCAACGCCAACACCGACGCCGACCCCAACGCCAACTCCGAAGCCGACGCCGACCCCAACTCCAACTCCAACCCCAACGCCGACTCCGACCCCGACGCCAACTCCAACTCCAACTCCGACCCCAACTCCAACTCCAACTCCAACTCCGACCCCAACTCCAACGCCAACTCCGACTCCAACTCCAACTCCAACTCCAACTCCGACCCCAACTCCAACGCCGACGCCGACCCCTACACCCACTCCTACGCCAAGTCCCTCACCCACCGCGTCCCCTGGTTCGACTCCTAGTCCGACGGCAAGTCCATCAGCGACTCCGCACGGGCATGGTCATGGGTGGGGACACAACCCCCATTCCACACCAGCACCCACCGGCGCTACGGCCACACCAGCACCTGCCGGCGCTACGGTTTCAGGCCTGACCGATGCATCAAGTCCGACGCCCTCTCCGGAAGTGGAGACCAATCTTGACGGTGCATCTAAGACTGCACGCACCCTCCGGTTTAAGCGGCGCCTCCAACGCCTGCACATTGCGCAGCCCGCGAATCCTGATCAACAGGACCCCGCTGGACCGACGCCACCTCGCGGAACGCTCCCCCAGTAAGCTCTCACCGACTTGACCGAAGCGTTCAGTCCGGTTTTGCTAACCGGGCAGTCGCATCAATCGACCAGCGGACGTAGTGGATGACCCGCAGGCGCCTTCAGTCCAAATCGAAGGCTTTCGTGCGTGCAAAAATCCTGCAGGGCGCATTGAATCCGCCGAAGTGCATCCGATTTTTCTGCAGAAAACGCCGTTAAGAACTAGCGATTGCTCTAGCCAAAGTTGATCATGCAGCTCCGTCGATCAGGTACGAACAACTTTACTGGTAAGGAACTACGAAACTTGCGCGGATTAAAAACGCCGGCTGGTGTGCAGCGCTTTCTTGACGATTTACCATATCATTTGGCCGACACCGCATGGTCGCCACGAGTGGTCCTAAGGGAACGCACTGCGCATTGCCTTGAAGGCGCGATCTTTGCCGCGGCCGCATTGCGGGTGCTCGGATTCCCGCCGCTGCTGTGGGATCTCGAAGCTGATCAGGATACGGATCACGTGCTCGCGATTTTTAAAGTGCGCGGTTTGTGGGGTGCGGTAGCGAAATCAAATTTCACGGGTTGCCGCTACCGAGAGCCGGTTTACCGCACTTTGCGCGAACTCGCGATGAGCTACTTCAACGTTTATTTTAATCTCCGCGGCGAACGCACCCTTCGCCGCTACTCGCGGCCGGTCGATCTCTCCCGATTCGACCATCGTGACTGGATGATTTCAGAGCACGGTGTTTGGTTCATCGCCGAACATCTCTGCCAGATTGCGCACGCACCGCTACTCACGCTGGCGCAGGCAGGCCGACTAACGCGGATCGATGCACGAACCCGCGCCGCCGAAATGCTCGGTCATGTTTCAAAAGCGGCAGGTTAGGGCTTTTGAATCGTGAATTTGATTGTCTCGGCCAATCTGTCGCCGACATAAATCTCAGCGCGATATTGTCCGGTAGGCCAGCCTTTGACTGGCCGTGACAGAGTAAAGGTGCCGAATCCGCGTGTTTCTGATGCCTTGGTTGAAGCCTCATTGACCTGATAATTTGCCGGCGCTGCATCCCCCACATCTTCCGCAATCCAGACGCAGCGGATCTTGTCACCTGGAGTTAGCGTTTCACCTTGCCAGCGTAAATAGAGCTTCGGTGTGTCTGGAGGAAACAACGTCTGCGGCTCCCCCGCAAGTTCGCTTGCCAGCGCAGCAGTCAGCAATTTCGTTTCCGCAGGCGTGGGCGCGATTGCCTGCTGCTCGGTAACTTTCGGCAGCTCCGCTACCTCAAAGCCAATTTTCTCCTCCAACTGACCCTGCCCGGAATTGACTGTCAAGGATTCGGCGATGCCAACGTTCGGCATGAACCAGCAATCTTTCGCCGAGGTCGTTATCGCGTCAGCTTGAGAGGTATTGCCAATCACGATCGATGCGATCAAGAGGAAACACTCATGCATACCAACCAGCGTGTGGAAAGGTGCCGCCGCCGTCAAATTCCATTCGCCGACATGGACGATCTGCGCGCGAGCGGTTACCGTCCGCGATGGTACGACCCGGTGTGGTTCTGATCCTATTCTTGAGCGGGGGTATGATACGGGCGGATGAACCGTTCCCCACTGCAGCCGGCACAGTTTGGCAATATTCTCTGACCCGCGAGCCGGGTCCGGCCACCACTAATATCACGCGCAAGGTCCTGCCCTCTCAAGACATCGGAGATCAAACCTCAGTACCGGTTGAGACTGCTGCCGAAGGCGTCCCCGAATCGACCGAGTTCTTAAAAATACAAGGGGATGCTGTGCTCGTGACGTCACGGAGTAGCGCGGGAAAAATCACAACCTTTGATCCAGCGGCAACAATTTTGCCGTCAAAATTAGAGGTTGGATCGCCGTGTGATGGCGACGGTAAAATCGCTGAAACAAATGTCACGATACCCCTGAAGGTCATCGGCGAAGAAGAAGTGAAAGTACCAGCTGGATCATTCCACGCCTGGCGTATTCACGGGGAAGACCGAGGACCCATGTCGACCGTCGCAGATCGTTGGGTCGTGCGCGGAATTGGATCGGTTAAAGAATTGGTAACGGAGCGATCTCCCACGGGCGAACTCCTTGCCCGCAACACGCTCGAGCTCGTCACACTTCCGAGTTTAAGCAACCGCCAAGCCGCGCTTCCCCCGGAGAAAAAGCCATTGGAAGCTTCCGTTTCGACGAGCACGGACGGCGATCCGCTCATAACAATCTCAGCCGATGCATTGCAAATCGTTGCCCGCTGGCGCGCTCATGGACTGGCGCAAAGAGCAAAAATCCGCGCGGTTTGGATTGCTGAGGATACGGGTGAGATCGCACCGCCTGACTATAAGGTAGACGAAGCGACCAATATCGCGACGGCACCGGACGCATTTGGCACATTCACTCTATCCAGACCGGAAGATGGCTGGGCCGCTGGAAAATACCGGGTTGAATTCTATATCGGCAATGTCCTTGCTGAAACCGTGAAACTGACGATCGCTCCACCTCCGGTACAGACCGAGTCCAAGGCAGATTTTTGAATCTGACCAGGCCCTCAGCCGCATCCAATTGTTAACTATGAAAAAGTCCAGTTTTGCGGCGCTTTCCCTCGTCGCCCTCGGCCTTGCGGCCTGCGATATAGGCGGGATTCGAGGGAATGGGCACGTTGTGACCGAGCAACGCTCAGTTGGTCCATTCACCAATATCGATGCCGGCGGCGCCTTCGACATTGAATGGAGCGGCGGTGGGCCTTCTGCCGCTGTTACAGCCGACGAGAACCTGCAACAGTACATCGAAGTGACGACCCGAGACAATGTCTTGCGTTTGCGCACGAGACAATCAATTCATTTTGCGCGGTCGCTCAAAGTAACGATTACCAGCAGTGCTCTTGAAGCCGTCAAACTAAGTGGCGCATCGAAGCTGATCGCGCATCAGGTGAAAGGGACGAAATTTTACCTCGAGACAACTGGTGCGACAAAAGTCACGGTCGATGGTGCAGTCGATGAGCTGATTGCAGACATGACCGGCGCGAGCAATCTGTTCGCGGATTCCCTGCAAACAAAAAATGCCCAGATCTCGGTGACCGGCGCAGGCAAAGCCCGGATTGCAGTGAGCGATTCGCTGAAAGCTTCGATCACCGGAGCTGGCAAAGTCGAGTACACAGGCAGTCCGCCGCACGTCGAGCGTCAGATCGCCGGCGCAGGCTCAATCAGGCGGCGAGAGTAGGTAGTTAGCGATTACGCCTACCACTCGCCTTATTGTCATCCCCCGAGCCGCGCAGACGGCGAGGGATCTCCTAATAGGAGGTAGTGCGACGTGATTGCGAGATCTCTCGCATTCGATCGGGCTGACACGGGGGGCATCACAGCGCCCGAAATAAACTACTCCCAACCGATCTGCCGGCCTTTGTTTTGTTCCTCCAGCCAGCTTTGCAGCGGTCTGAAATACTCGGCCATCGCGCGAGTGGAAATATCTTCGCCGGTAGCCTCCTTCAGAACTTTCCGCCAATCTTCCGTTCCACCCTTTTTCAAAATATTGTTCAACCAGGTGCCGACCTCCTTGTTGTCGGCGTAATTACACGACCGCGGGTCCTGGTGAAGAATTTTGCGCGCGATATAATCGTGGAGCTGGAATTTAAAGACCGTGGCAAACGCGTAATTGTAATAGTAAGCGGGATTGTCGTTGATGTGGGTCTTGGTCGCTGCGTCACAGAAGTCTTCGCTACGTGCTGTGGGCGGCTCGATTCCCTGCAAATCGCTGACGTATTTCCACCAACGGGCATTCCATTGGTCGGGAGGAAGATGACGCGCGTAGATGTCTGCTTCCCAATGCGTCATTGTCCCACTGGCGAAGAAGATAAATGGGATGGACCGCGCCAGCGCATCGTCTAACAAGAACGCCGTCTTGTCCCCTTTGAAATCTGCCGGCAATATTCCGCGCGATTGCAAATACGGCACCTGACTGGAAGCAAGAGCAATAAGTTCGCCGATGCCCTCATGAAATCCTGGCGCAGCGCCGATGCGCAACAAGTAGGGAACCTCCAGCCGCGAATAGGCTTTGAAATAATAACCATGACCTAATTCGTGGTGGGCGGTGAAAAACCACCTTGAGTTTGGCTCGATACTTTGTAACGAGCGAATGTCATCCTGCAGATCAATATGCCAGCACGAGGCGTGCGTGTTCTTCTTTCGTTTCGAACCGGGCGGTAGTGGGTAAAGATCGGAGCGCTGCCAAAAAGTCGCCGGTAATGGCGTGAATCCCAGTCCCGTGTAGAACTGCTCGCCCGTTTTGATCACCCATTCTGCGCTGCGATCGGTAAAATATTTGTCAATGTTGGCGGCCTCGACCAAACCAGTCCATTCCTGGCTCCAGCGGTTATTGATCCAGTGTGCCGGAATCTTCTTCGGCACGGGTTGATGAAATTTCTCTGCCAGCTTGTACTTCGCCCAGGTGTGGAGTTGCAGATAGAGGGGCCGCAAGATAGCCATCCAGCTTTCCTGCAGCTTCAGCATCTCGTCCGCACTCATTCCATAGCTCGCAACTTCGAGAGAAAAGTAATCGGGATATTTCATTTCCTTGGCCACGCCATTGCGTAGCTCGCGCAATCTGACCAGGTTTGGTTTTAGCGCCGGCCCGCTTTCTTTTGATGCCTCCCAAATCGCTTTTCGCTCATTCAAATCAATGCTGGAGTTGAGCTTGTCGTCGATTTGGTTGGTGGTAATCGACCGGCCATCCACTTTGAATTCAAAGCTGTTCAAAATGGAGGCTTGTTTCGTTTCAGCCTCGACTCGTCGGGCCACAAGATCCGGATTTGTCATTGGCCCTTCAGCGGCGTTGAGAAGCAATTGGTTCAACTCCCGCACCGTCAGCTCGTTCAACTCTGCTTTGTGGGTGAGCAAATCACGCGCTTCGTTAATCAACGCTGGATTGCCATTGAAAGCGGCCGCGGCTTTGCCGGCAGTCTCGGCCGCAGCATCGTGCTCAGGAGTCACATCGGTGATCGCGACCCATTGCGCTTCGCTGTTCACCTTGTAGAGGGCTTGGTAACCGGCATTCGCTAGCGAAAGAAATCGATCGGCTCGCTCTTGTGCCGGGGAATCGACAGCAAAAACGAACGCCGGGAGCAAGCTAAATGCGCCGACGAAAACGGCGCGACAGAGAATTGAAAACATTTAGGCGAACCTAGCGTTAACCGGCCGGGCTTGAAAAGACCGACTTTCGAAGCGAAGAATTCCGCTCGCGAAAAGCGCTGCTTCATCGATAGATTTTGCAAATGTCAGCTGGTTGGCTTCGGATTGGAGCGGCAGTTTGCTTTTTCGCGGTTGCCCTCGGTGCATTCGGTGCCCACGCATTGAAATCCACGTTGCTGGCCCATAACTCGCGCGATGTTTGGAACACTGCTGTTGTGTATCAGTTTCTGCATGGTCTCGCTTTAGTGATGCTCGCCTACCACGCTGGCAGCCGCGCCGTCTCTTATCTTTTTCTTGGTGGGATTTTCCTATTCAGCGGTAGCCTTTACGCCCTCGCGCTTACTGGTGCGAATTGGCTTGGCCCGATGACCCCGCTAGGCGGCCTCTGCTTTTTGGCCGGTTGGGCATGGCTTGTTTTTTTCCCAGCCTGACGCAGAACCGGGCGATTCGGCGTGCTTGTTAGACGCCGCGATTTTTAATAGGATCGCGTAACGATGATTCATGGGTTCATCGAAACGCAGCGCGCTGCGGCGACGATTCTCGCGTTTCTCGCCACTTACTTCATTGCCCTGACCATCGGTCGATTCCTCAAACGCCGCGCCGGCGTGCCGCTTGGCCTCGTCTTCCAAATCTTTTGCCTAACTCTTGCCTTTTACACCGGAATGCGCGTTTACGGGGTCCGTGCCGATTTGGGAAATCATGTCGGCGCCCTTCTGGTGCTGCTTAGCACGGCGATCGTGGTCGCTCTGATCGATCGCTACGTTTGGGATGCTTACTTCGAGCGGCGCAAACAGACGACCATCCCGAAATTGCTGCGCGAAATGGCCGCGCTCCTCATTTTCCTGATCGCCCTGTTAATCGTGCTCAGCGTCGGCTATCACGCCGAACGGGAATTGAAAGGATTGCTCGCCGGCTCCGGCATCGCCGCACTGATCCTTGGCTTCGCCGGTCAGAATCTTCTTGGCGGGTTGGTTGCGGGAATCACGTTGCAAATTAGCCGGCCCTATCGCGTCGGCGACTGGCTTCGAGTAGGCGACAACTATGGCGAAGTGATGGAGATCAACTGGCGGGCCACGCGTTTACGCACAAACGACAACATCTACGTCGAGGTTCCGAACAACGAAATCATCAAGCAAACGATCATCAATTTGCATTATCCGAGCGGACTGCATGCGATGCGGATGCGTATTGGCATCGACTACAAGGTACCTCCCAATCGCGTCAAGGACGCCCTTTTTCGCGCGGCCAACAACGCTGAAAATGTCGTTAAAGATCCCCGGCCAAAAATTTTCGTAGTTGATTTCGGCGAATCCGCCGTCACCTATGAGATCAAGTATTACCTCAATAATCACGCACTATTCAATGAGGCGAGCGACGCCATTCGCACTAACATCTGGTACGAGCTGAAACGGGAAAAAATTCCGATTCCTTTCCCGATTCGCACCTTGCAATTCGATCGCCGCCGGGCCAAGCCAGTGCAGGAGGGAGAAGACGAAGCACGCGCCATTCTCCGAGGCGAGCAGTTATTTCAATGTCTTTCCGATGCACAGATCGACAATTTGCTTGCCCGCTCTCGTTTGAATCATTTTGGTCGTGGGGAACGACTGATCGAGGAGGGTGCGAGCGGCGATTCGATGTTTGTTTTGTTGCGCGGGACCGCGCAGGTTTCCGTGTCGAAGAACGGAGCTGTCATTCGGGTTGGGTCTTTGCACTCTGGCGATTGTTTCGGAGAGATGTCGTTGCTTACGGGCGAGCGTCGGACTGCGACGGTACGGGCCGACGGTGATTGTTACGTCCTCGAGATCAGTAAGCCCGTAATGGGCGAAGTCATCCGGCAATCACCGGAGTGTTTAAATCAACTGAGCGAACTGCTCGCCAGACGGAAGCTGGAGACGGAAGGCATCATTAAAGATGCCAGAGAGTCACAAACCGAGACAGCAAAGCAGCGCGAATACAGCGCAAGTTTTCTCCGACGGCTGCGCACTTTTTTTGAGCTTTAGAAGAGGCGGACTCAAACGACACGCGTGCTAGGCGCAAGCACCCGGCAGCCGTGAATCGCGGTTGCTACTGCCCTGATTCTGCCTAAAGTCCGGCGCTTTCACCGGGTTATGACTCTGTCTCTCGCGCTTGATATCCTTCACTCCGGCGTGGCCTTATCGCTGGTCTGCGCGTGTGCCGGCCTGCTCTTCGCATTTTTTCTGATCGCCATCGTTATCCGCTCTTCTCCCGGAAATGAACGGATGCGGCAGATTTCCAACGCCATTCAGGAAGGCGCCAAGGCCTATTTAAATCGGCAAATCGTCACCATCAGCATGATTGCGGCGATCATTTTCCTGCTTCTCTTTTTCTTCAAGGATCATCCGACCGCGGTTGGCTTTGTCATCGGTGCATTTTGTTCGCTGGCTGCTGGTTATATTGGGATGCGTATCGCCGTTCTGGCGAATACGCGCACGACCGAAGCCGCCGCCAATCGCTCTCGGACGGCCGCGCTTCGGATGGCATTCAACGGTGGCGCGGTTACGGGTCTTCTGGTGGTCGGGCTCGCCTTGTTGGCCGTGGGCGTTTTCTACAGTTTGGCCGGCAAAATAGTCGGACACGACATCGCGGTTCGCAGCTTGGTAGGACTGGCCCTGGGCGGCAGTTTGATCAGTGTTTTCGCGCGACTCGGCGGCGGAATTTATACGAAAGCAGCTGATGTCGGAGCCGATCTTGTCGGCAAGATAGAGAGCGGTCTCGAGGAAGATGATCCCCGCAATCCAGCGACAATCGCGGATAACGTAGGGGACAATGTCGGCGATTGCGCTGGAATGGCGGCTGACGTTTTCGAGACTTACGCCGTCAGTTTGATCGGAGCGATTCTCGTCGGTGCCCTTACAGTAGCAAACGCGCCAGCCGCGATAGTTTACCCTTTTGTCCTCGGCGGAATCTCCGTTCTCGGCGCCATTTGCGGGATTTTGTTTGTCAATTTCGGCGGCGGTAGACCGGCCGGCGTGCTCATGGGCGCGGTTGGCATGAGTGCCCTCGTGTCGGCGATCCTATTCTGGCCTGCCACTCATCGGCTTTTTCCAAACGGTGTGATGATCGCGGGCTTTTTGCGCTCTCCAAACGACCTCTATTTCGCGTCGCTCATCGGCTTACTCATGACCGGGATCGTTGTTGTGATTACGAATTACTACACTTCGACCCGTTATCGGCCGGTACAAAAAATCGCGCGGGCTTCTGAGACTGGGCACGCCACGAGCATTATTGCCGGCCTCGCCGTCGGACAGCACGCAACCGCATTACCGGTGGGCTTTATTGGAATCGCTATCTTGCTCAGTTTTCATTTCGCCGGCCTCTATGGAATCGCCGTTGCGGTGATGTCGATGCTGTCCATGGCCGGAATTATCATCTCGTTGGATGCGTTTGGGCCGATCACCGACAACGCCGGCGGGATCGCGGTGATGAGCAAGTTGCCGAAGCAAGTACGTGCGGTGACCGACGAACTTGATGCCGTTGGCAACACCATGAAAGCAGTGACAAAAGGCTATGCCATCGCTTCTGCCGGTCTGGCCGCCTTGGTCTTATTCGGCTCCTATGTGGAAGAACTTAAAGTGCACCTGACGCGCAACGGACAGCACTTCGATTTCCAATTTTCGCTAACGGAACCTAAGGTCATCATCGGCCTTTTCATCGGCGGATTGCTTCCATTCATTTTCACTGCCTTTAGCATGGATGCAGTAGGCAAAGCAGCGGGGGCGGTCGTGCGGGAGGTGCGAAGGCAATTGAAAGCTAAACCGGGAATTCTTCGCGGGGAAGATACCCCCGATTACGGCACGACCGTCGATATCGTGACCAAGGCGGCCCTGCGCGAGATGATCGTGCCCGCCCTTTTGCCGGTAGTTTTTGTGATTTTGGTCGCCGTAATCAAACCACTTGGACCGGTCGTTCTCGGCGGCCTGCTCGTGGGAACCATCGTTACCGGGTTATTCATCGCGATTGCGATGACCTCAGGAGGTGGGGCGTGGGACAATGCCAAGAAGTTTATCGAAGAAGGACATTTCGGCGGCAAAGGCTCGCCGGCGCATGCGGCCTCGGTCACTGGCGATACCGTAGGCGATCCCTACAAGGACACTGCCGGTCCGGCGATTAATCCCATGATCAAAGTCGTGAACATCGTCGCGATCTTGATCATCCCGATTTTCTTTTAATCGGCGCAACGACCGGATAGATTGGGTTCAATGGCACACGAAGCGCGCGATTTTCAAATCGTCTCTTCCACGCATACGCCGGTCCTGCAAAAGGCGTTGGCCAAGCCGGACGCGAGCGCCACGCCGTTCAAGATTGTCATTGATCCCAAGGTTCGCATGGATCTGCGTCGTGCCCTGATCGATTTGATCGATTACCATGACGAAGCGTTGGCCGAACACTTCTCCGAAGGCAAACTGGCGCTCGATTCTTACAAGGAATACATCGAACTGTTTGCTCGCAGCCTGAAGGAAACGATGGAAAGCCGTGAAGGTGTCGCTTATTTGCTGCGCTCGGTCGGCTTCGACCTGCGGCCGGATGAGATCAATCTCAATCCGGAACTGCGGTGGAAGAAAGGCGGGCCGGGCGCGTTCGGATCGACCCTGCTCTAGGCTGTCTCTTCGTCCTTGCTACGCCGATTCAATCACCCGGCTTGTTCCTATAAAGGTGATTGCTCGATTTGGTCTCGTTCCGACACCGATTTCAGGCAAAAGCACAACGCATCGCCACAG
>Ga0137376_10001577_pt1 | contig 12858 bp, 15 predicted proteins | sample SagtaG_23_FD_104814 | JGI IMG/M metagenome (GOLD analysis project Ga0137376, IMG submission 104814) | Vadose zone soil microbial communities from Sagehorn Ranch, Mendocino, California, USA - Sage2_L_20_16 metaG | ecosystem: Environmental > Terrestrial > Soil > Vadose zone | place: USA...
GAAGTGCTCGCCGATCCCGAAGTCCGGCTGTCGCTGAGCGGCCGTAGCGGGCCGCTGGTGGTCGAGAGCGAATATCGCGTCGACCAGGAAAGCGCGCGCGCCGACCACAATGTGATGCAGGAAGTGCAGCTCAGCCGGCAGCGCAACGGCGCCTATGGCTGGTCGATCGCGCGCGACATCGCCGATCCCGAATTGTGGACCGAGCGCTATCACTGCCCGACCTGGCTCGATTATCTGCGCCAGCGCAATCGTTCGACGCAATCCGAACGCGCGCTGCACCAGCGCGCGTTCGGATTGCGTCGAACGATTGCGCTGGAAGGAAGATACGCCGGACCGCGCCGCCGCCGAGGTGCTGCCGGTGGCTACCGCGGCAGGCAGCAGCACGTGATCTCGATCACGTCATTCGGGATGCGCGGCAGCACGAGCCCGGAATCATAGCCACCACCGGGAGTATGGATTTCCGGCTTCGCCCGCTCCGCTCCCACCCCGGAATGACGAAGACAAATTACTCCCCGTGATCGGTCAGCACCTTCGCGCAGGCCTTGCTGAGCCGCGCACGGTTTTGCTTCAGGCACGCCAGCACGATCTGGTCGCCGTCGTTCATCTGGGCGCGGCAGAACCGCGAGACATCGCGCGCGCAGGCATCGTGTCCCTGCTGCGCCGATGCGGCTGAAGCCATCAGAATAAATGGGATGATGAAAAGAATTCTGGTCATGTCGCAACGCCTACCCGGTCATGATGTGGGGGCGTTCTAATGCGCTCAAACCGGCGCCGCAACGGCTTTTCAGCACCGTTGCGGCGGATCGGAAAGCCGAGCCATACCCAAACTACTTGGCAGCGACCTTACCCGATTGAGCAGCCAGATCACGGTCCATCACGGACCTGCAGCCCGCGCTCAGATTCGAACGATTCTTGATCATGCAGGTGGTGATGCGCGGAATGTTGGGGATTTCGGAGCTGCACAGGCGAAACGCGTCGCCGGTGCACATCTGCTGCGCCTCGGCGCTGAAAGCGAAGCTCGAGGTCGACGACAGCGCCGAGAAGGAAGCAGCAACAGCCAGAGCCAAACCAGCCTGGCGGATCGTCCGGGTAAGAAATGCGGTCATGGGAGGCTCCTGTTGGCCCGCTCGGTGGGCCCGTTTCCGATGTCCCGACCTTGCGCTCGATGTGCCGTGCCGACTGTGACGTCAATCACGCCGGAAAAGAACCCATTTTTCGCGCGGGAAATCGCCATCCGCGCCAGCGGAACCGATGCCGCAATCCCGCCTCAAACGACCAACTTTGTTTTCGGAAACAAGGCCCATGTTGGTGCGCCGTTAAGACCTCGTTCGCATTAATGCCCGCCTCCAACCATTTCTGGTTTTTCGGAAGGGCAAGCGATGCGTAACGCGTTAGGTCTGATATCGGCGAGTGTTGTTTCGGCTGTTGTGATTGCTGCGGTGTGGTTTTGGACATGGTCGCCGCGCGCCAACCTGGCTGCGCCCGCCACTGTCAGCGCCAGGCAGGCCGACCGGTTGCCGGCGACCGCTTCGGCGAGGCCTGCTCCGTTTCGCGACGATATCGAAGTGACCGCGGCCATCCCGGCCAAGCTTGCTGCGGCCGCACCCCCCGCACCTTTGCCTGCCGTTCTCGTGCAGCCGAAAAGCAACTGCGCCAATCCGGACGCGTTGGGCGTCAGCCGCGTGGTCGAGATCGACACGACGGGTGGTCCGGGTTTCGGTTTCGAGCATTTCAAGCAGCTCGACTTTCTCACCGACAAGGAAGTCGTGCTGACTTTTGACGACGGTCCGTGGCCGGTCAACACGCCGGCGGTGCTCAAGGCGCTCGCCGACGAATGCACCAAGGCGGTGTTCTTTCCGATCGGCAAGCACGCCACCTATCATCCCGCCATTCTCAAGCAGGTGGCCGCGGCCGGCCACACCGTCGGCGCCCACACCTGGTCGCATGCGAACCTCAACAGCAAGAAAGCCAGCGAGCAGCAGGCCAAGGACGAGGTCGAAAAGGGTTTCAGCGCGGTCAAGCTGGCGCTGGGCGCGGCGCCTTCGCCGTTCTTCCGTTTTCCGCAACTGCAGCATGCTCCGTCAGCGATGGCCTATCTCGGATCGCGCAACATCGCGATATTTTCCTGCGACCTGGACTCGTTCGATTTCAGGGCCAAGGACGCGGCGCAGATCGTCAATACCGTGATGACCAAGCTGGACAAGCAGGGCAAAGGCATCATTCTGATGCACGATTTTCAGAAGCACACCGGGGAAGCCCTGCCCGCGCTGCTGAGCCGGCTGAAGGCCGGCGGTTACAAGATCGTGCTCATGAGGGCCAAAGCACCGCTGCAGACCTTAGCCGAATATGACGAAGCGCTGGTCAAGGACATGAAGCTGCCGACCGTGAGCGCGCGCGCACTCAACAGCGTGGTGCAGACGGTTGCCGAGTGACCGGGAGCCGGATGGGCGCAACAGCAGCGCCTGGTCAGGCGAGCGGCCGGCCATCTGTTGAAACAGGAACCTATCGCCAGCCGCCGATTACTTGAGAGATTGAATCGACAGCTGCGCACCGGAGTCGTCATGCCCGGCCTTGTGCCGGGTATCCACATCTTAGCGACGTCTTGGGGGGAAAGACGAAGGCAACGTCTCGGGGGAAGACGAAGACGTGGATAGCCGGGTACAAGCAACGAAGCCCGGCCATGACGAAGGGTGAAGATCGTCTTTAATAAATACCGCGCCGATGCAGGGCGAATTTGATGCGCGCCAGCACCGCCCTGCCCTTGGCCTTCAACAGGCCCAACCTCGGGGCATGGCCGCGGCGCGCCGCCAGCGCTTGTTGCTGCTGCATCCGCTGCCGGCTCTGGTACCGCATCGACGACCGCTGCTGTCCGGATAATTTCGCCATCTCGGCAGCCTTGGCGCGCTCCGCGGCCGCAGGCCCATCGCTCGACGCCACCGCCGTCAGGCTTCTGGATATGCCCGCCTGCGCGGTTGCGGAGACCAGAACTAACGCCGCGACCAGAATGAATTTGCGCATATGAAGTTTCCCGTTGTTCGATGACGGGAAGACTAGGCCGGTCGAATTTGCGATTATGTGAGAAAGATCACGCGGATTCACCTGGATGGCACACGCGTGCGCTCAGCGATGCGGCGGAGCACTTTCGGGTTCGAACGGTTCAGATCCGGATGCCCTTCCTGAGAGAGGGGTGACAGTTCATTCCGGAGACATGGGTTACACAATAGGGCCTTTTGCAAGGAGAGCAAAATGCCCTGGCAGGAGTGTAATCTCATGGATGAACGACTGAAGTTCATTGCCGGGCTGCTGGACGGAGAGAAGATGGCAGTTCTTTGCCGTCGGTTCGGCGTCTCGCGGAAGACCGGCTACAAGATCCTCGATCGCTACAACAGCTGCGGTCTGGAAGGGCTGACCGATCGCTCGCGGCGACCCTACCAGCATGCCAACCAGCTCCCCGTTCAGATCGAGACGCTGATTGTGCGCAGCAAGCGGTGCGGACCCTGAGGTCGAAGTGGCCGCCGACGCAACGCCGCTCGATTTCCTCTGCGCAGTCTACCGCGATCCGCAACAGCCTATGCAACGTCGAATGCGAGCCGCCGAAGCGGCGCTCCCCTTCATCCATCCCAAGCTTTCGGTGGTGGCCATCGGCGGAAGCTTTGCGTCTCAGATGAACGAGCTTAGCCTCAGTGGCAAGTCCAACGTCATCGATGCGAAGCCCTCAGCGCCAGATGTCCTTGAACCGATCCGGCGCTAAACGCGATGCGTCGGCGTGGTTATCGGACAGTGACGTTGTCGCAGATCGTGCATCTCCGGTGCTCCGCCCACGAAGAAACCTTGCGTTGAACTTGAACCGATCGATAATTTTCACGACCAGCGCCGCCTGATTTCTACGCACCGATCCTCCAACGCGGATGATCGTAACGAAGAGTATTGCGCAATAGACCCTTGATCGCGGAGTGGGGGTACGTGATGAAAAAGCAAAATCAGATCAGCCACCGCGAGTATCAGGACCGTCTCGAGAGTTTGCTGAAAGCCGCCCAACTGCAGCAGCTGAGATCACTCGAAACCGCAACCAAAAGGCGGAGAGCGCTGAAAAAGAAGGCCGCAAAAGATTCCGGGCTCACGAAATCAAGCACGACCGTTTCCGGCTGATGGTGCGCCCCTAACGCAGCCGACCAATCGTCGTATGGCTCACGCCAAACGTCCGGCCTATATCCGTGAGGGCCTCACCAGCCTCGCGCCGCGCCAACGCCTCGCGCTGCTGGTGCGGCGTCAGCTTGCTCGGCCTGCCCATGTGAACGCCCGCCTTGGCTCGCTTCCGCCCTTCGCCTGTACGCGCCTTGATCAACTCCCGTTCAAACTCCGCAAGGCCGCCCAGCACCGTCAGCATTAGCCTGCCATGCGGCGTTGTTGTATCGGCCCAGGTATCCGCAAGGCTCTTGAACCCCGCACCGGCCTCGCTTCCGCCTCAGAAAAGTTTGTGTCCTTTTTCTTCATCGCTTTTTCGCTGCGTACTTGAATGTGCTGTTGCAGAAAGGGTGAGTCCACTGACTGTTGTCAATGTCGGCGGCTCCGCCTTTCGACTTGTCAATTACGTGGTCCAATTGCATAGATTTTTTGTCGATGCGTGCTCCGCAGATGTTGCAAACAAACGCGGTCTTCAAAACATCTTCCAACAATTTTACTTGCTTGGCTTCATTCGAGAAGCGTTTGTTTTGAATTGAAGGCGCTGGCTTGTCCTTGACCAACCTTTGATATTTGGAATGACGCGCTAACGCTAATTCGATCTCTTCCTGCGACAGTCCTTCGTGACATTTTTCCAGAACGAAGTCGTAATATTCCTTTATGGGCAGAAAGCCCTTGACCATGCTGCCATGGGTCACTGTGAGCTGATTGATGAACGATTTATGTTTTATAAGAAATTCCTCAAACTTGCTTCTGACCTTGCTGAACTCAATAAATTTCTCGTGCCGTTCCAGTTCCCGAATCAATTTAATGATTGCAAGTACCGCTGTCGGTTGACGTCTACTATTTCTCGCATAAAAATAGACCGCAGGATGCAGTCCCAAGGAAGATGGATGCGTTCCAGTAATGCGTTTAATGATCTTTTCAGTCCCCTTTATCGCATCAATCGTTTTCGCTTCATCTGGCGGAGGGCGCTTCTCTATGATGGAATAGTTTCTCTTGCGTTTTGATGCATCAACGACCGCGAAATCGTTTGCAATATTTACACAATCAAAAATCAGCGGAAGCGTTTGTGATCCATACCCGTGTCCCGCAATGGGCAACTCCTCGGTGCGGATCGGGGGGTTGAGAGGAGGGTCATAGAGAGCGGCATATATATCTCTGGCAGTGCTTTTAAGCTGAGACTGGCCACTCGCGCTAAACTCGGACCAATAGGCGTGACCGCCAGCGTTTCTAACAACCGCCCGCGCCGCAATCGCATTTGGGTCCGTACGGGCATTCAGAATTTTCAATTCTGTTGGATCAATTTCAACGGCTGACTGGTTGATTGCAAAGAATGCCTTCTCTGCCCTAAGAGGATCACTGCCCTTAACCCATAGCAGTGGGATATTGCTATGAGCTAACGCGCGGGCCTTTGTCGCATACTCTGGTGCAGAACCAGGGACCTTCGTTTCCCCTCTGATTTTGACATATGCTCCAACCTGTTTGTCGATTAGATCCCGCGTTTTCCTTGCGATCCGCTCTTGTTCAGCTGGAATCTTAGAGCCGCCATAAAAGCTGATTGATTCATCTTTATCGCCGTAGTCATCGAGTATCCAAGCCATGATGGCGCTGAGCCGATGCGCGCCGTCGATTACGAAGGTAAGACGAGAAGGCGACTGCCAACAAATCGCGGAGGGGATTAGATCGCCCTCGATAAAGGCTTTCACAAAATCGCAAATCATCTCAGGTGCCCACGCAGCGGTTTCCCGCTGAAAGTCAGGCTTGCGAAGCGTGGCCCAAAAACTCTCCCCCTTTGTCAGATCAGTAATGGAGGCGGATGCCTTGCCGCTCTGTCCGCCTTCGTCTGGGCCTTCTGGCGCTAGAAAATCCTCACGTTTGATTAGCGCGTCCAAATTCACGCGGTCAGCCATATCAACGGTCTCCCCCAACATTCATCGGGATCATACCGTAGGTTGTAGGCAGGGCTACCCAATTACGCCTTCGCCCACAGGGACCGCTCTTGTTTTTACTGGCGCGCCCGGAGAGATTCGAACCCCAGATTCGTAGTGTGGTACTACTGGCCGACGGGCTCACGCTCGAACCGCCAGCTTTTCGCGATCTGAGAGCCCGGCTCTGTTGGTAGTTAAGGCTTAGACAGTTGGGAGACGAAGTCCTCCACCGAAGTCCAAAAATTACTTTCGCCCGGCCGCTTCGCCGCCTTGGTGCGGGCGACCTCGCGCAGGCGCTCAAGAGCCGATTGACGGTCCGTGCCCTGGTAGAAATGGATGTAGTCCTTGATTGCCCGCTCGGCTCCAAGCAGACGCTTGTACTCATCGAGCTTGAGGTCCGTAGCCAACTTGCGCAACGCGGCAATCAGGGATTCGAAGCGATCCATTTTCCCACCTGCCCGTGCCTATGGCGCACCTAGTAGCAGTCTGGTTTATCGGGCGTTGGACCTAAGTATTTGATTTGATTGGTGCCGCAAACAGGATTCGAACCTGTGACCCCGTCATTACGAATGACGTGCTCTACCAGCTGAGCTATTGCGGCGGACCATACGGCGCGTTCGGCGACGGGCAGAAAACGCCCGCACCTGATATCGGGCAACGTCTGATTTTGCAAGAAAAACGCGGCCGCGACGAGATGAATCACCCGCCCCAGCGGGACAGGAAACCGCGCCAGCCGCCGGCCTGGCCCTGCGAGGGGCTGATTTGTTCCGCGAATTCATCACGCCCCAGGTTGTCATCGATGCCGGGATCGTCGGGCGCCCGGACAATCGGAATCACCACCGGAATGCTCGCCCGCGGGACCTTCGGGATGTCCTGGCGTGGACGGAACAGCGGCGCCGCGGCAACAACCGGGGGTTCCGATTGGGTCGGAGCAGGTGTCGGTGGCGATGGTGGTGGCGGAGACGGCGCGGGTTCGGGCGCGGTGGCCGGTTCGGCTGCGGCCAAAAGCGGAGAATTGTCCTGCTCGGCCAGCGGCGCCGGCTCGCTCACGACCTCACGCGGCGGCTCTACTGGCCGCGGCGGCGCGAGCATCGCCTCCTCGAAGGGAGAGGATTCGATCGGCGCATTCTTGTCGGACGGCAGCGCCGCAAGCGGAGCCTGCCATTGAAAGGCATCCAGCCTGCCGGTCACCGGCGACACCGGCCGCCAGCGATCTGAGACATATCCGTCCGCGGTCCACACCGGATCGTGCCGCGCGCGCACCGCGCGCAAGGTCCAGGCCCGCGCCCGGCCGCTGTCGCCATGCTCGGTGCGTTCGATCTCCGCCATCAGCATCGCCACGCGTTGCGTTGGCGCCGCCACGAACGGCGCCAACGCAACGCGCGCACGGGTAAACTCCGAAGCGTCGATGGCGGCACGCGCAATCGCCAGCGCGCCCTCGATATGGCCGGGCGCCTTGGCGGCCAGCGTCTCGACCCGCACCAGCCGCTGCCGCGCGGAATCCCCTAACCTCACATGCGCGTAGGCATCGGCCAGATCGGGATGCGGATGCTTCAGCCACGCCGCCTCCACAATCCGCATCGAACGCCGCACCTGATGGGCCTCGCTCTGATATTTGCTTGCCAGCACCGCGGCCGGCACCAAGGTCGGCGCCAGTCTTATCGCTTCCATCACGCTCTCGCGCGACAGATCGCGGTCGACCCGCTCCAGTTCCAGCGCCCGCGCCGTCAGCAGCACGCCGCGCTGGCGGCGATAGGCTGATTTGTCGACCAGGCCCGATGCGAGATTGTTGTCGAGGATGGTGAGCGCGCCGCTCCAGTCGCCCTTGGCACAGCGAAATCCCAATACCGCATGCGAAGCCCAGGTCGATCCCGGCGCGAGTTTCAGCGCCTCTTCCGCAATCATCACCGCGGCGACCGGATCGTCGGCGCGTTGCGCTTCGATGAAGAGGCCCCGCAGCCCCAATAGCCGGGTGTCCTCGCGTTCGGCCATCGCCCGGAACGCGGCCCTTGCGCCCTCGCGGTCGCCGTCGAGCTGCGCCGATTGCGCGTGCAGCAGCAGCGTCAGTGGATCGCGCGTGGCATGGCGGCGCGCGACATCGGCATGCAGACGAGCCGCCGCGGAATCGCCGTGGCCGATCGCCAGCAGGCCGTGGGTGATGGCGTGACGGCCGCGCGCGTGACGGCGTTCGCGCCGGGCACGTTTGATCTTTTCCGGAGTGCGCCACAGCGCCCGCAGGATGCTCCATGCCAGCATCGCCGCGACGACGGTGAGGCCGAACGCCAGGGCGAATACCGGCACCGAGGTTTCGACCCGCCAGCCGCCCCATGACAGCGCCACATCGCCGGTCTGATCGGCTACCCATGCTGCGCCCGCGGCCGCGGCCGCGATCAAGACCAGAAACAGAATGATCCGGACCATCGGAACCCTATTGCCGCGGCTTGGCGAGCGCGGCCATGGCCTCGGCCGCGAATTGGCGGGATGCGGCAAGTGCGGCATCGCGCGCTTCCGATTTCTCGAGCCAGGCCTGTGCGGCCGTGCGGTCGGCTGGCGCCAGCGTCTTCAACTCGCGCCTTGCCTCAACCATCTCGTTGCGCAATGCGGCCGCCGTGACCCGCCCGACGATCGCGCCGCGATCGTTGCCGACGGCGTCGGTCCGTTCGATGCGAACCAGCTTTGCCGCGCCGGCCTGCAGGCGGTCGACGATGCCAGCGCCGGGGGTGGTGTCCGGCGGCGCCGGCGGCGACAATTTGGGTACCAGCGTGAGCAGCTCGCGGCAGAGGTTGGCGGCGTTCGGCACGCCCGAGGCCGCGAAACGGTCGAGCGGTGCCAGCGCCTCCGTATGGTCGGTGAGCGCTCTCGCGGCTGCCAGCGCGGCGGGATAGGGATCGCCGGTCCGGACGAGAACGTCGAGCAGGGCTGCCGCGACGATGCGGCGGAGCGGGACATCGTCCGCCGGCTTTGCGCTCTCCGCGATCTCGGCGCCCTGGGCGCGGGTGGCGCGTTCGATCTGGGCGATGCGCTCGTTGATCCCCGAGAGATCCAGCGCGGAAGAGGGTTCGCCGCTTGTTGCTTTGGCGTCAGCGGCGAGCTTCTCCGCCTGCGCGCGCGCGGCGGCGAGTTCGCCGCGCAGCGACGTCATCGATTTTTCCAGCGCCTCGAGGCGCGCGGCCTGCGCTGGATCGGAGGTGACGGCCGGAGGCTTGCTGGTCTTGGATTCAACGCTGGCGATGCGCGCCACCAGGCCATCAAGCACCGCGGTATCGACCGGGGGAGCGACCGGCGGGGTTGCTGGAACCGCCGGCCAGCCCAGCACCCAGGCCACCGCGATGGTCAAGGAGGCGGCGACTGCACCGGAAACCATTGCAATAACCCAGGAGGAAACGGGAGGCGCGGCAGGCGTCGCAACCGACTCGTGCTCCGGCTGTGCCGCGCTACCCGCATTCCGGGTCTCGCCGGATATTTCGGACGCTTCGAGGTCGATGGTGGGCGGCGCGCGTTTGGCCCGGCCCGAATCCGGCGCGGGTCCAGTGTCTTCGGGCCTGTCATCGATCATCGCGACGGTTCCTCGAGTTCCTGTGGCCGAAGGTTACCAAGAATCGGCGTACCCTCTTAGCCCGATACCGGCCGCAACGCACGGTCCAGAACCTCGAACAAGGCATTTTCATCCGGTGAAGCCGCAACCATCACCTGCGTCGCGCCGGCATCTCGGAGTATCGAGGCCACCGCCGACGAGATGCAACATTGCGGGATCGCCAGGGCCGATATTTCGACGCCGCCGGCCCGCGCCGCCTCCAGAAAAGCGCGGGCGCTGCGCCGCGAATAATGCAGCACCGCCCCAATCTGATTGGCCGCAAATGCGTCGCAGACGTCGCGTGGCAGGCTCGGCACCGGCGCCATCCTGTAGGTCGTCTGGGTGGCGACGGAAAACCCGCGTTCGCCAAGTTCGGCGGCCAGATCGCGCGCGAGATCCGCGCCCGCCAGATACAGCAGCGGGTTCGCTTTCTTCAGTTCCTTCGCCTTGGCGCCGGCGAGCACGAAGTCGCGCAAGCTTGCGGCATCGCCGTCGGCGGGGATGACGTTCTCGAACCCGGCGCGATGGGCGGCGGCGGCGGTGCGGGCGCCGACCGCGAACAACGGCAGCTTGAGCAGCCGGCTGCCGGCAAGCTGGGTTTCGATGCCGCGCAACGCGTTGGCGCTGGTGACGATGATCGCGCCGTAACGGACGTCGAGATCGTCGTGGAATGCGACCGGTTCGAACCGCAGCATCGGCGCCAGCAAGACCGCAAGGCCTTTGGCGCGTAGCGCGCCGGCTGTGGCCTCATCGTCGGGATGCGGGCGTGTGACAAGGACGGCCATGCGTCAAATTCTCGGCCCCAGGATTCCGGCGTCAACGGGTGATTGCACTTCGGGACCTCGTGGTGCTACCCGAGATACGCAAACGCCGCTTTGACGGATAGCGCAAGGGCTCAAATTTGGATAACGACAGGCCGATGTTGGTGTTGGGCATCGAAACCACCTGCGATGAAACCGCAGCCGCCGTGGTCGAGCGCCAGAGCGACGGCAGCGGCAAGATTCTGTCCAATATCGTGCGCTCGCAGACCGACGAGCACGCCCGTTTCGGCGGCGTGGTGCCGGAGATCGCCGCGCGCGCCCATGTCGATCTGCTCGACGGCATTGTCGCGCGCGCGATGAAAGAAGCCGGTGTCGGCTTTGCCGAGCTTTCGGCGGTCGCCGCCGCCGCGGGCCCCGGCCTGATCGGCGGCGTGATCGTGGGACTGACCACCGCGAAGGCGATCGCGATGGTGCACGACACGCCGCTGATCGCGGTGAACCATCTCGAGGCCCACGCGCTGACGCCGCGGCTGACCAGCGCGCTCGATTTTCCCTATTGCCTGTTTCTGGTTTCGGGCGGGCACACCCAGATCGTCGCCGTCCTCGGTGTCGGAAATTATGTGCGGCTCGGCACCACCGTCGACGACGCCATGGGCGAAGCTTTCGACAAAGTGGCGAAAATGCTCGGCCTGCCCTATCCGGGCGGACCGGAGGTGGAGCGCGCCGCTCGTGGCGGCGATCCCCGGCGGTTTGCATTTCCGCGGCCGATGCTCGGGCGCGCGGACGCCAATTTCTCGCTGTCGGGATTGAAGACGGCGGTGCGCAACGAGGCCAACCGGCTGGCGCCGCTTGAGCCGCAGGACATCGGCGATCTCTGTGCCGGCTTTCAGGCGGCGGTGCTGGAATCGACCGCCGATCGATTGAGCGTGGGCCTGCGGCTGTTTCACGAGCAGTTCGGTCCGCCCCGCGCGCTGGTCGCTGCCGGCGGCGTCGCCGCCAATCAAGCCATTCGAGGCGCGCTGCAGGATGTCGCGGCGAAGGCGCAAACGACACTGATCATTCCGCCGCCCGCGCTCTGCACCGACAATGGCGCGATGATCGCCTGGGCCGGCGCGGAGCGGCTGGCGATCGGACTGACCGACGCGATGGATGCCCCGCCGCGCGCGCGCTGGATGCTGGATCAAAACGCCACCGCGCCGGCGGGTTTTGCCAACACCCGCGCGGCGTTCTAGGCGGAGGGCGAGCCAATGGCCTCTTACAATTCCATCGTGGTGATCGGCGCGGGCGCATGGGGAACGGCGCTGGCCAGCGTAGCGGCGCGGGCCGGACGCGATGTCACACTCTATGCGCGCAATCCGGCGCGCGCGGCGCAGATCGCGGCGACGCGTGAAAATCCGAAACTATCCGGGGTGCGGTTGCAGGCCAGCGTCAACGTGACCGGCGATATCGCAGTTGCCGGTCGTTCGGACATTATCCTGATCGCGGTGCCCGCGCAGAATCTGCGGGAGGCCGTCACCGCGCTCGCGCCTCATCTCGCGACCGCGACACCCGTGGTCGCCTGTGCCAAGGGCATCGAGCGCAGCACCCACAAATTCATGACCGAGGTGATCGCGGAAACGGCGCCCGAAGCGGTGGCGGGGATTCTGTCAGGGCCAAGTTTCGCCGACGACGTGGCGCGCGGCCTGCCCACCGCGGTGACGCTGGCGGCGAAGGATGAAGCGCTCGCCAGCGCGCTGGTGCAGGCGCTGGGCTCGTCGACCTTCCGACCCTATCACACCTCGGATGTGCGCGGCGTCGAGATCGGCGGCGCCGCGAAAAACGTGCTCGCGATCGCGGCTGGAATCGCGGTCGGCAGGAAACTCGGCGCGTCGGCGCAAGCGGCGCTCACCACGCGCGGCTTCAGCGAATTGATGCGGCTCGGACGCGCCTGCGGCGCGCGCAGCGAAACCCTTGCAGGGCTCTCAGGGCTGGGCGATCTGATCCTGACCTGCGGCAGCGCGCAATCGCGCAATCTGGCGCTCGGCATCGCGCTCGGGCGCGGCGAAAAGCCGCCGCGCGACCGACTGGCCGAAGGCGAATTCACCGCACCGGTGCTGATCGAACTGGCGGCTTCGCAAGATGTCGATATGCCGGTATCAAATGCGGTCGCGGCGATCCTGCGCGGCGCTGCGACCATCGACGAGGCGATCGAAAGTCTGCTGACGCGCCCGTTCAAGGCGGAGGGATGACGCCCCTTCGTCATGCCCGCGCTTGTCGCGGGCATCCATGTCGTTAGAACCTCGAAGCGTCTGAAAACGTGGATGGCCGGAACAAGTCCGGCCATGTCGGCGCGATCACGACATCGGCACGAGGCCGAGCTTGTCGAGCAGGCGCAAGTCGCGCTCGCGCGCGGGATTGGCGGTGGTGAGGA
>Ga0137376_10001579_pt1 | contig 12854 bp, 17 predicted proteins | sample SagtaG_23_FD_104814 | JGI IMG/M metagenome (GOLD analysis project Ga0137376, IMG submission 104814) | Vadose zone soil microbial communities from Sagehorn Ranch, Mendocino, California, USA - Sage2_L_20_16 metaG | ecosystem: Environmental > Terrestrial > Soil > Vadose zone | place: USA...
CCGATCGCGGCGAACAACGCGATCGGAGCCCGGGCGCTGCACTACTACCTGATCCCTTACTCGGCGATGTCCGTCGGCGCCTTCGCGGTTGTCGCTGCGCGGGAACGGGAGTTGGCGGCGCCGGTGACGCTCGACAACCTCGCCGGCATGGGTTGGGAGCGGCCGCTGCTCGGCGTCGCAATGGGCACGTTCATGTTCGGCTTCGCCGGCCTGCCGCCCACCGGCGGCTTCGTCGGCAAGTTCTACGCTTTCTCGGCCGCCTACAGACACGGCTGGACCTGGCTCGTGATCGTCGGCGTGATCGCGACGGCGGTCAGCCTCTACTACTACCTGGCCGTCGTGCGCGCGATGTACATGCGACCGGCGGCGGAGCTGCAGCTGAGCCCGACACCGGTCGTCGGCGGAGCGCCGCCTCGGGACGCCCTGCTGCAGGCGTCGGTCCTGCTCGCACTCGGAGCGACGGTCGCCTCGTTCGTCGCCGTGGAGCCGCTGATCCACGTCGCGAAGCACGCCGCGAGCGCGCTGCCGTTCTGATTTACCTGGAGCCGGCTCGCAGTTCGGCCGCGAGCGCCGCCAGGGCCTGCAGGCAGAAGACGAGGATGCACGCGATCAGCGCCGAGCGAGCCACGGTCGGCACGGAGGCATCGCCCACCGACGGGGCCCGCGCGGCAGTTGCGACTAGCAAGAGAGCGAGCACAATTGCCCACCCATAGACGAGGGCCGGCTCGCCCTTGCCGTCGAGCCGCTCGGCGACGCTGCTTAGGCCGGCGATCGCCGTCACCGGCACGGCGACGAGCAGCGCGTCGAAGGCGAGCGAGTGGGCGCCGAAGTGGTCAGCGAGGACCGCGGCCAGGACGAGGGCGATCGGAGCCAATCGAGCGAAGATGCTTACGCCTTCGCCGGACGGCGCATACCTCCTCCGTTACGCTCGCGAAGTCAAGGAGGAGGTTGAATGCCGGACGTCTCTGTCACCTGGCTCGGCCACGCGGCATTTCGAGTCGACAGCCCCAACGGCAAGCGCGTCTATGTGGACCCCTGGCTCGATAATCCGAAGTGTCCTGAGGGCGAGAAGGAACCCGAGCGCGCCGACGTCATCGCGATCACGCACGGCCATTCCGACCACGTCGGCAACTCCGTCGACATCTCGAAGCAGTTCTCGCCCGAGATCGTCGCCATCGTCGAGCTGAAGGGCTGGCTCGGCGACCAGGGGGCCGAGGTCGGCGAGATGCCCGGCCCGAACAAGGGCGGCACGGTCGATGTCGATGGGATCAAGTTCACGCTGACGAACGCGTTCCATTCGAGCGCGAGCGACGACGGTGACTACCTCGGCGAGGCAACCGGAATCGTGGCCGAGTTCGAAAATGGAACGAAGCTCTACTTCGCCGGCGACACGTGCGTCTTCGGCGATATGCAGCTGATCCGGCGGATCTACGCTCCCGACGTCGCCGTCCTGCCGATCGGTGGACATTTCACGATGGACCCCCGCGAGGCCGGCGTCGCGCTGGAGTTGCTGGGCACGCCGCGCTGCATCCCGTGCCACTACGGGACGTTCCCGCTGCTCGCCGGCACGCCCGACGAGCTGCGGCAGCACGCGGCCGGCGTCGAGGTGCTCGCCATGGAACCGGGGGAGACGATCACGGTTTGAGAGAGCGCTGGTTCGGGGCGACGGGTAAGCGGGTGCCCGAGCTCGCCCTCGAGGGGGACCCCCTCGTTCCGCTCGACGAGGCACTCGTCCTCGACGACGTCTCCGACGATGCGAGGCTCCGGCAGGCACACGCTGATGGAACGCCGGTCGTCATCCGGGCCGACTCGCCGGAGAAGATCCTGGCCGCCCTGAAGCGGCCCGAGGTCGCAGCCGTACTCATCCCCGCCGACAAGCCCGAGCTAGTCGAGCTCGACCTGCGCGAGCTGACGTATGGCTAGAACGATCACGACCTACTCGATCGCCGCCTGTGATCTCGACGCGAGCCAGTGGGGCGTCGCGACGCAGTCGAAGTTCCTCGCCGTCGGCTCGGTCGTCCCCTGGGCGGAACCCCAGGTCGGTGCGATCGCGACCCAGGCCTACGCGAACCCGCGCTACGGGCCCCACGGGCTGGGGCTGCTGCGCGAAGGGCTCGCGGCCGAAGAGGTTGTCGAGCGGCTGACCTCCGGGGACGAAGGACGCGACCACCGCCAGCTCGGCGTGGTCGATCGCGAGGGACGCAGCGCGAGCTTCACCGGCGCCGAGTGCCTCGAGTGGGCCGGTGGCAGGACCGGCTCCTGCTACGCCGCCCAGGGGAACATCCTCGTCTCGGCGGAGACAGTCGATGCAATCGCCGAGACCTTCGAGTCCTCGACCGGCACCCTGGCCGAGCGCCTACTCGATTGCCTCGACGCCGCCCAGGCCGCCGGCGGCGACCGGCGAGGCCAACAGTCGGCGGCACTGCTGGTCGTCGAGCGGGACGGCGGCTACGGAAAGCTCTCGGACACGGTCGTCGAGCTCCGGGTCGAGGACAACGAGCGGCCGCTCGAGGAGCTTCGCAGGCTCTACCGCTTGCATGAGGCGCTCTTCGGCGAGACGCCGCGAGAGGAATGGCTCACGGTCGACGAGCCTCTGGCGGGCGAGCTGCGCGAGCGGCTAGGGAAGCTCGGCTACGACGGCGAGCTGGAGGATGCATTCAACCGCTGGGCAGGCAACGTCAACCTCGAGGAACGCGTGGACGGAATCGCGGAGATCGACCCGGTTGTGCTCGAGGAGCTGCGGGAGCTGACATGAACGAGGGCTACGAAGTCGCACACATCGATGAGCTCGAGGAGCTGCCGATCAACGACGGGGAGTTCGTCTGGCGGCCGATCCGGCGCCGCTTCGGGATCACGGCCTTCGGCACGAACGCCTACACGGCACAGGCCGGACAGCGCGTGATCGAAGAGCACAACGAGCAGGGCGGCCACGAGGAGATGTATGTCGTCCTGCGCGGCCGCGCGACCTTCGCGCTAGGCGACGACGAGGTCGATGCGCCGGCCGGCACGATCGTCTTCGTCCGCCCGGACACGAAGCGGGGCGCGATCGCTGCCGAGGACGGTACGGCGGTGCTGGGCGTCGGCGCCAAGCCGGGCGTCGTCTTCGAGCCGTCGCCCTGGGAGGACGTCTTCGTCGCCAACTCGTACGCGGACATGGGCAATCTGGAGGGCGCGCGCGAGCTGATCGCGGACGTGCTCGGCCAGCGGCCGGACGACTGGAAGGGCTATTTCAACGCAGCGTGCCTGGAGGCGCGCCTGGGCGACCCCGAGCTCGCTCTGGAGTACCTCGGACGTGCCGTCGAGCTGGGGCCGGAGCAAACCCGCGAGTACGCCCAGACCGACTCCGACTTCGACTCGATCCGCGGGGATCCGCAGTTCGTCTCACTGGTCTCCGGGCAACCGGATCCCAGCGGCTAGCTCGCGCAGCGCCGGCACCGGATCGCCCTCAGGGCGCGCGAGCAAGAGCACGGCGCCGTAGCCATCGGTTCCCGTCAGCGAGTCGACCAGCAGCTGCAACCCCAGCGCGAGCGCAAAGGCCTTGTGCGCCTGCTCGCCGCCGAAGGGGACGAGCTCTTCCGGCGCGGCCGCGCCGGTGAGGACGTCGCCGTACGTGACGGCACCCATCGAGACATCCGCGACGACCGGCCTGCCGTCCGAGCTCGGGATCGCGAGCGCAAGCGGGTTCGTGCCGGCGAGCTTCGGCCCACCGGCCGGCGACCCGAGCCGGGCCGGCGAGGTCGCCGTCAGCGCGGCGACGAAGCCGCCCTCGGCGAGCTTCCGCACCCAGTAGCCCAGCATCCCGGTCGGAAAGCAGTGCGCGGCGACGATCACCCGCGCCCGCTCAGGCGGGTCAGCGAGCTGAGCCTCGACGATCGCCGCGAGCGTCAGGTAGCCGAGCGCCCCGCGACCGTCCCAGCGCTCGTAGCCACCCTCGGCGATCTCGACCTCGGGCCGGGCGGTCGGGTCGAGATCCGGCAACGTCGCCAGCCAGTCGACGCGAGAGAGACCGTGGCCGGTGCGGCCTCGCCGCTCGGCGTCAAGGAAATGGTCGGCCAGCGTCTGCGCGTCCTCGGGCGAAAACCCGAGCACGCGAAGCTTCCCGACTACGTCGCTCAGGAGAGAACCGGCAGCGCCTTTACGAAGCCGACGCCCTGTTCGCGGCGCGTCTCGGCGATCGCCTCGGCCACGGCCGAGATCGCGGCCGCGGCGGGCACGTCCGGCTTCGCCGTCACCAGCGGCTCGCCGGCGTCGCCAGCCTCGCGGAGCGACGGGTCGAGCGGAACCCTGCCGAGCAGCGGCACGTGCAGGTCGTCGGCGAGCTCCTGCCCCCCGCCCGAGCCGAAGACCTCACCGCTCATGTTCTCGACCACTCCGAGCAGGCGCATGTTCGTCTTCTGCGCCATCAGTGCCGCCCGGGCGGCGATCTCTTGCGCGAGCGGCTGCGGCGTTGTCACGATCACGGCCTCCGCGCGCGGCAGGAGCTGGCCGAGCGAGATCGAGACGTCGCCGGTGCCCGGCGGCATGTCGACGACGAGCGTGTCGAGCTCGCCCCAGTGGACGTCCGAGAGGAACTGCTCGAGCGCGCGATGGAGCATCGGCCCCCGCCACATCACCGGCGAGTTGTCCTCCAGGAAGAAGCCGATCGACATTAACTTGAGGTTGTCTTTGACCGGCGGCACGATCATCCGGTCGACGACGACCGGTCGCTGGCGGATCCCGAGCAGGTGCGGGATCGAGTGGCCGTAAACGTCAGCGTCCAGGATGCCTACGCGCTGACCCTGCGCGCCGAAGGCGGCGGCCAGATTGACTGTCAGCGACGACTTCCCGACGCCGCCCTTGCCGCTCGCGACCGCGATCACTCGCGTCGAGCGGTCGAGTGAGATGCCCTTCGTGCGCTCGGTGACGCCGCCGCGAAGCTTGGCGGTCAGCGCCGCCTTCTCATCCGGCGACATGACGTCGAAATCGAGTGAGACACGCTCGACCCCGGCGACCGGCGCCAGCGCCTCGGCGACCTGCTGCTCGAAGCTCGATCTCAGCGGACAGCCGGCGACGGTGAGCGCAATCGTGACGGCGACGTCGCTACCGTCGATGCGGACGTCGCGAACCATGTCGAGCTCGGTGACCGGCCGGCGAAGCTCGGGGTCGATGACCTGCTCGAGCGCATTCAGGATCTCGTCGCGTGAGGGCTCCACGCGAACGAGCCTAGCAACGCGAAGATAGTTGGATGACTTGGGCAGGCCTCGTCGTGCGGAACCTCTTGCGCCGGCCGGCGCGAACGTCGCTCACCGCCGCCGGGGTTGCGCTCGGTGTGGCGTTGATCGTGGCGCTGCTCTCGGTCACGTCGGGGGCGAAGAAAACAGCGGATCAGTTGATCCACGTCGGGCGAGCCGACTTCGGCCTCTTCCAGGCAGGCGCCTCTGATCTGACCTTGTCGCGCCTGCCGGAAAATCTCGCCGGCGAGGTCGCCCGTCAGCCGGGCGTCGCCGCCACCGGCCGGATCTACCTCTACGTCACGAACGCGAGCCTCGTCTTCGGCTTCGCCCGCGGCGAGTTCCCGGCGCAGAGGCTCGTGATCACACAGGGCGGGCGCGCCGCGGGTGACGAGGCGCTCGTCGGCGATGCGCGGGCCCGGACGAAACATCTGCGTGCGGGCGACACGATCGCGGTCGGGCGACGCCGCTTCCGCGTGGCGGGCGTCTTCCACACCGGCGATCCGTTCGAGGACGGAGGCCTCGTGCTGCCGCTGCGGGTCGTCCAGCGCCTGGCAGGGCGTCCCGGTGACGTGACGACGATCTCGGTCGCCGTCTCGCTCGGCGCCACGCCGCGCGACGTCGCCCGGCGGCTCGAGCACGTCTTCCCGGGAACGACGGCCGTGACCGAGCCCGGTCAGGTGGTGAAGATCGACACCTCGAGCCGGGTGATCGTCTCGACCGGCTGGATCATCTCACTGCTCGCGCTGATCGTCGGCGGGATCGCGGTGACGAACACGATGGCGATGTCGGTCTTCGAGCGCGTCCGCGAGATCGGGATCCTGCATGCTGTGGGCTGGCGGGCGACGAGAATCTCGGCGCTGATCGTCTCGGAGGCGCTCGGCATCTGTCTGCTCGCGCTCGCCGTCGGGCTTGCGCTCGGCTACGCGGCGGCGCAGGTCTTCTCCGACCACGCGGCCGCGGGGCCGCTGCTGCAGCCGGACTTCACGGCCGGCGTCTTTGCGTGGGGGCTTGCCTTCGCACTCGGCGTCGGCGTCCTCGGCGCCGCCTATCCGACCTGGCGGGCGGTTCGGCTGGCGCCCGTCGAAGCGCTCCGGCACGAGTAGAGCTCCCGCTCGCGGACGATGCGCCGTGACACTCCGTTGAGGACTGTCCCCACGATCTGGCCCGGCGAGAGAGGTGTGGAAGAAAAGTCACGCTTTCGTCACTCGGAATCAACGGGCGTTTGCGCGGCAGGCTCTACGCTGCCGTCGCGGAGCCGGAGCACGCGGTCAGCCTGTTGGCTCACGGACTGGTCGTTCGTGACCAACAGCACCGTCATCCGACGCTGGTCCCGCAACCCCAGCAGCAGCTGCACGATCTCATCGCTCGTGTCGGAATCGAGCGCGCCGGTCGGCTCGTCGGCGAGCAGCAGCCGCGGCTCGTTCGCGAGCGCCCGCGCGATCGCGACGCGTTGGCGCTCGCCGCCCGAGAGCGTCGTCGGCGACGAGTGGAGCCGCTCCGCGAGCCCGACCTCTTCGAGCAGCGCCCGCGACCGGCGCTCTCGATCGCGCCTGGCGAGGCCGCGCCCAATCATCGGGATCTGCACGTTCTCGGCCGCCGAAAGCGTCGGAATCAGGTTGTGGAACTGAAAGACGAACCCGACGGTCGCGGCGCGATATTCGGCCGCGTCCAGACGCGAAAGCTCCTCGCCGCCGACGACAATCGAGCCCGCGTCCGGCCGGTCCAGCGCGCCGATCAGATTCAAGAGCGTGCTCTTGCCAGAACCTGAAGGGCCGGTCAGCGCCACGAAGTCGCCGGCAGCCAGCCGCAGCGAAACCGCGGACAGCGCGCCGATGCGGCCGCCCTCGAAGGTCTTGCTGACCCGATCGAGGACGACGTCGACACCGCTCACTGCGGCCGGACCCAATAGGCGAGCGTCCGTGAGCTCCCGCCCGCCTTCACGACGACGCGCAACGTCAGCCGGTAGCCACGCGCCGCGGCCGGCCACTCGGCGAAGTCCCGGTACCGCCCGGTGAACGGAAAGTTCAGGAGCTTCCTCGTGCTCGTCCCGACCTCGGCGGGATGCGCGGTCCCGAGCGGATCAACGACCTCAACCGTCAGGCGCGCCCGCAACTGTCGCCCGCGAAGATCGACGGCCCGGACGACGTACCACCACTTCGATCCGACGCGGGGCCGGTGCGTCGGCGCCGACAGCGACACGCGGAAGGCAACGGGCCGGGCACCGACAGTGCTCCCCGCAGCCAACGTCCGTCCTTGCTTCCCACCGCCACACCCACCTGAAGCAACCGCCAGCAGCACCACCGCTCCGAACCGCCGCATGGCGCGATGCTAGACCCCGAGCCGCTCCTTCAACCAGAGGCCGTTCCTAATCGCGAAGCCTTCCCAGTCGTTGTTGAAGTACACGAACACCTCGATCTCGCGCCGCCACGCCTCGAGCCGCTGCGCCCATTCCTCGAGCTCGGACTCGGAATAGTTCCCGCGCCGGCCGCGCGAGCCCGAGTGAAAGCGGACGAACGTCCAGTCGGCGGTCAGCTCGTGCGTCTGGAATGGACGCTGAGGATGGTCGCCGATCACGAGTGCTGCGCCGTGCGAACGCAACAGCTCGTAGACGTCAGCGGCGAACCAGCTCTCGTGCCGAAACTCAAAGCAGTGGCGCCCCGGCGGCAGCTTGGCGAGCGCATTCGCGAGGCGCTCGTCGTCGCGGCGAAAGTTCCCCGGCAGCTGCCAGAGCACCGGCCCGAGCTTCGGCGAGCGGACGAGCGGCTCGATCCGGTCGTAGAAGGTCCGCATGCCCGAACCGAGCTCGCGCAAGCGCTTGATGTGCGTGATGTAGCGGCTCATCTTGACCGTAAAGACGAACCCCTCCGGGCTCGTCCGCACCCAGTTGGCGACCGCATCTCGCTTCGGCAGCCGGTAAAAGGTCGCGTTCACCTCGACGGTGTCGAAATGGCGGGCGTAGTAGTCGAGCCACTCCCGCGGCGGACAGCGCGGCGGGTAGAAGACGCCGTTCCGCCAGTGGTCGTAGTTCCACCCGGAGCAGCCGATTCGAATTGGCTTCAGCGATCGAGCGCCGCGAACAACCCCTGGCACAGCTCCGGTGTGCCCGCCGCGACGACGCGTGAACGCCCTTCCGTGTCGAGTGGCGCTTGGCCGAACGGTGGCGCCTCCGGCAGGTCGATCGCAAGCCCGCACTCGCGCACGAGTAGCTGCGCGGCGGCAATGTCGACCGCGCGCGCATCTTTCAGAGAGCAAACCGCATCGACGCGCCCGGCGGCAAGGTGGCAGAGCGAAAGCGCGAGCGAGCCCATGATCCGCAGGCGATAGGCGATTCCGACCATCTGCGCCGCCTTCTCCGCGACCGTGGAGGTGAGCGTCGCCTCGAAGGAGAGGATCTCGATCTGGTCCTTGGGCTTGACTGGACCGAGCGCCACACCGTCGAGGAAGGCGCCGCCCCCGCGTTCGGCCGTCCATTCCTCGCCGGTGCCGAAGTCGTAGACGTAGCCGAAGTGCACGTCGTCCATCGTCGCGCCGTCGGCGACCGCCAGCGAGAACGCGAAGAACGGGATCCCACGCTTCGCGTTCAGCGAGCCGTCGATCGGGTCGACGACCACGTGCGTCGCTCCGCCGGCGCCGAAGGCGCGCTCCCCCAACTCCTCCGAGATCAATGTGAACTCGGCCCTGGTCGCCTCGAGCCTGCGGACGATCGCGTCCTCCGCAGCGGCATCGATCGCGACGGTATCGTCGCCGCCCTTGCCCGCCCCGACAATCGGCTCCCGCTCGACGCGCGTCGGGAGTTCGGCAAGCACGCCGCGCACGTCCTCGACCGCCGCCCGGCAAGTCGCGAGCCAGTCAGTCAAGCGGTTGAAGCAGGAGACCCGACGTGAGCTTCGGGAAAAAGTAGGTCGTCTTCTGCGGCAGCACCTGACCCTCGCGCGCCCGCGCAAACACTTCCTCGATCGGCGTCGGCCGGAGCAGAAACGCCGCATCTACCTCGCCGCGATCGACCGCCGCAATCGCCTCGCCCCGCTGCGGCGTGTAGGTGATGCCGCGGGGCGCCAGCGCATCGACGACCTCCACGTCGAGCCCGTCCCCCTCGACGAGCTCGTAGCCGCCGCTGCGGTAGAGGACGACTCCGGGCAGCTCGTCTCCGGGCTCCTCGATCGGCGTCCCGCGCACCCCGTTGAGAGACTCGGCGAGCCGGTGGGTGGGAAAGATCGTCAGCCCCTCCTCCCGCGTCGACACGAGCACGACCATCATCCAGCCGCTCGCCTCGGTGCCGTCCTCATCGTGGAACGCAAGCGCCGTCTCGTAGCGATGGTGACCGTCGGCGATCAGCAGCTGCGAGTCCGCGAAGCTCCCGCCGGGGTCGTCTTCGAGCCGCCAGAGCCGGTCGCCGCCGACGGCCAGATCCGGTTCTCTCACCGGGAGCTCGACCGGATCGCCGTCGTGGAGCAGGAAGATCGGCTCGAGCTGCGTCCGCGTCGCACGCAGAAGGCGCAGGCGACCTTCCTTGGGACCCGCGTGGGTGCGCTCGTGCGGGAGGACGACCTGGCTCTCGTACGGCTCCAGCCGCAGGGTGACGACGAGACCGTTCCGCGTCCGCTCGACACCGTCCGGCCCCGTGTAGGTCTGAGACAGCGCCCAGACCGCCGGCTCGCCCTCTCGCGCGAGCACGCCCGCCGCCTCCCATGCGCGCAAGTTCCGGGCAGCCTCCTCCTCGGAATCCGGCAACGTCAGGTGGACGACGTTGTGCGGGTCGAGCGCCAGGTAGCGCTCTCGTTCGTCCGGCGAGATGACGTCGTACGGCGGTGCCACGAGGCGCTCGAGCGGCCCGGCTGCGGGGGAGTAGCGAAGCGCCCGAAACGGCCGAACCTGAGCCATTGCGCGGGACGCTACCAGCCGCTTCAGGACCTAGACTTCCTGCGTGAACGCGATCGCGCAGCTGGCCGAGGAACGCGTGGTCGAGGGCATCTACGCGGTCGCGCGCAAGCAGCGGCTGCGCACCCGCAACGGCTCGTCCTATCTCGCGCTCGAGCTCGTCGACCCGAGCGGACGGATCGAGGCGCGCGTCTGGAACGACGTCGACCTGCTCGACGCCCGCTTCGCCGAAGGCGACGCGGTGCGTGTGCTCGGCCGCGTCGAGAAGTTTCGCGACCGCCTGCAGCTCGAGGTGCGCTCGCTCGAGGGGGCGCCGGAGGCCGACCCGGCCGCGCTCGCCCCGGCTCTCCGGCGAGACGCCGACGAGCTTGACGGCTTCCTCGAGTTCTTGGCGGGCGAGATCGCGCATCCCGGACTGAAAGCGGCGGTCGGCCGGCTGCTCGCCGATGACGCGCTGCGGGCCTCGCTGCGCTCGCTACCGGCGGCACCGGACGGCCACCACGGCTACGCCGGCGGACTCCTCGAGCACACGGTCGGCGTCGCCACGATCTGCCGCGAGACGGCGCAGCTGCATCCGCGCCTGCGGACGGATCTGCTCCTCGCCGCAGCACTTCTGCACGACCTCGGCCGGGCCCGCGAGCTCGGCCCTGCGCCGAACTTCCGGCAGACCGAGGAAGGCCGGCTCCTCGGCCACGTTCATCTGGGGCTACGGCTGATCGAGGAACGAGCCGCCGCGATCGAGACGGAGGTTCGCGCCGAGCTCCTACACTCGGTGGCGGTGCATCACGACCTCCGCGCGGCAAGGACGGCGGAAGCGGCGGTGCTCTACCACGCAAACCAGCTCGACGCGGTCGCAGCCACCCGACCAGTCGACTAGAGGTGTTCGTAGCCGCGCTTGCGCTCGCGGCGGCGGTGTCGTGGGGGATCGGGGACTTTCTCGGCGGCCTCAAGAGCCGAGCGCTGCGGCCGGTTGCGATCCTGATCGTCGCGCAGCCGATCGGCGGGGCGCTGCTCGGGCTGTGGGTGGCCGTCCGCGGGCACGGACCGCCAGGCACCGCCGTCCTCTGGGCCTGCCTCGCATCGGTCTTCGGAACGACAGGCCTGATCGCCTTCTACCGGGGGATGGCGGCGGGAGCGCTCAGCATCGTCGCTCCGATCGCCGGCGCCGGCGCAGCTATCCCGGTGATCTGGGGGCTGGCGCGCGGCGACCATCCGAGCAGCTACCAAGAACTCGGCTTCGCGGCCGCGCTGATCGGGATCGTGCTCGCCTCGCTCGAGCGCAGACCCGACGCGGCGCGGATTGCCGCGGGTGTCGGCTGGGCCGCGATCGCGATGCTGGCGTTCGGCGGCTACTACATCCCGATGCACGCCGCGAGCCAAGGCGACTTTCTCTGGGCCGCCTTCGTCTTCCGCCTCACCTCGACGACGCTGATCGCAGCAGCCTGGCTGGTGCTTCGACCGCCCGCCGCCCACCGCGCGGATCTACCGGTGCTCGCTTCGATCGGCGTCCTCGACACGGGCGGTAACGTCTTCTTCTCGGCTGCGTCCGCGAAGGGACTCGTCAGCGTCGTCTCGATACTCGCATCGCTGTATCCGGTCATCACGGTGCTGCTCGCCCGTGCCGTCCTGGCGGAGCGGGTCTACCGGTCGCAGGAGCTCGGCATCGCGCTGGCCCTGGCCGGCATCGTCCTGATTTCCGTCGGCTAAGCATCGGTTTGCGATGCAGTCTCGAGAAGCCGCCCGATCCACTCGCGGCGGCCGCTCAGTTGCGCGCCAAGAAAGCCCTGGTCGAGATCGTCCTGCCGATTAAACGCGCAACCGAGCGGGAACTTTTCCCGTTGTGCTCCTAACAGAAAGGAGGTCTGAAACGTGCTTCTTCTCATCTTGCTTGCAATCCTGGCAATCATCCTGTTCGGCGTCGGCTTCACGGTCCACTGGCTCTTCATCGTTGCGATCGTCGCCGCGCTGCTCTTCGTGATCAGCTTCTTCATGGGCGCAGCCGGGGGCCGTTCGCGCGGCGCTTGGTGGTAGTCGCCGAGCGCGGGTGACCTAGGCACCGAGGTCCGGGGCTTCGCAAAAACGCCCCGGACCCTCGGCGCTCGCTCGCGACACCGACAGAAAGGCCGCGGCTGGAAACGACGATCGGCGGCTTGCAGAGTCTGCGGTCGGAGGGCGAGCCGCTTTTAGAGCAGCATCAGCCAGCTACGCCCGCAAGCGCGGCACTGGTGGTTCTTCCGCCCGCAGCGGCGGCAGTCCCAGTACGTCCACCAGATCCACTTGAGGTGGTTGATCTCGATGACGAACAGGACGACGATCCAGAGGAGTGCGACGGTTCGGTCCATGCTTCAGCTTCGTCATCTTGAAGGTCTAGCGCAATGGGCCGGTCGGCCCATTTCCTTGTCAGGCGCGGGCTAGTTCGGCCACCCGCCGCGCGATGTCGTCGCGCAGCTCGCGCACCTCTTCGAGGCAGAGCCCCGCAGGATCGACGAGGTTCCAATCGACGTACTTCTTTCCGGGCAGCACTGGACAGGCGTCGCCACAGCCCATCGTCACGACGATGTCGGCCCAGGCCACGTCCTCGTTGGTAATCGGTTTGGGCATGCGCCCGGACATATCGATGTCGAGCTCTTCGAGGGCCTCGACAACGGCTTGGTGGAGCTCGGCTTCGGGACGCGAGCCCGCCGAGCGCGCCTCGCCGCCGAGCCGCTCGTACAGGGCCTGTGCCATCTGCGACCGGCCGGCGTTGCCGATGCAAACGAAATA
>Ga0137376_10001582_pt1 | contig 12847 bp, 12 predicted proteins | sample SagtaG_23_FD_104814 | JGI IMG/M metagenome (GOLD analysis project Ga0137376, IMG submission 104814) | Vadose zone soil microbial communities from Sagehorn Ranch, Mendocino, California, USA - Sage2_L_20_16 metaG | ecosystem: Environmental > Terrestrial > Soil > Vadose zone | place: USA...
CGCGGTTCAGGCGTCGATCAACTACGACGACGCGAGCGGCTTCTACGCGGGCGCGTTCGTCTCGACCGCGCGATTTTCGTTTGAGTCAAGCCGTGAGCTGCAGGCGATCTCCTTTGTCGGCTATGCCTGGCGACTACAGTCCGGCGTGAGCGGCGAAGTCGGCGCCGATTACGCGCTCTTCACGCGGACGCACGATTACGATTATCCGGAGGTCTATACAGGTTTCGCCTCCGGCATTTGGAGCGGCAGACTGTATTACGCGCCGCGCTATTTCGGCCGCGACTACAACGCGGTTTACGGCGAGATCAACGCCGCGCAGCCGCTATCGGACCGCTTTCGCATCATCGCGCATGGTGGCGTTCTGTGGAGCAAGAGCGGCAATCCGTATGACGGGTCAGACGACCGCGCAACCTTCGATGCGCGAATCGGCCTCGGCTTCGACCTCGACCGGTTCAGCGTGGAGTTGAGCTGGGTTGGTGTAAGCAACGCCCGTTCCGCCTACCCATTCGCGAGTAATGACCGGCGGAACGGGCCTGTCGTTGTGTTGACGCTTCCGTTCTAGTCACACGTCAGTCGTCGTCGTCCCAATGACCGGCGCGGTAGTGCCAACGGTCCCCGCGCTGTTCCAACGAGTACGAGCGCCATTCGTGGCCCTCGCGCTTGGGAATGTACTGGCCTTCGATCCACACGTATCGGCTACCGTCCCATCCGTAGTGTCCGCGCTCGACGACATAGCCGTCGCGAGGCTCTGGGACGACGACCTCGGCGCGCGGTGGCGGCGGCGCCACGCCGATTTCCAAATCAACGATACGCGCCGCGTGTCCCTTCGCAACAAAACCCAATGCGCCGATCACGAGCATCAACGTCGCAAACAGGATTCGAAAATTCATAAGGTCTCCTTGTCAATGGCCCCCAGCAGGCGCAATTCCTGCGTCGTCCGGAAGCACATATTGAGTGACCCGCGCCTGAGGCCTGCGGTTTCCCAGCGGGGACACCGCCGCTGAAAATCCGGCGTTGTCCTACACGGCCTCCGGCCGCGCGCCGACGAGTCGGAAGTCAATCTTGCAGAGTCTCGACGACCACTTGCGCAGCGGCGGGCGAATATGGAAAGCCGAACCGCGTCTCACAGGCACTGTCAGAATAAATCGGTGTGCCCGGCATGCCTTTGCATCCAATCTCTCATTGCACCCAACCCGGAGGAGAATGTCATGGCCAATCCATTTGTTCGTCGAACTGCATACGAAGGACGTCGCCGCCGCCAAGAAATTCTATTCGACACTTTTCGGCTGGAAGCTGGAGGACATGCCGATGCCGGATGGCGGCGGCAGTTACACGATGATCAGCGTCGGAGAAGGTACCGGAGGCGGCATGATGAAGAATCCCGATCCCAATGTTCCGCCCCATTGGCTTGCCTACGTTGGCGTCGACGACATCGAGGCTTCGACAAAACGGGCCCAAGAGCTTGGCGGCAAAGTGCACCTGGGTGTAACCAAGGTTGGCGATTTCGGCATGATGAGCGTGATCCAGGATCCGACGGGCGCGTACTTCGCGATGTGGAAGGCCACGATGAAGAAATAGCGGCCCCGGCCGCTCATCGCAAAGAAAAGACCCGCGCTAGCCCGTCGGATATCGACGGTCGGCGCGGGCCGAGAGCTTAACCGTATCGTCAGCGTAGAACTCGAACGTCACGGGCGTTACGTTGTGCGCGACAATAGGAAAACGCCGCGACGCGATTGACGCAGTCGCGCTCTTCAACAAACGCGAATGACGTAACGCTTTAGCGGAGCGGTCGCGACGTCAGCGGTGTTTGCTCCGTCATCGGCGCCCGTGTCGTCGTATTTTCGACGGTGCCTTCCAGACGCTGCACGTCACCACTGAGGATGCCGCCTTCGGCGACGATCAGCTTGCCGTACCGGATCGTTCCCGAAACTCGGCCGGTACCATGAATGATCAACTTCGCCCGGGCGGTCAATTCGCCGGAGAAATCGCCGTAGACTTCCGCGACGTCGATCGTGACGTGTCCCTTGAGTGTGCCGGGCTGCGCGATCTGCATCGCCTTGCTGTTGACCGTCGCTTCGACTTCGCCTTCGACCACAAGCACGTCGCAGTCGGAAATCTCGACGCCCTTGAGCTTGATCTTCGGGCCGACCCAAAGCTTGCTTCCCGGCGTATCGGGCCCGATCGCAGGGATTTTTGCGTCACCGTCTTTTTGAGGCGCTTCGGCCGGGGGATTCGGCATCGTGACATTGTCGCGCAACAGCGGTGCGCCGAGCGCGGCGGGCGTCGTAACACGCGCATTGGACGGGAATGATTGGGTGCCGGTTGACGCTGCAATAGGCGCTCCAGGCTGCTGAGGCTTGACGAGGGGCTTTTCCGGTTCTTTGTATGTGTTGGGGGGCAAATCGCGACGGCCAATATTGAGCATGGGACGGGTCTCCGGTCTGGGGTGGTGGGCGGGCGATGACGTTGTCATTATGGGCGCTTGCAGTGTTGCGTACAACCGTTTTCCCCCTGATTTCCGCATTCGTAGCGACATCGATGCAACTTTTCCATTGCAGCCACTGCCACGAAGTGCAGCGGGCAGGCGCGCCTCTGCGCTCGGATGGCCGCAAACGTCTTGCTGCGGGTACCCGGCGCGGCCGCGAGCGTCGACCCAACGCCGCCGACACGGCCGCGCCACCCGCTACGCAAGCCGCGTCCACTCGCGCTCGCCGCGCCTGCCCGCTGCGCTTCGTGACGTGAAGACGCGTAGCGCCTGCGCGGTAGCGAGAGTGGAATTGATATAGTCCCGAACCAACGCCGCGCCGCCAGTGCATCGGGCGTGCGCCCATTCGCTCCGTGCAATTCCTGCTTCGACTGCTGACCCGTATCCCGCTCCGTATGCTCTATCCGTGGAGCGCGCTGATGTATTTCGTCGCGTACCACGTGATGCGCTGGCGGCGCGACGACTGCGAGCGCGATGTCGCCAACGCGTTTCCCGATAAAAGCGCGAATGAGCGCTCGGTTATCGTCCGGCGCTCTTACCGTAATCTGGCGGATACGCTCGTCGAAGCCTTCTGGGGATTCGGCGCGAGCGCGACAGCGATCAAGCGGCGTGTCGCGATCGAAAATCCGGAGGTCGTGCAGCGCTGCGTCGGAGCGGGCCAGTCGGTCGTTCTGCTAACGGCTCACTACGGCAACTGGGAATGGCTGTTGCTGGCCGCCGGCGTGCATTTCGGGATTGAGATCGACGTCGTCTACCAACCGCAGCGCGTGGTTGCGTTTGATGCGTTCCTTCGCGAGGCGCGGTGCCGCTTCGGAAGCCGGCTCATTCCCCGCAACGAGTTCATCTACGATCTGCTGAGCCGCGCCGAGCAAGTGCGCGCCTATGCGTTGATCGCCGACCAAACGCCGAAGCACAAGAACGATCCGCGCCATTGGACGCGTTTTCTCAATCAGGACACTGCGTTTTTCGTCGGGGCCGGCAAGATTGCGAAATTTCTCGACGCCAAGGTGCTGTACGTGAAGATGCGGCGCGTTGGCCGCGGTTATTACTCCGTGGGCCTTTCAGTCATTGCCGAGCCACCTTACGACGAGGTGGAAGACGTTCAGATCGTCGAGCAATACGCGCGGAACCTGGAACGCGATATTCGCGAAAGCCCGTGGGATTGGCTGTGGCTGCAGAAGAAATGGAAGATCAAACGCCCAACTGTTTCGGCGGGGCCAACGGCGAAGCCTGCGGCCGCTCCATGATTCGAAATTACCGCAGCGAGCCGCCTGCGGAGCTATAGGGCAGGTTCTGCGCGCGGAAGCCGATCGGCACACAGGCGGTGAGCAGTAACACGAGCGCAAGGCAAACGATTCTCTTCACGTGTCCTCCATGAGCGCCGCAGGGGCTCGGCCTCCTTGGGTCTGCGACGAGAATCGTTGCAGTAAGAGTCGGCCTCGTGTGACGACTCGCATTGGCCGTCGATCCCCGCATTGCGGGGCCCCTCGCCGGCTGCTCGCGTCACTGTCCCTCAGCGCGAATTACAGGAGCGACTCTACGCCTTCGGCTCCGCAGAGCGACCTTCCGTCAGCCCCGTCACGTTCTATTTCGATCCGGCGTTGTAACGACGCCATAGCGCAACGGTCGCAAAATAAGCATCAGGCACGGCTGCGGTAAACAGCACGAAATCGCGCGGGACATAAGGCGGCGGCCCATCAAGGAGCTTCAATGCCGGGTCGGTTGCGATGTCCAGCCGTCCAAACGGCGCCGACATCGCGTCGCCGGTGGCCTTTGCAAGCGCTTCCTTGCAGGTCCACAACCGAAGTATCCGTCGGCGGATTGCGTCGTCGTTCGCCGGAAGCGCCGCGCGTTCGCGATCGGTCAGAACCTTGCGCGCCAGTCCCGCTGAATGGATCATGCGATCCGCGCGTTCGACGTCGACGCCGATTTGCCCTTCATGAGAAATGCCGATCAACGCGACGTCAGCGGTATGCGACACGTTGAAATCGATCTCCGCTGTTCCGGCGAGTTGCGGACGGCCGCGCGGACCGCGTTCGATCTTGATTGCGGCGGGCGTACCACCCATCGTCTGTGCGAGCACCCAACGGAGCGATGCGCGTCCGATCAGATAGCGTGCGCGCAACGCGTCATTGCCAAAACGCCGCATTCGTGCGCGTTCATCATCCGACAGCCACGCGGCAAGGCTCGCGTGGCCGGGCGTGGACGCGAGCGAGCACCACCATAGCAAAATCGTGTCGGAGGGCGCCGCAACGCGGACCGGCGTCCCAAAAGGTGCCACCTGATCGCCGGTCGTCACGTTGCAAACGCCGGCACCATTAAATACCATGTCGGCAACTTATCGACATCGCCGCTCATGATCGATCATTCCGGATCTCGCACCACCAAGCCGCCGGCGAAAACGGACAGCCGGCGCGCAGGGCGCGTTCGAGCCGCGGCGTCCGAGCTGCTCGTCTCTTCGGCGCACCTGGTGTCGGAGAAGAGCGGCGAATTGTCCGAGTTCGAGTTCGGATTGATCATTGCCGGCCACGCCTTCAATCGCTGGGTGGTGCGCTGCATGGCCGCCGCCGGCATCAAGGATCTGACGACGCTCGACGTCCTGCTGCTGCATCACGTCAATCATCGGGCGCGCGAGAAGAAGCTGGGCGACATCAGCTTCATGCTCAATATCGAAGATGCGCACGTCGTCTCGTATTCCCTCAAGAAGCTGGTTTCACTCGGCGTCGTCAAATCGGAAAAGCGCGGCAAGGAAGTCGTGTTCTTCACGACGAGCAAAGGGCAGGACTACATTCAACGTTACCGGGAGATCCGCGAAGCCTGCCTCGTGTCGAGTCTTCGTGCGGACGATTCGGAAAATCTCGAGCTGGGCGAATTGGCGCGTTTTCTGCGTGCGCTATCCGGGCTCTACGATCAGGCTGCGCGCGCCGCGACATCAATTTGACCGCGTGCCGCGAGTTGGCAGCGGAGCGCGAGAGATCATGGCGTTTCGAGGATCGCGATTCGCTGTCCCTCCGTGACGGCGTCGCCTTCGGCGACAAGGATCTTGACGATTTTCCCTCCGGCGGGTGCCGGAACGGGAATCTCCATCTTCATGATTTCGACGAAAACGATCGGCTCGTCGCGAGCAACGTGCTGTCCTTCGGCGCGCTCGATTCGCGACACAATACCCGCAGCCTCGGTTTCTACGCCTATTTCAGTCATGGGCGGCCACTATGGCGTTGAGAGTGCCTTGACCTCGACGCCGGCACGTTCAAGTTCTGTTCGTATGCGCCTCGCAAATGCAAGAGCGTTGGGCTGATCGCCATGGATGCACAGCGTATCGGCGCGAACGCGAACATCATTGCCGTCCACCGAGCGCACGATGCCTTCGGTCACCATCCGTTTCACTTGTGCAACCGACTGTTCCTCGTCCTCGATCATCGCGTTCGATTGGCTCCGCGGCGTGAGCGAGCCGTCATCCTGGTACGTGCGATCGGCAAACACCTCGTTGGCCGCGCGCAGACCGACATCCTCGGCGGCTTCGATCATAGCGCTGGCCGCGAGACCAAACATGATCAATCGGGAATCGAAATCGCGCACCGCCTTGGCGATCACGTTGGCGAGCCGTTGATCTTTCGCCGCCATGTTATAGAGCGCGCCGTGCGCCTTGACGTGGGCCAACCGTCCGCCCAGCGCCTGCGCGAACCCGGCGACGGCGCCGATCTGATAGATGACCATGTCGTAGGCTTCGCTCATGCTGATCGCCATCGTTCGTCGGCCGAACCCTTGCAAATCAGGAAGACCCGGATGCGCGCCGATCGAAACGCCTTTGCCAAGCGCCGCCTTGACCGTTTTATGGATAGTCTGTGGATCACCGGCGTGAAAGCCGCACGCAATATTTGCCGAATTGACGAAGTCGAGAATGGCGATGTCGTCGCCCATCGAATAGGCGCCGAAGCTCTCGCCCATGTCGCAATTGAGATCGATCCGCGCCATCACGATTCCAGCTTCAGCTCCGCAACGGACAGCGATACCTGCGCGAAGTCTTGCAGGCGCGCGTGGTAAAGTCGCTGTGCCTCGTCAAGCGAAATCCGTTCGAAGCGCACTCTTTGCCCCGGCATCATCTGTGCGAGAAGCGGGAGGTCTACGCTGGCTACCTGCGCAATTTTCGGATAACCGCCGGTCGTTTGACAGTCCGCCATCAGAATAATCGGATTGCCGTCCGGCGGCACCTGTACGGTGCCAAACGAGACGCCTTCCGAGATCATTTCGATTGTCTCGCGCGGCACAAGTTTCGCGCCCTGAAGGCGATACCCCATGCGGTCGGAATTGGGCGTAATCGCGAATTCCGAATCGAGGAACGCTTGTTGCATCGCGGTTGCGAACCCATCCCATTGCGGACCTGCAACGACCCGCACCGGCTGCGCTGTGCTCTCGTCGGGTACGCTTCGCGTAACAAGCGCAAACGTCGGCGCGCTGAAGGGGTCATCGCGCGTGCGGAACAGCCGCATCAACGATCGATGGTGGCTCGTGGCATCGCTTTGGCCAATGGCGATCATGTCGTCCTTTCGTATCGCGCGTCCCTGAAGACCGCCAAAACCGCCGCGCAGGTAGGTGCTTTTGCTGTCCATCACCGGCGCGACATCGTAGCCGCCATGAATTGCGAGATAGGCACGGCAGCCCGATCGCCGTCGGCCGAACTCGAGTTGGGATCCGGCTCGCAACAGTACAGGCCTATCCATCGGTACGTCATGCTCTCCGATGCGCGGCGACAAGTCGGCGCCACAGATAGCGATCAATGCCGCATCATCGAATCGGAGGCTCGGCCCGATGAGCGTCATTTCCAGTGTGGCTTCGGTTTCGGGATTGCCGACGAGAATGTTGGCCACACGATGCGACCACTCATCCATAACGCCATCGACGATCACGCCATAACGTTGATAACCGAAACGTCCGAGGTCCTGCAATGTCGACAGCGCACCGGCTTTGATGACATGGATGCTTGTACGATCCCCCAAGCTTGCGGCCGGGTTGGCCAATGAGGCCGCTACGCTCTGCCCTCTGCCCCCAGAGCGGACATAATTCGCGCCTTGCGCCGCGCCTGCGGCGGTCGTGCCGGTTTTTTCCTGGATGGTGTTGAATTGCTCGGTAGTGATCGGTACAAAGCGGACGTTGTCACCGGGCTGCAGCAGGCAAGGCGGATCGGTTTCGGGCGTGAACAACCTGAGCGGCGTGCGGCCGAGTACGTTCCATCCACCCGGCGTCTCGATCGAATAGATTGCGCTTTGTTCGCGCGCGATTGCAACGCTGCCCGCGGGAACTCTGGTCCGCGGTGTCGCACGTCTTGGCATCTCGAGCCGTGGATCGAGACCGCCCAAGTAAGGAAATCCCGGCGCGAATCCGAGCATGTAAACCTGATGGGGCGAGGCCGCGTGCAACTCGATCACTTGCTGCGGTGTCAACCTGCGCTGAACGGCAACTTCCTCGAGATCTGGCCCGAACTCGCCGCCGTAACAGACCGGCACTTCGACCAAGCGCGCGCCGGCGTGCGCGTGCGTGACGCCCTCGGCAACTGTGCTTTCGATTGAACGGCACAGACGCAGGTAGGGCGACTCGTGCGGAGAACCATTGCTCACGGCTTCGGGACGATAGTGGACCGCAACTGTCGTGAACGCGGGAACGACGTCCACGACGCCTTCGATCGGATGGGTGAGCAGGTACTCGGCGACCGACCGCACGCGTGCGTTGATCTCCGGATCGACGCGTGATTCGAATTCGATGATGATGCAACGGTCGCCCATCGGCTGGAAAGTAGGGTCAGAGACGACTTTCATTTGGCCCCCATCTTTCCTCGAGCGCCGGACACAAAGGGCGTCTCTGACCCTACTTTCATCTTGTGACCGTGTTGGCTCATTTGGATTTTTGAGGCGTGCATCAGCGCAAACGTGGAAAAACACGCCTCAACACAAAGTATCAGCAGTTTCTTGACATATTATTTATAGCTTGTAGCATTTGCAACGCGGAAAGCGCAGGTGCAGAGTTTCAATCCATCGCGCAATGGTGAATCTTCGGCCATTGCGTCGCGAATGCCGACGCCGCCTTTCCTGGAGCCGTCCGCTTTCGTCTCGAGGAGGTTTGCCATGTTGCAGAATCGTTTGCATTTCGCGGCGCGCGCATTCGTTGCCGTTTTAGCTTTCGCGCTGTCCGGTTGGGCGAATGCTCAAACAAAGTGGGATATGCCTACTGCGTATCCGCCCAGCAACTACCAAACGGAAAACATCGCGCAGTTCGTGGCCGATCTGGACGCAGCGACAGGCGGCAAGCTCAAGATCACCGTGCATAACAATGCGTCGCTGTTCAAGGCAACCGAAATCAAGCGCGCTGTGCAAAGCGGCCAGGCCCAGATCGGTGAGATCCTGCTCTCCAACTATTCGAACGAAGATCCGATATTCGGAATCGACTCCGTTCCGTTTCTCGCGACGAGCTTTGCCGATGGGGAAAAGCTCTGGAAGGCATCGCGCAAGACGGTCGAAGATCATTTCGCGAAGCAGGGGCTCAAGGTTCTCTATGCGGTGCCTTGGCCGCCGCAGGGTATCTACAGCAGCAAGCCGCTCAATGGGATCGCCGACATGAAAGGTCTCAAGATGCGCACGTACAACCCGGCGACGTCGAGGATTGCCGAGCTTGCCGGCGCGCAACCGGTGACAATCCAGGCCGCGGAATTAGCGCAAGCGATGGCGACCGGCGCCGTCAATGCGAACATGACGTCGGCGGCAACCGGATACGATTCCAAAGCCTGGGAGCAAGTGAAGTATTTCTACGACGCGCAGGCATGGCTGCCGAAAAACATTGTGTTCGTCAATCAAAAAGCGTTTGATGCGCTCGACAAGGCGCAACAGGACGCCGTGCTCAAGGTAGCCGCCGCCGCTGAAGCGCGCGGCTGGAAGGTCGCGAAGGAAAAGACCGAGTGGTACGTCGATCAGCTCAAGAAGAACGGCATGACGGTCGCGCCGCCTGCGCCTACGCTGACGTCCGACTTGAAGAAGGTCGGCGAGACGATGACGACGGAATGGACTAAGCAGGCCGGACCCGAGGGCCAAGCGATCGTCGATGCTTACAAGAAGATGTGATCGTTGACCGCTGTGCGCCGCGCATTCGACGCGCTCTACGACGCCGCCGCTTATTTGGCGGCGTTGTTGTTAATAGGCACACTGGTGTCGATCCTGCTCGGGATCTTCGGGCGCCTGTTGGACTTCCAGGTGCGCGGCTCCGACGCCTATGCCGGGTATTTGATGGCGGGCAGCGGTTTTCTCGCGCTGGCGCACACGCTGAAGCGCGGTGAGCACATCCGCGTCACCGTCGTGTCGCGACTGCTCAAGGGACACGCGCACAAACTGCTCGAATTGATCGCGATCGGAATCGCCGTTCTCCTGGCGATCGTGCTGGCCTGGTTCAGCGTTCGGTTGGTATGGCTCTCGTACACGCTTCACGACGTCTCCACCGGAAACGACGCGACGCCACTGTGGCTTCCCGAGATGGGAATGGCGGCGGGCGCCGTCATATTCGCCCTGGCTGTCATCGACGAGTTCCAGCTCGAGCTCCGCGGTCGCCGCGTCGAACCCAAGCACGACGTCGAACCGTTGCATATCGAATAAGCAGCAATCGGACACATGGACCTCGTTGTCACGGCCACGCTGATTGTCGGTCTTTTCATCCTGCTGGGCGCGGGCGTCTGGATCGGTCTTGCGCTATTGGGTGTGGCGTGGATCGCCATGGAGCTCTTCTCGTCGCGTTCGGCCGGTGACGCGATGGCGCTGACGATTTGGGGAACGACATCGTCCTGGACGTTGACGGCGCTTCCGCTCTTCGTCTGGATGGGCGAGATTCTCTTTCGCACGCGACTCTCCGAAGATATGTTCAAAGGATTGGCGCCGTGGCTCGAGCGCGTGCCGGGCAGGCTCTTGCACACCAACATTATTGGCTGCACGATTTTCGCCGCGGTATCCGGCTCGTCCGCCGCGACATGTGCGACGATCGGCAAGATGACGCTCCCCGAGCTCAAGAACCGCGGCTATCCGGAGGAGATCACCGTCGGCACGCTCGCCGGCGCCGGCACGCTCGGATTGCTGATACCGCCGTCGATCATCATGATCGTCTACGGTATCTCGGCGAACGTGTCGATCGCGCAACTTTTCATAGCGGGCGTCCTGCCCGGCTTGTTGCTTGCGCTCTTGTTCTCCGGCTATATCGTGATCTGGGCATTGTTCAATCGGGAGAAGATCCCCGTCATCGCGGCGCACACGACGCTGTTGCAGAAAATTCATGCGTCGCGATATCTGATACCGGTAGTCCTGCTGATCGTGCTGGTGCTCGGATCGATTTACACGGGAATTGCAACTGCGACCGAAGCGGCGGCGTTCGGGGTCGTGGGGGCTTTGGCGATCTCCGGCGCGCAGCGCTCGCTCAACTGGCAAACGTTCCGGGACAGCTTGCTCGGTGGCACGCGCCTTTACTGCATGATCGCGCTGATCCTTGCAGGCGCGGCGTTTCTGACGCTCGCGATGGGCTACCTCGGCTTGCCGCGGCGGCTTGCCGAATGGATCGGCGGTTTGGGCTTATCGAAGTTCGCGTTGCTCGCTGCGCTGGCGGTGTTCTACATCATCCTCGGCTGCTTCTTGGACGGCATCTCGATGGTCGTGCTGACGATGGGTGTTGTGCTCCCCACTGTCGAGAAGGCGGGTATCGATCTCCTCTGGTTCGGGATCTTTATTGTGCTCGTGGTCGAGATGGCGCAGGTCACGCCGCCGGTTGGTTTCAATCTGTTCGTGTTGCAGGGCATGACGCGCCGTGAGATCACATGGATCGCGCGCCAGGCTTTTCCAATGTTCCTGCTGATGATCGCCGCGGTGGTGCTGGTGTATGCGTTCCCCGAGCTCGTCAGTTACTTGCCGCAGCACATGCGCTCGGGATGAGGTGGTTTCCCAGGACGAGGCTTGCTCCGTGTTATTTAAATAATTTCAACACGAATCGCACATAAAAAGCTGTACATGTTGCTCACATTTTGTTGACGAGCAACGCTTCGTCTGCTAGCTTCGTGTTGCTCGTACGTGCAGAGCAACTACTCCGGAATCGGCCCGCGTTGTAAGGCGGCGACCGAAAGAAAGCGCGCCAATGGGAGACGAGAACGAGTGCGTTCGTTCTCGCGTCGCGCTCGGTATATCGGGCAAGAAAAGCCTTCCGTGTCTGCACGGTCGAGGGCCAACCCGACAATTTGGAGGTATCCCACCATGATGATCAAGCGACACTGGATCAAGGTATCCATCGCGTCCATTGCCGCGCTTGCTGCTGCCAGCGCGTCCGGTCAAATCCTGACGGCATCGTGTCTCGATCCCGCCGTGAAATTGGTTGTCGAAGAAGCGCGATTGCCGAACACGTTGCCCGACAACGCCAACCCGGCGATTTTGCAGACCAAGTCGTTCGCTCAGCAGATGATCGAAGGGGCGGGATTCCAGGATTTCGGACCCGCATTCGTCAACGGTCTGTGCGGCATTCCGAAATTGAGCGTAGCGCAGAATCTCGCGCTGCATAAAGGCGAAGAGCTGTGGCACATGGCGATCGACCGCGCGCAGCAGCGCGTCGCGACCGTGGGCGATCTTCCCTATAGCGACGATCGGCCGCTGTACTGGGCCCGGCTGCAGGTTCGTGCGGCGCTTCGCCAATGGATGCCGAAGTTCGACTTGTCGGACGCCGACCGTCTCGACTTGATCACCACATTCGACAAAGCATCCCGCGGCATGTTTGACATCAAGTTTCCCGCGGGCAAAGGCGTGAAGCGACTGATCTTCAGCGGCTTTGATCCGTACACGCTTGACGGCGGGCCGCGCGGCACTGCACCGGGCGCGGTTGGTAACAATATTCGGCACGGCAATCCATCCGGCGCGACGGTGTTGGCCACCGACGGAACGCAGCATGTGGCGCCGGACGGCACAACGGTTTTCATCGAGGCGTACGTATTGCCGGTCAACTATCCCGAGTTCGAGCAGGGCTACCTGGAAGATACCGTTGGCCCATTCATGTTGCCGGGACCGCGGCAGGTCAACGCCTCAGTTACCGTTAGCCAGGCGGGTCCCGATCAGTTCAATCTGGAAATGTGGAACGGGCGTTACCACGGCCCAACGATCGGCAACGACAACATCGCCTACTGTCCGTCAGTGCCGAATCCGACGCCGCCACCGAACACGATTCCGCAGCTCGCCGTCAACAATCACAATTGCAACATCGTCGTCGTCGCGCGATGGGGCGGACCGCCGACGTTCCAGCTGTTCGATCCTCCGCACTGGACGACCGGGAGCCTGCCGTTCGAAAAGATGATCGCTGCGAATA
>Ga0137376_10001592_pt1 | contig 12813 bp, 8 predicted proteins | sample SagtaG_23_FD_104814 | JGI IMG/M metagenome (GOLD analysis project Ga0137376, IMG submission 104814) | Vadose zone soil microbial communities from Sagehorn Ranch, Mendocino, California, USA - Sage2_L_20_16 metaG | ecosystem: Environmental > Terrestrial > Soil > Vadose zone | place: USA...
TATAGCGACAAATTGTTTTTTGTCCCGGAGCCGGGCATCGCTCGCTCCCTGTGTGTCGCTGACTCGCGCACCTCGGAGCCTGGGGCCAAACTTGAGCTGATCTTCGTTGGTGGGTTGGTTCCCCGGAAGGCTTGTGATCTTGCTTTGCGTGCAGCTGCTCCCCTTTTGCGAAGCGATTTGGCCAATTTTACCGTCGTGGGCGATGGCCCCGAGCGGACCCGTCTCGAGCAGCTAGCGAGATCCCTTGGGATCGAGAAGGCTGTTCTCTTTTGCGGCTGGCTCAGTCATGCGGAAGTCCTCAATCACCTCCGATCTGCTGATGTGTTCGTGTTTCCATCTATTCGCGACAATGGTGCAGGCGTTGTTTTCGAAGCGCTCGGCACTGGGACTGTACCTGTGGTTGCGGACTTCGGCGGCCCCGGAGATATCGTTCACCCAGAGGTAGGATACAAGGTGGCTCTTACGACCGAGAATGACATTGTGGCGCAGATGGAAAAGATTCTGACAGAACTGGCAAACAATCGGGAGCGGCTCGAGCAGCTACGTCGACAAGGAATGGCTTACGTACGAGAATGCCTGACATGGGACGCCAAGGCGCAGGCTGTTACTCGGGTCCTGCATTGGGTCGTGCGGCAGGGTCCGAAGCCAGACCTTTTGCCCCCAAAGATGCTATCGCACACAAATTATTCAGCTGGCCGCAACCATATTGCAGAGCTCGCGCACACTGAGTAAAATAGAAAGTTTAGGACAGGTGGCTGAGTGGTCTAAGGCAGCAGCTCGCAAGAGTTGCTATACGACGCAAGTCGTATCGGAGGTTCGAATCCTTCCCCTGTCCGCCAAATCTGAACATAGCACGGAGCTTTTGCGAACGACGGGGACTCGAACAAACGAAACTTGCGCAGGGGGAATAAGTTCAAAGCAGGTTACGCAACTATTCTAAAAAGGCGAGCGTTGCCCTTCCCTCTCAATAATCAACCATCAAACCGTTAAGTTCATATGCCCGGCATCGTTGGAATAATTAGTCATAGGCCATCAGAGCAGAACCACGCTGTCGTGAAGTCCATGGTTCAATGCCTGATGCACGAGCCGTTTTATACAGACGGTACATATATTAACGAGGAGCTCGGCCTTTGGCTGGGCTGGGTCAATCACGAAGGATCTTTCTCCGACTGCCTTCCGATCTGGAATGAAAAGAAGGACATCTGCCTTCTTTTTTCCGGCGAGGATTTCGCCGACCAAGCTGATGTCGACGCACTGAGAATGCGCGGGCACGAATTTGCCCCAGATGACGCGAGTTATCTCGTCCACTTGTACGAGGAAATGGGTTACGCGTTCCTAGAGAGACTCAACGGGGCGTTCAGCGGTCTGTTATTGGACCTTCGTGAGCAGAAATTCGTTCTGTTTAACGACCGGTATGGCGTAAATCGAATTTATTATCACGAAGACAAGGCTGGATTTTATTTTTCTTCTGAAGCGAAGTCCCTTCTTAAAATCCTGCCCGCCACCCGTCAACTTGATCTGCGTAGCTTAGGCGAACTTTTCAGTTGCGAGGCCGTTCTGGAGAATAGGAGCCTTTTCTCCGGGATCTCGCTGCTTCCGCCAGGTTCGGCGTGGGTATTTTCCCGGGGAGAACCAGTGAAGAAAAAGGCTTACTTTAAGCGCGAGACTTGGGAAAGTCAGCCAGAGCTAAGCGAAGGTGACTTCTACGAAAAGTTGAAAGAAACCTGGACACGGGTTCTTCCCAAGTATTTCCGTGGGAAACAGTCCGTCGGGTTATCCTTGACCGGCGGAGTGGATAGCCGAATGATCCTGGCCTGGGCGCCTTGTCTGCCGGGCACACTTCCATGCTACACGTGGGGCGGTAAATACCGTGATTGTGCAGACGTCAAGATTGCGCGACGCACCGCGAAAGTTTGCCGGCAACCTCACAACACGATTCTGGTGGGCGCCGAGTTCTTGTCGCACTTCCACGACCTCGCCGAGAAAGCGGTTTATGTTAGCGACGGCACCATGGATGTAACCGGGTCGATCGACCTGTACGTCCAGAGGTTTGCCCGTCAGACCGCCCCAGTCCGGGTAAGTGGTGTCTGTGGCGGCGAAATCTTGAGGCGCCTCGTTATGTTCAAACCAGATCCTCCACAACAAAGCCTTTTCGATCCGGAGTTGGAAAGTTCCTTTCGGGATGCCGCTGACACCTACGCCGGTCAGCTTCAAGGCGATAGGCTTTCCTTCACTTCCTTCAAGCAAGCAGCGTGGTATATGGCGAGCAAATTTACCGTGGAACGATCGCAGGTCACGTATCGAACTCCTTATTTTGATAACGATCTGGTTTCTCTGGCGTACCAAACGCCGGCAAACCTGTTGCACAATGGGCCGGCGCTTCGGCTCATTGCTGATGGCAATCCGGCATTGGGAAAGATTGGAACAGATCGTGGTCTCGCCTTTCGATCAGTTCCGGGTGTTAATCGGGCACTTCATTGGTACCAAGAGTTCACCTTTAAAGCAGAATACGCCTATGATTATCGCATGCCCCAATGGTTGGGAAGGCTCGACCATGCATTTGCGCCACTTCACCTCGAAAGACTGTTCCTGGGAAGGCACAAGTTCCATCACTTCCGTGTCTGGTACCGTGACGAACTCTCGCGATGGTTAACGGAGATGCTTCTCGACTCGGACGCGCGCAGTAGACCGTACCTCCGTGCGAATTCTTTGGAAAAAATCGTCAAAGCCCATATCAATGGCCAGCGCAACTATGCCTTTGAGATACACAAAATTTTGACGCTCGAGTTCATCCAAAGAAAACTGATTGAACTAAATTAACAACGCCTGCTGCGACTATTACATTTAGGATTATCACACGACATTATCGATCGATGCCCCAGCCAGGCTTACTACGGAAGTTTGTAACCTCAAATCTCCAGCCGAAAGGCCTACTGAGTGGCCAAACGTAATGGAAGTCGGGATCTGACCCATGGCCGCGTTTTGGAAAGCAACATGCCAGTCTCTGCTCAAGCGGGCCGGCATGTACGAGCGACTAAAGGGCTCCTGCCTTTACGATGCCTACTGGAGAATTGCGGATCCGCGGATAGTCGAACAGCGCAAACAGGAGCTTGCCTTCTTTCGAAAGACTCTGGTTGGTTTTCGCAGGAATGATCTCATCTTCGATATCGGCGCCAACCACGGGGTTAAAGCCGAAATCTTTCTAAGACTTGGCGCCCGTGTCATCGCTGTCGATCCGGACGTCTCTAACCAGAAAACGCTGACCGAGCACTTTCTCGGCTACCGTTTGCGGAAGAAGCCTGTAGTCGTCGTTGGAAAGGCGGTCAGCGATCGAAATGGTCAAGAGACTTTCTGGGTTAGCGAGCCGGGATTTGAAATGAACACTCTCAACGCCAAGTGGGCTGAAACGTTGGAGAAGGATCCGGCGAGATTTGGACGTACGTTCGAGTTCCGGGAAAAGAAACAGGTGGAAACGATCACATTGGAGCAGATGATCTCAACGTATGGCCGGCCATTTTATATCAAGATCGATGTGGAGGGTTACGAGCCCAACGTTTTGAAGGGACTCCAAACTGCTGTGCCTTATCTTTCGTTCGAGGTGAACTTGCCGGACTTTAAAAGCGAAGGGGAACAATGTATCGTCCGGCTACGTGAGATCGCCGCCAACGGGGTGTTTAATTGTGCGGTCGGAGACCGCCTGATGTTTTCAGACTGGATGTCACACGATGCCTTTGCCAAAGCTTTCGCTGAGATAAAAGAAACTTCGGTCGAAGTTTTTTGGCGAAGCTGCTTGCCAAGTCAATCGAAGTCGTAAACGAACGCCCAGCTTACCGCAGCCAAAATGTTTTCTCACGTCCACGTGCGGTCGTCCGAACCTATGGTGCCTGCTGAGCGAAAATCGGGAATATCCACTATCTTTTTGGAGCAATCGCGTGAGCGTGCCGTCAGCAACTGCACGGCAGATAAAGCGGCCCGCGATATTGCGCGTCCTATTCACGTTACTCTTCTGACTGGTGGAGGAGACAAACCTTACGCCTTGGGACTAACTGCAGCACTCACCTCAGCTGGGGTGATAGTTGATTTCATAGGCAGTGACGAGCAGGTCATGCCTGAGTTACTCGCCAATCCACGGGTGAATTTCCATAACCTACGAGGAGACCAACGTCCTCAAGTGAGCCGAGTGACGAAAGTTTTGCGAGTCTTGAACTATTATTTTCGGCTGATTTGCTATGCTGCGAAGGCCAAGCCGGCAATATTCCATATTCTGTGGAACAACAAGATCGAAATCTTCGATCGGACGCTGCTCATGCTTTATTACAAGTTGCTTGGAAAGCGTCTGGTATTTACGGCACACAATGTCGACAAATCGAAACGGGATGGAAAGCGGTCGTTTCTAAACCGATTTTCACTGAGGTGGCAGTACCGATTAAGCGACCACATTTTTGTTCATACTGAAAAGATGAAAACCGAGCTCGTCACCGAATTCGGTGTGGCGAAACAGAAGGTAAGCGTTATACCATTTGGAATTAATAACACAGTTCCAAATACAAGCCTTTCGACCGCGGACGCGAAACACCAGCTTGGAATTAGTAAAGATGAGAAAACTTTGCTGTTCTTCGGGAATATCGCCCCTTACAAGGGCCTGGAATATCTCGTGGCTGCTTTCACCGAACTGTCCAAGGAATGCTTCAACTATCGCCTCATAATTGCAGGAAGCGTAAAGAATTGCCAGACCTATTGGCGCGCAGTTGAACAGTCGATCGTCCTAAGCGGCGTGGGCGAGCGCATCATACGGAAGATTGAATATGTGCCGGATGAGGACACAGAAATATACTTCAAAGCGGCCGATGTTCTGGTGTTGCCTTACACGTACATTTTCCAGAGTGGAGTGCTATTCCTGGGCTACAGCTTTGGTTTGCCGGCGATAGCCTCTAACACTGGGTCAATGCAGGAAGATGTTATTCAGGGCAAAACTGGATTCATTCACGAAGCACAGAATGCCGCTGCGCTTGCCGAGGCGATTCGGGTATATTTTCGTAGCGATCTCTACCGGAACCTGGATGAAACCAAACGGGAGATTCGCGATTACGCCAACGAGCGGTACTCATGGGCGATCGTGGGAGAGATGCTGGACCGGGTTTATCGACGAATTCTGGCAAACTGAATGGGATAACTGACGCACAAATGTGCCTGTCATGAACCGAGTTCTAACTATGGGAGGGAAAACTAACGGCTCCCATTGAACGAATGAGAATAGCCTATATAGCGAACTATCAGGGGCCCACTTTGCTGAAGCGCCGTCCAATCGTGGGAAATCTGAGCTTGGCAGCTAATGTGAAGATAGGCCTCGTAGCTGAATTGCTTAGAAATAAGTCGCATTCTGTGGAGATTTTCTCACAGGGGGAAGTGATAGACCATGCATTCAAATTCTATCCCGGGTTTCAGGAACGTGAACTCTTCGATGAGAATATTCCGGTGTATTATGGCGCGGCATTTCCGCTCAAATTTGTTAATGGAGTAGCATCTAGTAACAGCCTCCTTCAGATCTTCAAAGCGCGGCACCAAGTTGCGCCCTTTGACATGATGATAATTTATAACGTCAAACCAGCGCAGATTCTCTGCGCTAATTATGCGATCCGGCGTCTGCGCTTACCTGTTATTCTGGAATACGAAGATGACGCTTTCGTAAGCGTCGCCGGAAAAATAGAGAGCGGCTTCAAAGTAAGGCTGCAACTATCCGTCGTGAGAAATCTCTTCAACCTGGTTTCTGGTTGTATCGGCGTATCGCCGCATCTGCTGAGGCAACTGCCACCTTCGATACCCAAGCTACTTTTACGCGGGGTAGTGAGCGATGAAATTGCGAATGGAACAAAGCCCACCGTAGCCGCTCGGAAGAACCGGATCGTGTTCTCGGGTACCCTTTTTGAAACCAAGGGCGTCGAACAGCTGATACAAGCTTGGACAATGGTCGGGCTTCCGGACTGGGAACTGCATATAGCCGGTGACGGCAACCTGCGCGATCGACTGCATCGGTTGGCAGCAGAGGGCCGGGGGATAGTGTTTCATGGGTTGCTGGATCGGCTCGAGAACGCTCGATTGCTTTGTTCGGCTAAAATTGCTATCAATCCACATGACGTTAGCGAGACGCCGGGCAACGTCTTTGCGTTTAAAATTGTCGAGTACTTAGCAGCGGGCGCGCACGTAATCAGCACTCGCATGGGCACGCTCGATCTGGCACTGGAGGGGGGCATCACCTACATGCCGGACAACAAGGCTGAGACGATCGCCACGACACTTAAGCAGGTGATAGAAAGCTGCTCCTACGAGCGCAATGCATCTCGAGCGGCGTTGCAAACTTACGGTCCACAGACCGTTGCGAACTCCTTGGACAATTTGGTTATGGAGCTCGCGTCCAGGAGGAACAACTCGGATGGTGCTAGCGCAGCCTTATCGTCAAGGGGAGCGCGCGCAATTCCCAAGGGATAAGCTAGTAAACTAAAATGAGCGTCGCCCTAGTCAGCGGATCAGCAGGTCTGATCGGTTCGGAAACCTCCAAAAGGTTCCATGCTGAGGGATTTGATATCATCGGAATCGACAATGATATGCGATCCCGCTTTTTCGGTCCGGAGGCTTCGACTGCTATGGCTCGGATGCAGTTACAAAAGTCGTTGAAGATGTACCGGCACGAGGACATGGACATCTGTGATAACGGGCGGATCGACAGTTTGTTTGGTGCGCTTGGCCGAGATATTAAGGTCGTGATTCACACCGCCGCCCAGCCTTCGCACGATTGGGCTGCGCGCAATCCGCACATGGACTTTCACGTTAACGCGCTTGGCACATTGAACTTGCTGGAGGCGACGCGCCGGCATTGCCCAGAAGCCATCTTCATCTTCACCAGCACTAACAAGGTATATGGTGATACTCCCAACCACCTGCCGCTGGTAGAATTGGAGACTTCTTATGAAATTGATCCCTCGCATCCATATCATTCAGGGATTGACGAAATGATGTCTATCGACCAGAGCAAGCACTCCTTATTTGGTGTTAGCAAACTTGCTGGCGATTTGCTTGTCCAGGAATATGGCCGTTATTTCGAAATGAAAACTGTTTGCTTTCGTGGAGGATGCCTAACTGGCCCTGCGCATGCCGGTACAGAGTTGCACGGCTTCCTCGCCTATCTAATGAAATGTACGGCGAAAGGCCTTCCTTACCGTGTGTTCGGTTACAAGGGTAAGCAGGTGCGGGACAACATTCACAGCCACGATTTGGTTAATGCCTTCTGGGAGTTCTTTAAAGCGCCGCGTTCTGCCGAAGTTTATAACATCGGCGGTGGACGTCATTCCTACTGCTCGATGTTGCAAGCGATTGACGCATGCGAAAGAATCAGCGGTCGAAAGCTGAACTGGAGTTACGTGGAAGACAATCGATTGGGCGACCATGTAGGTGGGTCAGTAGTGTCGCGAAGTTCCGGCGGCATTATCCGGAATGGAACTACCAGTACGATCTTCACAGGATCCTTGATGAAATTCACGATGCTGTTCGGGCGACCCAGTAATCGTTCGTGCTATGCGAGCCCTGTTTCCCCCAGCAGGCGACGAGGTTTGGCGGCCAAGTCGGTATTGTACGACGCGCGGATGCTTGAAGCATTTCCTGACTTCGTGGCTGCAATACAGCGCAGGTGTATTACAAGCGGGCAAACGCAGCGCGTTGTTCTCAGTAACGTCTGATATGGAGTGCGTGACTAAAAACACCTGTAATGAGGGTAGGCTTAGGTGGACGTGTTAATTATCAAGCTAGGTGCTACGGGAGACGTTGTCCGTACGACCCCGTTGTTGAGGAGACTCGGCGGGGCGGTCAGCTGGATCACGGCGGAGAAGAATCTCGCCCTGCTCGAGGGGATCGATCCAGAAGTGCGATGTGTCTCATGGGAAAATCGAAATCGGGTCGCAGATACCGCTTATGATCTGGTGATCAATTTGGAGGATGATCGAGAGTCGAGTTCCTTTTTGAAGCAATTGAAGTTCAAACAACTCTTCGGCGCTCACCTGAACGGAGACGACCAGCTGACTTATACTTCAGATTCGCGCGCCTGGTTCGACCTAAGCCTGATTAGCGTGTATGGGCGGCAAAAGGCCGATCGACTTAAGCTCTTAAACCGCCGCACGTATCAGGAATTGATGTTTTCAGGCCTAGGTCTCGAATTTAAGGGCGAGACGTATTATCTGCCACCGGCGCGAGCGACAGGTCTGCAAGGGGATGTGGCCATTTCATCCACTGCTGGACCGGTCTGGCCAATGAAAAAGTGGGCGTATTACGATCAGCTGAAAAAGGAATTACAAGCAACCGGTTTAAAGGTAAACGTCCTTCAAAATCGACCTACGTTGCTTGAGCATTTGGCTGATGTGCAAGGTCACCGTTGTTTGGTTTCCGGTGATAGCCTGCCGATGCATCTGGCATTGGGCAGCGGCGTGCGCTGCGTTTCCATTTTTACCTGTACCAGTCCGTGGGAGATATGCGGATACGGATTACAAGAAAAGATCATCTCGCCTTTTTTGCAAAAGTTCTTCTATAAGCGCGGCTACGATCGGAACGCGACGACGGCAATCAGCGTTAGGAGAATCATGGACGCGGTTATGGCGCAGTTGGATGCGTCAGCTGTTAGCGTTTGCTGACCTGATCCGAGTGATGGTGGATCCTTCCAGTACTGTGGCAAGCGAGGGAGCATTTGGAGCTCCGGCGGTAGCTCACGCTGCGAGCCGCGCATCCGAACAACCGTTTAAGATAGATCATTTGTGGAGGCAACCAACGCTCTGCGACCAAAGGTAGATGAACAACGATTCCTCTAGCGAGTTTCCACTTGCAGCCACGGCAAATAACGGGCCGGGTATAACCGTTCTGATTCCCACGCACAATAGGGCAGCAGTATTGAGCGAAACCTTGGAAGCGCTCACCCGCGTCGACCGGACCGGAATTGATTGTAGCATCATCGTGATTGACAACAATTCCAGCGACAACACTGCTCAGGTAGTGAAGGAATACCAGACACGACTCCCTGTTTGTTATTTGAGGGAACCGCGTCCTGGGAAGAGTTGCGCACTTAACAAGGCGTTACGTGAATGCGCGCTGAAAGAGTTTGTCGTATTTACCGATGATGACGTTACACCAAAGCCGAATTGGTTTCAGGAGATTGTCTCGTCCGTAGAGAAATGGCCCGGAATTGCCGTGTTTGGTGGCAAAATAGAACCGGTCTGGCCGGACAACAAACAGCCCGAATGGGCGACAACAGATTGGATCCTGGCTTTTGGCTTCTCGCGTCATCAGTATGCTGAGGGAGAGGCTTTTTATGAGCCGCCCGCTTGCCCATTCGGACCGAACTTCTGGGTGAGGAAAGGTGTCCTCCAGAAGGTACCTTTTTTCGATGAGACACTTATTTGGGGTCCGACGCCCAGAAATCGAATCATGGGAGACGAAGCAGGTTTCCTGATGCAGCTGCAGCGGAGCGGTTTCGAGATCCTTTATTATCCCAAGGCGGAAGTTTACCACCGGATCTTGCCCAAAGCATGCAACCTAGGCTGGTTAAGGCAGCGCGCCTACACGCATGGCAGGGGACAGATACGTTTACTCGGATTGCATCGACACAACCTTTATCTTAACAACAAGATTTTGTGGTGCTTGGTCCTCGCAGCCGATGAGTTGTATGCCGCCCTGCGCTTTTTGGGTGGCCTTTTTCTCAGCAATTCAACGCGGAACTGCAACGCTACAGTCAACGCAATGGTCAGGTTTGGGCAGTTACATGAAAGCGCAAACCAGATTATGAAGCACTTCAGTGGAAACCTGCGAAATGTGAAGGCCAAATCGTCCAAACGCACGCCGGTGTAAGCTTATCTGGATCCGGAGAGATTTTGAAAGTGCCATATAAAAGATTGATTAAGTCTTTAATTCCACGCCGCCTACGCGCATTGCTCCGCGGTCCAATGGACTATCGTCAAATATCATATGCTCAGGAGGGTGAGGACTTGATTCTGGCTGCGCTCTTTGACCTCAGAGAATCGAAAAGGCCGGGGTTCTACGTCGATGTCGGTGCACATCACCCCCAGAGACTCTCCAACACGTTTCTTTTCTACTTAAGCGGATGGAGCGGAATAAATATAGACGCGATGCCGGGAAGCATGCGTGCGTTTCGGCGTGAACGACCGCGCGATATCAACATCGAAGTCCCAGTAGGTGAGGACGATAAAGTGCTGACCTACTACGAATTCAATGAACCCGCACTGAATGGGTTTTGCCGTGACCGAGTGCCGATGGGCTACCATGGTTGGACGATTGTTGGGGAACGTCAGCTTATGACAACGACGTTGGCGCATTTGCTCGAAGAGCACCTGCCGCCTGGTCAATTGATAGACTTTATGAGCGTGGATGTCGAGGGTTTAGACCTTCAGGTTCTTAGATCGAATGATTGGACGAAGTTCAGGCCCACAGTTATCGTGGTTGAAGATGATCCCGCAAACCAGCTCAGTCGCACTGGCGATTCAAATACAGCCACTTACCTTGCTGAGAACGGTTATGAGTTCTGCTGTAGAACGCCACTTACCCAATTCTTTGTTGAGCAAGATCAAATCGAGAGCACGCTAAGGGGGCCTCGTGTGAGATCGAGATTATCTTAATAGAGACAGTATTGCTTCCTTAGCTTTTCGTCTGATTTCATCGCGATGGAGTCGAGCCATCAATCTTGTTTGGCCGGGAGAGGGTCAACGGGCACTGATGAATATCATGAGAAGTGGATATTATTCAGTAGCGTGCATCTACCCAAATTCGAACATTCACAAATCGGGGAATTATGACTAACAACATTTCCAGTGTGACTAACGCCGAGGATGTGTTGGTTAGCGGGCCTAAACCGGAAAGAATCGAAGGAGACCGGCCGAGGAAAGCGACCGACCCGAATGAGAAACATCTTTGCACTGATCACCTCTTGGGCGATCTCAAGGGCCGGACGATTTCCGGAGCTTTTATCACGACCGCGTCCCAGGGAACCCAGTTCCTGTTAAACCTCGCGTTCATCATGGTGCTGGCACGTCTGCTCACACCCAAGGATTTCGGCCTCTATGCCATGGTCACCACAGTCACGGGTTTTCTGTGGATGTTTCAGGATGCCGGGCTCTCGACGGCCACGGTGCAGCGGCAGCAGATTACGCACGCACAGGTGTCCAATCTGTACTGGGTAAACATCGGCGTGGGTGGCGTTACTACGCTGCTCGTCGCTGCCTTGTCGCCGGTAGTCGCGTGGTTCTTTCGCGAACCGCGGCTTGTAGGTATCACGCTCGTGCTCTCAGGTACCTTTCTGTTTGCCAGCTCGACGGTTCAATACATTGCGCTGTTGAACCGGCAGATGCGTTTCGGCGCGATCGCGATCATCTATATTGTTTCCCTCCTTGCCGGTTATCTGACTGGCGTTGGCATGGCTCTTTTGGGATATGGCTACTGGGCTCTGGTCGGCGCGTCTGTAATGCAGGTCGCCCTCAGGCTTGTGCTAGCCTGGTTATTTTCGGGGTGGCGACCTAAATTACCCTCCCGCAACACTCAAACTTGGCATATGTTGACGTTTGGCGCCAATATTACCGCGGGGAGCCTCATATACTCACTCGCCCGTGGCGCGGACAACCTTTTGATTGGCCGGTTTTTTGGTGCCGCGGCGGTAGGTTTGTATTCCAGGGCCTCCATCCTTCTCATCCGGCCGCTGGAACAATTCACCATACCGATCAATGCCGTGTTGGTTCCGGCACTATCGCGACTCCAGACTGAACCTGACCGGTACCGTCGCACATTTCTTCGTGTGTACGAAGCCTTGGCGCTGACAAGCTTCCTGTCCACTGGCCTGCTACTAGCTCTTGCTCGTCCCTTGACGCTCGTTGTGCTCGGGCCGAAATGGGAACAGGCAGCGCCTATTTTTGCTGGCTTTAGCATTGCGGCGCTTTGCATTCCACTGGCGGGGGCTTCAACCTGGCTGTTCCAGACTCAGGGGCGCGGCAAAGATTGGTTAATTAATAGTGTGCTGGGTTCTTGTATCACCGTTGGCTCGTTTGTTGCCGGTCTCCCGTTTGGTCCTGTCGGGGTGGCCATAGCCTATTCCGTTGCCGGGCTTTCTATCGGCGTGCCTATTCTTTTCTATTTTGCCGGACGGCAGGGACCTGTCACTACGGCAGATTTATGGACCGTGGTCTTTCGCTACCTTCCCCTTTGGATAGTTGTCTGCGGCGTGACATGGCTGGTGCGCCTCCTTTTCGTGACCTCCGCCCCGTTAGTACAATTGCTCGTCTGCGCCCCCATTGGCCTTCTGGCTGGAGCGATCTTAATTTATCTTGTACCTTCAATGCATCGAGTGGCGTTTTCCCTCGTTGATATTCTGCGAGAACTGAAATCCCGTACCAGTTTCTCCAATGCAAAATAGTGTTGGTTCGTCTGTTCCATTGCCGCGGGCGACACCGGTCCGTGCGATGTGGGGCGTGTTTGATCGCAAGGAGCGATGGTCGCTTTCCTGGCGTGGCCGGCTGATCGTCGCTTCCGCTCTGTTGCTAGTCGGCGCTCTGGTTTTAAAAGGCGTTTACCCATTTCTTGCGACAACCGATCCTGTCAATGCAAATATCCTTGTCGTCGAAGGCTGGATACATGAATATGGAATTCGGGCGGCGGTAAAGGAATTTCAAAGTAACCACTATGAATGCGTCTTTGCGACGGGCGGACCGGTGGTGGGCTCTGGAGGATACATCAATGACTTCTATACTTCAGCCAGCGTAGGCGCCGACCTTTTGA
>Ga0137376_10001599_pt1 | contig 12802 bp, 10 predicted proteins | sample SagtaG_23_FD_104814 | JGI IMG/M metagenome (GOLD analysis project Ga0137376, IMG submission 104814) | Vadose zone soil microbial communities from Sagehorn Ranch, Mendocino, California, USA - Sage2_L_20_16 metaG | ecosystem: Environmental > Terrestrial > Soil > Vadose zone | place: USA...
GGACGCGGAGCTAGCCCGCCCGAAGATGCCGGTCGAACCAGTCGAGGGTGCGACGAAGCGAGTCGATGCGGTTCGCGGTGACGCGGAATCCGTGGCCCTCGCCCGCGTACACGTGGTACTCGTACTTCTGGCCACCGTCGCGAAGCGCCTTCACCAGTTGCTCGGCTTCGCTCTGCGGGACGAGCGGGTCGTTTGCGCCCTGGAGGATGAGCAGCGGCGCACGGATCTTCGATGCGTGGGTAAGTGGCGATCGCTCCTTGTAGAGCTCCAGGTCCTTCTCGGGATCGCCGAACTCGCGGGCGAGGTAGTCGCGCAGATCGCCGCGGGTCGTTTCGTACATCGTCTGCCACGAGACCACTCCCACGACGGAGACGCCCGCCGCGAAGCGCTCGGAGCGCAGCGCCAGCGACATAAGCGTGAGGTAGCCGCCGTAGCTCGACCCGTACGCACCGACTCGGGCCGGATCGGCGATCTTCGCGTCGCCGAGCCATTCGACGCCGCGCGCGATGTCCTCGAGATCCTTCCCGCCCCAGTCGTGACGGTTGGCCTCGCGCCACTTCCTTCCGTATCCCGTCGAGCCGCGGACGTTCGGCTCGAGCACGACGTAGCCCGCGTTCACGAAGAGCTGCGTCGCCACATTCCACTCGCGGTGATGCTGGTTCGTCGGGCCGCCGTGGATGTTGATGATCGCGGGCGGCACGCGCTCGCCACGCATCGCTTCGGCGTACGGTACGAAGAGGAGCGCAGGGACGTCGTCACCGTCCGCTCCGGGATACCGGACGTGCACAGGCTCGACCAGCGTCGCCGGATCGATGCCCACAGGGAGAGACCTCGTGAGAGCACGTGCCTCCGAGGCCCGTTCGTGGGTGACGAATACGTCCCACGGGCGGGTCGGGCTCGAGAAGATGAACGCCGTCCGATCGCTGTCGGGGCCGATCGCAGGCGATGCATGCGTTCCCGGAACATCCGCCACCGCGTGGTCCGCATGCGAGACCGTGAACACGCGGCGCAGCGAGACCGCGCCGTCCTCCTCGTGCAGGTAGCCGAGCGCGCGTCCGTCGGGACGCCAGACCGCGCTGTATTCGTCATGAATGTTCTCGGTCATTCGCTCGATCCGTCCCAGGACGCCGCCCGGGTACGCCGCCGTCGCGATCTCCTGACGTCCTCGCGTGTCCGTTGTGAACGAGATGCGCGAGCCGTCCGGCGACCAGCGACCGTCGGTCGACTCGCCGTCAACGCCGCCGCGCGTCTCGAGACGCCGTGCCTCGCCGCCCGACACGGGAACGACGAAGAGATCGGCATTCGCCCGCGTGGGCTCCCGGCGCGACCAGAAGAGAAGCTGCGCGCCGTCGGGAGACCACCGCGGCTGGGAATCGTCGTGCGCGCCGTCGGTGACCCTGCGCTTCACGCCGGTCGTGGCGTCGACGATGTGCACCGCGAAGCCTTTCTCCGCACCGGCGGCGTTCGCGGTGTACGCGAGCTTCGTCCCATCGGGCGACCACGCGATATCGCGATGTGTGACGGTGGATTCGTTCGTGAGGTTGCGCTCGCGCTCGCCGTTGCGATCCACGAGCCAGATGTCGAAGTGTTCGTTGCCGCCGGTGTCGCGCAGGAAAGCGACCATTGCGGCGTCGGGCGACCAGCGCGGCCAGACCGATCGCTCCTGTGCAGCGGTGAGCTGGAAGATGCGCTCTCCCTCGAGCGGCACGCTGTACACCTCGAACGTGCCGGAACGATTCCACGAGAACGCGACCTCGCTGCCATCGGGCGAGAGATCGACGCCGCCCCAGACGGAGTCGACATAGGGCACTCCCGCGAGCTCCAGGGCGGTAAAGCGGCGGTAGCGCTCGCCGATCGATCGCCCTTCGACGACCGCAGCGGGCGGGCGAATATCGGTCTCGGGATTCGCGATCGTGCTCGGCGGTCGCGCCGTCGCGGCCGCGCTCCAATCCTCGGCGAAGCTCCTTGGACGCTTCGATTTCGCTGGGGGAGTCCCGCCGGCGTCCGTGAGGGGGTGTGGGGGCAAGCCCTCACGTTTGACTGGCCGCCGCGGCCGCTCGACCAGCTCGCGAGCGGCGGTGGCCACCACCAGCGTCGCGGGGCCCATCCCCGCTTCGCGCGGTGCCGTCACCTCACGCGGGACGATCGGGTCGTTCGGGGTCAGCTTGTCGTCAAGACGGCCGCGATATTCGCGATCCCACGGCGCTTGCAGGAAGATGCCGAACTGCTTCTGTGGTCTCGGCAGCTCGTTCTGAAGCTGTTGCAGATCGTCCTTTCCCGCGTTCCACACCGGCGCGCGTCGCGCCGAGAGCACCGCCGAGAAATCGAGCCCGAGCAGAGCCCTGGCGGCATCGCTCGCGAGATCGAGATCGCCACAGACCAAGACCCCGCCGGCTTTGCGTAGAAGGACGACGGTCGCTCCACTGCCGTTGCCGCGCACGCGAAGTGTTCGGGCGTCGGGGCGGACGAGCTCCTCGTCGCCGAGCACCAGATCGGGTCCTCCCCGGATACGGTCGGCATCGTCGCGATGGACCGCGACCTGGATCCCGAGGGCCTGCCGGTACTTGTCGGCGTCGGCCGCACGGGAGGCGTTCGTCGCGACGAGGAGCGACGCCGCACCGGCGCCGCGCACGAGGCGGAGCGCGCGCTCGCTGAAGGGCGGCGCATCGATGAGGAGATTGCCGCGCTGCTCGTCGTAAACGATGTACTGACGCTCGTTTTCGAGCGGCTCGTAGAGCTCGAAGATCCACGAGCGCAGCTGATGGATGTCCACGGGGGCCGGGCTATCCTAGCCTTGGAACAACGAGCAAGCCGTTGGCGCGAACGATTGCTTTTTTCGCTTCGAGTCGCGCGCAAAGATGCGCGACGCGCTCATCGCTCCAGTCGAAGAGCTTCGCCACCTGACGTTCGGTCACTCCGCCAGCCAGGTCGACGAGCCTCTCGAGCAACGCTCCCATCGCCTCGGCCGACGTGAGCCGTTCCGCAGCCCGCACCGTCTCGGGGTAGCGGCGCACAAAGAGGTCGTAGGTGTAGTTGTAGTCCTCCCGACCTTCACCGACGGCGCGCACGCGCGCGACGTACATGAGCCGCTGCAGCTCCTCGATCGCCTTCGCGTACTGCAGCTTCCCCTCTGGCGAGCTGACGCCGAGAGCGGATCGCATCCTCTTGGTCTGCGTCTCGCCGTTCTGCGCCAGAAAATCGATGATCCGCCGCGCGATCTCCGACAGACGCCCGGCGCGCACGTCCTCGAGATGATCGTCGGGCTCGCCGGCGCGCCCGAAGGTCGCGTAGAAGCTCGGCAGGATCTTCATCGAGACGAACGTCGGCTTCCGGATGAGGAGCTTCCCGTAGTAGACCCGCTTCGCCTCGGCGAGCTCGTCCTTCCAGCCCCACATCCACTCCCATTTCCGTCCGTCGCTCCGAGTGTCGAGATGATCGAAGGCCGCCGGCACCGGGTAGGCGGCCTCCGCGGTGAACGCGAAGCAGAAGCCGAGGCCATCGACCATCCGGACGAGTGCGTCGGCGGTGCGGACCTGGTGCCGTGCCGCGACCCGCTCGCGATGCCGTTCGAGGGCCCGCTCGGTCACTCGCACCGGATCTGGGGTGCGCGGTCGGCGATACTGAGCGGCCGTCGCGTTCGAAGGTGACATGGTTGCATTGACATTGGCGACCCGGCGACGATTCCGCAAACGGAGGTCAAGAGATGAACGAGCGTCGGGTGGTCCACCTCAAAGGCTCATCGCTCGGTCCGAAGTGCGGGTCAGCCGATGCGGCGATCGTCACGAACTGGGTCCTCGGGGCGTCGTATCACGAGGTGTACGTCCCCGCGGACGTCCTTCAGCGCGCGGACCTGGTGTGCGAGCGTTGCCAGGACGCGGCCCTCGCCGATGACACCGGATCGGACGACGAGGTCGTGTCGGACACGGAAGACGAGAGGACCGAGTCGGCTTTCGACGAAGGCGACGCCGCATTCGCGGAGATCAGCGACCAGCGGCTCCTCCGCGAGCTCGCGCGCCGGCTCGGAGACGAAGCGGCACTAACTGAGGAAGAGAGCGATAAGTCCAAGGACCGTCGCAACTGACATCGCCAGGCGCGAACGCTCGTGCAGGCGCGCGAACTCGACCCTCGCGGGGGCACCCGCGGGAAGGTCGTCGAATCCAGCTGTGGCGGTGCGGATCGAGCGCGCCACAGGATTGGCCCACGCGCTCGAGTAGAGCGTCACCAGCGCCAACAGCAGCAGGACGACCCATCGCGCGACGAGCCTCGGCTCCGGCGTGCCGGTCACCTCGAAGCTGGCTTTGAGTGCGCTCGTGACCACGAGCACGACGAGTGCGAGGATCGCGTAACCGTCGAAGCGAGCGAGGACCGCGCCGAAAAGAGTCCCGGCCTCGCCGCGAGAGCGCGTGGAGCGGAACAGAGCCGGAGCGACGGCCGTGCCGAGCACGAGCGCGCCGCCGACCAGCAGCGCGAGCGCGAGGTGATACAGGAACTGGAGAAAGTCGAAGTAGAGCGTCTCCACTCGCCGACCGAGCATACGGGGAATTTCCGACCGCACCGCTCGGTTTAGCATTTGCCTGGGAGACCAACGAATGCCGACTTATCGCGACTACTTCGCCGACCTGAAGAAGCGCATCAAGGAAGCGACCCCCGAACAGGTGCAGGAGCTCCTGCGCTCGGATGAGGTCCAACTCGGCGATGTCCGTGAGAAGAACGAGTGGGACGAGGGTCACATCGTCGGCGCGGTCCACGTTCCCAAGAGCTATCTCGAGCAGTGGGCCGAGGATCGGCTTCCGTCCAAGGACAAGACGACCGTCCTCTACTGCGCCGGCGGAGTGCGCTCGGCCATGGCCGCCGACACGCTCGCGAAGCTCGGCTACACCAATGTCATCTCGATGGCCGGCGGCTTCAACCGCTGGAAGGACTCCGGCAAAGCCTGGACGAAGCCCGCGAGCTTCACACCCGAGCAAGCGCAGCGGTACTCGCGGCATCTGCTCATCCCCGAGGTCGGCGAGGCCGGCCAGCAGAAGCTGCTCCACAGCAAAGTGCTGCTCATAGGCGCGGGGGGTCTCGGCTCTCCGGCTGCGTTCTACCTCGCCTCCGCGGGGGTCGGGACGCTCGGCATCGTCGACTCCGATGTCGTCGACCTCACGAACCTGCAGCGGCAGATCCTCCATTCGACCGACCGCATCGGGAAGCCGAAGGTCGAATCGGCGAAGGAGACTCTCGAGGCGCTCAACCCCGACGTGAAGATCGTGGGATACCAGGAGCGGCTCACCAGCGACAACATCGATCGGATCATCAAGGACTACGACGTCGTCGTCGACGGCGCGGACAATTTCCCGACGCGCTATCTCCTCAACGACGCGTCAGTCAAGTGGCGCAAGCCCGTGGTGCACGGTTCGATCTACCGCTTCGAGGGACAGGTGACGGTGTTCAAGCCCTTCGAAGGCCCGTGCTACCGGTGCCTCTTCCCCGAGCCACCGCCGCCGGAGCTCGCGCCGTCGTGCGCCGAAGCCGGCGTGCTCGGCGTGCTGCCCGGCGTCATCGGGACGGTACAGGCGACCGAGGCGATCAAGCTGCTCCTGGGCATCGGTGAGCCGCTCGTCGGCCGGTATCTCTTGTACGACGCGCTCGAAGGATCCTTCCGTGAGGTTCGGCTGCGGCGCGATCCGGAGTGCCCGGTCTGTGGCGATCACCCCACGATCACCGAATACATCGACTACGAGGGCTTTTGCGCTTCGCCGAGCGAATGGAATGCCCAGCACGCGCCGGCGAGGGTGACAACGCCCGCCGACTGACCGCCCGTATCCTTTGAAAAAGGATGCGCCGCGCCCTCCTTCTTATGGCGATCTCCGGGATGCTCGCGGTGGCATGCTCGGGCGACAACGCGGCGACCTCCTCACCCACTCCGACGGCGACCATAGACATCAAGCGTTCCAAGCTCGACATCGCGTACAGCGCGTTCGTCGATCAAGACGTCCATCACGTGACGAGCAAGAAAGCGCTCGAGGCGGCACTGAACGCGGCGAAGGCGGAGGTCCGCGCGGCCGGCGGCAAGGATGACGTCGAGACGCCCGCCTTCCAGGACACGGATGAGCCATTGATCGCGGACTTCAAGAAGTTCGCCGACGTCGTGAGCCAGCTCGCCGCGCGCAACACCCAGCTCTCGGCGAACCGGCTGGCCGATGCCGCGATCGCCGGCATGATCAAGGCGAGTCCCGACTGCCACACGTACTACGTGGACAATTCCGGTCAGGTGCGGAACTCGTCCGGAAAGACCCCGACCGGAACCGGCCCGATGATCCCCGCGACGGGAACGAATCTCGGCGGACCGGATCAGGCCGGCGTCACCGGAAAGATGCTCGCGGGTGGCGTCGCCTACATCACCTGGCATGAGTTCGCGATCAACGGGACGTACCGCATCACCGATTCAGTGAAGGCGATGCTGGACAAAGCGTTGGCGCAGGGAGCGAAGGCGTGGCTCTTCGACCTTCGTGGCAACGTGGGCGGCAACGGCGCCGATGCGATGGCGAGCTGGTTCCTCAATGGCGAGCCCACGCTCAGCGTGGTGGTGAAGACCGGGAACGCCGGTACCGCGACGGCCAACAAGGATCTGCGCCTTTCCGCCGCATACCAGCTTCCGATCGCGCTGATCCAGAACGACCGCGGCGGTTCCGCTCCCGAGGTACTGAGCGCCTCGCTCAAGGAGAACAAGCGCGCGACCATCGTCGGCAGGCAGAGCGTCGGGTGTCTCGGCGCGACGAGCCCAACCCACATGACCGACAATTCCGAGCTATCGGTCACGGTCCAGGAGTTCACGGGCGCGGTGACCGGAACGAAGTACAACAACAACGGCGTCCCGCCCGACGTCGTCGCCGACGATCAATCGGCGGTTGACGTAGCGACAAAGCTGCTGCTGGACAAGATCGCGGCGGGCTCCCGACCCCCCTAAGCTCGCGAGCGCCAATCGAACAAGCGAGCGGTACGCAAGCCTGCCTTTTGGGGCCTCTTCCCTTCTAGTACGTTCGTCACTACCGTACGCGGACCGCCAGAATATGCGGGCCTGTGACGGTTTTGGTACCAGCGGGTCATTGGCGGATTCGCCCGAAGGCCGATATGGTCCCGGAGCAGCGTCGGTGGAAGGGGAGAGTCACCGCTTGAACGAAGGCATCGTCAAGGTCGCAGCGTTATCCCTCGAGGCGATCGGGCCGGTCCCGGATGTGATCGCGCGCGCTCGCAGCGGCGATCGCGGCGCGTTCGCCGAGCTGTACGACCGCCACGTCGACTCCGTCTACCGCTATCTGCTGTATCGCGTCCGCGAGCCTTCGGACGCCGAGGATCTGACGAGTGAGGTTTTCACCCGCGCGTTCGCGAACATCCACCGCTACCGCTGGCAGGGCAAGTCATTCCTGGCGTGGCTCTACACCATCGCGCGCAACGCCGTCACCGATCGACGGCGGCGCGAGCGGCCCACCGTCGACCTGGACAATGCGTACGGCGTCGCCGAGGAAGGACCGACGGCGCATGAGCGCGCGGTTCATGGCGAGGCGGTCGACGCGTTGCGCGGTGCGGTGAAGCACCTCACCACCGAGCAGCAGGAAGTCATCGTCCTGCGCTTCGTCGAGAACATGTCGAGCCGTCAGGTCGCGCAGGTATTGGGGAAGAACGAGGGCGCGATTCGCGCCTTGCAGTTCCGCGCGCTTGGTCGCCTAAGAAAGCTCTTAACGACCGAGGTCGCCTGAACCGCTGATCCGCGCGGCCCGTAGACTGATCGATAAGGATTCCGTGATCCGTCTCCGCACGTTGCTCCCTCTCATCGCATTCGTTGCTGCCGCGTGTTCGCTCGTGCCCGCGGAGCTGCAGCGCGAGCTGCTGCCGTCCAACACGCTGTACAAGACCGCGGAAGCGGCCTATCAGGTGTTGATCGAGCGGCATGTCGACAAGCCCACGTCGAAGCTGCTGCTCGGCGGCGCGCTGGACGGGGCAGTCGCGGAGGCCAAGAAAGAAGGCGCGACCGACAACGGGTTGCCGGCGACGCCGCTGAATCTCACCGGCAGCACATGGTCCGATTTCGCGAAGTTCTCGGATCGCCTCGACGCGATCGTCGCGGCCACCCCCGGCGCGGACAAGGCCAAGCTCGAGCGCGCCGCGGTCGACGGCATGGCCAAATCGATGAACGAGTGCCACACCTACTACCTCGACCCGACGCGCGCCAAGAGCTTCAACCAGCCGCAGCCTCCGGTGTCGGGCATCGGCGTGCAAATAAACAAGCCCACCGTGGATGCCCCGATCGAAGTGGTCCGCGTGTACGCGGGCACGCCCGCGGACCGCGCCGGGATCAAAGAGGGCGACAAGATCGTCACCGTCGACGGGCAGGACGTCACCAATCTGCAGACCGAAGAGGTCGCCAACAAGGTCCGTGGCGCCGAGGGCACGCCGGTGACGATCGGGGTCCAGCGCGGGCAGGCGAGCATCTCCTTCACCATGAATCGCGCGCGTTTCCAGGTCCCGCTGGAGACTGACACCCTTATCGAGGGAAACATCGGACGCATCATTGTTCCGCAGCTCGTCGGCGCGGTTGCGGACGAGGTCTCGGCCGCGGTGAAGCGCCTCGACGCGAGCGGCGCGGACGCGATCATCCTCGACCTACGAAGCGACCCGGGCGGCGATCTCTCGGCCGCGGTCGATATCGCGAGCATCTTCGTACGGCAAGGCACTCTCGTGTACCAGACCGGACGCGACGGGAACCGCACCCCGCTCGACGTGAACCGTCGCTTCTACTATCCCAAGCCCAAGCCGCTCGTCGTCCTCGTCAACAAGAACTCCGCGTCCGGCGCGGAGATCATCGCCGCCGGCATCCGCGCGAATGACGCGGGCCTCGTCATGGGCACGCAGACCGCGGGGTGTGTCGGCACGGGACAGCCCCGCGACCTCCCGGACGGCGGGCTGCTGCTGGTGACGATCACCAAGATCCAGGACGCGAAGACCGGGGCGGAGCTGAACGGGCCGAGCCGCGGGGTCGTTCCCGATCAGGTCGTCGACCAGCCGACCGGCGCGGCGGGCGACCCGCAGCTCGAGGCCGCGGTGGCGTTCCTCAAGGCAAAGATCGCCCGCTCGAGCTCATCGCTCGAGCTTCCGCTCGCCGCCTAACTCACCGCGCCGAGCGCGACGAGGCCGCAGACCAGGATCCCGATCCCGACGTACTGGTTCGGCGCGAGCCTCTCGCGGAGCGCGACGACCCCGAGGATCGCGGGGATGATCGGGTAGGCACCGCTGCCGCTCGCCGCGACCGAGGCGTAGCCGGACTGGATCCCCAGGGCGAAGAGCGCATTCGCGAACGTGTCGAGCACGCCCACCGCGGTCGCGAGCGCGAGCGCGCGCCGATCGCGGAACACGGTGAGGTCGATGCGCCGCAAGATAACGAATGCGCCAACGATCAGGACGCTCGCTGCGCGAAGCGTGAGGATGACGGCGGGCCACGGATAGGTTCGCGTCGCAGCGGCGAAGATCGCGCCCCAGATGCCGAAGCCGAGCGTCGCGAGCAGACCGACCTGGACTCCCGGTATAGGACGACCAAGCGTGGCCCGGAGCTGCCGCGCGTCCGTCGAGGTAGTCACGACGCCCACGAAGACGACGGCCGCCGCGACGAGCTGAGCGACTGACAGCCGCTCACCGAGAAAGACGACGACGAGGAAGACGGTGACGGCGACGTACGACGCGACGACCGGTGCAACGACCGCGATCGGCCCCAGCGCGAGCGCGCGATAGAGCGCGGACACCGACGCGACGCCGAGGAGGCCGAGCGCGAGCGCGTATGGGATGTCGCCGGACTCAAGCTGCGGCCAGCGGCCGAGTGCGAGCAGCACGATCGCGAACGAGGCCAGCCCGGTCGTCTGCATACCGAAGGCGGTCCGCACGGCGCCAACCCGGCGCGCGGCGAGCGCCGCGGCGTAATCGGCGAAACCCCACACGACGGCCGCGCCGACGCCAAAGAGAAGCGCTTCCAGCTTGACTTCTTAGACGACGAGCTCGCGTGGGGCTTGCGTCAGGTTGCGCGCGCCGTCGGCGGTGATGACGAGCATGTCCTCGAGACGCACTCCGCCGATGGCCGGGTCGTAGATGCCGGGCTCGATGGTGACGACGTCTCCAGGCACGAGCGGCTTTGTCCCAGAGCGCGAAACGGCCGGCGGTTCGTGGATCTCGAGGCCGACGCCGTGTCCCGTTCCGTGAATGAAGCCGCGCGGGGTCTGATCGGTCGGGTCTCGTTTCTGGCCCGGCCGCAGCGTGTCGTACCCCGCGTTCCAGATGATGTCCTCGACGAGCTCGTGCACCGCGCGTCCGGTCACGCCGGGACGCAGCGCGCGGATCCCTTCGTCCTGCGCGCGCATGACGACCTCGTACATCCTGCGGATCTGCTGCGGCGGTTCGCCCTTGGAGACCGTTCGCGTCATGTCCGCCCAGTACCGGGTCGTTTTGTGCTGCGGGAAGATGTCCATGACGATCGCTTCGCCCGCATGTAATGCCCCCGTGCCGATCTGGTGCGGATCCGCGCCCTGCGGTCCCGGCGCGCAGATCGCGCCGTCCGACGCGCAGCCGCGCTCGAGGAGCGCGATCTCCACGATCGCTCGCAGCCGCTCGGCGGTGAAGACGGCGCCGTCCAGCTCGAGGGTCTTGTCAGCGCGCACCTTCGCGCGGCGGATGGCGTTCACGCCCTCACGCCAGGCCTCCTCCGTCGCACGCTGCGATGCCTCGATCGCCTCGATCTCATCGGGCCGCTTGACCCTGCGGCGCTCGCGAAGGTCATTCGCGATCACGAGCTCGATCCCGGCCTTCCGGAGCAGGTCGGCCTCAGCCATTGGAAAGTAGGGCGCGACCGCCACGCGGCGAAGGCCGCGATCGTCGAGGAAGCGCTTGATGATCGCCGCGAAGAATTCCGCGCCACTCAGGCCTTTCGCGGCGAGGTCCTGCGCGCCGAAGTCGTTCATGTTCACGACCTTTGTCGCGCGGGATTCCTTGCGGATGCGCCCCTCCTCGAGCGAGCTGGCGACGATGACGAGCTCTTCGACCTCCTCGAGCGCGATGATCGCGTCGGGCGAGAGGAACTTGGTCGTGTGGTACACGTCCGGGAACCGGTAACCGTCGGCATAAAAGAGAAGCGGGAGCGTTTCGGCTGATCCCATCGCGGCTCAGGGTAACGAAACAGCCCGTAGACCCGCGACCGTCACGGTCGTACGCTCGCCCTGAACGGGGAGGGGTATGGTCGACGTTTGGGACATCCTGCGTAGTCGGCTCGACTACGCGTCCTTCGTGCCTACGCCGCTGTCGGACATCGAGCGCGCTGATCTGAGCCGGCGTGGCGGTGGACGTTACACGGTGCTCAAGAACCCACACGGCGACAAGGGCGCGGGTCGGTACGTGCGCCTCGAGCCCGCCGACGTCGCCCTCTTCGAGCTGATGGACAGCCATCGCTCGGTGCAGGAGATCCTCGTCGAGTACCTCGAGCGCTCGGGCACTTTCGCCCTCGAGCGGCTGGCCCGTCTCACGAGCGCGCTGCGCGTGAACGGTTTCTTCGGCGAGGAGCCACCGCCCATTTACGAGAAGCTCGGCGCGATCCGCGCCCGACGCGATCCACTGACGCGCGCGTCGCTCTGGTTACGCCGGCTGATCGTTTGGGACATCGCGCGATGGACCAATGCGGACGGCGTTGTGGACCGCGTCTACCGCCTCGTCGGATGGATGGCTTTCACGAGAGTCGGAGCCGCGATCCTTCTCGGCTTCGGCCTTCTCGGCCTCGTGCTGTGGTTCCAGCAAACGCGGTCGCCGATCCATCAGCTCGTCACGTTGAACGGGTCCTACGTGCTGGGGCTGATCGCGCTGACGCTCCTGCAGGTCATGTCGATCTCCATTCATGAAGCCGGTCACGCGCTCGCGATCCGTCATTTCGGGCGGCACGTCCGCCGGTTCGGCGTCGCGATGTATTACCTGTTCCCCTGCTTCTACGTGGACTCGACCGACATGAGCCTCGGCACGCGACGGCAGCGCGTGATCGTTTCGCTCGCCGGACCGTTCGCGGGCCTCACGGTCGCCGCGGCCTGCTGCGTGGTCACCGAGCTCGCCCCCAACACGCTCGCGGGCGCGATCGCGTTCAAGGCATCGAGCCTTCTCGTGTTCCAGTTCGTTCTGAACCTTCTCCCGATCCTCGAGCTCGACGGGTATCACGTGCTTGTCGACGCTCTGGACGCTCCGTTCCTCCGCCCGCGCGCGCTCGCTTTCGTGCGCGGACAAGCGGTCATCAAGCTTCGCCGGCGCGCGCGCTGGTCACGGGAGGAGATCGGCCTCGCGCTCTTCGGCACGGTGGCGATCTTCATTTCCCTCGCGACCCTCGCGCTCTCGCTGCTCATCTGGCAGACACGGATCGTCATCGCGGCGAACGAGCTGCTCGCGCTCGGCGCGGTCGGCGCGCTGATCCTCGCGCTCATCGCGCTCGTCTTTGTCGGTCCGCTCGCGGTGGCCCTGGCGGCCCGAGGCGTGGGCGCGGCCCGGACCGCGGCCCGTCTGGCCACTGCGCGTCGGACGAAGGCGGCCGCGCAAGAGCGAGAAGTGCGCATCGCGCTCCTGGCGCGAGTTCGCTTCCTCGCGGGCCTGCAGCGCCCTGCCCTAGCCGCGCTCGCGTCGCACCTGAACGTCGAGATCTTCGGCGAAGGGCAGATCGTCTTCGCCGCGGGCAGCTCGGGGGACCGGTTTTATCTCGTGCGCTCGGGCCGGCTCCGCGCGATCTCTCCGGATGGAGACGAGCTCGGAA